>PJEL010001059.1_pt1 | contig 29342 bp, 23 predicted proteins | sample 1853271 | NCBI WGS metagenome assembly PJEL01 (sample SAMN08108733, study PRJNA415343) | Invertebrate metagenome, whole genome shotgun sequencing project. | host: Globobulimina | place: Sweden: Gullmar Fjord | collected 2015-08 | reverse complement strand
AAGATGCATTGTCGAATAATTGCATTACTATATTATATCTTGATGATTCACCAACATCTATATCGATGGCAATCTCCAATTCTCTGTAAGATTGGGGGACAGACTGGGAAGCACATTATGACAGCCCCATGGGGCAACAGGCCCATGGATAACTGGGCTGGGATCGAGGTCAACCAGTTAAAACACATAGGAAGGTACCTCGAAAACGCATCTCCACACGCTACAATGTGAGCATTACATTCATCTACAGCATTATTCAACAATGAATCACACTCACATCCAATGAAGAACAACCATCATGTGGTCAATTCAGTCCTCAGTCCAACCCCACCCCATCCCACCAGTGAGCCGATAGGCGAGCAACGGACCGCTGAGCGAAGCGAAGCCAAGGGCGAACCAAGTTTTGGCGGTAGCCAAAACAAGAGGAGAACTTGTATTGTATAATTAATGAATACGAGAGTACTAACGAATACGACATGTCTTGTGTGAAAGGTTGTCTTGTTACTTGTTGCACAGTCTTGCTTGCACTAGGTACGTTGTCGCAACAGGGTTTTACATGATATGCGGGATTCTCACGATTATACTGTCACACGTGTAGCAAGTACTGGGTACAGTTTGGAATCTGGAGACGTACAAGTGTGTCAGACTCTTTTGGATGCCTCTTGGAAAGCGTTTGAAGACCAAGGCAAGGATGCCATGGTCACAACCATTGCAGGTCAGTACGAGTCTTCCCCTTCTGGACCCTATGTATTTTGTTATGGAAACATCCAAGAGGGTCAGGAGAACTCGCTGGATATGATCCGGTTTGTTCGTCCATACCTGGAGCTTGATGAGGCCGTTGGAACGACGGTGCAATCCTTTGATGCTGCTAATGCTGCAGAATATGAGGGTTCCTATCAAAATGCGTCGATCAAGGCTGTCCAAGACTGCTGTGGAGAATTATTTAACTTTACAGTGAATTATAATCAAGCCAAGTCTCAAGTATCAGAGCAGGGTCAGGCTGTGGCTGGAACTGTGAGAAGCTACCTTGGGTTTGGTGCCAAGGACAATGGTGGGTACTTTATGTGTGGGTGCCCCACGTCTAATATCCCAAGTGGGGATAGAAACAATGCGAATGTTGCGGTCCTCAAAGCCGCATCATCAGCCTTCTCCCACCCCATGTCATCAACAAAGATTCTCTTTGCTTGGCTTTTGCTGTTGTTGGTAGTGGCTGCATGAAGCATCATTCATTCATTCATTCGTTCATTCAAAGAATGTATTAATGTTTTAAAAACAAAAAGTCATAAGTTTACATACCAAGTACGCCGGGACGTCTAGTCCAAATAAATATTTCGAATCGATTTCATATACATTCTTCTGCTACATGTTGGACATTTCTTCCTTGCTCGAACAGCACGCTCGAGACATTGTCTACAATACACGTGACCACATGGACCTGCTGCCATATGCCTCTCAGTATTTGATCCCATGGGCTCAAAGCAAATTCCACACAGTGGATCACCACCATGCAACTCACCCTCATGTGTCAAATCCACAACTGCATCTGGTCTTCTTGTAGTCGTACCATTTGTTGGTGTGGGACGTTCTTCCTCATCACTAAAAGATGAAGAAAAACTACCATGTCGTAAAAATTCAATATCCTCTTCATCAAGCTCAGGCACGTTCTGATTCCTGTGATAGTCGTCATCACTATAACTATGGAAGTCGTCATCATAACCGTAATAATATTCGTATGGGTCATCATAATAATGTTGATTCTCGAGCTGTTGAGCAGCATAGTGATCATAGTGTCCACAATCTCCACCGAATGCTCCGAAAATACAATCACCCACCCAATTGAAGGCTTCTCGAACAGAGGAAAATCGCATCTTTTCCAACTCTGTCCTATCATGCCCAAATTGTGCCACGGTATCTATCTGATCCCTGGTCAAGGGAATCTGCCTGCTCGGTCCTGGTGGTGTTCTCTGCTGACTCGGTCCTGGTGATGTTCTCTGCTGACTCGGTCCTGGTGATGTTCTCTGTCTATTCCATGGTTGACTTGGTCCTGGTGAGGCCATGTGGTCTGATGATGGTGGCGATTTTCGTTTGTTAGGAGACTTCATTTGGACCCCACACCAATCGTATGCTTCTTGGTGCGTCTGAAATCGCATTGCATCCAGATCCTGACGATCAAACCCGCAGGAAAGAAGCACCCGCTTTTGAGCTTCTGTCAACTTGTAAGACCCACCACCTTCTTGACTGGGTGTCAAGTTCCTCTGTGTGTTATTGTTATCAGTAGCATCAGCCTGATTCCTGTTGGCATCAGGCGTGGGTTCTGGTGTTGACTGGCTAGGTCTACGGTCTCCGATCGGTGGCACATCCAACGAACGTTCGTCTGATCCAGTGCTGTCCGCCATAGTAAAGACGCGCTACGTTTTTACATTTTTATGACTGTATAGAAAGAGAATCCAACACTTTTTTCAAGGAATTCACAAAACTACTCGACTTGGTGGCATACTCACTCAAGAGAGTCTCTGTTGCTACTTTTGAAAGCACCTCGTTGTTCTCCTTGCATTTCATGTGATGAAGCTTTGACGTACACAACAATATACCGTACAAGGACTTTATGTTGTTTCCATCCGTCAATTCAACGACGCTAGCGTAGTATTTCTTTGCGAGTTGGACATTGTCCTGTCCTCCTGAAGCATACAAGCAATCTGCAAGCAACAGTTGGGTTGCTATATCCGATGGCTGATGCATCAATACCTCTTCCAGACAAAATATTGCCTCTGCATATGATCCTTGTTTGATGTGCAATTTACCTGCTTCATACCATGCCTGCCAATCGCCTAGATGTATATCCAGGTGTGTATGGAGAAGGTCAAGAGCACCTGTGAGATCGCCTCGTCCCTTTTTCAGAGCTACCTGTCGATGAATCAGCATCAAGTTTTGAGGATCAATCTTCTGCAGGCCCAACTCGTATGCAGTATTCGCCTCTTCTCGTTTTCCTATGCTTTCCAGGTACATACCCTTGAGCCGTAAAGCTCTGCAGCTAGAAGGAAATTCTGCAACCACTTTGTTCACAATTGAAAGAGCTTGTTCTCTCTTCCCTAACTGAATACATGCTATTGCATAATCTTCTCTCGCATTCCATATTTCAGACTCTTTGAGCCCAGAACTACTATATGCCTTCTCCCCCAAGAGTTGTCCTGCCAACTGATACACGTCCTCCGGGCGACCAACGTGTCCACTACGAATCTATAATAATAATAATAATAATAATAAGTATTTGATGTCATCACACGGCATCGATGATGACAAGCATCGTACCAGTCCCAAATATTTGACAATGTCTCTTGAACTTGGTTGTCTCTCTCCAAACACAAGCTTCCTGGCCTCTTTCAAGTCATCAGCCATGTTTACAACAAACAGATTATCAGTAGAAAATTAATGTAAATAAATATACAAGGGAATGATGATGAATGTAGATGTATGCAGCAAGCTTCATTCGTTGAATGAATGCTCATATATGAGCATACATGCTGTACGTACAGCTGTATACAGCATGTATGATTTTACTCTTCCTATCTAGGAAACTATAGTTTAGTCTCTTGTTGAGGTATCATGGGAGTTATAGTCTCTCACAGCAATAAGACCACCAGATGGATCCTTGCGAATCATGGGCAAAGCAACGGTATCAGTCAACGTTTGAATCCTCTCTGGGTTGGCATCATATTGCATTTTCCTACAAACCGTTTCCACATCAACACCTGGATTCTCTCGTATCACCTCTAGGAGATGACGGAGATCTTTTGTATTCAGTCTATGACGTTTCCGTGCATCATTTATTTCCTTACTGGGTACCTTTTCATTCATTATGCGAGCATCTACAAACGTTTCCGACCTAGATGTGATAACCCCTGCCAGTGCTTTTGCCATATCTCCTTGACAAAGTTGTTCCTTGTTGTTCATTTGAGGTTGACTCTTGACTTCATGATCCAGGCTTGCTGCATGGGAAGACTCTACGAGTACTCGTTTTTCCTCTTCTCTCCTGACAACCTGACGACCCACCGCACGTGGTCGACTCTTCGACAACCTTGTGATAGTATTCCCCATGTGGATAGTATTTGTTGGTTAATTCATGAAATCATCATTATGTTATATTAAAATTAATGACATCCAATAGAGAAATGATGATTCTATCCACTCGCGTTGTCTTATGCAGATGCATCCAGCTGTAGAGACTTGCACCTCCATTGAACCAATTTTGAATGTTCATGTGCGTATACAACGACTGTACAGATCCTTTTATAAAATCAATTAATGTACAAATATGTATATATCCATTGATTGATGGATGATACCATTCGTTGAACGGGTCGGGTTTGGTCAAGTTTCACATGCAACAGTGGAAGATACGTAACTGATTCACGACGACATCGTTGGATGGATATATTGTACAACGGAGGATTTCATTTATAGTAACGTCATGGTAGGCCGAGGTAGAGGTGCGGTTCTTCCGGCATGGATGGATGAGAAAAAACAAGAGCCTCTGGCAACCGATGGCGAAGCACATGAGGAAAGTCGGGGTACTTGGACAGAACACACAGCTCCAGATGGGAGGAAATATTATTATAATAAGGAATTGAAGAAATCATCCTGGTCAATGCCGAAAGGATGGGATGCGACACGTTCTGCAGGAGGTGCTTGGGAGGAACACAAGGCTCCAGATGGTCGCACATATTATTACAATAGAACCACAAAAGAATCTAAATGGAGCTTACCTGTTGGAGCTACTGTAGTTCCAAAAAAAGAGGTGAAAGATTCTGGGGCACCTGTGCGTCATTTCCCTGCTTTTGTTCCTCCGCCAGGTGCACTTCAGCCTGGGCCAACACCTCAGTTTGCAACAGCTCGTGAAGCTCATCAGGCATTTCAAAAGCTGCTTAAAGATGCGCAAATTCCCTCCTGGATTACGTGGGAACATGCTGTTCCTATACTAGCCGTGGATAGAAGGTTTGGATCAGTGATTACCACTGCAGAAAAGAAGATGTTGTTTGATGAGTACATCCGGAACAGAATCCTTGAAGAGGCGCGTTCCATGGAAGCTCGCCAGAAAGAGGTATGATTTGTCGTATATGAATATAGTATAAAAGGCCGATGATGTCACTAAAGGTTATGTTGAAGATTGATAAACTGACATTCTTGATGACCTAATCTATCCTCTGAGGCCTTGTATGCATGTACTCGAGTTTTTGTTGGTTGTTTTTGTATGAATACTCATGTTCTTGTTTTGTAGATTCAAGGGCGATTTCTCGATACACTGGATTCTTGTACAGCTCTGATGGAGTCGTCTGTTCCAAACTTTGAACAAGCTAGGAAATGCCTGTCTGAAGACCCTGTTTGGAACTCTATTTCCACTGATAAAGAGCGATACGAATTGTTTGAAAAATGGTTGGATAGAGTTGAGGAGAGAAAAGAGGCGGAAAAGGAAGAAATTAGAAAAAAGCATAGGCAAGCATTCCTAGAATATTTGGAAAGTTGCACTTGGGTTTCAATTGCAACCACGTGGAAAGAGGCGGAAGGAAAGTTGAGTACTGTGGAAGAATTCACGAGGCTGTCTAAATATGATAGAATTCAAGTTTTTGATGAATTTATGAAGAAAGTAGAGGAGCGCGAATCAGCCTCACGAGCAGTCAAGGAAGAGATACGAAAGAGGAAAGAATCACAGAGTCGAATAGCGATGAGGAAATTGCTGCGAGAACATTTTGAGGCCGCGATACTACATGCAAAGCTTTGCTGGAAAGAGTATCTTGGGATAATAGGAGAAAATGAGGTGATTAAAGGTGTTGAAAACAACTTGACGGGCTCGAGGCCAAGGGATTTGTTCATGGACATGATTGAAGAAGCAGAGGTTGCATATGAACATGATGTGCCAATACTTGAAGAATGCTTGAAAAACTCGCCTGTTGACATCACCACCATAGATTTTGAACACTTCAATAGTCATCTCAAGGAATGCAAACAGTATGATGATATTTCAGCGCTGAGCTCTGTCAAACTATACCTTTTGGAAGAACAATCAAAAGCAGCAGAGGCCGGCCATCATCAGAGAAAAAGAACTGCTGATGACCAGCCTGATGCAACAGAAGCGAAGAGAATAAAATGAATTTGAAACGTGTAAGTGAACAATTAGTTCTCAAGCATTTCTAGAAATTGCTGTTCATTCCTTGTTTTTGAGCATACGTTGCAAATCAATGTTCCTTGTGCACAACCATGTATTGGGACCATGGTACCTTCACATTCTTCGTCAATACAGAGATATTTGAGGAGAAACATACTAACATATCCATCATCTACCCTGACTTGATTATTTGGTATTGTCATCGATATGTTTGCATCAGACTCCAACACACAGCGTGGACATGAGCAAACAAACCCATACACACTAGTGCATCTGGCTTGGCGATTCTCAAAATCCCAACCAAGGGGAAAGTAGCTCTGTGTAAATTCTTCTCCAGCTGGCAAATCATGTAGCGCTTTGAAAGTCATAGCAGTACTTCCTGAATCAAAGTCGTCGCATCGGACCAGATTCGGCATGCATTCATGGTTGATTCTTGACACATTTTTATACAATGCAGATCCTCTAATGAGGGAGCAATCTGAACCCATTCTAAGAGGCGCACGGATTCCATACGCATTCACCAAATCTCGTAAAGATATAGACCGAACAAAGTCCTCGGACGTGGCATTATAGGTTTGCAGTGCAGTGAATTCTTCTCCAAGGGACCCAAAGACGGGGAGAAATCTCTGATATACATCTTTGAGCCAGGACACATATTCATCATCTTTGAGTATTTCGTCCATGTTTCCCTCGGAGAGAGATTGTAGAGCCTCCAATTTAGATCGAGAGTTCACCCCTCCTTGAGCCGCGTCAAATAGTAAGCCATAGTACCTTGACAACAGGTGCAAGGCTGAAACAGTCTCGTCAGATGCACCAGATGTACAAGCACAGGACATCATTCTGCAGACGGGAAGCGAATGGCTCCCAGGATCCTCTAAAGAAGCTCTTCTACATAGATCATTGCAAAACATGGCATTCGAGCATGTCTCACATGTGACCGCCTCATCATAATGTGCTAGATCCTTGAGGCAGTGACTGCAAATCTCTTCCACCAGAGACGCTTGGGGATACAATAGAACAGGCGGTTCTGACACAACTACCTCCCCTGCATTCACATTTCTTGTAGAAAATATTCCGAAACCTTTATCTGACTGTTTGATCTCGCGGATTTCAAACATGTTTACTGAATCTTGAAAATCAAAATTGTTACATGCAACAAGCGTTTCCTTCTATTCTTGAATGCAATTAGCATTCCATATGCAATTGTATTTCATTTAAATGCAAAATAATTTTAAATAGGAAAGATCAATGATCCAAAAAAGATGACTGGCACAGCCAACATGCTTCACCCCTAGGGGTGGCCAAGGCCTTGGAAGGAAGAGGTGAAGCATTCTTCTTAGAGAAATACTCATGGGGCCCAAGAGTTTTACGCACTTGCAACAATGTATTCCCCAGATACGTTACAGTCATATGTTGAATATCCACACAAGTATCATTTTCTTTGTTTATATGCGTGTGTAATTCATCAAATGGCCAAATCCTACGAAATCTCTACCAAGTCACTTACTTGAAGTAGTGCCCCTTGTAAGAGCACACAACAGGATGATCAGTCTACCTCGTCTCCTCATACAGGGTGATTATCAACAACAGGGATATTAAAGAAAAGATGAGACGTATATTAAATCATTATTCTAACACAAGTATGCAATCGATTGGTGGTTGAATTGTTCAGACTCGCATACATGAAAGCGAGACTAACTGCAAAATCTTGAGCACTATTTCCTCTTGGTTTCTTTTGTTCTACCGCATATTTTGTAATTTACATATATTGTCAATCAAAATCATTCATCTTTTATCTATATGGTGCGTAAGCGAAATCATTGGCAGGGGCAGTTGAAAAGCAGAACCAAATGTTGGCCTTTACTGGCCCTGTTCCTTTGCGTCCTCTTTGTGCTATGGAATCGAACAGAGAATCTATTGGATAGAATAGATTCTGACAGATATGAATGGCACGACGACGGTGAATCACGGCTAGACAGCATGATATGGTCAAGGCAACCAGAGGCAGTTACACATGATATGAAATTGGTACGAGATGCTCTGGGGGAGGAGCATGTGAAGCAATTGCGGGCCTTATGTGGTAGAACGCTTTATCATGGCATTGAAAACGTTGTTGTCGATCGTCGTACGTATACCTTTTTTTCAACTGGCGATCTTCCCCTCATGTGGATTCGTGACAGTGCTTTTCAAATTGGAGTCCTTATTCCAAAAATGCGCAAGCGTCGTGCGCTGCGTCATCTGATAGAAGGTGGTATTAGAATGCAAGCTTTCTATATACTCCAAGATTCATATGCAAATGGTTACTACCCTGAATGGAGGGACCCTGCCAGGGAGGATTATGAAGATCGTTATCTTGGCAGAGGAGGATGGGTTGGCACCAGAAATTACGAACTGGACTCTGGTTGCTTCTTCATTAGCTTACTATGGGACTATTATAATTCTAAAGAATATGGAGTAGACCTCCTGATACGTGAACCCATTATATTCGATGCTGTCCAAGATTTGGTGGATATGTGGATTGTTGAGCAAAATCATGACACGTTGTCACAATACTCTTTCCCAGAGCTATCAAATGACGGTTTCGGTCCACGGACTGCGTATACTGGAATGATATGGTCCGCTTTCCGTCCTTCTGATGATGCAAACACGCATGGATATTCGATTCCAAGCAACATGCTCGCAGCTTCCAGTCTTGAAAAGGCAATTGCTTTAAATGCAGTTGAATGGAAAAACGATGCATTATCTGTCAAGATGAAGAATCTTTTATCTGAAGTAGAAGAAGGTATTCAAAAGTATGGTATTGCTGAAGTTGAACAAGGTGTCAAGGTGTATGCATACGAGGTGGATGGTCTTGGAAATGCACTTGTGGACTTTGATGATCCAAACTGGCCATCCCTTGTGTCGATGCCTCTGTTAGGATGGAACAAATACGATCATTCTGTATATGAATCTACCAGAACACGACTTTTATCCAATAAAAATAAGTATTTCTTCGAAGGAAGGAATGTACAAGGCCTAGGAAGCCCACATACTGAGACAAATATGGTCTGGGCCCTGGGAATTTTCAGTGAAGCTCTGACAAGTACATCAACCCAAGACAAATCTCGTCACCTGCTCGATCTACTCAAGCTTCAGTGCAACGATGGTTTAATGCATGAAAGTATTCATGTAGACGATTTGTCAAAATGCACAAGAAAATGGTTTGAATGGGCAAATGCCTTGATAGTCACTGTGACAGAGCATTTGACAGGAATCGATTGTGACCAGGCCGCGCAAGAAAGTCATATACAATTGTTAGCGCATTTCGAGAAAAGAAATCCAATGTATGGTGGTAATGAAGATGAAAACATGGAAAAGTTCGTCAAAAGGCACCAAGGAATCATAGCAAGAGTTCAGCATGGCGGGAAATACAAAAAGAAGGTTGATGATTGGCAGGGTCTGGGATTCCTCGTATGAGTAGACATACCATTCATTCACTACGTGAATGTATACGTGTATTGCAAATACTTACAAGAGTAAGAGTTCAGTTGCACTAAACGATCATGATGTCAACAAAACACAAAATTAGGAGCACATGACCTATGCTTCGTTCAATGCAGCTACTCCTGGAAGGACCTTTCCTTCCAAAAGTTCGAGAGAGGCACCTCCTCCGGTGGAGATGTGGCTCATCTTGTCGGCAACTCCGGCCTTCTCAACTGCAGCGACGGAATCTCCTCCTCCGATGATGGTAATGGCATCAGTCTTCTGTGCAAGAGTATCAGCGATAGCAAAAGTTCCCTTGGCAAAGGCGTCGAATTCGAAAACTCCCATTGGTCCGTTCCAGATGACGGTCTGGCAGTCTCCCAAACTCTTCTGGAGAAGATCGATGGACTTTGGTCCGATATCAAGTCCCATCCATCCATCTGGAATGTTCTCAACATCAACAACCTGTGAGTTGGCATCTGGTGCAAAGTTATCGGCAACGATAACGTCGACTGGAAGGATGAATTCAACTCCCTTTTCCTTGGCCTTGATCTCCAACTCCTTGGCAAGCTCCAACTTGTCCTCCTCAACAAGGGAGGATCCCACATTCAGACCACGGGCCTTGTAGAAGGTGAAGATCATTCCTCCTCCGATGATGATCTTGTCGCAAGTCTGCAAGAGTGATTCGATCACACCAATCTTTGAAGACACCTTGGATCCTCCAACAATAGCGGCGAATGGGCGTTTTGGGTTGGCAACAGCTCCATCAAGGTAGGTCAATTCCTTCTCCAAGAGGAATCCAGCAACAGATGGGGAGAGGAACTTGGTGACACCCTCAGTGGATGCGTGAGCACGATGTGCAGTTCCGAAGGCATCGTTGACGTACAAGTCAGCGACAGAGGCCAACTTCTTTGCGAACTCTGGGTCGTTCTTCTCCTCCTCCTTGTAGAAGCGGACATTCTCCAACAACAAAACATCTCCATTGCTCATGGCACCGACCTTCTCCTCCACCTCTGGGCCAATGCAGTCATTGGCCTTAAGAACCTGCTTTCCGAGCAACTCGGTAAGACGTGGTACAACTGGGGTCAATCTGAACTTGTCCTCTGGTCCATTCTTTGGGCGTCCCAAATGGGAGGCAAGGACAACCTTTGCACCATTGTCGGCAAGGTACTTGAGGGTAGGAACAGCAGCTCTGATACGGGTGTCGTCAGTGATCTTATCTCCGTCAAGTGGGACGTTCAAATCTGCACGAACGAAGACAACTTTTCCCTCAAGGTCAGCCTTTGAGAGGTCTCCCACAGACTTCTTGGCCATGGTGGCAACCACGCGAGTTCCAGATTTCTGCAGTCATACAATGATACTATGAATATGCATGGTCACAAGAGTAGATAACAGATTCCATCTTCAAGTATTGGCACCAGAATTTGAGAGCAAAGACAACCACATCATCATCATTTCTTGATGACGCAGATCACCATGTACCGACCTTTCCGAGAGTAGAAAACAAATCACCCAAAAATAATAATTTCTAGTAACAAGTATCGTAAGTAAGATAGTTTAGGGCGCCAAAGATAGGGTTCCTGTCCTGAAATGGGCTATCTAGAGCGTTTACCTCGACTGAAGAAAGCAAGCCCAACCCTCCCATGCAAGGCTTGATTGGATGGGGCCCTCCCGCATCGCTATGCCTCACTGGTGTTTCAGTGGACGTGGCTTATCCACTACTCATTCCCTCGATTCCTCACGATCCATCGCGATTCACTCTCAGTCACACGATTTAATAACAGAGCGTACAATGCACGTGGAATTCACACACATTTCTCACTCCAACGTCGCAGCTGAGAGGCAGGGATCTCGGAGAGGAGTTTGCCACAGAAGAAGCCCGGAACGAAGCAAAAAGATAACATACCTTGACAGATGAGACACGTGCAGCGACTGAGGCAGAGAAGCTCTTTCCGTTGGCAGATCTGACCAAGTTCTTGTTCATTGGGGCAGAGAATGCAGCAACTCGTGGTGCGGAAGAGGCAGATGAGCGTCCAGTCTTGGCAGCCACACGGGCTGAGGCAGCAGTCATAGAAGCAGCAACCATTTTCACTCTTAAATTGACGTAAGTATGTAGTGATGAAATACAATTATTTCGAAGAAGGGCGATGGCTGTTGTTGGCTCGGCATTTATCATCGGGAACTGCGAGGTCATCAGGATAAGATGATGGACTCGCCCAGTGGTCTCGATGCAAGCTTGACCTGCTGCACATTCCGATGGTGACAGATTCATGCCATGAAAATAATATACAACTGCGAGAAGGTATCATGCCCAAATGATATCGTTACATAATGAATATCCTATAGGATATTATTTCTTCTCCGCTGGGTTGTATGAAAATCAGGGTTTACAGGGTTAAACTCTCAACCTCCTCCAAGCATGCCATAACTCTTTCTTCTGTCGATCGCACTTTGGTCTCGATGGATATTTTATGATTCAGAACCATGTCAAGAGCTATTGTCAAATCTCTATTTAGCGTAGCAAACTCAACATCGCAAGCCCTGCATGAGTGTGGGTACAATTGTAGGTTGTGTCTCAAACAGGTTGAGGTTCAACAAGCAGGAAATAACAATGACGTACCTTTGTAAAGCTTCATATTGCCCGGTTACGTGGAGAAGCCTCTCTTCACTTTCCAGCAAGCCCGCGTCGCAAGCTCCGCGAATGGTCGCAACCTCACTGGCAAGTCCCTCAACCTGGGCCAAGGCAGATGCAACTTCATGTTCAAGCTCTTGTTTGATCATCCTATACTGATTCTCTAAACTTTGCACCTCCTTCTCTCTCAGCAGATTTTCTTCTGCGTGCTTTGTGATACGTTCTTGCATGGTATCCATCTTCTCTGTCTGGGCCAACTCTTCCTTCACGAGCGACCTTGCCTTGGAATTGTACTGCTCTTGAATGCGCAGCAAGGTTGGCTTTACCATTCCTTTAAAGTCCAAGGGGACCATCGATCCACTTGTGGTGGCACTTCTGTCTAATTTTGTTTCGAAATTGAAACCCTCGGCTCGTTTACCTGTTGCAGGGACAAGCTGTAGACGGTGTGCCAAAGACATGTATTGACTCACCTTGTCCTCAATATCATCGAATTTTGCCTTCAACTCAACCTCTGTAGAGTCGGAATTGGACTCAAAGTTTTCTTTTTGATGCCTTACATCATCGAGAGATGCCTGCAATTTGGACTTTTCCTGGTTCATGCGAATCACATCGGCTGGGTGAACTGTTTGAGCAGCAATCCTCTGACGGAGAGATTCATTCTCCTCCTCCACCATGGAAATCTCAGTCTGGAGAGAAGTAAGGTCAGCACGGCGCTCCGCCAACTTCCGCACAAGGTTGCTATGGTGACTTTGCAAATTCTCAACGAGTTTCAAAAAGCGTTCCTTATCATCCTGAGTTTCTTTGAGACGTTCCTGAGCCTCTTTCAAGGGCCTCGGGGCCATTTCAAGTGCTTTGATCTTCTCCCTCAGTACAGCATTCATCGACATCAACTCTTCCGCTTCTTTCTTCACTTCAAGAGCTTTTTCTTCAATTTCAGAACCTTTTTCAGCATCGATTGCTTCGCATCGCTCGTCATCACCGGACATGAAGCAGTGGTATGATTCAGACACATAATCAAAAAACTCCGCCTCCATGATGGACTTGTCGTCTCCACTTTTCATTCTGAGTTCCTCGGCTTTTTCACAATAATTTATAAGTTCCACCACCCATGACAAAGCTGCCAGAATAGCCGGCCAAGTATGAGGAGATCCAACCGCAGTCAAGTTTGATTTACTAATTGTGAATGGATACCGAAGCCTCTTGTACAATTGAGGAATCTCTTCTTCAATCTTTGTAAAACCCTTCAGTATACTTGGATCCAAGTATCTCACTATAAACATCATGATATTCGTATAGTCCTTGGTCGTGGGACTAGAAAGCGTCTTTAGTGTAACCTGATATTCATATCCATGACTGGTAAGAAACTCCAACACATTTCTTGCACAAGCAGCCTGATACCCTTTGTCTCCCAGGGGTCGAGGATCCCCCTTGACGCCAGGAGGAGCTTTTACTGTTGTGTACGCGGACGACCGACGCTGCACTGGACCAGCCATGGACATTCGTCGCGAAGGCAACCCTCGTTGTACTGTGCTAGGAACAGGCGGAGGTGGCATCATGCCATCTTTACTACTACCCCCTGTCTGAGACCCTCTAGAATTTATAATATTGCTACCAATAAGACCCGACGACATTGTCTTTCGTCTGTTTGCGTTGTGAGGATCCATCGTTGTTGTTACACCAACTGTCAACCAACCAGCAACGACACTCTCTCTACATGCGTTCCGTAGTAACAATTCTACGCTCTGTTTGTTTGTAATAATATTTTATTACATTGATTGATTCATTGATTGATTGATACATCACATACGTGTTCATTCCAAAGATCGACCGTGGTCGTGGAAATTCGATGGAATTTTTAATTCCGTTTTTTTGGGCGCGCCCACCGGCATTTTTTCTCTCATGAGTTGGTACAAGTGAGGAATGTCATATTGAATCAAATAATCTGTATACTTCCTTTCCAGTGTTTTGATTCAATAGATCAACACATTCAAATGATTTGTTCGACAGGTTTGGGACATGGACGAATGTCCAAGGTCCACCTCAGAAATCTCGGAAGAAGCACGAGTTTCGGATCGAGGTCTATTTGTATGGCAACTAAATCTGACAGAGATTTCACCGAGAATTCAAGAGATCAGAGTCGGCGAATGGCATTAAGAGCATTAGTATCCTCAGTAGCCATGGTAGCTACCACTGGCACAGCCTTTGCCAGTGGAGTAGACTGGGGAACATTGGATGATGACGAGTGGAAGAAGCGATTAGCACCGGATTCGTATAAAATTCTTCGAAAGGCAGGTACGGAGATGCCTTTTTCAAGCCCGTTGAATAAGGAGTATCGCCCTGGAGTGTTCTGTTGTGCTGGCTGTGGATCTCAACTATTCGATTCTTCAGCAAAGTTCAACAGTGGCACCGGATGGCCATCCTTTACCCAGGCTCTTCCAGGAGCAGTGGACGAGACTGGTGATTATTCAATTGTCTTCATGCCAAGAACAGAGGTTACATGCCACACATGCCACGGACATTTGGGCCATGTATTTCCAGATGGACCAGAACCAACAGGTCTACGATATTGTATGAATGGTCTTGCATTGACATTTGATCCCTCATCATCCGCGTAAGATCTATATTGTAACACAAGAAAATATATTTCATTCAGTAAAACCATCAAGTGAAATACGACCTGGTTCACTAGTAATTTCGTATCCCGAGTGTTATCCAGTCAGAGGTACCAACCGAGAAGAGGGATGTTGTCTTCGCGATCTGTTTACACCGGGAAAAGAACATCACATGTCTCTCCTCTGTCACCGATCAACGCAAACCTGAAAGAAAGGACCCGCAGAGTCTGTGTCAATTCGTTCAAGGAGCTAGATGCCATATCCGTTCAAGGAACGTCAAGAAAGCAGAACGAAGATAGGTACCTCGTCGAAGATGGCACAGATGCTGGGTATCAGACAATTGCTGCGGTGTTTGATGGGCATGGTGGCAATGCCACGGCTGAGTGGCTCAAGGTCAACTTTTCCAAGTATGTTGCCAAATTCTGGCAAGAGACATACTCGCCGGAAGCTGCCATGACAGAGGCGTTTTTGGCAGCAGATAGGAGAATCCTAACCCCAAAGAAAGGATTTATGGGGATGGTTGGTGAACGTGGAATTGGAGGCAGCAAATGTGGTGCTACTGGTGCCGTGGCAATCACATACCAAGATGAGAATGGTATGCCATACATCATGGCTGCCAATGCAGGAGATGCACGTGTTGTATTAGGAGGAAAGGATGGTGTAATCCAAATGACTGTTGATCATGTTCCAGATAGCGAAGATGAAAGGAAGAGAATCGAAAACCAGAACCCAAACCCAAACATGCCTCTAGTCCGCTATATTGGTGGTACTTGGAGAGTAGGAGGTCTCCTGGCCTTGTCACGAGCCTTTGGAGACGCATATATGAAAGGAACTGGACAATTCGAAGGTATTCAGGCCGGTAGTGACAACTATTCCTCCGGATTTGGAGTTATTGCAGATCCTGACATTAGAGTAAAGATGCTTGGTAAGAATGACTCGTGGTTGATTGTTGCAAGTGATGGTCTTTTTGAAAACGAGGTACGAGGAGGAGGTGGTGGACTGACAAATGAACAAGCTATCAAGATTTGCGAGAAGAACAAATCCAAATCATGTAGAGATATTGCCGCTATACTTGTAGACGCAGCAGTAGAAGCAGGTACAACAGATGATGTCACAGTGATTGTTGGCAAGCTTTGATTGATTTTTTACATGTCCATATAATACTTATCTTCTCATTTGATTTCTTCTCGATTTACCGAGTCGCTGTTTTCCAGATGGTTTTGACCTCTTGGGACCGTCACCAGCTGCTGATGAGAATGCATCATTCTGCTTTTGTCTTCTCTTTGGACCCCCAAAGCCATACTTTGCATCTCTCTTCTGTCTCTTGGTAGATTTTGCCCGGGCCGAAAATCTATCACCTAATCTTTTTCCATGTGTCTTTTTGTCACCAAGTCCAACAGTGTCAAGGTCCAGATCGCCTTCAAAGTTACTCTTGACCCTCTGTTTCCGAAGATTTGTAACACTTTCAATAGCCTTTTTCTTCTCCTGCGACCTTTCTTTACGCCTTTCTGCAGCAACTTGCTTGCTATACTTTTTATTTTCTCTTTCTTTTCTCCGCTGTTCGGCTTCCTCTATCACAGTCTGCTCGTGAACAAGCTGTTCCTTGACCTTGGCCATGTGGCCATCACTCTTGACCATTTCTGCCAGATAATCGTCTGGCCTCCTCCATTTGACATTGTCCTCTTCAAACTTCGAAATGGCCACAAAAGAAGTTTCTAGAGCCTGGTTATAAAATGCTAGCTCCCTTTCTAAATCATTTTCCACGTCCTCCACATCGGTTGTTTCTCTCGTAGTCAGAATCAAACCTTCCTTCCAACATGCATCCTCATCTCCCCATGACAAGTCCCCACAGATTTCATGCATCACATCCTCTGCGTATATATATTCTTCTTCCTCCTCCTCTTTTTCTTCTTCTTCATCACCATCATCATCGGGAGAGACCAACCGTGCTTTCAGTGCAGGGTCTTGCAGGGCGATTTTCAACTCCTGCATGTGTTGGACATGTGTTGAGAAACAAACAAACAAACACCATCGAACAAACAGACAAAGCAGCGTCATGCTATATTACCTCTTCATCTGAATCATCTATTTCATGTTCATCCGTGTCGTCACTCCACACTTCCTTTGCCTTTTTGGAACGAGCCATGGCATGCAAATACTACAGGGTACGCAATGCACTCCTGGTACTAATCACTACAGCAGATTTGCAATATTACTACTAATATTTGAATGAATTTGTACATGAGATTTGCTTTGATATACAGACATTCATGGTTCCTTGATTTGGGATTTGGGTATTTCAACACCAACAAGTGTTGCACTACAAATATCAAGTTGCTTGTTTTCATCATCATACACTACTACTCGTAGTAGCATCATCAACATCATCATCAGAGTCTTGTGGATGTATGACCCTCCTCACAGGAGAATCAATCACCCAATTCCATGTGACTCTAGGAGGATCCTGTGTCTTCCAGAGACATGGCAATCAACATGGTCTTCAGACATGAATATATCTTCATCTTTTCTTTCCTAGCAGTATGCTGCTATGTATCTATAGATCTATCGAGATAGATATCTATATAGATAGCTATATCTATATCTAAATATATCAGTAGATTGATCTACTGATACTGAGGATATCCTCAAGAGGATGTGATCATTTCAAATTTGAAACAAACCTACTCAAGAGAAACTACTGATACCAGTATATTATAATAGAAAGTAATTATCTATGTAGTTATTTCATGGTATTCATAATAGAGTGAGGACGGTCATGTTCAGCTCCACTCCTGGGGCCCAGAGTTCTGAGCTTGCCATGTATCGGTTGACAGATCTTCACCAGCCACAGTCGGTCAGCTTGCTGGCAACACCCGTGCCTAAATGTCCAGAAGATGGGAAAATGCGGGGTATGGACTCCTGGGATGACACTCCGGAATCTCTGCAAACCGAAAACGTCCCAGAAGTAACAATCAAGGAAGTTTTGAATTTGCTTGAGCGAGTCGATATAGGTTTCATGTGCGTGTATCCTCTTTGTTTATCAATCATGTTTCCATAAACTCTTCCGATGTGCACGTCTATCTACTTTGTTTGAGAGGTTTGGCACAATGTCCCGGTAGAGGGCAAGAGATATATATCTCACCATACCCTTCTAGGATGATACTCATGTTTGTCTTTTTTTCATCTGTCGCAGAAAACGACGGACAGGATCTGCTGGAAATGCTGGTAAGGCAAAGATGACTCCTCTAATGGGGTTGTTTGAAGAACGGAGTCCAAACATATTTGACATTCATAAGAGTGTGAAAAATAGCACTTGGGTAAAACGTGCTCAGCCCGATCTGCACAATAGTGATGCAAGATCGCCTAAAATTCGCAAATCTGGATCTCATAAGAAATCAACAGATACTAGCGATCCGAATAAATCTTCAGATTCCGTTCTTGTCAAGACGAAACCAAGGGTGTCGTTGAATGATGCTGGAGCATCTCTGGTAGGAAATTCTCTAAATAAAGAGGAGGAAGAGGGTTTGGCTTTGGAAAGTATCAAATCAATCTTCAATGTGTATCTCGAAAAGGCGAATGCGGCTGGTGATGAGGACATGGCACCAGGTGAAGCATTGAACAACATTCAATCCTTGAGCTCAAATGTGCTACGAATGTCATCACATGTCAAGGCGTTTAAGGATCTTTCTCGTGAAACATTGTCTTCTGTGGTAGATCATTTGAGTGGATTTGTCCTGAGAGGATCTGGAGTACTTTTGAGCGAATCTCAGTCAGAAAAGAGTGAGGAATACGTGCGCGTCCTCTCTGCCTTGGAGGCTATAATATTGATTCAGCGACTCTCAGGCCTGGTCTCTAATGCAATGGTTGTCTCAGAGGAAACACTAGAGTCTTGCATTGAGGTGACACGGTTTCATCTGCATAGTAATGTGCTTCCTTTTTATGATGCAAAGATACGAACATCTGTGAGGCCAGATATTTCAGTGAACAGTAAAAAGTCTGGTGGCGGTAAGCAAGCGTACAAGGCAAAGCTGCTTAAAGCGATTCAAGATCTTGGTGAAAGAATTCTTATATCGCTGGATTTGATATCTTCCATTGCATCGACAAAGAGGGCACAGATACCAACCATGACCCCTCTGATTCGAACAGCAATTCAATCCATCACAGTAGAGAGTCTTCCTGAAATGCGATCAAAAGCGGTGAGATTGCTTTCATCAATATATTTTGCTTATCCAGATCTTCGTCAGTCAATGTTACATGACATTTTTGTGGCACTCACTCCTTTCCTTGGGGTAGGTAGGAAATTGAAGCGTGATCTTTTGATTGCATCTGGGGATGGTGGAATGAAATCTGTCAACGTAATGAGCGCTCTGATAGTTCATATTATACAATCATGTGCTCATTTCCCGACAGATAGTTCTATTGAATCCACCAAGGCTGCATATTCGACTTGCGTAAATTCAGCAGATTGGTTCTGGGAGCTGTGTATGGAACGCCTTGTTTCGGCAAAAACAATGAAAATGGAGACTGATGCTGACTTTGCATGCGCCCTGCAAGGGATTGTATATGATATCTTGGAAATATCATCGTCAATTTATTGGCCGTGCGCCTCGCTTGCTTTGATTCGACTGGTGTCCATCATAAATGGCCCCATGGGCTTGCAGAACCAAGACCCATTTGTCCGTCAAACCTGTGTGGATCTCATCGGGAAAATACTCTCATTTGTTCACAAGGACAGTGTTTTACTCAACGAAAGCACTGAAAGATTTGAAGAGATACTTCAGGAAATAGATTACGATACGATCTCGGATGCCGCTGTAGATTTGACTCTATCATATTTGGCTGGGTCTGATGTGGAATCAGTGTCCTCTGCAGAGAAATTCCTTTCACTGCAAAACTTATGTGAAAGGTATGCCAAACTGGAAGGAACAATGGATGATTCCACGCAAATAGAGGAAGCCTTTGCAAAAGTATATATAGAAACGTCTGAGAAACTTAAACAGCGTAGACCGTTCATGTGTGATGGATTGATTGACGAGGAGGATGCTGGGTTGATCATGAAGGTTATTGTCCATGAGCAATTCCTTTCCGCCGCTCCAGCCATGCTTTCGTGGCTCCTTGACATCATTACATCAAAAAATCAGTCATCAAGCGTCAGATCCAAGGTGGTTCGGGCACTGGGGGACATTGTCTCTGTTGACAAGAGACTTCTGGATATTAATAGTATGCTTGCAGCTATTGAACAGGCTCTTCAGGATGATTCGATATCAGTACGAGAAGCTGCCTTGGTGCTTGTTGGGAAACACATGGTTCAAGATTCTTCCCTTGCCATGCGACTTCTTCATGTTGTCATCAAATCTGCCGATGACCCTGGTTCTAGTGTCAGGAGAAGTGCCATACGGATATTGAGAGACTGCGCCTTGGTGATCCCCAAGGAACATGGAAATAAAACTATCGATGCGTATCGAGCAATTTTGAATAGATCCACAGATTCTGAGGAAAGCGTGAAATCAGCGGTGGCCAAGATATTCAAGTCCTTGTGGTTTGATCCTGTTGTTGAAGGTGAGGATGGACTTAGGATACAACGATCTGCCTCGGATAGGGCCCAATCGTTCGCAGACCTGTCAAACGCTATTGTTACATGCATTCCAAGCAATACATCAGGGGTGAGAAGTTTACTAGATAGGTCAAACCCTTTGGTAGTCTTGCTCACTGACATGTATGAGGATTACAGACTTGAGAAGTCCAAGGATAAAAAGGTAAGAGAGGATGCATACTTGGAGACAAGCACAGCCCTTTTGGATGGCTTTATCTATTGTAAGGACAGAAGGTTGCCTTACCTTTATGCAATATATTCCATGGTCCTTGCCAACCCATCATCCTGCATTCCTGAGAGTGACCCATTAAAGTTCCTTCGCACCATGGCACCACAAATCAGGACCCTGTCTAGTGCACAGCCAGGGGACGTCGAAGGGACTGAGGAGGTCTTGTATGTATTGTCGATAATATCAGCTATTCTAAAGAGCATGGAAGAAAGTAGAATGCTTGTCATGGATCTTGCCACTGAGATATCAGAAGAACTGCCCAACCTTATCAACACACACAAGTTTACAGTCATAGTGTCTGCTGCATGTGCTTGTTTAGCATCGTGTGCCTTATCCAGCCCAACTGCAACTGGTAGATTTTTGAATATCACTGCTCAGTATATGAGTTTTCTTGAGAGCCACAACATGCATGCAAGGAACTTGCCTAGATTTATTTTCATTCTAGGCCAGCTGTATCGTAATGGTGCAAGGTTACTTCAACAGGTCGATTTATACTTGCCAGATCAACCCAGTTTAGCTCAAAAGCTTAAATCTGAATCATGTCTCAAATTATTGCTAGGATTTTGGTCAAAGGATATAGAAGGCTCCCCAGGTCTTGCAGCACAAGTCCAGAGAAACTCCCTTGAAGCAATCTGTCAGGTGATGATTTCGTGCCCTTGGCTTGCTCTTGATGCGGATTCTGGGGTCCAAGGATTACTTTCTGAAGGTATGTACTGACTGCATTCATTGTGATGTGAAATTTGCTTATTCAATAAAACTCCCAATTGTTGTATTGCAGCACTACTCCTCAAGTCTCCTCCCTTGGTGAGACTTGCAGCTCTCAACGGACTGATAGAACTTTTGGAAGCAGACGCTTATGCATTGAATCAAAGACAAAGCGCTGATTCTCGGGGTGCAGATGTCAATTCAATCAACAGCGCGCAGAAACCTGCAGTAGCTGCTGAAAATGGGGATGGGGAGTGCTCTCATGCAAGTGCCGTATTGCAGAATCATTGGGAGGCGATTTTAGTATTGGCTGCTGAATGTCCGCCAAATAGAAATAATGAAGAGCAATCGTACGGAATCACGAAAAAGAGAATCCTTTCTCTCATGGAGATTGCTATTAGGGATGGACTTGTGGGACCTTGGACGGCAGTGCCCACATTGGTCTTGCTGACAATGGATACACTTGCTGGCCAGGATAGTAGTGCTCGATCCATCAAGCTGCTCAAGTTTCTTTCAAATAAATATCCGCAGTATGTCGATGCGGTACGCCTTTCCAAAGGAGTCAAGGATGCGTATGTTTTGTACATCAAGGATGCCTTGAGGAAGAACAGAGACAAGAGCAACGTGATGCCAGATCGACTCAGGCAAACTCAGGCGCGCTTGAAACGACTCTATTCAGAGATTGTGAATACAAATCGTTCAAAACGCAACGAGTTCTTGAGGCTGTTGGTCCGATCTTTCAAGAAAGGGCTCATGTCAACTCAGGAAGTGGCGAGTAGGAGATTGTCATCTGGAGCAGATGATGCAAGTTACCCTCCGTCAATGTGGCCTTGCCTGGCCATATTGATATCAGGGCTCCCTTACACAAAGACAGAAGAGGTTTGTGTCGTGGTACATGAGATTGATGCAATCACGGCCTCCAAGGTACCCTCAACTGTTGCTGAGCTTCATGAATTCATAGAATCTGACACACCAGTCACTCACCCAACAGTTAAGCAATGTGCCTCCAGGGCAAAACTCCTCCTTGTTTTAGTACGTCTCAAAAACTATTTGATGAATGGCTACAATATAGCTGCAGAAAGGCAAGCTGTATATTCTGCTGGCACAAAAAGGTCTACAGGTGGAACAACAAAATTGGCTGGTGATGGATTGTTGAATGAGCCAGTACACTTCAATGCTAGGCTGATATCTTCTAATCAATCTGGTTTGTACAATATCTTTGCTTCCACAGAAGATGCAGAAACCTCCCAGATTGTGCCCTCAGCCCTCCATCCTGTCTCACAGGGTCCAACCATCATCACTCCTTTGGTTACTCTTAGGGAGCTCTATGAGGAATTAGATAGTGCGAATGAAGCTTGGACTGGTGATGGTTTTGATCCAGATGACCAATAATCGAATCCAATCACTTTGAAATGATGATGAATCTTGGTTTCCATCTCAGCAGGTGATATCTGTATCGATGCTGAGATCGAGAGAGAGAGAGAGAGAGAAAGCGTCTTGCATTCACAGCAAGTGAACAACAGATTACTGTATACTCTCTAGCGTTAGCATACTATTTTGAAACTTGATAAAAATTTGAGAATATTGTGTAACTGCTTGCTTGAAACTAAGGTTCCACAAGGGCAACTTCTTCTTGACAATGACGAACGTGCGTCTTATTCTGCTCTCCTGTCTCAAAACCCGACGATATCTTGATCTCTCGACGTGAGATAATTCACTTTATGTCAACATGACTTATTTCTTAAATTGATTGGTGTCTTTCCTGCAGGCTTAAGGCTACGCGGTTCTCAGTGTTGTACGATCTTCGTCTCGGACCCGTGGAGGTATTCAAACCCAACGTATCAGATTGGTTCGGGATAAGATAGTGAAAAGTGACGAATATGTCATCATCTGTTTCTCATCCGCTTCAGACGCTCAAATGCCTGCAGTTTCGGCATGATTGTCAGCACTTGGGGTGCGCTAACCCGAAATGCCCACAGTGTATGTTATGCCAGAAACGCAGGTGTGCTGGAAGCTTCAAGAAGAAGTATCTCGCACCAAGCGACGTCTTGGAAGCAGCATGTGGTGCCCAGGTGTATGTGGTCGTTGTGGATGCTGCAACTGGTGCCCTTGTCCAGTATGGCCTGGAGGACACGTACCTGCAATTATCCCTCGTGGACGGGAGGAAATTAGAATTAGAAGGGGAAAGAGAAGAAGCGTTAGATGGCTGTCAGCTACTGACGAACAAACAAGGACAAGCACTGCTTGTCCATGGGAGAAGTGGGGCATACACTGATGACAAGCGAGTGGTAGTCCCCACTATTTCTGGACAAGCGATGCTCCCTGATCTTAAAGTGACTGATTCATCTGAAGCCCTGTTGACTGGGAGAGCGCCACCCTTTAGGTTGCTCGCGAGATTGGTACAGAGAGGGGGTATACCCCTTCCAGGGATTGCACCAGTGTTGTCAGAGCCATTTGTCGTTGCTACAGCTAGGGTAAGAGGGGCAGCCAAGGCTGAAATTCCACACGTAGATGATAGTGTTAGCAAACTAGAGGGATTGGGAGTACAAACTCAAAAGAAACTGGAGGATATTGCAGCTGCAGCAGAAGCCATAAATGTTCCCAATCTGCAAGTGCCTATCAACTGCGTCACAAAGGTTGGTCAATTTAGAGAACTCGTCGACACTGCTGAAAGAAATAAACCCCTCAGAGAGACGTTGAAACAAGTTCTTCGTTTGACAAAAATGTGGGATGTTGCAAGAGATCATGTTAGAAAAGCAGTTCACACAGATGTACAACTTCGGGTATATCATCCTGATAATCGGGATGATGTAGGATTAGTATACAAATGCGCATCATTTAACGTCGTGGATATAAATAGACCAGTAGGTTTGTTGCGAAGACGGCAAGAGAACTCAAAACCTGGTCAACAATTGGTGGACATTATATGGCTTGCCCTGGACATTAATTCTTGGCCTGAGGCAGTTCGGAGAATTGTACCGAGAGCAGCATCTGCATGGTGGCAAGAAGGACACCCTGGATGGGCATTCTTGCCCTTGACGATCAGCCACCTACCAAATATTGGAGATGATGGAAGGCCAGAGCCCTCTATGTCCTCATTTTCATTCACAAAGGCACAGAACACAACTGCAAATTCGCTAGGTCCAGAAGCTTATCCAGGCCCATCGTTGAATAATAATAATCTACATTTCCCTCTACAGAATATGTCCACAAGAAGCATTCAACAGGGATTAAATAACGGAACCATGCCAAATAGTGTGCCAGGGCATGGAGCATTGCTGATGAATACCAATGGATCTCCATTTGAGGATCCTTCATTCCAAAAATTGATGAATATGGTGTCAACAAAGCCTGGTGAAAAGGGTCCGCCACCAAAAAGCACAGAGTCCGATGGAGGTAGCAAAGGCAAGAGGAAAGCAGATGCTTCGCTTGAAACATGGATGGCGCTGAACAAGTCCCTTGAATATGATCTTGATCTGCCATCCACATTGGCAGGTGTTGAGTCTCTTCTTGCACAAGGCATGTTCAGCGCAGGGGGGCAAGGCAAGCCAGCTGATGGGATCATTGATAGCTCTCTTTTAGGTAATCCTGGTTCCCTGGGACTTTTGCCAGGATACCTCACGTCGCTCAAGCCTACCTCCCTTCCAGATACTGCCCCAGCGCAGATATCTGGACTAACAATGGGTCAGTTGAGGAAGACTTTTGCAGAGTTTTTGAAGGATGACAGCCCAGGAGCCAAGACAAACCTTGAACAATTTTTACGGGAACATGGGTTGCTACCTATGGATCTCACGGAAGAGAAAGATGGAGCTCTTGAGACTATGCATAGCATAGAACAAGATCTTCCTAATTATAACACAATGGGCCGCGAATAATGTATGGCTACCTGTCAGAGTGCCTACTTGTTTTGTTGCAATTGACAGTTTCTGATTCCATACATACATAATAATTTGTTGACAAGAATTTGATTGATGAGATGAACGAATGATATACGACGCTGAGCTGGACTTTTCGTCAAAGCAATTCAATCCCTTAAAAGCATTGCGTTCGTCTTTGGCCGTTCCTCCGTCGAGGAATGCACGTCCGCTGGACAACGTTTCAAAATGTAAAATTTATTTGTCGGAATCACTTCCATCCAGCTCGTTAGCGGGGAGAAATCCTGTTCCACAAAGAAACCGAACCAATGTTGCCAAGCAAAGGGTGGGTGCCAAGACCCACGACAAGAGGTCCAAATCAGATATCATGGAGTCAATGATGAGTTACGGGGAAGGTCCTCTATCTTGGCTGGCTGACAAAGCAAAGGCTAAATCTACAGTGCGTGTCATTACTAGACATCGAAGAGGGACTAGGGGTGTTGCTGAAGGCAGTCTGATAGCTTTTGATAAGCACATGAATCTGGTACTGCGCAACGTTGAAGAGACATATACTGTTCGTTTGTTAATCGACAAAGAGATGCCGAACGGATCTCGTAGAAGGAGACCAGTCCTAGAGACAAGGAAGAGATCTTTGCCAAATGTCCTCTTAACAGGAAGGAGTGTGGTGTGTGTAAGCGATAGCCTTTCCTAATTAAACTAGAGTCACTAATGGCTTTTATAAAGGGAAAAGTCGATCTTGAACCATTTTGAGTAGATCTGATTCACGAGTCTGCACACTGAATTGGGGAGTTGGACTTCTAGACTTTCTAAGTGAGCCAACATACTCTAGTAGCGTTGATTTCGATCTAATATCAGCATCTCCGGAGCATTTATACAGAATCAGTAGATCGTACACATCTACAAGCCACACTGGTGCATCGTATTGCTCCCTTTTGTCCCATGCCAATGAATGCAGCCAATCATTCCCATCCTCACTCCAGTATGATACCTTGGGATATATAGCAACAGCAACGTCATCGCAACAACAATTCGATGTGTGTAAACTGCATAGTAGATTAAGTCTTTCTTTTGCACTGTCGTTGTCCATCCTAATAATGCCTAGAAGATTTTCCATGCTAGTAACCAAGGCGGACAGACTGTGTTGGATTTGATGCTTGGATTCTTGGTCTAATTCAAGATAATCTACATCTTCTATGCAGGAGTTCTGGGCATGTATTCTTCTTTCTATGCTTTCCTGTAAAAATAATTCTGCCTTACTTGTATCCTGAGAATTAAGTAGAGACATGCAAGACTTGAATTGCAGGTAAATCTGGACATCTGTGTCTTCAGATGGTATGGCCTCTGCAATCGTTCTTGCCAGTGGAAATTCTTCCGTGATAATTCTCAAATATCTTTGAACTTGTAATCCGTCCTTCTGAGGCTTCAAAACTGAGATCACGGCGGCCACTTGGATACACATTGGAGATCTTTCAGTCATACCATATCCATGTACATGTCCCAAAATCACCCCAAATCCATCTCTTTGAGATGCAAACGGTACTTGAACTAAATTCGGACCGTATTTATTGTTGCCATTATTCAATTGTCCCCCGAAGGTTCTCCTGACGGATAATTCTGTTGATGTCCTCACTCTAATGGTACAATCAAAACATTCTTCCCTATTCACTGCCTTGAACAAATCCTCAGTCAGAGTTGTCCCATTAGAGCCGTACCACCCTATAGAACCTCCACTCATATGTGAGAGTGTGGAAATAGACCTATAATTATCCGAGGGAGCCCCAACGATGTGAATGTGAACAGCGAGACCTAGGATGACAGCTGTTGCACCTGCTCCCGTAAAGATTTTGCGGCTTGCTTCTTCATACGTGGCGTGGTTTCCTTCAGAAGGCTCTGTCATCAGCAAATCTGCATTCAAAGGATCGATGTAGAATCCATAGTCAGTCTCCCTCGTCTGTCTATCCGATCCGCCATCAGCATTCGGAAACAGTTGTCTGCCCAAAAACAGTAGCAGTCTAGAACCTAGAGGTCTCCTAGAAAGAGATGTGGCAGGTTCAGCGTCTCGAAATTTTGATATTATGGTGAATATACACCGTAACGAATATCCTATCATATCATTTGTCACATATTCTTGGCAAGATGCTCTTGGTTTTGACTCCAACTGGCCCAAAATATTCATTGTTGTTTCACGCACAATGCCCACCGGCTGGACAACATCGCAGTAGTTTATATTTTGCAATCCTTTTTGCTGACCAGCACCATTTGAAAGCCTGTGAAATTTCCCAGATTTCCAATCCATAACATACAAATTCTGATCGTCTACTAGGGAAAGGGCAAAGAGTTTGTCAGGGAGCAGTGTCTCAATGGCTACAAGTAGAGCTTGAGTGATTGATCCCAGACTATCTGAGTCACATGTGACATCTATGACGGGCCAAACAAGAGCATTGTCTTGTGTTTGTATATCTCCATGACTTGATTCGTCATCCAAATACACATCCACCACGTTGCTGCGCAATTCTGGAAGGTAGCTCCTATGTTCCTTACCACCCAAGTATCTGGAGTTGCAACCATCAGAATACGCATTCTGGGTATGACAAAGAGGACATATCCACCCTAATTCCTCAAATAGAGCATATGGATTGATGTAAGAGTCGCAATGGCTACATCTAGCCACATGTGACACTGTAAGCTGTTTAGCTTCCTCCTCGCAGATCGGTTCCAAAAAAGGAGTTAGGCAAGCACCTAGGGACGCTCCTGTAGCATTCTGAAGGTTCTCTACATAATCAAAACATTTTAAATATTATCATAACAAATATTCTACGAAAATATCCATATGATGCACGACAGTACCTGAGAATGGGACCCGAATGGTTGAGAGGCGAATCCCCTCTCGCTTCGTTGACATTCACGATATCACAGTTTGTCAATCTTGTAAGTTTTCTGAGATTCTATTAAAAAAGGAATCATTGAGTTATACGCTTTCTACTGAGATTGGAAATTTAAATTTTGGCATTTTAACAACTGCAGTTGTTGGCCATCATGCATGGATGGCCATCTATTTGGATTCAAATTTAATACTCAGGGTGCCCAACGAAAACTAATACTAATAATGAGTATGATCACAATGAAATAGTTCTAGTAATTATTGCATTACATGTACGATACGATTTAAATGGATATTAGCAGTAGAGTATGCTCAGTGTCTGTCAACTGTAGCAGGGTATACTAAGCATAATCTTTGGTGTTACATTCTTAACGATAGTAATTTATATTCCAGTGCCGATGAGATGTCCACCCCCATGCATGCATGCATGTCAAGGTTGTGGAACGCTTTTGGACGAAGTGGTGTCAATATCTTGTATCACACTGGACCTAGCCTGGAGAGTTTGAAGTGACAGTCTTCTTTGCCATATTCTGATACAATAATCATGTCAAATCGCCCCAAACTCTGGTACATTTTCATCAATTGTACCATTCATAATCTGTTAGATCAATCAACAAGTGCTATACTGGTAATTAGGTGGCCATGACTTCTGACTTCTTGGTTTTTTCTATGTGACACTTTGGGTCCACCTTATGGGTAAATTTGGGGTGTCTCCCGGTGTCGTTTTCTCTCCGTTCGCGGGTCTTTAGGATACTTCAGAATCTGCTCTATCGATTGAAAGTCTTAGATTTGACATTGGATGCGCTCCCTTTGCACATTAGCTCCCTAATTAGGGAGCCTTATAAAGTTGGTGTCAAAAATGAAAAAGTCAAAAATGGGGCCAATTTCACAGCTCGCTGAGATCGCGTTTTGTCTCCATGGTTAACCCATGGTATTATTGGATATATTATGCAGATGGTCATCCAGAAAAAAATTGAATAGGTCAGGCAAAAGTCACCATACCCCCGCAAAAAACACACCCAGCTCCAAAAACAAACCCAACTTGGATCTGGAATATTTCACTGACCGGAAACTATTTTCGCGCCAAAAAGGTCTTATTTTTGTCTACTTTGTCCAGATTTGCGGTCAAATTTTAGGGGGTGTCGTGACCACACTGGGGCACTTGTCGCACCGCATGGCATGTCACGCATCGC
>PJEL010001058.1_pt1 | contig 29375 bp, 28 predicted proteins | sample 1853271 | NCBI WGS metagenome assembly PJEL01 (sample SAMN08108733, study PRJNA415343) | Invertebrate metagenome, whole genome shotgun sequencing project. | host: Globobulimina | place: Sweden: Gullmar Fjord | collected 2015-08 | reverse complement strand
TGTGCACTTCTGGCCCTATCTACGGTCGAGAGTTGGCCTTGACTTGTTTCAAACGCCGCTGCCAGACTCAAGCGTAGGCCGATTGGGCCTTTTCGACAAAGCGATTTACCGGGAGGGCCGGAACACACCGGCCTGCTGCTTACACGTCAATGTCTTGGGGAGAACGAGCGTGAAAAGGACTGGAAACAAAACATCCAGCGAGAAGACGCATCGCGCAGTGAGAGCCTTCTCGCGCCGGAACCTGCTGAAGCAGGCTGCGGCCGGGGGTGCCATCGTTGCTGTTGCACCCGCCATCATCAGCCGGGAGACGCTAGCCTCCTCGGGTGAATTGAACGTCATGAACTGGTCCGACTATCTGCCGAAGTCCTTCCTGGAAGGTTTCGAGAAGAAGACGGGCATCAAGATCAAGCACACGCCTTACGGCTCCAACGAAGAGCTGTTGAACAAAATGCGTGCGACCAAGGGCCGTGGCTTCGACCTTGTCGGCCCGACCCTCGACCGTGCCGGCGAGTGGAAGCCGCTGGGCCTGCTGCAGCCCTTCGATATGAGCAAGGTCGACACCGCGAATGTGGTGCCGGGTCTGCTCAAGGGTTCGACCGACGGCTGGACTTGGGACGGCGGCAACCACCACCTGCCCTACCACTGGGGCACCGAGGCCCTGGCCTGGCGCACCGACAAGTGGCAGCGGGACTACAAAGACCTGTCCTACGGCGATCTCTGGTCGCCGGAGATGAAGGGCAAGGTCATGGGCCGTCCGCACTCGATGATGGCGGGCATTGGCCTCTATCTCGACGCTTCCGGCAAGGTACCGTCCAACCGCATGCTCGACGCTTACAAGGACGAAGAAAGCATGCGCCGCATTTGGGGTGAGATCACCAAATTCGCGGTTGATCATAAGTCCTGGCTGAAGCAGTTCTGGAACGATGCCGATGGACAGATCAACGGCTTCATGCAGAACGACGTGGTTCTCGGCCAGACCTGGGACGGCCCGCCGGTACGCCTGAAGAAAGAAGGCAAGCCGGTGACCTACATGGCCCCGCAGGAAGGCGCCCTCACTTGGCTGGATGGTCTCGCGATGCCGATCGGAGCGAAGAACTTCGATGAGATCTACGCCTACATCAACTACGTCTACGGCGCGGAAGTGAACGGCTTGATTGCCAACGAGACCGGCTACAATCCGGTCGCGGTCGGCGCGGAGAACCATCTCTCTGCGGAAAGCAAGGCAGCCTTCAGCGAAGCCTATCCGGGCGACGCTCTCGACCGCCTGTGGTGGTGGCCGCCGTCTGAGCCCTGGTACACCGAGATCCGGGCCGAATACACCGACAAGTTCGTCGCTGCCTGATCTTCGGATCGGGAATTAGCTTGAGTGTTACGGGTCCCGGCCGGTCGGCTGGGACCCGCTTCCCGCAAAAGCGGGTAGATTGGGATACAGCGTCCGCTCAAGAGACGCGTTTTGAGAGTGCTTTCTTGCTGCAGCGGCAAGGTGAGCGATTAAACGGGGGCAGCTGAAATGAGCGCAGACGTCGAGCTCGACCATCTGACAATCCGCTTTGGCGATTTCACGGCGGTCGATGATGCAAGTCTGAAAATTGAACAGGGTGAGTTCTTCAGTTTCCTCGGCCCATCGGGCTGCGGCAAGACGACCATCCTGCGCGCCGTTGCAGGCTTCCTGGAGCCGACCGAAGGCGAGGTTCGCATCGGCGGCAAGAATATGCGCGGCATCGGCCCCAACAAGCGCCCCACGGCCCTCATCTTTCAGAATCTGGCCCTCTTCCCCCTGATGTCGGTGGCGGAGAACATCGCCTTCGGTCTGGAGGTCCAGGGCATCAGCAAGTACGAAAGGCGCAAGCGCGCCGATCAGCTGCTGGAACTGATCGCGCTCGACGGTCAGGGAGACAAAAAAGTCGGCGAACTTTCCGGCGGCCAGAAGCAGCGTGTGGCCATTGCCCGCGCGCTTGCCGTCGAGCCTGAAGTGCTGTTGCTCGATGAGCCGCTGTCGGCGCTGGACTTGAAACTGCGCCAGCACATGCGTACCGAACTGCGCGCCATTCAGCAGCGTGTCGGCATTACCTTCATTTACATCACGCATGACCAGGGTGAAGCGCTCACCATGTCGGACCGCATTGCGGTCATGAGCCAGGGCATTATCCAGCAGGTCGGCGACGGCACGGACGTTTACGAGAATTCGCAGACCGCCTTCGTTGCTTCCTTTGTCGGCGAGAACAACCCCTTCTTCGGGCGCGTCACCACCGCGGATAAGAATTACGCCGTCGTGGAATCCCAGTTTGGACCGATGCGGGGACGAAACCTCGGCGGGCTTGCCGCCGGCGATCAGGCAATGCTCTTCGTGCGGCCGGAATCCCTCTCCTTCGCCAACAGCGACACCAGCGAATTCAACATCATCGAAAGCGCCGTCCTCAACAGTGAGTTCGAGGGCTCGTTCTTTTCGGTCTTCCTGCGTGGCGAAGGTCAAAAGGACATCATGATGTCCATGAGCAATAACGGCAGATTGCCCGAAGTCGAGGTCGGCGGTACCAGCCGCCTCACGTTCTCCCCCGATCGTGCATTGGTGTTGCCGAAGGGGGCCGTGGCCGATGAGTGATTTCTTCGGGATCTTCATCCCCGCATTCTTGGCCGTTCTCATGGCCATCCTGCTCGCCCCCGTGGTGCAGAAGAATTCGGGGACCTTCTGGCAGAGCGTCACGAACATCAACTTCGTGCAGCGCAACGGCGTTGTCATCTCAACTTACCTGCTGGTCGCGGTCATCTTCTGGGTGATCTTCATGATCGTCCTGCCGCAGGCTTACATGTTCGATTTCTCGTTCCGCTTTAATTTGCCGCCGGGGAAAATTGGTGGACCGGAAGACGTCTACACCCTGAAAAACTATCAGTACCTGCTGTTTGGACCGCCGGGCGACGAAGAGTTATTCAACTGGCTTCATCTCAGTGTCTTCGTGCGCACCATCGTGGCGTCGATGTTCGTAACGATGATTAACTTTCTCATCTGCTATCCGATCGCCTACTACATCGCGCAGGTGGCAAAGGGCGGTCAGGCGCGGGCCATGATCCTCTTCCTCATCCTGCCCTTCTGGGTCAACGAGATCCTGCGGGCCTTTGCCTTCCGCATCCTGTTCGGCACCTCGGGCGTGATGAACGCCGTTCTGCAGACCCTTGGCATTATCGATCAGCCTATCGATTTCATTCGTGCCGACGTGGCGCTCTACGCGGGACTTTCTTACGCTTACATCCTGTTGATGGTCTTCCCGCTCTATAACGCCATCGAGAGCCTGGATCACAATCAAGTCGAAGCGGCGAGAGATCTCGGTTCGCCCTGGTGGCGCATTCACTTGAGGGTGGTGATTCCGCACGCCAAACCGGGCATTGCTTCGGGCTGCACTCTGGTTTTCATGCTGGCTGCCGGCGCCTTGGCCGCACCGCAGATCCTGGGCGGGCCGTCCAGTTTCTGGTTCACCCAGATCATCTATCGTTGGTTCAATACCGGGGGCAACTGGCCGCAAGGGGCGGCCTACGCCATCGTCCTGTTGCTCGCCTGTCTTGTTTTCGTCATGACGATCATGCGTGTCTTCAAGGTTAGCCTTGGGGAGATCGCGAAATGAGTTCCCGTCAAATCCAGAACTTGATGATCTTCTTCTACATCGGGCTGTTTTTCCTCTACCTCTTCGCGCCGCTGCTCATGATGGGGGCGGCCGCTTTCAACAATGTGGAATTTCCCCAGGTCATTCCTTGGGAGGGTTTCACCTGGCGTTGGTTCCCGCAGCTCTTCAGCGATGATCTGATGGTGGAGGGAATCGTGAATTCCTTCTGGATCGGCATCGGTGTCGTCATTCTTTCGGTGCCCATCGGTTTGGCGGCGGCGATCATGATGACCCAGGTCTATCCGCGCTTCCAGCCGCTCTACTACACCATCGTGGTCTCGCCGGTTCTGATGCCCGGCGTCATTCTGGGTATCTCGACCTTGGTGTTCTGGGACCGTCTGGGCACCGCCCTCGATGCCGATTACGAGAGCATCTATTACAGCGGCATGTTCCTGACCATCGTCGGGCAGTCGACCTTCATTTCCGCCTACACCATGCTGATCTTCCTGGCCCGCCTGCAGCGCTTCGACCGCACCCAGGAAGAGGCTGCCCTGGATCTGGGGGCGACCCACGTTCAGGTCTTCTGGAAGGTCCTCATGCCTTTCCTGCGCCCGGCGATTTTCTCGGCCATGGGCCTGGCCTTCCTGACCTCCTTTGAGAACTACAACACCACCGTCTTCACCATCCAGGCGGACAGCACGCTTACTACCGTCTTGGCCGGTAAGGTCCGCATGGGCACGCAACCGGATCTGGCGGCGCTTGCTGTCCTGATCATCGGGGTGACATTGATCGGCGCCATTGCCATCGAGGTGACCAAGCGCCGTGAAATGGCCCGGGAGGCCGTGGCCCGCGAAGAGCTCAAGCGGGCGGAGAATGCCAAGGACATGGCATTGGCCGCTGTCCCGGCGCAATAAAAACTGGAGGATTTAGGAAAGTCGCAATCTAAGGGGGAACCCCCTTGAGATCGCGGCTGAGATCTCAGACGAAGTACTCGCCGATGACCTCTTTCTTGGTGTCGAGGGACATCTGCGAAAGCGTGCGCACGCGCCCTGCCTGGGTCCAGCCCATCTTCAGATAGATCGGGTTCTCCAGGCGCAGCACGTCCATGTAGGCGGGATAGTGCAGAATGTGGATGTGGGCCGTGGCCGTCTGGGCCTTGTAGTCCCCTGTCGGCTTCGGCGGCTCCTGGTCTTCGTCGAAATTCTCGAAGACAGCCGTGCCGCGGATCACGTCGTCATGATCGTAGAGCCGCACGGTGATGAAGGAGTGAGCATGCTCACCGGTCTTCTTCGTCAGCACCTGCACGGTATATCGCGAGATGCTGTGCAGTGTAACTGCCATTGCCATGCTTCTAGCCCCCCAGCCCTGCGTTGCGCCTGACTCAAACTCTAAAGTAAGTCCTAGTGTTTGGCGAGGACGCCGCGCAGCTTGGTGAAGATCTCGTCGATGTGCTGGTCCTCGCAAACCAGCGGCGGGGAAATCAACGCGCAGTCGCCGGTCATTTTCACCATGGCGCCGGCATCGTAGAGCTCCTGCATCACCTGCATACCACGGACGCCTGGCTTGTCTTTGGTCGCCAGGTCGATGCCGCCGATCATGCCGTAGCCGCGAATATCGGTGACCACCGACAGATCCTTGAGAGAATAGAGCGCCTCCAGGAACTTCGGCGTCATCTTGGCCGCACGCTCCACGAGTTGCTCTTCTTCGAAGATGTTGCGGGTTGCAATGGCGGCGGCCGAAGCGACCGGGCAGCCGGAATAGGTATAGCCGTGGAACAGTTCGATGGCGTTCTCCGGCGCCGCATTCATCAGCGTTTCGTGCACATGCTCGCTGGCGGCGACCGCGCCCATCGGCACCACGCCGTTGGTCAGGGCCTTGGCCATGGTCACCATGTCCGGCACCACACCGAAGCTGTCGGCTCCGAACTGCTTGCCGGTGCGCCCGAAGCCGCAGATCACTTCGTCGAAGATCAGCAGGATGTTGTGGTCGTCGCAAATCTCGCGCAGACGCTGCAGATAGCCCTTGGGCGGCATCAGCGCGCCGGTGGAACCGGCAATCGGCTCGACGATACAGCAGGCAATGGAATCCGCGCCGTGGAGTTCGACAAGGCGTTGCAGGTCCTCAGCCAATTCGGCGCCGGTCTCCGGCTGCCCCACCGTGAACTTGTGCTCCGGCAGATGGGTATGGCGCAGGTGGCAGGCGCCCGGCAGACCCAGGCCGAAGGCCTTCTTGTTGTTGATCATGCCGGCGACGGTAAGGCCGCCGAAGTTCACCCCGTGATAGGAGCGCTCGCGTCCGACCAGACGCAGGCGCTGCCCCTCGCCACGGGCCTTGTGATAGGCCAGGGCAATCTTCAGCGCGGTCTCGACCGCTTCCGAACCGGAGTTGGAAAAGAAGATATGATTGAGGTCGCCGGGCGTGATCGAGGCGATGCGGCGGGCCGCTTCGAAGGAAGCAGGATGCCCGAACTGGAACGGCGGCGCGTAGTCCAGCTTGGTCAGGGTTTCGCTCACCGCTTCGGCGATCTCTCGGCGGCCGTGGCCGGCGGCAACGCAAAACAGGCCTGCCGAACCGTCGATCACCTTATCGCCGTGATCGGTGGTGTAGTACATGCCTTCGGCGCCGGTCAGGATGCGCGGATTCGCCTTGAAGTGGCGGTTGGACGTGAAAGGCATCCAATGCTGTTCGAGCGAATTGGGAATTGGCGGGATGACGTTCATCGGCCCATCTTTCCTGCGGTTCTTGGCGAGTTGATGCGAAATCTTAGACTGCAGTCTAGTCCGCTCCGTCGGCGGCGGACTAGACCCAATTGGCGGCCACCTGTGAGGCCAGAAATTCGGCGCTTTCGCGCCCTTTTCTACAGACCCAGGGCTTCTTCGGCCGACATATAGGGCATTCCGTGCGCCTCGGCCACGGCCTTGTAGGTGACCTTGCCGCCGGCCACGTTGAGGCCGTTCTTGAGATGCTCGTCTTCGCCCAGGGCGACCCGGTGTCCCTTGTTCGCCAAGGCCAGGGTGAAGGGCAAGGTGGCATTGTTGAGGGCGATGGTCGAGGTGCGGGCAACGGCGCCGGGCATGTTGGTGACGCAGTAGTGCACGACCCCTTCTTCGATATAGGTCGGTGCGTCGTGGGTGGTGCCGCGCGAGGTCTCGAAGCAGCCGCCCTGGTCGATGGCGATGTCGACCAGCACCGAGCCCGGGCGCATCTGGCGCACCATATCGCGGCTCACCAGCTTGGGCGCTGCGGCGCCGGGGACCAGCACGGCCCCGATCACCAGGTCGGCCCCGGTCACATAGCGCTCGATGGCGTCGACTGTCGAATAGATGGTGTTCAGCATCGGGCCGAACTGAAGGTCCAACTCGTAGAGCCGCTCCAGGGCGCGGTCGATCACCGTAACGTGGGCCTCCATGCCCATGGCCATGCGTGCCGCATTGGTACCGGAAACGCCACCGCCGATGATCACCACCTTGGCCGCGGCGACGCCGGGCACGCCGCCCAGCAACATGCCGGAGCCGCCCTGTTCCTTTTCCAGGCAGTGGGCGCCGACCTGCACGGACATGCGACCGGCGACTTCGCTCATCGGCGCCAACAGCGGCAGGCCGCCGCGCGCCGAGGTTACGGTCTCGTAGGCGATGGCGATGCAGCCGGAATCGATCAACCCCTGAGTCTGGGCCTGATCGGGCGCCAGATGAAGATAGGTGAACAGCACCTGGCCCTCGCGCAGCCGGGCGTATTCAGCCGGCAGCGGTTCCTTGACCTTCACCACCATCTCGGCTTTGGCGAAGACGGTCTCAGCGTCGGACGCGATCTCGGCCCCTGCGGCCTGATAATCCGCGTCGGTGAAGCCGATCCCCTCGCCCGCCTTGGTTTCGATCAGGACCTGATGGCCATGGTGGGCGAGCTCGCGCACCGAAGAAGGCACCAGGCCCACACGGTACTCGTGGTTCTTCACTTCCTTGGGTACGCCGACGAGCATCGTTCTGTCCTCTCCGTCTTATCGGCCGGGTATGCCCCCGGCCCACGCTTGCCTGTGTTGGGTCGCTCAACTGCGGCATTCCACCGCCCTGTGCAAGCCGCACCCTAAGCCTGCGCCGAGCCGAGTTCCAGAGCCAGATTCCACTCGCTCCTGATGCCAGAGCGGGCCGGTAGTAGGAGCCACATTGGCGGTGGATCATCGCAGTGGGAAGGATTGGACCGTGCAATCAACCGACCGGCGACCGGCGACCAAGTGCTCTAGTCGGCCAGCAGCGTGTCGCGCAGGGCGTCCCAGCTGTCCTGGTCGGGGGCCATGAGCAGGCCCATTTCGCGATAGCGCCCGGCCTTGTAGGGCGTGCGGTCGAAGCAGAGCGCCACACCGCCGGCCTCTTGCTGCAACAGGGCGCCGGGCACGTGGTCCCAGGGCATCAGCCGGGTGAAGAGCGAGAAGTGCACCTCCCCCGCCGCCAGGCGCAGGTATTCCGCCCCGGCGCAGCCCAGGGACTTGATCGCCGCGACAAGGCCGCGGCGCTGATCGATCCGGCGGGCGAGTTCCCGCGTCGCATAGTTGGAGGCGTGCAAGGCGCCGGTCATGCGGGCCGGCTCGTCCGGCGCGGCGACGGCCATGCGCTTACCGTTCAGCCAGGCACCGCTGCCCAGCTCGGCCACGCCGAAGCGCCCGCTGACGGGCTCCAGAATCCAGGCGGCCTGGGCTTCGCCGTGCTGGATCAGGGCCACCATGATGGCGAAGGTCGGACGACCGTGTGCGAAGTTTCTGGTGCCGTCGATGGGATCGATGATCCAGACCGGCGCGTCGCTGTCGATCTGCTCCATCAGGGCGGGCTCGGCATGCACCGCTTCCTCGCCCACCACCAGCGAACCGGGCAGCATGTCCTGCAGCCGTGCGGTCAGAATCTTTTCGACCTCCAGGTCGACCACCGTTACCAGGTCACCGGCGGCTTTCTCCCGGATGTCTTCATCCCTGAGGGCCTGGAAGCGCGGCAGCACATCGGCTGCGGCGATCTCCTCGATAACGGCAGAGACCTTGTTGACGTCGATCAAGACAACTCCATGGACGAAAATCGTGACTGGGGTTGAAGATAGTCGTTCGGCGGAAAAGAAAAAGGGCCGCGGCAGAAACCGCGGCCCTCAATCCTGTGCCTAGGCGACAGGGCTGATTAGAAGCCCATGCCACCCATGCCGCCCATGCCACCGCCCATGTCGGGCATAGCAGGCGCAGCGTCCTTCTTCTCAGGAGAGTCGGCGACCATCGCTTCAGTCGTGATCAACAGACCGGCGATCGACGCGGCGTCCTGCAGCGCGGTACGCACGACCTTCGTCGGGTCGATGATACCGGCCTTGAACATGTTCACGTACTTGCCGGTCTGGGCGTCGAAGCCGATCGCGGCGTCCTTGGACTCGTTGATCTTGCCGACGACGATCGAACCCTCGTGACCGGCATTCTCAGCGATCTGACGGATCGGCGCCTGCAACGCACGAGCGACGATTTCAACACCGACTCGCTGATCGTCGTTGACACCTTCCAGCTTGGTCAGGGCCTTGGAAGCATTCAGCAGAGCCGTACCGCCACCGATGACGATACCTTCCTCGACCGCGGCGCGGGTCGCGTTCATCGCATCTTCGACACGATCCTTACGCTCCTTCACCTCGACCTCGGTGGCACCACCGACGCGCAGAACGGCAACACCGCCGGCCAGCTTCGCGAGACGCTCCTGGAGCTTCTCACGATCGTAGTCCGAAGTGGTCTCATCGGCCTGGGCACGGATCTGCGTGCAGCGACCGGTGATTTCCTTCTTCTTGCCGGAACCGTCGATGACCGTGGTCTCTTCCTTGGTGATGACCACGCGCTTGGCGGAACCGAGCATTTCGAGCGTGGTGCTCTCCAGCTTGATGCCGAGATCCTCGGAGATCACCTGGCCGCCCGTGAGGATGGCGATGTCTTCCAGCATGGCCTTGCGGCGGTCGCCGAAGCCCGGCGCCTTCACGGCGGCGACCTTCAGGCCACCACGCAGCTTATTCACAACCAGGGTCGCCAGGGCTTCGCCCTCGACGTCCTCGGCAATGATCAGCAGCGGACGGCTGGACTGCACGATGGCTTCCAGCAGCGGCAGCATGGGCTGCAGACCGGAAAGCTTCTTCTCGTGCAGCAGGATGAAGGGATTCTCCATCTCGCAGACCATCTTGTCGGCGTTGGTGATGAAGTACGGCGAGAGGTAGCCGCGGTCGAACTGCATGCCCTCGACGACGTCGAGCTCGGTCTCGAGAGACTTGGCCTCTTCGACCGTGATCACGCCTTCCTTACCGACCCGCTCCATCGCCTCGGCGATCATGGCGCCGATTTCGACCTCGCCATTGGCGGAGATGGTGCCGACCTGGGCGACCTCACCGGTGGTGGAGATCTTCTTGGACTTCTTCTGCAACTCGGCGATGACGGCCGTGACGGCCAGATCCACACCACGCTTCAGGTCCATCGGGTTCATGCCGGCGGCAACCGCCTTGGAACCTTCACGCACGATCGACTGGGCCAGGACCGTCGCCGTCGTGGTGCCGTCGCCGGCCACGTCGTTGGTCTTGGAAGCAACTTCGCGCAGCATCTGCGCGCCCATGTTCTCGAACTTGTCGGCGAGTTCGATCTCCTTGGCCACCGTCACACCGTCCTTGGTGGTGCGCGGGGCACCGAAGGACTTGTCGATCACCACATTGCGGCCCTTGGGACCGAGGGTGACTTTGACGGCATCAGCCAGAATGTCGACGCCTCGCAGCATACGCGAGCGAGCATCGGCGCCAAACTTAACGTCTTTCGCAGCCATTTCTGGTTCTCTTCCTTATTGCAATACGCCCATGATGTCGGATTCACGCATGATCAGCATGGTCTTACCGTCCAGCTTCACTTCCGTACCCGACCACTTACCGTAAAGGACCTTGTCGCCCTTCTTTACGTCCAAAGCTGTCAGCTTGCCGTCGTCGCCACGGGAACCCGGGCCGGCAGCAAGCACTTTGCCCTGCATGGGCTTCTCTTTGGCTGTGTCCGGAATGATGATGCCGCCGGCAGACTTCTCGTCTTCCTCGAGCGGCTCGACCACGACACGGTCATGCAGAGGCCTAAATTTCATGGAACACCACCCTCTTATGGTTTGTTTTGGATTGGCTTAGGCTTCGCGAGAGGCTCGGGAAACCAAGCGGTTAATCATAGTTAGCACTCACCGGTGGTGAGTGCTAACGAGCATATAGAAGTCCGGAGGGGCAGAGTCAACCGCGAGAGGCTAAGTTCTCGGCGAGGCCGGGCGTTTCATTGGCCTCTGCGGCTAGAGTTTCGCTATTTTCAATGGATCCGCCGAATTTCTTAAGAAATCGATCAAGGTCCATCTGGGAAATTTTCACGTCGACCTCGGTGCCCAGGCCTTCGTCCCGTCGCTCCAGCACCTCGCCGTGATCGTAGAGCCAGGCAAGGGCGGCGCCCTCCTCCAGCTTCAGAATGACGGTCACCTGGCGGCGCCGCGCCGAAAGCCGCTGCCCGATGAGGTCCAGAACCCTGTCGCAGCCCTCACCCGTCAGGGCGGAGCAGAGCACACTGTCGGCCTGGCCGGCGGCCCGCTGCGCCAGATGGGCGCGTTCCGGTGCCTCCAGCAGGTCGGTCTTGTTCAGGACTTCCAGGATGTGCGTGGCAGCCTCGCCGATGCCGAGATCCGTCATCACCGCCTGGACGTCGGCCTGCTGGGCCAGGGTGTCGGGGTGGGAAGCATCGCGTACGTGGAGGATGAGGTCGGCTTCGATGACCTCTTCCAGGGTGGCACGGAAGGCGGCCACCAGATCGGTCGGCAGGTCGGAGATGAAGCCCACGGTATCGGACAGGATGATGGTCTGGCCCGACGGCAGAACCACCCGGCGCATGGTCGGGTCCAGAGTGGCGAAGAGCTGGTCGCGGGCCAGCACCTTGGCCTCGGTCAGGCGGTTGAACAGCGTCGACTTCCCGGCGTTGGTGTAGCCGACCAGGGCCACCACCGGATAGGGCACGCGCTGACGGGCGCCACGGTGCAGCGACCGGGTGCGCTGCACCTGGACCAGTTCCTTCTTTAAGCGGGCAATACGGTCGGTGATCAGGCGGCGGTCGATCTCGAGCTGGCTTTCGCCGGGGCCGCCCATGAAGCCGGCACCGCCGCGCTGCCGCTCGAGGTGGGTCCAGGACCGCACCAGACGGGAGCGCTGGAAGGTCATGGCCGCCAGTTCGACCTGCAGCTTGCCTTCCTTGGTGCGGGCCCGCTCGCCGAAAATCTCCAGGATCAGGCCGGTGCGATCGATTACCTTGCAGTCCCAGGCGCGCTCCAGGTTGCGCTGCTGGACCGGTGTCAGGGCGGCGTCGACCACCACGACGGTGATTTCCAGCAACCTGATGTCCCCGGTCAGCCGTTCGACGGCGCCGCCGCGGATCAGGGTGTTGGGCCGGGCCTGCTTGACCGGAATGACCTCGCTTTCGATCACGTCCAGGTCGATGGCCGCGGCCAGACCGACGGCTTCTTCCAGCCGCGCGGCCGGGGCACGCAGTCCGGGCTGCATCAAATCGGGGTGGAGGACGAGGGCACGCTCGGTCATCGGGAGCAGCGGTGTCGCGCACCGCCCCTTTCGTTCAGGTCTGTCTTGCCTGTACGTCCGGCCTCGGCCAAGACCGCTCTGGTATCAACCCTCAGCGGCTTCGTCTTCCTTGCTGGGATCGAAGAGCTGAATCGGGGCTGCAGGCATTACTGTCGAAATGGCGTGTTTGTACACTAGCTGAGAGTGTGCATCGCGGCGCAAGAGAACCGAAAAATTGTCAAACCAAGTAACGATTCCTTGCAGCTTCACGCCGTTTACCAGGAAGACTGTTACAGGGACTTTATTTTTCCGAATATGATTGAGAAATACATCTTGTACGCTTTGACTTTTTTCAGCGGCCATTTTCGCACCTTATTGTTTTTCTTAACAACGGTCGTCTGTTTTTATTCTGGCTCTTGCAGATCTTCTGCGTACAACTTCCACAGAGCCATCGGGCACCCCCTCGGCCTGCGGCGCGCACAAGCGCGAGTCCCAGACAGCCCTTCCTAACATGGCCTGCGCGAAATGAAAAACCATCCTAATGGCTATTCGGCAGGTCAGACTTCGGATGTGGACAGTCCCCTACTTGCGGTTAAACACCGCCGTTTTCAAGGCTTGTCAGTACCAAAGACGCAAATGCGCGGCAGTCGGTGACGTGGCTCGCCAGGGACATCCCGTCGAACTCGCCCGCCACCGGCTGCTCGGGGCGCAGCAGGACCGCCAGGCAGCCGCTGTTGTGGGCGCAGAGTATGTCGATGTCGGTGTCGCCGACGAACCAGACCTCAGGACCGGCGGCAATGCCGCTGCCGGACAGTGCGAAGTCGACCACGTCAGGCGCCGGTTTATCCTTGGCCGCGTCGGTGGCCCCGACCAGAGAGACGAAGTACTTGTCCCACCCCAGCTCTTTTGCTTCCAAGCGCAGCAGGTGGCCACGCTTGTTGCTGACCACGCCGAGTTGCAGTCCGTCGGCGGCCGCGAGGGCGAGCAGCATCTCTTCGGCGCCCGGCAGAGCTTTCAGCTGGCTCAGGTGATCGGCCTCGTAGGTGCGGTAGAACACCTCCGTCGCCTCCTCCGCGCGCGCGCCGAAAAGTTCCGGAAAGGAATCGCGCGCCGACTTGCGGACGTTGGTGCGAGTCTCCTCCAGGGTCCAGGGCGTCTGCCCCAAGGCCTCGAAGGTCGCGGTCATGGCGTGATGGATCACCGCCCAGCTGTCGACCAGGGTGTTGTCCCAGTCGAAGAGGATGGCTTTGGGGCGTGGCAGGGTCATTGCGGGGCCGAAGGGTCGGGATAGCGGTCGGTCTTGGCGGCCGCGGCTTCCCTGGCATTGCCCAGCAGCATCTGAAAATACGCCAGATTGACGTCGTAGAGGCCGTTCAGATTGATCTCCTTGCGCGGCTTCGACCCTGTGAGGTCATGCAGCTGCTTCAGACGCATCCCATCGACCTGAATGCCGTCACCTGTATCCTTGGTTGTGAAAAGCCCCATAAGCCGGCCGGTGAAGCTGTTGCTGTCGGCGATCTCCTGCTCGCGCAGTTTGAGGGAATTGGACAGCGATATGAGAAGCTCGTCGTCGCTGTAGACCAAACGCTGCGCCAGAGCGCCGACACCCTGCGCCACCTTGAAATCGAAGGCGTAGTCGGCGAGCAGCGCCGCGCTCATCGGGGCCTTCCGCTCAGGCACTTTTTCTGAGGCCCTGCATGTAGTCTATGTAGTGCTGGCGCAGCTTGCCGGTGAGGATGCCCGGGTGGCCGTTGCCGATCGGCTGGCCGTCGAGCTGGGTGATCGGCAGCACGAAGGAAGTGCTGGAGGTCAGGAAGGCTTCCCGCGCCGCTTTGGCCTCCTCCACCGAAAAGGCCCGCTCCTCCAACTGATAGCCCTCGGACTTGATCAATTCCAAGAGGGTGATGCGGGTGATGCCGTTGAGGATCGAATGGGTGGCGTCGCGGGTCACCACCTTGTTGTCCTGGGTGACGATCCAGGCATTGGTCGAGGTGCCCTCGGTCACCTTGTCGTCTTTGTCGACCTGCCAGGCCTCATAAGCACCGGCCTCGACCGCGGCCTGTTTGCCGAGAATGTTGGGCAGCAGCGAGACCGACTTGATGTCGCAGCGATCCCAGCGTTGGTCCGGCACGGTGATGACTTTCAGACCTTCGCTCAGGACCGCTTCGCTGTGCGGTTTGGTCTGGCGCGTGGTCATGACCAGGGCCGGTCTGGACCCCTTGGGAAACTTGTGGTCGCGCGGCGCGACGCCGCGGGTGATCTGCATATAGACGAAGCCGTTGGTCAGGCCGTTGCGGCGCATCAACTCACGCGCGACCAGCTTCAGCGCCGGGCGCGACATTGGTTGGTCGATGCTCAGTTCGCGCAGGGAGCGGTCGAGGCGGTCGAGGTGCAGGCCTTCGTCCACCAGGATTTCGTTGAAGACCGGAACGACCTCGTAGACGCCGTCGGCGAACTGGTAGCCGCGGTCCTCGATATGAACCGCCGCATCGCGGTGCGGCAGGTAGCGGCCGTTGACATAGGCTTGACGGGGCATCCGCAGCCTCTCCTTTTCAACAGAAGGAATAGAACACGAGCGATCCTAGAAAAACTCCAGCTTCACTGCAAAGAGCTTCTCGACCTTCTTGACCGCGTCGGATCGCGCGAAGATCACCACCAGGTCGTTGGGCCGGGTGACGGTGTCGCCGCGCGGGATGATCACTTCGTCGCCGCGCACGATGGCGCCGACGATGACGCCCTCGGGCAGCCGCGCTTCGCGGATCGGCACGCCCACCAGACTGGAAGTCTCCAGGGCCTCGGCCTCGATGACCTCGCCGAAGTCCTCGCTCAGCGAGTGGACCGAGCGGATGCGCCCGCGGCGCACATGCTGCAGAATTTTTGAGACCGTGATGGCGCGGGGGCTGACCACGGTATCGATCCCCAGGGTGCCGATCAGCGGTCCGTAGGAGGTTTTGTTGATCAGGGTAACCGCCCGTTTGCAGCCGTAGCGCTTGGCCAGCAGGGAAGTCAGGATGTTGACCTCGTCGTCGTTGGACACCGCGATGATGGTCTCGGCTGCGGCGGCATTGGCTTCGTCGAGGATTTCGGTGTCCAGGGCATCGCCGTGAATAACCACGGTGCGCTCCAGGGCCTGGGCGACGATCTCGGCGCGGCGCTTGTCGACCTCGATCACCTTGAGATTCACCTGGGGATGGTTCTTTTCCACGGCGGTGGCAAGGTTTAGACCGATGTTGCCGCCGCCGACGATGATCACCCGTCGGGCTTCCTTCTCCTCATGACCGAAGGCCGCCATGGTGCGTGCCAGGTGGGGCGTGTCGGCCACCAGGTAGACGTCGTCGCCGGCACGCATATCGTCGTCGGGGGTCGGCACGAAACCCTTCCCGTCGCGCGAGATGCCGATGACCACGATGTGGAGATCCGGGAACAGCGCGGTCAGCTGGCGCAGCGGCGTGTTGATGACCGGCGTGTCCTCGCTGCAATGCAGGCCGACGAGGCTGACCTTGCCGTCCGCCAGGGGCTGCACGTCGAAAGCGCCGGGCAGCTGCAGGCGCCGTTCGATGGCGTGAGCGACTTCGATCTCCGGCGAGATGATGACGTCGATCGGCATGTGGTCGCGGCTGAAGAGGTCCGACCACATGGGCTCCAGGTAGCTTTGGTGGCGCACACGGGCGATCTTGGTCGGCACTTCGAAGATCGAGTGGCAGATCTGGCAGGCCACCATGTTGACTTCGTCGGCGTAGGTCACGGCGATGACCATCTCCGCGTCGGCGGCACCGGCACTTTCCAGCACGTCGGGGTGGGAGGCGAAGCCCACCAGACCCTTCACGTCCAGGGAATCGGTGATCTTCTCGATCAGCTCGCGCGACTGGTCGATCACGGTCACGTCGGCGTTCTCGCTCGACAGGTAGCGTGCGATGTTAAAACCGACCTGGCCGGCACCGCAGATAATGACTTTCATGACTCAGGCGGCTCCGATAGCGCGGCTGTCGCTCATTCAGGCGCGCTCCACCGAGCCGACGCCCAGGGAGCGCAGCTTGCGGTGCAGTGCAGATCGTTCCATGCCGACGAAGGTCGCGGTGCGGGAGATGTTCCCGCCGAACCGCATGACCTGGGCCTCGAGGTACTTTCTCTCAAAAACCTCGCGGGCTTCGCGGAGGGGCAGCGACATGATTTCTTCTCCGGTTTCGCCGGGCATGGAGGTCGGCGAGGAAGCGCCGATCTCCGGCGGCAGCATGTCCGGGCGCACCGCGTCCTGCGGGTTGCCCGGGGCCATGATCAGCACCCATTCGATGACATTGCGGAGCTGGCGGACATTGCCCGGCCAGTCGTAGGCCCGCAAGGCGGCCAGGGCGTCGTCACTCAAGCTGCGGGGCGGCAGGCCGGCGCTTTCCGCCGCGCGCTCCATGAAGTGGGAAACCAGCCCGGGAATGTCCTCGCGCCGCTCGCGCAGCGACGGCACCTCGATGGGAACGACATTGAGACGGTAGAACAGATCCTCGCGGAACTGTCCTTCGGAAATCAAGGTCGGCAGGTCGCGGTTGGTGGCGGCGATGACCCGGACATCGACGGCGATGCGCCTGTCGTCGCCGACCCGCTGGAAGGTCTGTTCCTGCAGGACACGGACGATCTTGCCCTGGGTCTCCAGGGGCATGTCCGCGACCTCGTCGAGGAACAGGGTGCCGCCATGGGCGCGCTCGAAAGTACCGATCTTGTTGGCGGAATTGCTGTCTTCCGGACCGGGCTTGACGCCGAAAAGTTCAGGCTCCAGTCGATCCGGGTGCATCGTGGCGCAGTTAAGCGCCACGAAGGGCGACGTCGCGCGGTGCGAGCTGTCGTGCAACTGCCTGGCGACGACCTCCTTACCGGCGCCCGCCGGTCCGGTGATGAGTACGCGACTGCCGGTCGGCGCGACTTTCCGGATTGCCTGGCTGATCTGCTGGAACCAAGGGGACGAACCGATAAGATCCAAAGGCTGACCGACGCGCAAGCGCAGTTCTTCATTCTCGCTGCGCAGCTTGGCCGCCTCGATGGCGCGTTGCACGATCAGCAGCAGGCGATCCGACTTGAAGGGCTTCTCAATGAAGTCGTAGGCGCCCAGCTTGATCGCATTTACAGCGGTTTCAATGTTGCCGTGGCCGGAGATCATTACCACCGGTACCAAGGGATGCTCGCGCTTGATGACGCTCAGCATCTCAATGCCGTCGAGGGTGGAGTTCTGCAGCCAGATGTCCAGGATGACCAGGCTGGGGCGGCGCTGGCGCAGTAGTTCCAACGCCGTATCGCTGTCCCCCGCGTCGCGCGTCTCATAGCCTTCATCCTGCAGGATTCCGGTAATCAGCATGCGGATGTCGACTTCGTCGTCGACTATGAGAATTTCGTCACCCATGTCCCGCAGCTCTTTCTACCGGCGCTGTATCAGATTTGTCTTCAGCCCGGCTGCCGCCGCTGTCGACTGCTTCATTACGCAAGGGGAATATCAGACCGATAACTGCGCCGCCCTCTTCCCGATCTCGAAGGAACAGGTTGCCGCCGTGATCCTCCATGATCTTCTTCACAATTGCCAGGCCAAGTCCAGTGCCTCGATCGCGCGTTGTCACATAGGGTTCCGTCAGACGGTTGCGGTCCGCTTTGGGAAGGCCCTTGCCGTTGTCCACGATCTCGATGATGCATTTTCCGCCCTTGGCCTGAATGGACAGATCGACGGTGCCGCGAGGGGCGTCCGAGCCCTCGAGATTCTGCCGGCCCTCGATGGATTCGATGGCGTTCTTGATGAGGTTCGTCAGGGCCTGTACGACCTGGCGACCGTCGCAGGGCAAGATGATGGGAGCTTCCGGCGCGTTGAAACTGAAGCTCACGTCCTGATGTGCCGTGCGTTGCAGGAACGCTGCCTGCTCGGCCAGTTTCTTGATGTCTTCTTTTTGCATGGACGGCGCCGGCATGCGCGCAAAAGCGGAAAACTCGTCGACCATACGCCCGATGTCGCCGACATGGCGCACGATGGTGTCGGTGCAGACTTGGAAGGTTTCCGGGTCGTTGGTGATTTGGCTGACGTACTTGCGTTTCAGGCGTTCGGCGGCCAGCTGAATCGGCGTCAGGGGATTCTTGATCTCGTGGGCGATGCGACGGGCAATGTCGGACCAGGCGGCCTTGCGCTGTGCCGCCAGCAGTTGCGTGATCTCGTCGAAAGTTACGACGAAGCCCATGATCTCGCCGTTGTTGAGTTCGGCCGAGATGCGCACCAGGAGGACCCTCTCGGTGCCGCTGGAATCTGGGATCGTCAACTGCTGTTCAGCTAGCTTTCTGGGCCGCTTGTGCGCCCGCAGGAGCAGGTCGTCCGTAGAGGGCATGACTTCGATCAGGGTCCGGCCTCGCAAAGCCTGTGCCCCCTCGCTGAGAAACTCGCAGGCCATCCGATTGGCCAGATTGATACGGCCGGTTTCGTCCAGGCCGATAACCCCCGCCGAGACGCCGCCCAGCACCGCCTCGATGAATCGATGGCGATAGTCGAGCTGAGCATTGGCTTCCAGCAGGGCGTCCTGCTGGCGTTCCAACTGTCCGGTCATCTTGTTGAAGGCGCGCGACAGGTTGCCGATTTCGTCGCGCCGCGGCGAGCCCATGACCCTTGCCTTCAGGTCGCCTTTACCAACCTTCTCGGCGGTCGCGATCAGATTGCCGATCGGCCCGGTCAGCTGGTTGGCGAAAGCCAGACCAATCCATACCGCGACAAGCAGCAGCAACAAGGCCACCACCAGGAAAATCAGCGCAAAGGTAATCTGCAGGCTGAAGCGGTTGCCTTCCAGTTCCTCATAGCGCTGCACCGCCCAACGCGTGCTCTCCATGTGGCCGAGCACCCGGGAATCCACCAGTCGCCCGATGTAGAGGTAAGCGTCGGCGGAGAGATCGAGGCGGACCAAGGCACGCACCCGGTCTTCCTCAGCCGCGGTCATGATGGCCATGCCCTCGGTCTTCGCCCGCTCGAAGGCCCATTCGGGAATATCCGGGTTGAAGGCCAGCAGGAAGCTGGAGGATCGCGCCAACATGCGCCCGGAGCTGTCGTAGACCGCTGCCTCGGTGAGATAGCGCTGGCGGGCCTGGCGGGTCATGACGCTGTTGAACAGTCCGGGATTGTAAACCAGCGAAGGCCCGCCCCTGTTCAATACCTGGGCGATGGCCAAGGCGTCGGCGGCGATGACTTGCTGGTGTTCGTCGAGATAGGCGGCGGCAACGGCGCGGGAATTCTTGATGGCCGCGGATACCCGTTCGCTGAACCAGAACTCCAGCCCCAGGTCGAACATGATCACCGAAAAGGCCGCAACCAGAATGGTTGGGGCTACTGCGACGACGGAGAACAGCGCCACCAGCCGGCCGTGCAGGCGCGCGCCCGCCCTGCCCTTCTTGCGTTCGATCCAGAGGATGACCAGGCGCCGGGTAATCAGCGCGGTCAGGCCGAGGATCAAGACCAGGTCGGCCAGCAGCAGCAGAAGGATGTGGTTGGTATTGGCGGTGACCGAGAGGTTGCCGGTCAAGGCGACAAAGGTGGCGATACAACTGGTCAGGCCGCTGACCAGCAGGATCACCGCGATGGTGCGTTCGACCTTCACGTGCCGCAGCCACTGCGACAGTCGGCCAAAACGGCGGGTCATTCCTTGCGGAACTCCCCCAGGGGGCTCGCCGCCGGCAGGCAGGGTGACGTCACCCGTCTGTTGTAAATTTACCACAGGCTATTTAAGGCCGCGAATCACCCGGATGTCCAGGTCCCGAATCTTCTTACGCAGAGTATTTCGATTCAAACCCAGCATCTTTGCCGCCCGGATCTGGTTTCCCCGCGTGGCCGATAGCGACAATTCGATTAGCGGACGCTCGATTTCGCGCAGAATCCGGTCGTAGAGGCCGGAGGCCGGCAGGCCGTCTTCATGGGCCGCAAAATAGGAGCGCAGGTGGTTTTCCACCGCACCGCCCAGTGACTCCGCCGGGGCCGCGACGTCCCGCTCGGCGGACCTGCCCTCGTTGAGTTCGCTCTCGATGACCTCGCGATCGATGGTTTCCTGGCTGTAGAGCACGGTCAGGCGACGTACCACGTTTTCCAGCTCGCGGACGTTGCCCGGCCAGTCATAGGCTTTCAGAGCGTCCATGGCATCCGGGTCCAGGGACTTGGCGGCCAGGCCTTCTTCCTGCGCTGCGGAGAAGAAGTGGCGAACGAGTTCCGGGATATCCTCGCTGCGCTCGCGCAGCGGGGGCAGGCGAATCGGGACGACGCTGAGGCGGTAGTAGAGGTCCTCGCGAAACAAACCCTGGCGCACCATCTGGCGCAGGTCGCGATGGGTTGCGGCAATGATGCGAACGTCGGCGCGGATCGGCGTGCGCCCGCCCACCGTGGTGTATTCGCCCTCCTGCAACACACGCAGCAGCCGGGTCTGCGCCTCGAGCGGCATATCGCCGATCTCGTCGAGAAACAGGGTGCCGCCGGCGGCCTGCTCGAAGCGGCCGGAGGAACGCATGGTGGCCCCGGTGAAGGCCCCCTTTTCGTGGCCGAAAAGCTCGCTTTCGATAAGCTCGCGCGGGATCGCGGCCATGTTCACCGCAACGAAGGTGCCGCGGCGGCGCTTGCCGTAGTCGTGCAGTGCCCGGGCGGCCAGTTCCTTGCCGGTGCCGGACTCGCCATAAATCATCACCGTCAGGTCGGTGGGCATGAGGCGCGCCAGGACCCGGTAGATCTCCTGCATCGCCGCCGAGCGTCCGATCAGCGGCAATTGCTCTTCGCCGTCCTCGGTATTGGCCGCGGCTTTGGCGCCGGAGGGCTCCGACAGGGCGCGCTCGACCACCGAGACGAGCTCGCGCAGGTCGAAGGGCTTGGGCAGGTACTCAAAGGCGCCACGTTCCGTCGCCTTGACGGCGGTGAGCAGCGTGTTCTGTGCCGACATGACCAGGATGCGCAGGTTGGGCCGTATCTTCTTGATGCGCGGGATGAGGTCGAGCCCGTTTTCGTCCGGCATCACCACGTCGGTGATGACCAGGTCGCCCTCGCCTTCCTTGACCCACTGCCAGAGGGTCGCAGCATTGCCGGTGGTGCGCACCACATGACCCTGGCGCCCCAGGGCCTGGGTCAGGACAGTGCGGATCGCCCGGTCGTCGTCGGCGATCAGAATGGTGGCGCTGCTCATGACTGTTCCTCAGCCTTGCTGCTGTGTTCTTCCTTGGGCGCCATGGGCAGCATGAGGCGGAACAGCGTGCGACGGGGTCGACTGTCGAACTCTATGACGCCGCCGTGGTCGCCGACGATCTTGGCGACCAAAGCCAGGCCGAGCCCGCTGCCGCCGGCCTTGGTGGTGACGAAGGGATCGAAGAGATGCGGCTGCAGGTCTTCCGGGATACCCGGGCCGTTGTCTTGAATCATCACCGCCAGCGGCAGGTCGACACGGCTGCTGCTGCCGGGAATGGCGAGACGCACGCCTTGCTGATAGCGGGTCGAGAGCGTGATCTCTCCACCGTCCTTGGGAACCGCCTCGGCGGCGTTCTTCACCAGATTCAGGAAGGCCTGGATCAACAGGTCGCGGTTGCCGTAGACCGGCGGCAGCGAAGGGTCGTAGCTCTCGCTGAATTTCACGTGGCGCGCAAAGCCGCTCTCCGCCAAGCGCCGGACGCGCTCAAGGACCACATGGATGTTAACCGGCTCGCGGGCCAGCGGCTGCTTGTCGGAGAACATCTCCATGCGATCCACCAAGGCAACGATGCGGTCCGTTTCCTCACAGATCAGCTGGGTCAGCTGATGGTCTTCGGGGTTGGCGTTCTGTTCGAGCAGCTGCGCCGCGCCGCGGATGCCGGAAAGCGGGTTCTTGACTTCGTGCGCCAACATGGCGGCCATGGCCGTGACCGAGCGGGCGGCGTTGCGATGAATCAACTGGTGATCGATCTTGCGCGCCATGGAACGCTCGTGAACCGACACCACGACGCTGCCCGGGCGGTCGCCCAACGTCGCTGCATCGATGGAGACGAAGTGCGAGCCGATCTTCGGACTGGAGATCGTCACACCATATTCCGAAACCGAGTACCCGCCGTCGCGGACCTGATGGATCAACCCGAAGACGGGGCTGTCCTGCGGCAGGATCTCGCCCAACGGACGTCCCACAAGATTGGTCGTGGAGGAGGCGAAAAACTGCTCGGCGGACTGATTGACGAAGCTGATGCCGTCCTGGTCGTCGACCACGAAGAGCGGCACGGAAAGCGCAGCCAGGATGCCGGCTTGATCCGGCGGGCCGCTGCGCGACGCGCGGCGCGCGCGAATATCGGACACCTTCCCCACTAGGCCGCCGCCTTTTCAAGGCTCGGTGTGAGGAGCGCGCGGATCATGTTTTTCACCAGCGCCGGGTCTTCCTCACGGTTCATCCGCGCGCGGAAGACCGCCGCGCCGTCGAAGCCCTTGGCGTACCAGCAGAGGTGCTTGCGGGCGATGCGCACGCCGTGGTGCGCGCCGTAGAGCGCCAGCAGACCTTCGTAGTGCGCCAGCATCACGTCGACCCTGCGGGCGAGGCTCGGTTCCGCCGTTCGCGTGCCGTCGCGCAGATAGTCGATGACCTGGCGCGGAAACCAGGGGCGACCATAAGCGCCACGGCCGATCATCACCCCGTCGGCGCCGGAGGACTGCATCGCCTCGGCGGCGTCTTCGACGGTCACGATATCGCCGTTCACGACGACCGGCAGGCCTACCGCGTCCTTCACCTGGCGCACGAAGTGCCAGTCGGCCTCGCCGGCGTATTTCTGGGCGCGGGTCCGGCCATGGACGCTGAGCATCTGAATGCCGCAGTCTTCGGCCACCCGGGCAAGGCTGGGGGCGTTACGGTTCTCCTGGTTCCAGCCGGTGCGCATTTTCACGGTCACCGGCAGGTCTACGGCGGCGACCACGGCTGCCATGATGCGGCCAGCCAGGCGTTCGTCCTGCATGATCGCCGAGCCGCAGGCCTTGTTGGTGACCTTCTTGGCGGGGCAGCCGAAATTGATGTCGATGATGGCGGCGCCGCGGCCGGCGTTCAATTTGGCCGCTTCAGCCATCACTTCGGGGTCGCTGCCGGCCAGCTGCACCGACAGCGGGTACTCGGCCGCGCAGTCGCCGGACATCTTGCGGGATTCCTTCACGGAGTCCTGCATCTGGCGGATCATGGCGTTGCTGGCGATCATTTCCGACACCACAAGCCCGACACCGAAGTCTTTGACCAGGCTCCGAAAGACCTGATCGGTGACGCCGGACATGGGCGCCAGGATCACCGGGTCTTTCAGATCTATCTTGCCGATGGAAAAGCCCATCGTGTTCCTCACTCAAAATCCACGCAGCCCTGCTTCCCAGGGAGGCATCGTCTTCAATTCGGAGTGGAGACAGCAATGTCTCCGCCGCGTGCGGCACAGCCGCGCACGATAGAGGATGGCTCTATTTCAGGCATTCACCCCGCTCCGTCGGCCTGAATGATGCACAAAAAATGGGCGTTGTCACGATCGATCGCCAGCTTACGCCGGATTTGTCCCACAAATTGCTCGAAAAACGGGCAAGTGGGGCATTCGCCTAACATTTGGTTGAGTTAGGCCGTCGATAGGCCTGCCAGAGCTGTGGTTCTGCAGGTGCCGCAGCCTTAGGTCAGCAGGATATCGGTGACGAACTTCACCCCCGGATAGGCCAGGGTGAGCAGGAGATAAGCGAGCAAGACGATCCGCGCGGCCCGGCGTCCGCGCAGCCCGCTGCGATACTGCAAGAGCAGCAGGACACCGATCACCAGGAAGGCCAGCACCGACAGCAGCGTCTTGTGATTGAAGGTGAAGAGATCGCCCGAGGTGACGTAGAGCTCGGAAATGCCAGTGGCGATCCCCAAACCCAGGATGACTTCTGAGGCGGCCAGCAGGCGGACCTCCAGGCGCTCGGCGTCGGTCACCGAGGGCAGCATGCGCGTGAAGGCGTTGGGGGTGCGGCGCTTCAGCGCGCGCTCCTGAACGAAGACGGCGGCACCGGCGACCGCGGCGATGGTGCAGAGCGCGTAGGTGGCCACCGAAACGGCTATATGCGCGATCAGCCAGCCTCCCAGCGCTTCAGAGAGAGGTTCCGGGGGGCTGAGCGGCCCCAGGCCGGTGGCCAGGGCACCGATGATCAGCAGATAGGGCAGCAGCAGCGGCGTCAGGCGCGCGGCTTCGCGGTTCCAGATCACCAATAGGCCGAAAATCCCGAGCGACACGGCCACCGCGAGCCACAACGCCGCCGGCAGCCCGGATTGCCACTGCGCCCCGAGCGACACGGCGCAGAGCGCGGAAGAGCCCGCCAGGGCTGCCCCCAGCAGCAGCCAGAACAGCGCGTCGGCGCGCACCGCTTGCCGCATGAAGGGCAGCAGGGTGGCGGGCAGCAGCGAAGCCAGGGCGGAGAGCGATAGAACCATGGTACTCATGTGCCCCTATATATCACCTCTTGGCCGCGCCACCAGGGGCCTCTAGTCTCGCCGCGACGCAAGACAGCAATAAGCGCGGAGTCCCGCACCTTGAAGACGACAGTTGCGCTGATTGTTGCCGCCGGCCGCGGTCAGCGGTTCGGGGGCAACCAGCCCAAGCAATACGCGCCCTTGGCGGGCGTTCGCCTGCTTCGCCAAAGCCTGAAGACCTTCGCCGGCCACCCGGATGTTTCCGGGGTGCGGGCGGTGATCCATCCGGATGATCGCGACCTCTATGACGAAGCGGCCCGGGGCCTCGACCTGCTTGAACCCGTGGCGGGAGGCGCCAGTCGCCAGGAATCGGTGCTGCGCGGCCTGGAGAGCCTGTCCGGGGAGGCGCCCGACCGGGTCCTGATCCACGACGGCGCCCGGCCCTTCGTCTCGGGCGACGTGATCGACCGGGTCCTGGCCGGCTTGGACGACACCGTAGGCGCCATCGCCGCCCTGCCGGTAGTCGACACCCTGAAGCGTGGGCAGGACGGCCGGGTCGAGGGGACCCAGGACCGCGCCGGTCTCTGGGCCGCGCAGACGCCGCAGGGCTTTCGCTACGGCGAGATCCTGGCGGCGCACCGGGATGCGGTTGGCGAGCAACTGACCGACGATGCCGCGGTGGCGGAGCGCGCCGGTCTGGCGGTGGCATTGGTGCAAGGCAGTCGGGAGAATCTCAAAGTGACCAGTCAGGACGATCTGCGCGCGGCCGAGCGTTGGCTGCTCGGCGGCCAGGGCGAAACCCGCGTCGGCCAAGGCTTCGACGTGCATGCCTTCGGGCCCGGCGACCATGTCACGCTCTGCGGCCTGCGCATCGACCACGATGCCGGCCTGGTCGGGCATTCGGACGCCGACGTCGGGCTGCACGCCCTCACCGACGCCATCCTGGGCGCGCTCGGGGCCGGCGATATCGGCAGCCATTTCCCGCCCAGCGACCCGCAGTGGAAGGGCGTCGATTCCGGCGTCTTCCTGACCCATGCCCGCGATCTGGTGACGGCGCGCGGCGGGCGCATCGTCCACCTGGACCTCACCCTGATCTGCGAAGCGCCCAAGGTCGGGCCGCATCGCGCCGCCATGGTCGAGAGGATCGCCGAGCTGCTCGACCTGCCGGGCGAGCGCATCAGCGTCAAGGCGACGACCACGGAGAAACTCGGTTTTACCGGGCGTGGCGAAGGCATCGCCGCCCAGGCCATCGCCACCATCGCCCTGCCCGCGGCCTCCTGAGGTTATGTCTCGGCCCTCGCCCTGGCTGCCTTCCTCGCTGCTGGCCACATGGTTTGGTGCCGGGTTGTTGCCCAAGGCGCCCGGGACCTGGGGCTCGCTGGCCGCCCTGCCCTTCGGCCTGGCGTTGTTCTGGCTGTCTGGGCCTCTCGGCCTGCTGGCCGCGACCCTGGCGGTTTTCCTGCTCGGGCTCTGGGCCTCGCAAAGCTACGAGCGGTCCAGTGGGACCAAGGACCCCGGGGCCATTGTCATCGACGAGGTTGCCGGACAGTGGCTGGCCCTCGTTCCCGCCGGGCTTGATCCCCTGGGCGTGCTGCTGGCTTTCGTGTTGTTTCGCATTTTCGACGTGGCCAAACCCTGGCCGGTCGGCTGGGCCGATCGGAACTTAAAGGGCGCCTTCGGCATCATGGCCGACGACATCCTCGCCGGGCTTTATGCTGCCGTCCTGGTCTATGGCATACTCAGTCTTTTAGGATGACTGCGGTGTTCGACGATGAGCTGCTGAAGCAGGCCGAAGAGCTTCTCGACCTCTACCGTCAGGCAGGCAAGCGCCTGGCCACGGCGGAGTCCTGTACCGGCGGCCTGATCGCCGCCTGCCTGACGGAGATCGCCGGATCTTCCGATGCGGTCGATCGCGGTTTCGTCACCTACTCCAACGCCGCCAAGGTCGACATGCTTGGGGTGCCGGAGGCCCTGCTCGACTATCCCGGTCCGGGCGCGGTCAGCGCCGAGGTGGCGGTGGCCATGGCAAAGGGGGCTTTGTCCGCCTCCCAGGCCGACGTCACGGTCTCGGTGACCGGCATCGCCGGCCCGGGCGGCGCGACGGCGGACAAACCCGTCGGTCTGGTGTTTCTCGGTTGGGCCCTGCGCGGCGGCGAGGCCGGCGCGCTGCACCACGTTTTCCCCTGCGATCGCGCGGAAGTGCGTCTGTCGGCTTTGCGCGAAGCCCTGCGCCTGTTCAAGGAGGCTCTCGACTAAGTGCTGCCGCCGCGTCCGCTGCCTCTGCCACCCTTGCCGGTGCGTGCCTGGGACCTGGTCGTCCTGCTGCTGCTGTTCTTCGGCGGTTTTGTGGGGGGCGTCTTCGTGATCGGCCAGTTCCTGCCGCCCGGCAGCCTGGAGGGCCTGGTCCCCGTCGTGGTGCTGCTCGCCGGTCAGGCGGCTTTCATGTTTTTCGTGACCTGGCTGGTGGTGCTCCGGCCGCACCGGATCGGTCTGGCGGAAATCGGCCTGCGGCCGACCCACCCGGCCTGGTACCGCCTGGCGGTGGTCGGCGGCCTGCTCTGCGTGCCGCTGGTGTCACTGGTCAACCTCGGTTTCCAGTCTCTCCTGGGCGGGCCGATCGAGAACCCGCAGCTTCCGGCACTGGCGCCCGAAGGCTTCAGCTGGACCAGCCTGGTCGCTATGCTGTTGCTGGTCGGCGTCTTCGTGCCCTTCGTCGAGGAGATCGTATTTCGCGGGCTGATCTTCGGCTGGCTGCGCAAGCACATGGGCTTTGTCGGCGCGGCCGTCTCGAGCGCGCTGCTCTTCGCCGGGCTCCATGGAATCCTGGCGCTGATCCCCGCGCTCGCGGTGATGGGTCTGGTGCTGGCGGCGGTGAACGAGCGCAGCGGTTCGCTCTGGCCCTGCATCATCCTGCACGGTGTTTTCAACAGCCTGATGATCATCACCTACTACACGGTGCTGGCCGCCGGGAGTTAGTGAAAGGTCTTCACGACGGGTTGGTTGCAGGCGCGGATGTGCGAGGTGGAACCCGCCGCAAGGCCGCGACGAAAAACCCGGAGGGCGGTGGCGGAAAGTTCGCGAAAACCAAGACGACCACAAAGAACAAGCCGACCAGCAGGCTCTTGGGACGAGACGTCACCTGAAAGCCGGCGAGGATCTCCAAGGCATCTCCGGCCTGCGACGCCGGCACGCGCAATTCGATACCGCCGAGGGCATGGGTCAAGTGCCAGTTCACCGACATGTGGTACCAGGATGGCGGCAATACCTTGATGCCATAAGCCTCCAGCATCGACATAGCCAATGCCGCTTCGGAGGTGCCGTAGGCGCGCCCCACCGTAATCATTTCCGAGTTCTGCACACCCTGCTCCGTTGCTCCGCTGCTGCGTTGCTGTCAGCCAGCCGATTCAACCTAGCCGTTGGTGGGGCCGGAGTCGACGGCGGGCTAAGGCGGGGAAAGGTCTAGCGCGGCAGGGAAGCTGAGGACGGGGTCCTGTCCGGTGCGCCATAGAGCTTGCGGGCGCGGGTCTCGAAGGCGCCGACCATGCGGCGCACCGCCTCGTGGAACAGGGCCTCGATGACCTTCTGCAGCAGCTTGTTGCGGAATTCGAAGTCGACGTAGAAGTCGATCAGACAGCCCTCCGGGTGCTCTTCGAAAACCCAGTGGTTCTGCAGGTACTTGAAGGGGCCCTCGGCATAGGTCACGTCGATGCGCCTTTCACCGGGCTTGGGGGAGACGCGGCTGGTGAAGCGCTCGCGGAACACTTTGAAGCCGATGATCAGGTCGGCGACGATCAGCTCTTCCTGGCGCGACTTGATGCGCGCACCCAGGCACCAGGGCAGGAACTCCGGATAGCGCTCGATATCGATGACCAGATCATAGAGTTGGGTCGGGGTGTAGGGAAGAACCCGCTTTTCGATATGGACAGGCATAACGGAAGAATAACGGCCTTACATCTTCAAGAGTTTAACCGGCCGCCGCCAGCTTGGCCTCGCGGGCGGCGCGCAGCTTCGCAAAGTCGTCGCCGGCATGGTAGGAGGAGCGCGTCAGCGGCGTCGCCGAGACCATCAGGAAGCCTTTGCTGTAGGCCATGGTTTCGTACTGCTTGAACTCTTCCGGCGTCACGAAGCGCTCGACCACGTGGTGCTTGGGCGTCGGCTGCAGGTACTGGCCGATGGTGAGGAAATCGACATCGGCGGAGCGCAGGTCGTCCATCACCTGCAGCACCTCTTCCTTGGTCTCACCGAGGCCGACCATGATGCCGGATTTGGTGAACATAGACGGGTCCTGGCGCTTCACGTCGTCGAGCAGCCGCAGCGAGTGGAAGTAGCGCGCGCCGGGCCGCACCTCGGTGTAGAGCCGCGGCACGGTTTCCAGATTGTGATTGAAGACATCGGGCCTGGCCTCGACCACGACGGCCAGAGCCCCTTCCTTGCGCAGGAAGTCCGGCGTCAGGATCTCGATGGTGGTCTCCGGCGAGGCTTCGCGGGTGGCGCGGATCACCTCGGCGAAGTGCGCCGCGCCGCCGTCGTCCAGGTCGTCACGGTCGACCGAAGTGATGACGACGTGCTTCAGGCCCAGCTTCTTGACTGCCGAAGCGACGTTGATCGGCTCGAAGGCATCGAGAGCGCCCGGCTTGCCGGTGGCGACATTGCAGAAGGAACAGGCGCGGGTGCAGATCTCGCCCATGATCATCATGGTGGCGTGGCGCTGCGCCCAGCACTCGCCGATGTTCGGGCAGGCCGCCTCCTCGCAGACCGTGGAGAGTTTATGCTCGCGGATGATCTCGCGGGTCGCGTGATACTCCTTGGAGACCGGCGCCTTCAC
>PJEL010001057.1_pt1 | contig 29375 bp, 21 predicted proteins | sample 1853271 | NCBI WGS metagenome assembly PJEL01 (sample SAMN08108733, study PRJNA415343) | Invertebrate metagenome, whole genome shotgun sequencing project. | host: Globobulimina | place: Sweden: Gullmar Fjord | collected 2015-08 | reverse complement strand
AGCTTAAGAAAGCGGATATTTGTGCCGAATAGAATATAAATGATATGTTAGAAATATATTGGGTTGCGTAAAAAACTATAAAATACATTGTGTTGCAATAATAAGCTGGTTTTATGAATATAGATGAAAACAAAACAGATGGTATCTGGGTAATCTCTAAAGGTAGTGTTGCTGATCTGGATATAAGCAGCATATACGAAGATACTGTTAAGGGTCCGATTATGGAATATAAAATATCGGACCTGGCGTATTACTTGCTCAATCCAAAACAGATTCAGCTGGAAGAAAAGGTGATCGGCTGCAAGGTGCAGTATCGTAAACCTAAAGAAGGTTTTTTTAAGCGCTTATTTAAAAAAGAGAAAAAGAAGAAGGATGACAAGTCCAAAAAAGATGATGCAAATATTGAAGAAATCCTGTCTGCTTCAAAAACCGGGACTCCAGACTTTAAAGACCCGGCACTTAATGCACATTTATTGAAAATCAATGAAATGCTCAGGCCTTATGATCCGGTCCAGAAAAAGCTTGCAACCCTGGACAAACAAAAGGTGAAAGATATTACGGCAATTTGTAAGGAAGTTGGTGGGCACCGATATTCACTGAAGTTGCAGGGGACTATTAATGAGAAGATGAATTTTGTGGTTGGCGCATTATCACAAAAGGCAAAGGTTGTATTCGGAAAGGCCTACTTATCAAACGGTCTCTTTGAGATGAGGTCATTTAAATTCGGTTCATTTAAAGCACGTAGCAGCTATCGGCTGATAAAACTCAATGGAAATGATCAAACAAGATATTGTGTCTTAAATGCTAAAAACATGCTTGAATTCTGGATCACTGATAATGAGCTCATCAACTATTTGCATATCTTTCAGCAATCAATTAAGGCTGACCCAAAACTCAGGGAAGCAATAAACCAATGTGCCATCGGCAAGGCAACACCATTAAAACTTTTTTTCACAAAGCAACTTGAACATGGGTATTCTGAAAGCCGACTTCCCATGATCTACCGTGAGGTCTTCAGTACATACAATATAAGCATGGAAGAAAAAGAGGCCATAATTAACATTCTGAATGGTTCCCAGGGAGTGGTTTTCTTTAATTATTTAGTACCTGCTGATAGAGAAAAACAGATAATTTATACAAACATATCAGTAATGCATGAAACGAGGGCCCTTGAACCGATCAAGAGACAGCTGCCCAATTTATACTCTGAAATAGAAAAAAAGACATGCCTTTCAGAGGTGGGAAAACTGTATTTGCTGGACTCAATAAGGGAGCATCAAAATGTCTAATGAATATAATGAAAATGATTATAAATGGATCAAAGAGCTGACGCTCTATCCCGAAACCCTCTCAAAAAACCTGGATTATCTCAATGATACCTCAGAAATTAAGATTCCAGATGACAGCATTGAGAAGGTCATTTTTCAGGACAATGCTAAAAAGGCCATAAGGAAGATCGCCCAGAACAGGGGACATATGCTGATGGTCGGCAAACCTGGGACCGGGAAGTCTTTGCTGTCAAACATGTTCAAGCATGTCATAGATAAGTCTCTGGGAGATTATATCAGGCCTAAAGAGACCATTGTAGCGTATACCGGAAAGGACATTAATCACGTACGTTTTGCATATACAGAACCTGAAAAACTCGATATCTACATTAACAACTTAAGAGAAGAGGTAGAGGCGGCGAAAAACAGTATCGACGGTTTTTCGCTCTCAGAACAGATCGATACAGTTAGAAAAGTAAGACAGTATTTAATATGGGCAACCGCCCTTAGTTTTGGTGCCGGTATTTTTTTTCCTGTTGCTTTTGTCTTCACAGGGCTGACCGGCATAGGCGCAATCTTCATGTTTATGCAGGAGAACAACCATAAGGTACAGGAGAAGATACAGCGTGAATCGCAAAATTCAAAAAGCGTGTCTGTAAAGCACCTTCTGGACATGGTACCGGAGGTGCTGTATGATCCCCGGAAAGACACCAATCTTATGGTCAATATATCCGAGCCAGATTCAAAGAACATGAAGGGAGGTTTCAGACATGATCCTTATCAGTCAGGGAACCTGCAGACACCCATACATAAAAGAACGTACCTTGGGGCGCATGCCAAGGCCCCTATCATTTATATTGATGAACTGAAGACCCTGGTAAAGACACGATTTATGTCGGGCCTTCTGGAGATCATGCAGAATAAAAAGTATATCCTTGAAGGCGGCAGGGGTACTGGAAGCGGGGCGGCTGACAGGTCCGAGAACCATCTCAGGGCAGATAACATTATTATCGCCTGCTGTAATCATGATACATTGAGGTTCCTGCAGGAAGAAGGTGACGGCGCGTTTCTGAGCAGAATAGAGGACAAAGGGGAAATCATACAGATGGAGAGCGCTGTGCCGGAAACAGAGCTCCACGTAAGGCAGGTTGCACAGTATATTAAACAGGAAATCACAAACCTTGATGATGAATTTAAAAATACATGGGGAAAGGTTTATGAGAAGGAGGGCCACCAGGGTATCCGGAGAAGAAGCGAACAGATTTTCGGCAAGAAGCTGCCGATGGATTATAAGCTGAAGGCCCGGGATTTTTCGAGGAACGCTGTAGCGGAAATCATAAAAGAACTTCGCTGCCGGAGCTCGGATGGAAAACTCAGTTGTCTGTTAAGGCCGGTCAACGGTATTATCAAAACAGCTGAACTAAATGCGATAGTCGAAAATTCGGAACTAGTTGAGCCGACCCATATAAGGACCGCGCTTAAGGAACATTTAAGCCTTGAAGGGGCGATGTCCAAAGAAATAATTGAGCATAAAAAAGACCTCAAGAAATATATAACTTCCATGACTGATTCCATAGGCTACGTCGTGGGCCTTGCAGTGATACACTCTAGTGCGAGCGGCCAGATGTTCGGGCAGCCCCTGCCTATACATTGCCAGATTAATCCTGGAAGGTCTGATGTTATAACCGCACCAGGAAAGATAGGGGACATTGCCAGGGCAGCAGCCGAAAATGTCAGGGCCTCAATCAAGAGACTTCTGCGCAGTATTGAAGCGCCTTATGTTGGATATGAAATGCATATAGAATATATCCAGGCACATGGTGGTGTGGAAGGGGACAGCGCATCAGTCGCGATGAACGTTGGGTTGATATCGGACTTTATTCAGAAGCCTGTCAATCAGAAGTACGGTATAACAGGATCTTTGACAGGAGAAATTATTCTTGCTGTTGGGGGAGTCACAGAAAAAGTACGATCAATAATGGACACGGACCTTACAATGGAAGGCGCATGTATTCCTTGGCAGAATAAATATGATATTGAACCTCTACTGGTAAACACGGAGTTTGAATACGTTCAGAAAGAAGAAGTCCCTGGCATTAGGATTTACAGGGCTGAGGGGCAAAAAGAGCCGTTTGATATTTATTTCTGTAAGACCAAATATAATGCGTACAGGATTATGATGGGAGTTGGCAGGGAAGAGGTTGAAGAAATGATGACGTCAATAAGTAAAAAAGACCTGGAATTCATGCAGAATGTTGCGAAGAAATCAGAAAGCAAAGAAAAAGATCAGCCTGAAACATAACGCCGCATTTCCTCTCCAATACTCTTAATATGGTATTATTGTACTGCTATGTACTCAGTCATTGAAAACCACGAGCATTTCCTACTGATAAATAAATACCCGGGTATCAGTTTTCATAAAGATAAAGAGCCGGAAGGACTACTCCAGGTTCTTAAGTCTGAGCTCGGGATCAGGGAACTGTTCACGGTCCATCGCCTTGATAAAATAACATCGGGACTACTCTTGTTCGCCAAAAACAGAGGGACGGCTAAAATGCTCTCTCAGCAATTTCGAAAAAGACAGGTAGAAAAATATTATCTTGCGATTTCGGACAGGCGGCCTCAAAAAAAACAGGGATTGATTAAGGGTGATATGGAAAAGGCAAGGCGTGGAGCTTGGAAGATTTTAAGAACTAAGAACAATCCCGCGATTACGCGTTTTTTCAGCTGTTCATTAAGTGAAGGAATGAGATTATTTATTCTAAGACCATATACCGGAAAGACCCATCAACTACGCGTTGCCCTTAAAAGTATAGGAGCTCCTGTATTAGGAGACGAAGCGTATTATAAAAAGACCACGGAGAATACATGGCCTGACCGTGCTTATCTTCATTCATATGCGATGAAGTTCCGTATACGCGAAAAGGGATATAAGTTTATATGTAAACCGGATATCGGGCAATACTTTTCAAATAAAGCATTTGGTCGTGCATTAGTAGAATACCGTACCCCCTGGGACCTGCACTGGCCGGCAACAAAATAAATTTGTTGTTTTATAAGTGCACAGCTCATTTTTTTCTTGACATGTTGCCTCAGTTCATATATTTTAAATAAACCAGTAAACATAATAAACATGCTAATAAAATTTGAAGAAGAGCTTCAAAGGATTATTGCACGGCGTGCCCATGAGTTATCTGAGAATGGGAACGGTGACAGGGATAGTGATACCAACGACTGGCTCGATGCCGAAAATGAAATCATGCAGGAATTAGACAGACGTTCGAGCGACAGATTGCAGGAGTGCGGTATAGTTTCTCTGTAACCGGTTAACCTTTTTAGTGGCGCTGCAGTGAGAAGACTGCTTAACAGTAGTCCGGCAGGCAGAGTGCCCTCTTTTTACCCAACAAAAAGAAGTAGCAATTCTCTAAGTTTATAGCAGTTCTAAGATGGATTTTCCTGTCTCATTAAAATATTTCTTGCTTTGGCCATAAGGTTTTCCGGATTAATTGGCTTGGAAATATAATCTATATTTTCCTTATACAGTCCTTTTTTGCTAATAAGGTTTTCATCATGTCCGCTTATGAACAATGTCGGGATTCCAGGGCGGTGACGACTTATTGACTCATATGCTTCTAATCCATTTTTTCTGGGCATTACTATATCAAGAATCAATAGATTTATGTTTTGTTTATTCTCCATGAATTTATTTATTGCATCTTCTCCGTCAATTGCTTCAATGATGTTGTAACCCAATTCATTAAAACAAGTTATAATGATTTTTCTAACATTAGAATTGTCTTCAGCCAGAAGGATAGTTTCATTTCCACTGACAACAGTCGAGATTTCATTTCGCTGAAAATTACCGGTAATTTCCTTTGTTACTGGAATAAATAATTTAAACGTTGTTCCTTTTCCAGCTTCCGACTCACAGATAATGTAGCCGTTATGCTGCTTGATAATACCGTATGCCATTGAAAGTCCGAGACCCGTGCCTTTACCAACTGCTTTGGTAGTAAAGAAAGGTTCAAAAACCTGTTCTCTTGTCTGTTTATTCATCCCTATACCTGTGTCGGTGATCCATATTTCTGCATTATCATAATTATGATCTTTTATAAAATGATTACCCATATTTTTCAACTCAGTGCCTATGGTGAGAATTCCTCCATCAGGCATTGCGTCTGTGGCATTATTGATAAGGTTTATGATAACCTGCTCTATCTGCCCTGCATCCGCCATTACGGTGACGTCTGAATCGCTGAACTCAGTCTTGATGCTAATGTCTTCGGCAATTATCCTCTTCATGAGATTAATCACTTTTATTGCCAGTTCGGTAAGATTGACAGGTAAGGGGTTGATTACTTGTTTCCTGCTGAAGGCAAGGAGACTTGTTGTTAGACTTGCCGCGTTTTTTATCAGGTTGTTTATGTCATCTACATATGTCCTTAATGGATCAAGATTGTTCATCTTCCTGGTCAGCAGATATATATCACCCTGCATGGCCATCAGGATATTGTTGAAATCATGGGCAATTCCTCCTGCCAGCTGGCCGACAGATTCCATCTTTTGCGCATGAAAAAGCTGTTGCTCTATATTTTTGCGATCTGTTATATCACGGACAACACCATCGTAAGAAATAGTTGTTCCGGTTGTGTCAAGATTTGGTACAACATTGCTTTCGACCCACCTTATTTCGCCGTCTTTCCGGATTATACGATGTTCAATTGATTGAGGAAAGGCCCCTGAGATGACTGCCTGGGCCTGCATCAGCACAATCTGACGGTCTTCTTTAACTACCATGTTGAGCCATAAAGAAGGCATTGAGGAAAACTCCTCTTTTGTATAGCCGGTAACAGCCTCACATGTTTCACTATGTTCAGTCTTCACTGATTGATTATTATCCAGATAAACAGTGTATATATAATCGGTGATTGTTTCGGTAATGCGGCGATGGCGTTCCTCGCTTTTCTCCAGCGCTGATTTAGTCTTCATGAGTTCAGTGACGTTGTCTCCATAAATCTGCCCTATTTCGAGTTCAGGAATGCCCTTGAATGTAAAATAAAATACATGGCCTTCAATATTTATTGTGTGTGAAAAGATTGAACCGTTATTAATGCAGGAAGCATAATCTATTTCTTCAATGCCGGATAGGATTGAGTGCAATGGTACGCCGGTTAATGAGTCTGTTCTGAATACTTCTATTGCTGCAGGGTTTGCCATGAGTATATCACCGTTTCTGTTGAAGCGTAAAACCGGAGAAGGATTCAATTCTGCAAAAAGCGCCATATGTCTTGATGTCTCTTCTATTAGTTTGCGGCGGGTAACATCACGGAGACTCGCAAACATATATGGCTTTCCACTCATTCTATGTCCGGTGACCGTGATCTCTGAAGGGAAAGTAGACCCGTCTTTTCTCTTATTCACGGTTTCAACTACAGGCACATGTTTCGTCTGTATCAGATTAAACAACTCCTGAAATTGCTCCAGGCCATATCTTATGTCTATGTCAGGGATCCGTAACTTTAGAAGTTCCTCTTTAGTGTAACTGAACATTTTACAAGCAGCCTTGTTTACATACAGAAATTGCGCATCGCGTCCAATAAGAAAGTTTGCATCAGTTGAATTATCACTTACAAACTTAAATTTATTGAGTTCTTGCTCTGCCTCCTTGCGCTCATTTACTTCTTTTTGTAGCGCTGCATTCACTTTAAGGAGTTCTGATGAACGCTCTTCCACAAGTGCCTTAAGGTGGGTGCGATGCTTAAACAATTCCTTCTCTATCTTTTTTTGGTCGGTTATATCAGTTATTACAGCAAAGGAACCTATACGATTTCCGTTAGTATCAAATAGTATCTGGGGTGATACGATAGCATTAACTTTCTTTCCATATTTGCCGGTATACACAATTTCGTAATGTTCAGCACTTTTCTTTCCCATTTTTTTCATTTGTTCAGCAAACTTTTCAGTGTTTTCTTTATCAAACAGAAAAGTTGCCGGTTGACCAATCATTTCATCCCGGGAATATTCAAACATTTCACACAGCTTGTTGTTGGCATAAGTAATTACGCCACTGTTATCAACTATTCCAAATCCATCGTTCATTGTTTCAACAAGCATACGGTATTTAGTTTCACTTGACAGGAGAGCTTTCTCTGTCTTCTTACGTTCTACAGCTTCCAGTTCAAGACTATGAGTTTTTTTCTCCAGCTTCTTTGCAATACTTTTGTTATAAGATATGGAACTATTTTTTTTTGATTCCGGCAATGTTTTTCTGGCCCTTGTTTTCCTCTTTTTTGTATTGTCCAGAACGGGCTGTAATGCCTTGATAAACGCTTCAGGCCCGATAGTCTTCGTAAGAAATTCGTCAGCACCAAGTTCAAACGCAGCGTCTGCATCTTCTTTGAGTGTATACGTAGCAGTAAAGAAGACAAAAGGGATTTCTTTCAGCTGCTCGTCTTCCTTCCATTTGCTGCATAGTTTATAACCGTCCATGACCGGCATCAGTATATCGGATATGACCAGGTCCGGTGGGGTATGAGAGGCCATTTCCAGAGCATCGGCTCCATTGACCGCGGTCATCACATGATGGCCGTGCAATTTCAGGATTTTCTCTAATGAAACTCGAAAGTCCATGTTGTCATCAACGATCAGAAGTCTGCTCATAATTTCCTTTTCCTATTTCGGATGCTGAATCATTTACGACATATAGTTGAGAGCCGAAAAGACAGGTTTAACAATCTTGAAAGTAACTTTTTTCGGAAGATTCTCCTTCAACCATTTTCCCTTAAAAAAATGCTACGTTTACGCTAATATTTAAATTATATCAAATAAAATTAATATGTCCAGCATGCTGTTATTGACAGCACAATAAACTTAAATTAAGGGAATCCCGGAACAGGATCCTGAAAACTTATAGATCATTTTTAAAAGATCAACCTTCTTGAACGGCTTTGTTATATAGCCGTTCATTCCGGCTTCAAGACATATCTGTTTGTATGATTCAAAGGCATGAGCAGTGAATGCTATTATTGGAATTTCAGGGTCAAAATCCCTGTCTTTTGAAGTTCTTATTATTTGTGTTGACATAATTCCGTCTATTTTTGGCATTTGAATATCCATTAGTACAAGGTCAAAACGGTCTTTTCTTAAAGCCTCAAGAGCTTCCTCTCCATTATTTGCAATTACTACGGAAATATTTTCTTCTTTAGCAATAATGCCTGTTACAGTTCTCTGATTAAGAATATTGTCCTCAGCAAGAAGAACTCTGACCTTTTTTGTTAGAGACACAGTATCTTCACTGATATCTTGATGAACGACCTCAACGTCTTTCAATGCTTTAGAGTATTGCGGAGCGATCTTCTCTGTTTTTACGTTGCTCATTAATTATCCTCCTGTTTTACCTAATGTCCGGGCAAGCCATCTTCTAAATAGCCCCATTTACAGCAATGTTGGTATATCAAGAAACATGCTAAATCACAGACCTTTGAATTATTGTAAAAGTTATCTGGATAATGATTTGGAGGGACTTCTATATTGTGAAGAAAATAACAAAATGATAATAAGAATGTTAGAGAATTTGTCCTGACTTGTTTTTATTCTTGTCTTCGTACATCAATTTATCCGCTTTCGCTTTATTTCCATAATTCCAGACATTGCTTTGTTAGCATCTCTATTTATGCGGTCTTCTTCGATTTTATTAGCCCCCCCTCTCCCCTGCTGTTTTTTTCAAAGCCATGTTTCCCTTTATATGCAAAAAATATGGAGATAGTCTATTCTTCTTGAAGAATGATCAAAAAAAACAAGAAAAATAAGACTATCTCCAGAAGTTAGCTTATTCTTATAATTCTATTCCCGCTTTTTCTGAGACGTTATCACTAACAGTATCCAGGACCATGGCCAGTTCGTCTGTAGAAAAAACTTTATCAATATCCAGAATCATTATGAACTGGTCATCCTGCTTCCCCATTCCCCTGATAAAATCAGTATTCAGTCTCGTTCCTATCTTTGGTGCCGGCTCTATCTGGTCGGGCTCAAGCTCGAGCACTTCCTGGACTGAATCTGTCAGCGCTCCAAGCACGGTCGTTTCTTTATCAACCATAACCTCAACTATGATGATGCAGGTGTTTACTGTCTTTTCTGCCTTCTGCATCTCGAACTTCAGTCTGACATCCACTACAGGCACCACATGACCTCTCAGGTTAATAACGCCGCACATGAAATCAGGTGTCTGGGGCACCTTTGTTACTGTCGTATATTCAAGCACTTCTCGTACCTTTGAAATATCAATGGCAAATGTCTCTTCATCCAGATTGAAGGTCAAATGCTGTGTTGCCTCTATTATTCCTGCCATACTCATATTTGTCCTCCTAATCATTACAGGCTGCAGTTTATTGACTTACGGGCAGTCGCTTAAGCCTGTCTTTTCCTGTTCATAATTAACATTCCCCTTTAAGGAGACCCTGCGACTGTCCTTGCCCAGGTAAGTACCAGTCGCAGGGAGAATGAACCCTGAAAAACCTCAGCTGTTAAATTATCTAATAGCTCTCAAATTCCTCATCCCGATTATTGCCATTGTCATCCAAGGTTAGTGCGACTCCAGAGGTTTTGGCAGTATCATCTACATCAATAGCCGCAACTTTTGCTTCTGAATTTACCGGTTGTACGATCTCTGCTTTTGGTGTTGTTGAGATTCTCTTTTTGAACATTGTCCTGTTCCTTGATGAACCGTTACTATTGTCGACATTGAAGAACGATATCGTCTCTTGGAGCTGCTCTGACTGCGAAGCGAGTTCCTCGGAGGTAGAGGCCATTTCTTCAGAAGCCCCTGCATTCTGCTGGATTACATTGTCCAGCTGCTGTATGGCCTTGTTTATCTGTTCTGCTCCGCTGTTCTGCTCATTGCTTGCCGCGTTTATTTCCTGTACAAGTTCAGCGGTTTTCTGGATATCAGGCACAAGCATGTTAAGCATTTCACCGGCCTTTTCAGCAATCTCTACGCTTGAGGCTGATAACTGACTGATTTCTCCTGCCGCAGTCTGACTCCGTTCAGCAAGCTTACGGACCTCCGCAGCAACCACTGCAAAGCCCTTACCGTGTTCACCTGCCCTTGCTGCTTCTATAGCAGCGTTAAGAGCAAGAAGGTTTGTCTGCCTTGCGATCTCTTCAATGATTGATATCTTCCCGGCAATGTCTTTCATCGCATTTACTGCCTGAGAAACCGCTTCGCCGCCTTGTTGGGCGTTAGTTGCGGCTTTAACAGCGATCTGTTCTGTCTGCTGCGCGTTGTCTGCGTTCTGCCTTATATTGGAGACCATCTGTTCCATTGACGATGATGCCTCCTCAGCAGATGCGGCCTGTTCTGTAGCTCCCTGTGACATTTCCTCTGAGCTGGAACTCATCTGCTGACTGCCGGACGCTACATTGTCGGTTGCGGATTTAACCTCAGCAACAACACCCTTCAGTTTTCCTACCATTGATTTTATTGCTGCATATATTCCGGTATCACCCTTTTTGTTGATTGTATGCATCTGCACAGTCAGATCACCGTTAGCGATTACCTGTGCAATTTCCGCTATCTCTTTTGGTTCACCGCCTACGTCTTTTGCTATTCCATAGACTATGAACAATGCAACACATACTGCCAGAATCGCGATAATTATGGCTGTAATTAAAATTGACCTGATCATGCTGTTAATCGGCGCTCTTACCTCTGCTTCGTCAATCTCGGATAACAGGCCCCATGTAGTGTTTCCAACAGTAAGCGGAGTAAATGCAGAGAGTACCGGATTACCGTTATAATCTATGATGACCTTTGCGCCTGTTCTGCCTGATAGGGCTTCTGTGGCTGCCTCTGTATCAACTCCGTTTTGAGCAACAGTACCGGCAAATGATGCCATTACTGAATGTCCCTTGGGGTCAAGGAATGAATCTGAACGCATCAACTTGTCCGGGCCTATCAGATAGGTCTCGCCTGTCTCGCCCATGCCCTCACGTTCCTGCATGATTGAGTTGATGGCTTCAAGCGGAAGCTGCAGTGCCACGATCAGTTCTACTTCTCCGTTGTGAACTACAGGCTGGGCGACAAATGCTGCCGGGGCGCCGTTTGACGGCGCATAAGGCTCAAAGTCGGCAAAGCCGAAATTCTTGGTCTGAAGCACCTCTCTTGTAAGTTTTCCGAGGTTGGAGCTTGAATATTTGCCGTTTACCATATTGGTTTGGTAATCCGCCTCGTGGGTCACAGTATAAAAAACATATCCGTCCGGGTTTATTAAAAACAGATCATAGTAACCATACATTTCCTGGTATTTGGCATAGAATTCTTTCCCCTGTTCATCTACAGGACTGAATGCCTCGGCTACGTCTATCTCGGACATCATTGCCCAGCGAATACCGCTTCCGAGTTCTACCGGGTCCCAGGCAGAAAGCACAGGATTCCCGTTATAATCCTGAACTACTGCCTGATTTTCCTTGCCGGAAAGAGCGCTACGTGTCGCCTCTGTATCCACTTTGGAATTGTTTTTAAAAGATGCTGCAACAGAATGTCCCTCAGGGTCAAGAAATGAATCGGAACGCATAAGACCATCCTGCCCTACGAGGTAGGACTCCCCTGTCTTGCCCATTCCGTCACGGCGCAGCATTATTTCATTGATCTTGTTAATAGGAATTTGAAATGCTGCGTAGCCCCTCAATTTCCCTTTACTGTTATACATCTGGGCCATCATAAAGGCTGCAGGCGCGCCGTCCGAAGGAGCATACGGCTGAAAATCTGAAACAGCTATTTCATCCTGGCCCATTGCCTGCGCGGCCCTGAATGCCATTCCAAGTGATGAATTTTTAAGCGTACTGTCCGGAATTACCATTCCAAGGTCGGACTCCCTGGTGACTGTATAGACAATGTCCCCGTTAGTATGTATCAGGAAGATATCGTACCAGCTGTTATCAGTCATTATATCTTTAAAGCGCGGGTCGTATTTATTCGCAAGTTTGTTCCACTCATTTGAATTGACCTTGTCTCCGGCAGCCTCAAATGCCTTGTCGAATTTTACCAGCGCCTCAAGCGTATACGGGTCATCTTTGAGGATCTTAAGCTGTGACTTCATTGTTTTTATATAGTCTTCAAAATGGGCTTTCTTTAATTCTTGAATAGCTTCCAGTTTAAGGAATGCTTCTTTACGGAGGGTGCTTACTGTCTCCTCAAGCACACCAATTTCTCCCTGTCGCTCCTGAAAGTACTTCTCGACCTGTGTCTTCTTGATTTCCCGCACGGACTTAAGTTGTCCATAAGATTTTTCCATAAGGGCTTTGGATGCAAGATTACTCGCTATCAGTCCAATAATAGTAAGTGGGACAAGTCCCACGAGCAGAAACATCGCTATAAGTTTAGGTTTCATCTTAAGGTTTTTCAAATTGATCATTATTCTCCTCCATTATAAATTCCCTGCCGTTAAATGATGAATAGTCATTTCTTACGCAAGATTGTGTTATCAAGAATCATGCCAAACCTTAGACCCTTGAATTATTAATAAAAGTTGTGCAGATAACAAATTGGAAGGACTTCTACAATGTGAGGCTTATAACAAAATGATAATTAAAATGTTAGAGAGATTTAATTTTTCTCAGGAGTGTCATGTAACTTATGTTTAATATTGCGGCGGCTTTTGTCTTGTTGTTATTAGTCACAGCCAGGGCTTCTCTTATCGCTATTTTCTCAAGTTCAACCAGGTTCAGGCTTGGCAGCTTATTCCTGGAAACTTCTCTTCTTTCAGGGGCTTCCGTATCTTTAATCAAAAACGCTATCTGCTCGGAGTCAATTATATTTTCATCTGTACAAAGAACAGCTCTTTTTATCACATTCTTCAGCTCTCTGATGTTTCCTGGCCATGAGTAGGCTATTAAAAGGTCCATTGCGTCTTCAGAGATTCCATAGATTTCTTTATTAATGTCTTCTGAAGCTTCCCAGCAGAATTTATCCGCAAAAAAAGGAATGTCTTCAGTTCTTTCCCTGAGAGGAGGGAGTTCAATCATGAATTCTGCAAGACGGTAATACAGGTCCTGCCTGAAACTCTTATCATGATTCACCGATTGTAAAATGTTCTTATTGGTTGCACCAATTATACGTACATCAGATTTAACAGGGTTTCTGGAGCCGAGAGGATAGATGCTCTTTTCCTCTGCTGCTGCCAGGAGCTTGCCTTGTACATACATTGATATATTCTGCAGCTCGTCTATAAGGAGCGTACCGCCGTCAGCTATTTCAAAAAATCCCTTTTTCTTTTTCTCGGCACCGGTGAATGCGCCTTTTTCGTGCCCGAAAAGCTCTGACTCAACCATGGTTTCTGGCATGGAACCTATATCCACGGATACAAACGGACCGTTTTCTCTTTTACTGAGATTATGGATGTAACGGGCAATAAAGGATTTACCGGTACCTGTTTCCCCCTGGATTATCAAAGAAAGATTGCTCTTTGAAATTTGATGTATCTGATCAATGACTTTCTTCATGGCAGGGCTCTTTCCGCAGAGGTATTCATTTGTTTTTTGAATTTCATGAGAAAGGTCCTTAACGGCCCTGTCAAGCAGTACTTTTTCTGTTGCTCTTTGAAGGGTAACAAGCAGCTTTTCAAAATCAGGGGGTTTATTGATGAAATCGTAAGCCCCAAGTTTTATGGCATTGACTGCAGCAGGGACGTCACCATGGGCTGTTATAATAATAATCGGGATTGACGGGTCCAGTTTTGATAACCTGCGCATGGTTTCAATACCGTCCATTTCAGGCATCTTAAGATCAAGAAGCACGACTTCAGGTTTTTCCTGTTCAAATAATTGTATGGCTGCTTTGCCACTTTGGGCTTGAATCGCAGAGAAACCGCTTGTTTCAAGAATTTCAGTTGAAATGCGTCTTATATTTGAATCATCATCAACAATCAGTACTTTGCCCATCACAGTCCCCTCATTATCGCTTTTAATTCACCTATTTTAAGTTATACCACAAAAAACATTTTCGGGCAATTTGCATGACAATACAAAAACTGATTAATACATTTATTTATAAAACCTATAATGCTTCGTTTGTCCTTTACGTACTAGGGCGAGTTCCTCATTATATCCATCATATATCGTAAGAAATCGTTGATGTAAACAGAGTGTAAGTAGACAATATATAGAAAAATGTAATATCATGATCAGCGGTAATGTGAGAATAATCAGATATTTGGGGAAATGGGGAGGTAAAGTAATTTATGAATCAGATTGTTTCTGTAGTAAATCTCAAAGGTGGTGTAGGGAAGACAACAACAGCTGTTAATCTTGCAGCATGTCTGGTTGAAATCGGGAAAAAAGTCCTTCTTGTTGATCTTGACCCGCAAGGGAGTGCAAGCCTTTGTCTGGGTGTTATGAATGAAGGGATTGAACTTATGGACGCCCTCCAGCATTCATCAACTCTGCCGGTAGTTTCTACCGATGTGCCGGGCCTTGACCTAATCCCGTCCGGGATGGCCCTTGCAACTGCGGGGCAATGGTTTATTGATGAAGCTGCCAACGGAATACTGGCCAACTGCCTGTCGCAAACAGCAGGTGAATGGGAATATATAATTATAGACTGTCCTCCAAGTCTCGGGTTCCTCACAATGAACGCCCTGAGGGCGAGCGAGCATGTCCTGGTTCCTGTGGAGGCCTCATTTTTGGGACTCAACGGTCTGAAGCAGATGGTTAAAGCAATAGAGACCATAAAAGATCAGAACCCGGATATCAAAATCGAGGCGGTAATACCATGCAGGGCGCACCGCCGCCGCCGTGTTCACTGGGAAATAATGGGTACGCTTGAAGAGATGTTTCCAGGGAAGGTCTCCCCTATCATACGGGAAAATGTCGCACTTACGGAGGCCCCGGGCCGTGGGAAACCTGTAATATTTACAGCCCGAAGATCAAAGGGGGCCGACGACTATAGACTGGTATCTCTCTGGCTTGATGAAAAAATCAGCAGGCCGCAGGAAATCAGAATAAACGATTTTGCATTTGCCAGCTATTAAAAAAGATAGACCACTTTTTTATAAAAACTAATATGTTTTTAATTAAGTTACTTTAATTGCATAATTAATTTATTAACATTGTTCTCTATCATTTTACGTACTTTTTGAAATTCTGCAGGGTCCATTTCTTTCGGATCAGGAATGTTCCAGTCTTCACGAAATTTTGCACGGACAAAAGGGCATTCGTCGCCGCATCCCATGGTAACTGCATATTCATACTCGACATCCGGTATTTCTGTAAGCGGTTTAGACGTATGCAGGGACAGGTCGTATCCAATTTCATTCATGGTTGCGATCGCCTTATTGTTTATTTTTCCTGAAGGACGGGAGCCGCTGCTGTACGCTTCTACGATTCCTTTGCCATGAATAATTGCGAATGCTTCGGCCATCTGACTACGGCAGGAGTTTTCCACACATACAAAAAGGACTTTTATCATTTTCGTCTTCCTGGTTAGTTTAAAGTCACGTAAAAAAGTATGTTAACATATACAAGCTGAATGATTGAAAAAATGAAAAAAGCAAACAAAAAAGCAAAAGATAGCGAATATGAAGAACTCTGCAAGGAATGCAACGCTCCCTGCTGCAGAGGGATTACCATGCTTATTACAAAGCCCCGGACAAAGACTGAAATTAATGAATTGACGCAATATCTTCACTTTGATACCGCAAGGGTATTTATCAGAAATAATAAATGGTATCTGATATTTGACGGTAACTGCATATATCTATCCAAAAAAAACATGTGCAGAAAATATACTAAAAGACCGGCTAGGTGCAGAAGGCATAATCCCCCTGATTGCGAACGCTTTGCGGAGTGGTACGATCTCCTTTTTTCAACGCCCGAAGAGTTTGAGGAGTATCTTGATAAAAAGTAACATAATTAAATATATTGCAATTGCCGTGTTCATGATTTATTCCTTCTTTCCTGGAGCTAAGTTATGCGGGGCTGCGAATACATCTCCGTCCGTATTCTTTGATGTCAGTCAGTATGTTAATGAGCTTCAGAAAATGGCTGATGAAATCAGTCCTGCTGTAGTTATGGCAGTTTTTTATGATATTGCAGGAGAAGAGGTTGGACATGGAAGCGGTTTTTTCATTGATTCGGAAGGACGTATCATGATTAATGCGTCTAATACTGAGGACGCTTATTCTGCAGAAGTATTCAGTGAGAAGGAGCATTATGAGAGCGTTAAGATATTAAATCACGATAAGGACCTTGATCTTGCCCTGATTAAAGTTGATGCAACAGGGGAGGTCTTTCTTGAGTTTGATTATTCATATGACACAGTGCCCGGCAAAAAAGTTGTTATTATTGGCAAATCACGCAGCCAGGAAAAAACAGTTTCAAAAGGAACAATTCATGAGGTTACTGAAACTTCAAATGAATTTGGTCTTATCAAGATTAAAACATCCGAATCCATCTCTCTTCTTTCGAGCAAAGACGGCCCTCTGTTAAATATGGAAGGAAAGGTAATAGGAGTAGCAACAAAAAAGAGTCTTGATAGTCTGATGTTCGGTTTGGATGCTTTAACGATTAATTCTAATAAAATAGAAGCGGTCAGCCTTGGAGCGGTTAAGTCTTTTCTCTCTGTCCCTGTTAAGGCAGAACAGTTAAAACCATCAAAAACACGAGTCTGGACAAAATATCTTATCATGAGAGTTCAAAAAATCACAGGGGATGGATTTGTAATCTTGTATGATATTGGTTTATCAGAAATAATCAATAAAGCACTCTTGATCGTGATAGTCGTTGGACTATTATTATTTTATTTAAAAAAAATAATAAAACGGTTTACTGAAAAAAATGTTTAAGCGGTTGCTTACTCCTTAAATAGGGTTTCATTGCTGTTTTCGTCCCCTTCTTTTTCAACAACCCTTGCTACACTTACCACCTTGTCATTGTCAGCCAGATCTATAAGCCGTACACCCTGAGTGGCCCTGCCGATTAGAGAAATGCTTTTGGCTTTTGTACGTATTAATTTGCCGCTGCTTGCGATAATGATTATCTCATCGTCTTTAGTTACCTGAAGGACACTAATTACCTTGCCGTTTCTCTTGTTTACCTTAATCGTGAACACCCCTTTGCCGCCTCTGCTTTGGAGCCTGTATTCCGAGGCCTTTGTGCGTTTACCGTAACCGTTTTCCGTAACCGTAAGCAGGATTGTTTCTTCATCTTCAAGGACATCCAAAGAGACGACTTCGTCATCTTCTTTAAGTCTTATTCCCCGTACACCCTGGGCCACACGTCCCATTGGCCTGACATTGCTTTCGTTAAACCTGATGGCTGACCCTTTCCTGGTGCTGAGGTTGACGTCTTTGGTGCCGTCTGTCATCTTGACTCCAATAAGTTCATCTCCGTCCTCCAGCTTGATGGCGTTAATACCGGTTGAACGTGGATTGCTGTATGCTGATAAAACAGTTTTCTTTATAACGCCGTTTTTAGTTGCCATAACCAGGAAACGGTCGTCTTTGAATTCCTTGATAGAAAAGACAGCTGTAATGCGTTCCCGTTGTGAAACGTGCAGCAGATTTACAAAGGCCTTGCCCTTGGCGGCCCTTCCCATTTCAGGTATCTGATATATCTTGAGCCAGTAAATCCGGCCTAAATTACTGAAGAAAAGGACGGTCTCATGCGTTGAGGCAGTAAAGAGCGTTTCGACAAAGTCTTCCTCTCTTGTCTCCATACCCATGAGGCCTTTGCCGCCCCTGTGCTGGCTCCGGTACATATCAAGGGCGTTTCTCTTGATAAATCCGTTGTGGGAGATTGTTACGACCATTTCCTCTTCCTGTATGAGGTCTTCAATCGTAAGCTCCTCTGCTTCAACGGTTATATCTGTTCGTCTTTTATCCGCGTATTTTTTCTTGATTTCCAGGAGTTCTTCTTTAATAATACTGTCAACAAGCGCGGGACTAGCAAGGATCTTTTTGAGTCTTATTATTTCTTTTATAATATCTTCGTAGTCCTGGACTATTTTGTCTCTTTCAAGTCCGGTCAGTCTCTGCAGTCTCATATCGAGAATGGCTTTTGCCTGGATCTCTGAAAGAGGGAATTGAGTCATCAGACCGCTCAATGCTTCCTCTGGAGATTTTGATGCACGAATAAGCTTTATAATCTTGTCCAGGTTATCAAGCGCAATTTTCAGCCCTTCAAGTATATGGGCCTTTTCTTCAGCTTTTCTGAGTTCGAATTTTGTTTTGCGTACGATAACGTCACGTCTATGAGTAAGAAAAAGATGGAGGATATTCTGGAGATTTAATACCTTGGGCTGTCCATTGACAATGGCGAGCATGTTAATGCCGAATGTTGATGCCATCGGTGTGTGTTTGTATAGCTGGTTTATAATGACCTGGGGTATCTCGCCCCGCTTTACTTCCATCACTATCCTCATGCCCTGTCTGTCTGATTCGTCCCTGAGATCGGAAAGCCCTTCTATCTTTTTGTGACGGACAAGCTCGGCGATCTTTTCGATCAGCCTTGCCTTATTAACCTGATAAGGCAGTTCATCTACAATTATGCTCTGTCCTCTTTTATGATCTTCAATTTCTACTTTTGCACGGATTCTTACAAGGCCCCTTCCTGTTGTGTAGGCATCATGGATACCTTTCTTGCCGTTGATGGTGCCGCCAGTGGGGAAGTCGGGACCCTTTATTTTTTTCATGAGTTGTTTGAGTTCAACATCAGGATCATCAATCATCAATAATAAACCGTCTACAACCTCTCCCAGGTTATGAGGAGGTATGTTTGTTGCCATTCCGACCGCGATACCTGATGAACCATTGATAAGGAGGTTCGGAACCCTGGCAGGCAGCACAATAGGCTCGAGAGTTGTTTCATCAAAGTTTGCCTTGAAATCGACTGTCTCCTTGTCAATATCGATAAGCATTTCTTCAGAGATTTTTGTCATGCGTGATTCTGTATAACGATATGCTGCAGCCCTGTCTCCGTCAATGGAACCGAAGTTTCCCTGACCATCAACAAGGGTATAGCGCATATTAAAATCCTGGGCCAGTCTGACTAATGTGTCATAAACAGCGGAGTCGCCGTGCGGGTGATATTTCTTAAGGACTTCGCCGACCACACCAGCGCATTTTGAATATTTTTTACCGGGGGTAAGTCCCTCCCGAAGCATTGCATAGAGTATCCTCCGCTGGACCGGTTTCAGGCCGTCTTTTACATCTGGCAGGGCCCTTCCGACGATTACGCTCATTGCGTAATCAATATAGGAGGTTTTCATTTCTTCTTCAATATTTATCGCAAGTCTTGCCATCTTAACTCCTTGTTGTAGCTATAAGCTGTTAACTTTTAGTAACGGGTCATAAACGTAAAAGAGTATATGAGTGATTGGTTGCTAATTGCTTATAGCTAAAAGCTTTTGTCTAAATAATGTAATGGTTTATTGACCTCGAATTATAACATTTTCAATACAGAAATAGCATGTAATTTCGGCACATATTTACTTTACTCTCGGTATGAAAATAGACAGGTTTATAATATTGAATAATATAGTAACGATAAAGTTGGCAGAAGCTTAATGTTTTGAAATATTATCCTTATTTTACAGCGAGTTTTGCGATGGGGCCATAGATTTTAATTCTTTTAAAGAGGAGCAATTACGAAGTTGGAATAAATCCACGGATTTAAAGCATCTGATTATGTTTGATTTTTGTTTCAGTGAGGATCTTTTTGCATGTTGCCAGGCCGTTATGCATCCTGCTTTTACCGTTACTGATCAGGCCGGAGACGTTCTGAACTGTTACGGGCTGATCGAGCAGATAACCCTGTATTCTGTCGCATCCCCTGGTAACCAGGTATGACAACTGGTCTTCCCTTTCTACTCCTTCTGCAACAACCTTTAAATTCAGATTGTGAGCCATTGCGATGATTGCTTTAATGATGCTTTTATCATCGGCATTGCCCGGAATCTCCTTTACAAAAGAACGGTCGACCTTAACTGCATGCAAGGGGAAGCGTTTCAGATAGCTTAATGAAGAATAGCCGGTGCCAAAATCATCTACTTCAAACCTTATCCCCCTTTCTCTCAGTTCGTGCATTTTATCGGTGGTTTCCGCCAGATTTTGCATCATGAGGCTTTCTGTAATTTCCACTATCAGGTGACCGGGACTTAAACCGCTGTTTTCCAGTGCACTGACGATGGTCCTGGCCAGGTCTTTTTTCTTAAACTGCTGGCTGGATATATTAACGGAAGTACTGACCGGTTTCATTCCGGCTTTCTGCCAATGCATATTGTGAAGACATGCCGTATGTAATACCCATTCTCCAATAGGTATTATAAGTCCTGTCTCTTCAGCCAGAGGAATAAATTCCAGTGGTGAAACAAGACCCAGGTCAGGGTCTTCCCATCTAATCAGAGCTTCCATTCCCGTTATTTCACCTGATACGATATCGAGCTGCGGCTGGTAGCAAAGGATAAACTCTTCTCTATCGAGTGCCCTGCGAAGTTTGTTTTCCATTCCGAGCCTTTTGAGGGATTTCTCGTTCATGCTCTTTTTGTAGTATGCATAACTGTTTTTTCCATGTTCTTTGGCTTTAAACATTGCTATATCAGCGTTCTTAATGAGGTCATCAGCATCTTCACTGTCTGTTGGATATAAGCTGATCCCTATACTCGCTGTCACAAAAATCTCATGATTGTCCAGCATATATGATTCTGATATAGCACTTAAAATCCGTGATGCTGCCCTGGCCGCATTCTCTTCTCTTTTCAATCCGGCAAGCAGTACTATAAATTCATCGCCGCCGAGTCGACCTACCGTACTCATTGTATCTTCCTCTGTATTTGTAGATTGACGGGCAATCGTGTCCATTTTACGGAGGTTGTCAATGAGCCTTTCGGCAACATCTTTAAGAAGCAAATCTCCGGTACGGTGGCCGAGTGTATCGTTGATCCTTTTAAAACTGTCCAGGTCTATAAATAATATGCCGACTAATTCTTCGTTCCTATGGGCATATGTTATCGCCTGTTTAAGCCTGTCCAGAAAAAGTATGCGGTTCGGTAAAGAGGTCAGACCGTCAAAATATGCCATAAAAGAGATTTGTTCCTCTTTTAACTTGCAGTTCTGAATTTCATTTTCTAACGCAAGGTTTTTTCTTTTTATTTCCTCATTAACGAGAGACAGAGCGTCTTCACTGTTATTGATTTTGCCTATCGTATAACGGGAGAGTTTGATAACCAGAAATACAAAAATAGCCCCGCCGAGAAAAATACCTGCTGCAACCAGCTCGAGAGAAATTTCAAGATTGCTCCACAACACTATAAGAAAAAACAGATATCCGGCAAAGAAAAATTTCATTAAGCGGACAATATAGTGCCATTTTGACCTTACATCGGGCAGGACATCCCCCTCGATCTTCTTTGATATCAGTACGGAAACAAAGATAAAAACGGCGCCAATTAGAATCAGTATGCTGGATATTATAAGTGTTATTTCCACGGTCAGCTGTCCCAAATACGATAATCTACAAATCATTTAATAACGGGCACTAATGTGCTGTATTATCTTTACGGTATTTTTGGGTGAAATATTAAGGGAGAAGGCTCATTTATTCTTTTAATACGGGGTTCTATAAATCAATCACTATTAAGTCCTCAGCAAGCGATATCTCTCCTTCATATACCTCTTTACTCTCCTTAATTCTCTCAATATCAGGGGTGTCAGCAGGATAAAGGTGAGAAAGTAAGAGTTTTTTAACGCGGGCTTTCTGTGCAATCAGGCCGCATTCTTTTGAACAAAGATGCCCTTTTACTTTTCCGGCATCAGGGAAGGAACAATCCGCGACTAAGAGGTCCGCATTTTCTGAAAGGATTATTATTCCCTGATCATAATCCGTATCGCCTGTAAAGACAACAGATTTGTCATTATGCTCAAATCTGTAAGCAATACTATCTGCAGAATGTATTGTCTTAGCGGATAAAATATGAAAAGGTCCAAAATCAAGTTTCTCATTCATTACTATAAAGCGGATTGTGAAGTTAAGAAATGTACTTAGTATACTTCCCGTTGATTTCTCATAATATTCCTTGAATCCCTCCGGCGCTATGATATTTAGATCTTTTTCCCTTCGGAATTCAGGTGTGGCGATAAGTGCATGGACCAAAGGCATAAGGTCCGCGAAATGGTCGGGATGCCTGTGAGTAATAAATACCGCATCAAGATCCTTATAACTCTCACCGGCCTTCTCAAGCTGAAGAAGCGATCCGGTTCCGCAGTCAACAAGTACCCTGCATTCCTCAGCCTCCAGATAATAACCGGGGGCGTTTCTCTTTAGTGACGGCACACAAGTCCCGCTTCCTAAAACTATTAGTCTCATAAACAGTATCCGGAATTGGTTAAAGAAACTTTTACTATCCTATAAATGGCAGACCATCAATTATAACACTCTCTTTTCAAATGAGGTACGTACAAGCTGCTTCAACCACTCAAAAAGAGTTACCTGTCCATTTTCGAAATCCCACATCGGCCCCAGTTCCTTAACGGTTGTAATGCTGCCGTTTCTATAGAGCCCAACATAACCGTAAAGCACATGATCTTTCAGTAGCGCATAAAGGCAATATCTGAATTCAGGCACCATAAGGTTCTTACGCTCTAAGATAAACTTTGTTTGTAGAGGTATATCAAAGTCACCGTCTATTTCTAATAATGATGCAGGTAAATCTTCAATATCAAACCCATACACTTCATTGAATTTCCGCACCTCGGAAGTTACGCTAGAGAGGAAATTTAAAAGTCCGCTCTTTTCTTCCCTGCTTATTAATTGCTCTGCTTTTTTAATATCTTTTGTTGCCTTCATATTCACCTCGTAAGTAGAAATAATTATATACTCAAATTATACCGCAGATTAAAACTATTACAAGATAGGAAAGTGTTAACAATGGTAACTTAGTGCATCATTTATTTTGTATCATGAAATATAGCTTGCAGGGCTTTATTAACTTCCTGATATTTAAACTGAAATCCAGCTTCTAAAGTCTTTTTAGGCAGAACACGCTGCCCGGTCAGTAAAATGTCGGCAAGCTCCCCAAGCGCCAATTTTATAACAAACCCCGGGGTTGTAATGTACGAAGGCCTGTGAAGTGCATATCCGAGGGCAGAGCTGAATTCCTTATTTGTGACAGGTTTCGGAGCTGTCCCGTTAACCGCACCTGAAACATCTTCATGCTCAAGCGCATATATGAAGATACCTATGAGATCGTCCCTGTGTATCCAGGAAAACCATTGCTTCCCACTTCCAATCGGGCCGCCAGCAAAGTTCTTAAACGGCCCAACCATCGCGGCAAGGGCACCGCCATCAGCTTCCAGAACGCCGCCAATACGAACGCGTACAACCCTGAGACCAAGGGCCTCAGCCTTCATGGCCTCTGCCTCCCATTTCATACAGACATCGGCCAGATAAGTCGAAGCAGGCGGATCATCTTCGGTGACATATTCATTTCCATGAGGGCCGTAATACCCAATGGCGGAAGCGCTGATTAGTGTTTTCGGTTTTGGATCAGCTCTTTCAATAGATTCTACAAGAGCACGTGTTGTATCCGTACGGCTGGACAATATGAGTTTTTTTCTTTCTGTCGTCCAGCGGTTTGGGGCGATAGATTCACCGGCCAAATTAATAACAGCATCGATATTGGACATGATGTCCGGAGAGATATGTTCAGGAGGGTTCCAGGTAATCTTTTCAGGAGAGTCAGATTCCTGTCTTGTTGTTATCAAAACCTTATGTCCGGATTTTTGGAGTTCCCGGGTCAATGGTTTTCCAATAAACCCCCCTCCTCCTGTTATCAGAATATTCATGATGGAATTATAATACGTTTGAATAAAACTCTTCCAATTGCACTACGATCTCTTTATTTTCGTAAAGCCTTGATCTGTTTTCTTCGATCTTTCTGCGAACCTGTTTGTTTAAATCACGGTCTTTCCCCAGTTTAACCGCGATGTCAATATAATCAGCATTTGTTTGGGCGATGCAATCATCGAGGTCCATTACTTTTAACATGCTGTACATATGACGTTCCCGCATGAATCTGCCGGGGATTGTGACAGCGGGAATGGGAGTAGTGCACCAGACTTCCAGAATGCTGCTGCCGGATGACCAGGGGATACTGTCAAGGTATACATCGCTGAGGGAATGAATTTTCTGAAAATCATCATGGTTTAGCCGGGGAAGGATTTTACATCTAGTCTCAAAATCAACGCCGGCTTTCTTAAAAGCTGCTTTCAATCGTTCACTGAAAATTGTTGTCATACTTGCATGTTTTTCTTCAATTAAAACCAGGATGCTGTCTGGAACTTCCTTTAGTACCTTTGAATATATTTCATCAAATTGAGGCAGGTATTTAAAAAGTGATTGAGAAGAAATATAAACAATCCGGTTTTCAGGAAGGCCGAAATCCTCCCTTGTCCTGTCAGAAGTGCATGGTGGAAAGAGCTTAAAAGGTATACCAATCCCTTTGAGCATTACTAACTTTTCACTATATAAACCACTGCTGTTTTTGGGTTCCATTAACTCGCTCGAAATGAAATAATCAATATTGGGATAACCGCTCGTTACCGGATGGTTCCATGTAGTGCATTGAACAGGGGCCAGCCTTCGGGCAGCCAGGGCCGACATTATAGGTGCCATGCCGATATCCGCTAAAAATAATATGTCGATTTCATCATTGACAATACGGTTTTCTATATCATCTATTACCATATTGAGATGATAAAAGTGCTCAGAGTCTTTTTGAAACCATCGTGTAAAATCTTCTATTTCAGGACCAATATAATAAGTATAGACTTCAAACTTTGTTCGGTCTGCGTATTTAACAAAACCGGACATGATCTTTGATACTGTATGATTTTTGAAGTTTGGAGAGATATAGGCGACACGAATCCGTTTGTGATTGTAATTTCTGAACTCTCTTTTTCTGGATCTGTGCGGTTCTAGATTATCAACCAGCAGGGAGTGCAACTCTCCATAGTCAGACAGGAGTTTTTTATCATCCTCGCCCTGATATGACAGGAGAAAGTTGTTTCTTTGATCGAATATTTCTAAAAGAGATGAATCTGACAAATGCCCTCTTTCATATAGATCCCTCAGGGATGTTAGTCCTGCTGAAAAATGCCCTCTTGTTTCTTTTATCTGATTTTCATCTTTGTATATTCGAGGTAATGTTAAATGTGATGCAATCTGCAGCTCTATGGCTTCTGGAAACCTCTCACTTCCCTCCAAGATCAAGGCTTTTGCCTCTTCATATTGACCGCACTTCATCAGGGCCTGATAGTAATTTGTATAATACAAAGGAGTTGGTTTCAGGTCTCGGATTTTTTTATAGAGCAATAAGGCTTCATCAATTTGATTCTGTTCCTGAAGTGTATTTGCCAGATTAAACTGTGCCTCATAATGATCGGGGTCTTTGTTTAAAACTGACTGGAAGCAGTTCATTGCATCTTCATGTCGGCCCAGACGACTGTAGCAGGCCCCCAGGTGATTTAACGGCTCTGTAAGCTCAGGTTTCTGTCCGGTGATTTTTTCATAAATATCAACAGTTCTTCCTGTTTCTTTTAATTTGTATAAACATTGGGCGAGATTGAGCAGGAGATTAAGATTGCCAGGTTCCCTGTTAACTGCTTTCTCAAAACAGGCCCGTGCGTCATTAAGCCTGCCTTTTTCTGTATACATTAATCCAAGGTTGTTTAATGATAGCGGCGTATCAGGTCTGATACTGATTTCCTTCTCATAGGATTGAATAGCCATGTCAATCTCTCCGCTGTTCTGATAAACAACTCCAAGGTTGTAACACGCATCGGCATAATCGGGTTTCAGGTCAATCGCTTTCTGATAGTGTTTAATCGCTTCAACGGTGTTTCCTGTTTGCATATATGAACTGCCCAGATGGCAGTGGGCAACCGGGTTGTCGGGACTAAGTTTAAGCACGTTTTTGAATTCTGCAATGGATTTAACTGAATTACTATGTGCTAAATATACCAGGCCGAGGAATATACGAACATCCTGCTGTTCAGGAAGGACTTTGAGGATTTTCAGATAACATTCCTCAGCCTTGTTTAAATCACCCTGCTGATGTGCAGTTTGACCTTCCTGTAACCAGGTGTTCAGTAAACGATCAACTTTGGATTGTGAAGCCATCTTAAGTAACAATCACCCTTCATTAAAATTCTTCCTAAGAATAACCGTCTGTTCTTTCCGGAATTTCTCAAATTCCCCTCTGCTGATAGCATCCCGCATTCTTCTGAAAAAGTCCATAAAGAAATGGAGATTGTGCATTGTGTTGAGTCTCATCGCGAGGATCTCCCTACTCATGAACATATGGCGTAAAAAAGCCCTTGAATAGTTTTTGCAAGTGTAGCAGTCGCAGTTTGGATCGAGTGGGCCAGGGTCATTTTTGAAGTCTTCTCTTCTAACGCTGTATCTTCCCTCGCTTGTGAAGAGCGTTCCGTTTCGGGCGTTTCTCGTAGGCATCACACAGTCGAACATATCGATCCCGGCAGCAACTGCTTCAAGCACATCAAGGAGATCGCCGATGCCCATGAGGTAATGTGGCTTTTTCTGCGGCAGGAGCGGTGTCGTGTAATTGAACATTTCATACATCAATTCCTTTGGTTCACCGACACTTAAACCGCCGAGAGCGTAACCGTCAAAATCGAGTTCTATCAGTTCTTCAGCACTCTGTTTCCTGAGGTCCTTATACATGCCGCCCTGCACAATGCCGAAGAGTGCCTGTCCTTCATTCTTTGCCTCAAGACACCGCTTTGCCCATTTTGTTGTAAGCTGAAGAGAGTTGAGTGCATAATCTTTGTCAGCAGGATATGGCGTGCATTCATCAAATATCATCGCTATATCTGACCCGAGCGCGCCCTGAATTTCCATCACAAGCTCCGGAGTCAAAAAATGAAGTGAACCGTCGATATGTGATCTGAACTCGACCCCGTCGTCCTTTATCTTCCGTAATTTTGCCAGACTGAAGACCTGGAATCCTCCGCTGTCCGTCAGAATAGGACCGTCCCAGTTCATAAACTTATGAAGCCCGCCGAGCTCCCTTATTATCTCATGTCCCGGCCTAATGTAAAGATGATACGTATTTGCAAGGAGTATTTCCGCACCGAGGTCCTTCATCTCATCCGGGGTCATTGATTTGACCGTCGCATATGTTCCAACCGGCATGAATGCGGGAGTATTAATAACTCCCCGCTTAGTGGTTATTTGTCCTAGACGGGCGTTACCGTCTTTTTTGATTATATTAAATTGCATGTTGAATTGTAGGGGCGTATCGCGATACGCCCTTACATTATTAGATTAATAATGTGCCGACCAGACCCCGCCTGCCACCGCAAGAAAACTCAGTCCAAGCACAACCCAGTGAAAGACCTGAAGAAAATTAAAGACCTTTTTCATATCTCCCTGGTCTTCAGGTTTTCCGAAGAGCTTTTTAAAGAGGAGCTTTTCGAGGCCGAACAGCAGTGATGCATAAAATACCCAGACAAAGATCATTATATAGACGCCGAATCCGCTGATGCCCTTTTCATAAATAAGATAGAGCCCTGAAAGCCCGGCAAGTATCACCATGGCCTTTGCGATCTTTCCGAACCTGTGTTCAGTACCCTGGAACATCATTACCATCTCAAGGGACTTGTCCATACGGAGTATCATCGGAAAAGTAACAAGCGTCACAAAAGAGACACCGCCAATCCAGACAACAATTGATATTATATGAATAGTTAATGCGATTGCGTATTCCATTGCTACATCCTTTCGGGTGCACTCACACCAAGAAGCTTTAAACCCTCTTCAAGCACAATCTTAACTGCTCTGCAGAGACTCAGCCTTGCAAGGGTCAGGTTGTTATCATCAGTAATTACACGGTGTTTGTGATAGTACGCATGAAATACACCGGCAAGCTCCTGGAGATAATACGTGATCCTGTGAGGCTCACAGGCAAGGGCAGCACCTTCCACCATCATGGGATACTGCAGAAGCTTTTTTATAAGAGAAAGCTCTTCGCCTTCCTTTAACAATGTTAAATCATACTCTTGAATCCTAGAATCCTTGAGTCCTTGAATGTCTCTTTCATCCGCCTGCCGGAACAGACTCGATATCCTCGCAAACGCGTACTGTATATAGAAAACAGGGTTTTCAGAAGATTGCTCTTTTGCGACATCCAGGTCAAAATCAAGATGGCTGTCTGCCTTCTTTGTAAGGAATATGAACTTTGTGATGTCCGGCCCGACTTCTTCCACTACCTCGCGAAGTGTAATAAATGTACCGGCCCTCTTTGACATCTTCACCGGTTCTCCGTTCCTGAGAAGCGATACCATCTGAATAAGTATTACTCGGAACTTTTCTTTCTGGAGATCAAATGCCTCGAGTACGGACCTAATCCTCGGAATATATCCATGATGGTCAGCGCCCCAAATATCGATAATCTCATCGAAACCCCTGTCGAGCTTGTCCTTGTGATAACAGATATCTGAAGCAAAGTACGTGTATTCACCATCCTGCTTTTTTACTACCCTGTCTTTATCATCTTCAAATTTAGAAGAGCCGAACCAGGTTGCACCATCTTTTTCATAAATAAGTTCTTTTGATCTGAGGGATTCCAGGGTGGTCGTTACCTTGCCCTGATTATGAAGTTCTTTTTCGCTCTGCCAGTTATCAAAGACAATTCCAAAGTCTTTAAGATCGTTTTCAAGATTTGTGAGCATTTTTTTGTATGCATAATCCGTAATAAATCCTCCGCATTCATCAAATGACTTATTCAGGTATGAATCATTATCTTTTTCAATGATATCTTTTGCGATGGTTTCAATATAGTCTCCCTGGTATCCATCTTCAGGAAAAACAACATCATTTCCCATCAGCTGCTGATAACGGGCAAAAACGGACAGTCCCAGCAGTTTCACTTGTAATCCGGCATCATTTATATAGAATTCCTTCTGCACATCAAAGCCTGCTGCTTTAAGGATATTACAGAGCGCGTTTCCGACAGCCGCTCCCCTGCCGTGACCTATATGTAATGGCCCTGTAGGATTAGCACTAACAAATTCAACCTGGATTTTCCGGCCGTTTCGT
>PJEL010001056.1_pt1 | contig 29388 bp, 24 predicted proteins | sample 1853271 | NCBI WGS metagenome assembly PJEL01 (sample SAMN08108733, study PRJNA415343) | Invertebrate metagenome, whole genome shotgun sequencing project. | host: Globobulimina | place: Sweden: Gullmar Fjord | collected 2015-08 | reverse complement strand
TTTCAAATAGAGGTTCCGACAGTTGATTTCTTTAATAATCTGTCACCATCTTAACGAATGAAAATCGCTTAAGCCAGTGATTTTACATTTTTTCCTGTGGCTGGAAATTATGTCGACATGCTGTAATGCTTATAACGAATTACAGTTCGAACCTGATCCATCAGTTTTTGTGGTTTCAGAATCAGCACCGGAAGAAATTATCAAGAGAAAAAAAATACACATATTCACTTTAAATGGTTTGAAGAAATCTTGCCAAGAGATCATAAATGCGCTCCAAATGAAATCATAATGAATAATAAAGAGAGTTGTAATAATATATATGCCATTTTAAATCGTTCCTTTTGGTGAAGTAAGTAGTTTTTTCCGGCTTGAATAAAGCAGCATTTTTCAGCTTTAACCCGACAAAAGTTGCAGATCGAATCGGATAATTCGGATATGTTCAAAAATATGAACTCACAAATTGAAATTAGGAAGTTTCAGCCTATTGACGTCGAAGATTGTTTCCGCATTCGAGCTTCAGCTTTCATAAAGCTGTTCTATGACGAAATTGGCGCTGAAGCTGTTACAAGGGGAATAAACGCTTATATGCCGGGAGATTTTATCAAAATCTCTGAGAAACTACAGATTTTTGTTGCCTTTGAGAAACAATCGCAAGTAGGATTCATCGCTGCGCGATATATCGAGCAGTTAAAAATTGAAATCCTTTTCTTATATATCCGACTCGACACCCTTGGCAAAGGAATCGGTACTATGCTGGCAAAGCATTTTGAATCTTGGGTTAAGCAACATGATTCTCTTGTCCAGCAGCTTGTTGTTGATACTGCTGTTCCTAAATACAACCAAAGATTTTATGAGAAAATCGGATATTCAGAGATCGGGCATAGTGAATGTAATTACCCCGATGGATCAATTAGAGCCGTTCGTCTTGCGAAAAGTTTAAGTTAAGCTACACATATCAAATCATATAACTAGTTTCTTGAGCCAACAGCTAATGCCGCGGCTCAGAATATCGTTGGCGAAAGTCGCGGGAAGACTTTAATATCATGTTCATCCCACTCGTCTGTTTCGTTTGAAGTTGGCGAGAGATTACAAAACAGAATTATTGGCGAAGATATCTTTCCAATACCAAAAGACTATACATCACAACTGTCTTTGCTGACGGATCAAGAGTATAAAGCAGGTGTCAAGAGAATTCAAGATTTTATAGATTCGTCATATTCAAAAAACAGAGTACCTGAATTCAAGGTGGACATTTCACTTTCAATGGTAACGGCAAACGTCTCACGATAATTTCAGCTCCAACAAATGGCTAGACAGCATGTTGCTCAAGTCTTAAATAACTAGAAACCTGTAAAGAGAAAATCCAAGGCTTTGATAATCTCAATCCTATGATCAGACAAGTCATATACAGGTGGTCCGATCCCTGATATAGCGATTCCGGCCAATTGTGAGGTTAGAAGAGTGTGGGGTATTCCTTGTATTTCAAACTGGGGGGACAAATTGCTTATTGATTTTTTCCCAAGTGCAGCAGATGGGCACAGAGGTATTACAACACGTGTATTCAAGCCTTCCAGCAATTTATTTTGGACATCAAGTAGATATGGAAATGAGTCTTTTGACAGTGCATTGATATTTTCATATACGGTAAACTGAGGCATCAAAAGCTCCTTAGCCCATTGCTAAATACGCCATGTTCTTCTGTGTGCGCATTATATCTATCTATCGCATTTTTGTTGGCTTCTAGCCATTTTTGTTCTTGTTTTTGTTTGACGATATCTGCGAGCGCAGTTTCAAATGTAGCTGAAAGGTTTATTTCAAATTCTCGTGCTTTTTGAAGTAAATCGCTATTTATACTTAAGTTTGTTGGTTTTTTAGGGGCCGAGCGATCAAATACCGTTTGCATGGTTATCTCCTATACTATTTTGCTTGATATGCGTATATTTTATGCGCATTTATCGCTTATGTCAAAAACGGTTTTAAATTGTGCATGATGTCTGCGGCCACTGCTGCGACTTATGCTATTGTTTGGGGGCCGTTTTAACATGGATTTAAACAAGGCAGTACTATTATGATTGATATTATATTATTCGATTTAGGCGGCGTTCTAGTTGAATTAACCGGGGTTCCTACAATGCTTGAATGGACCAGCAATAGATTTGATAATGATAAACTCTGGGAAGCTTGGTTGAACTCTCCAGCAGTTCGTTCATTTGAAACAGGATGTTCAACACCTGATCAATTTGCTGATGAAATAATCAAGGAAATGGATTTGCCTGTGGGTAGAATTGAATTTATCAAAGCGTTTACTCAGTGGCCAAGAGGCTTGTTTCCAGGTGTATCAAGCCTTATTGAGAACCTGAAGAAACATTTCACTCTTGCTTGTTTAAGCAATTCTAATGAGTTACATTGGCCAAGATTCATAACAGAAATGGGCATAGGCAGTATGTTCGATCATCAGTTTGCATCTCACCTTATGGGAAAGCTTAAGCCTGACCTGGACTCGTTTGAACATGTTTTACAGAGCCTTGATTGCAAAGCCTCTTCTGTTCTTTTTTTAGATGACAATGAAATTAATGTCAGGAGTGCAAGGCAGGTCGGAATGATTGCACACAAGGTAACAGGACCACACGATATAAAGAAAATACTTAGAGAAGCAGATATTTTTAATTTCGTCGACTTAGAAAACTGATAATAGGTGTAGGCTAGATTTATTTCCCCCTAACATTTACATTCACAGGAGTACCCCGTACTGTCGATAGCGCGACTATAGCATCTGATGATGGGGGTGTTAGACTGAGAAATGGTCTTAGATACCATAATAATTGATTGAAACAGCAGTTTTTAATTTTTAAAACGTCCTGATTTTTTCAAAAAAGGAGAATGAAATGTTATCAGAATCCCAAAGAAAAAAGTACGTTGAATTTTACGATTCAGCCCGAAAGAATGAAATATTACCCTCAAAGACCACTCTTATGATTCACATGGCTACTGCGATGGCTCTCGGATGTGATCCGTGAATGCAGTCTTACTTTGGTGGAGCCAAAGAGGAAGGAATTACTGATGAGGAAATGGGTGCAATACAATCTATTGTCATGGCTGTTTCCGCAGGCAAGGTTCGAGCTCAATTTCGTGAAGCACGCATAAAACATAAGAAGTCAAAAAAGGAAAATGAGTAGTTCTCTTATTCTGAAAAATGTGGCGATTGGCGAAATAATCATAAATGCGAAGTTCTTCAAACGCCCGGTGAAACCCGAGCTAGACTAAAAAATATGCCAGAACCATTAAAAAATCTATTTAGCGTAGAATTAATAGCATCATTGTCTCGTGAACTGAAATCCAGGAGTGATAATTTTGATTCCGAAGGTTTTAAGTCTGATGTGTTTAATGATGAGTGGGATAAAAAAGAACTTAAAGAGCGAATGAAACATATTTCAGAAACTCTGCATGGGTATTTGCCATCAAATTATCAACAAGCAATAGAAATACTGAAAGAAGTATCATCAAAATTCAGTGGTTTTGAGTCTATGATCTTTCCAGCGTATGTTGAACTATATGGCTTAGATAAGTATGAGATTTCAATAGATGCGCTTGAGCATTTCACAAAATATTCAAGTTCAGAGTTTGCTGTTCGCCCGTTTATTAAAAAACAGCGTAAAAAAATGATGGGACAGATGGAAAAATGGGCAAACTCAAAGAATCATCATGTCCGTAGGCTAGCATCAGAAGGTTGTCGTCCTCGGTTACCCTGGGCAATGGCACTGCCGGAGTTTAAGAAAAATCCTCAGCCAGTACTCAATATTCTTGAAATATTAAAAAATGATGAAAGTGAATATGTAAGGAGAAGTGTTGCAAATAACCTCAATGATATATCAAAAGATAATCCACAGATATTAATTGACCTTGCTAAAGCATGGATAGGTGAAAACTCAAATCTTGATTGGGTCGTCAAACATGCCTGTCGCTCTCTTCTAAAACAAGGCAACCCAACTGTATTGGGATTGTTTGGTTTCAGAAAACCTGACCATATCATCATTGAAGAGTTTATGGTTCAAGAGTCTGTCAATATGGGGGAGAGTATTGAATTTTCATTCAAGATTAAAGCGAAACGTGCTGAACTCGGCAAGCTGAGGATCGAGTATGCAATAGATTTCATGAAAAAGAACGGTAAGTTATCCCGAAAACTGTTCAAAATATCAGAGGCATCATATTCTGGTCAGAGTAAAACAGTTATAAAAAATCACTCATTTAAAGCTATATCAACCAGAAAATACTATTCTGGCAATCATGGAATTGCTGTTATTATAAACGGTCATGAATTGATTAGCAGTGCCTTTCAATTGAATGAAAAAACCTAACAAAACAAAACCACTAGACCTGTAGCGGCGCTTCTCTTTCATCAGCACACCGCTATGGATCGACTAATTTATGATGTGATAGTTAAGGTCAAAAAAGCAATTATTGGTAATCTTAAATGGACGAGTTTTATAAGAATAGAGTAAATCGGGTAGTTGATTATATTCAAGCCAATCTTGAGACAAATCTTTCGCTTAAACAGCTTTCAGCCGTAGCATGTTATTCGGAATTTCATTTCAATCGGATATTCAGAGCCACTATGGGCGAGTCGGTCTATCAGTATATTCGAAGACTGAGGCTGGAAAAAGCTGCAGTGCTTTTGCTGACGAATACGGGGAAATCCATAACTGAAATTGCCTTAGACTGTGGTTTTTCGACCCCTTCTTCTTTTGCAAAAAGCTTTAAGAATCATTTTAAAATGAATGCGACTGAATGGAGAAACAAGTCAAGCGCCTTGTTTGATGAAGAATCAACGCCTGTTCAAATCGAAAATGATCAGATCTCAATTGTCAAAGGTTCTCCTGTGTGGACTTTTCATAAGCAAGATTCAATTCGACAAGTTGTCGTTGAAAACTTTCTTCCATTTGAGGTCGCCTATGTCCGAAATGTCGGTCCTTATCAGGGAGACGCGGATCTATTCGATGAACTGTACACCCATCTCTTTCGGTGGGCTGGATCACGTGGTCATCTGGCTGAAGATACTTTTACGTTGAATATCTATCATGACAATCCGGACATTACAGAAAACAACAATCTGAGAGTAATGGTGGCCATTCCTGTACATGGCGATGTCAAACCATCGGGGTCTGTCGGAGTTTTAAGAATATCCGGAGGTAAATATGGGGTCTGCCGTTTTTTGCTGAAAAATGAAGAATTTGGGGAAGCATGGGATTGGATGTTTTCTGTATGGCTTATCCAAAGTGGGTATGAGAGGGATGACAGAGAGGCTTTTGAGAGATGCTTTGGAGAAAAAATGATAGATGGCGTTCGCCTTTTTGATGTCGACATCTGCATACCTGTGGTAGCGAAATAGGGTCTTGCGGGGTTGAATGCACGATCAGTAGAGGTGAAAGAACTTCAAATTAATAGCAAATAGCAGGAATGGACAATTATAAGGCAGGATTTGAGAAGTTTTCCCAGGTATAAAGGCATATATATTTGGTTTGTCATAGAGCAACTCAAACCATAAAATGGAGAATGAAATGTCCTCGGAAATCAAAATCAAACCTGTTGGCAGTATCGAAGTCGAAGCAGGTCGTTTTTATTTATCGATCAGGAAAAAATATAGAAAGGCATTGAAAGAACTGGAGGGATTTAGTCACATTAATGTTATTTGGTGGGGAAATCAGTTTGATACGCCGAAACATAGAGATATCCTGGTCGCAAAAAAACCGTACAGAAAGAGTCCCGATGTGGTTGGCATTTTTTCGACTCGCTCGCCGGTACGACCCAATCCTGTTTTAATTACAATAGCTGCTGTAGTCAGCATTGATCTGGCTAAGGGCATTATCGAGATTCCATGGATCGATGCCGACGCAGGTACTCCGGTTATTGATATCAAACCATACCAACCTTGTTCAGATAGAGTAAAAAATGTCCAACTACCCGACTGGTGTGTCGAATGGCCTCAATGTTATGAAGATTCGGCGACATTCGACTGGACTACCGAATTTAATTTTTAACAACCCTTTAAAGGAGTTATAAGAAAATTCGATCAAAAGGGTTAAATATTCCAATCTGCTGAGGAGGGACAGGAAACAACTGTGGCGAATTTGAATTCCAATACCTGGTATGATTTTGGAGTCAAATAGTAAAAACTCGGTTGGCAACCTTAGCAGTATGTCATATTTCAAAACGGGTGTATTATATGAAAGAACAATATTATATTGATTTAGAAAAATACAGTTTGCAACGGTTTAAACTAAGCCTTCAGAAAAGAGATATGATTCCAAGTCGAGTTATTCTGAAAGAAAAACTTGAAGACCGATTTGGGATACTTAAAGCCAATGGAATTAATAACTTGAAGACATTAATTGATGTGTTAAAAACAAAGCAAAAAATAGACACATTCTCAAAGAAGTCAGAATTATCAATCGACTATTTAACAATTCTAAAACGAGAAGCAAATAGTTATCTTCCTAATCCGATAAGGCTTAAAGATTTCCCAGAAACTGATTCTAAAAATATTGAGGCCCTTGAAAAAATAGGAATTAGAAACACGAAACAGCTATTCAATAAAGTGAAAATCGAAATGGGAATAAATCAACTTAGTCAATTAACGGGTATCTCGAAAGAGAAATTGAATGAATTAACTTCATTGTCAGATTTGGCAAGGTTATATGGAGTTGGTCCCGTGTTCGCCAGGATTATTTATGATGTGGGTATCAAATCAGTAAAAACCTTTGTAAAATATAAAGCTCAGGAATTTATCACTATTTATGAAAACAGAACTCAAAAGAAAGCGGATTTTGGGGTTAATGATATAAACTTTAGTATTGAATTAGCAAAAGATCTTGAGACAATATAAATAAAAACAAAAATAAAAGACGCTCATTAGTTGGTTTGTCCTCGCACTTTTGAATTCAACCTTTGCCAAACGGAAAACAACCAACCACTGTTCTAATCCAATTTCAGTGCAGCCAACGGCTGATGACCGGCTTTAGTCTCCACTGCAAACCAAAGAGGAAATCATGATAGTTTCAGTTGATATCGAAATTGCGAAACCCAAAGAAGTGATTTGGGCTGTTATTACAAATATTGAAAATTCTTCAAATATCATTTCCGGTATCATAAGCTTGCAAATACTAAATCAACCAGAGAAAGGTCTTGTGGGGTTAAAATGGAAAGAAATAAGGCAGATGTTTGGTAAAGAAGCATCAGAAACAATGTGGATTACAGAGTCTGTTGAGAATGAATATTATTGCACCCGTGCGGAAAGTCATGGATCTGTTTATATCACAAAATTATCATTAAACGAAACTGGAAGTAATACTGTATTAAACATGTCGTTTACAGCGGAAGCTCAGACACTTTTTGTAAAGATTGTGTCAGCCTGTATGGGCTTTTTCATAAAAAATTCCATGAAAAAAGCACTTCTCAAAGACCTTGAAGATATCAAGAAATATGTCGAAAAAAGCTAACATTTACATTTACCGAGTCGGCCTATTCCACTGAACATCAGCATTTTGCGGTCATTGCATGTTCATAATACAGGCAACACGGCAACGGCGGCAGACAGTGCAGATAAAAACGCGAGCTGCATTGAAAAGGCGAAAAACTCTCAAATGAACAAGGAGAATTGATATGACCATCGCATACCGGCCTGGCACACTTGAAGATATGAGGCCTGTTTTTGATATGTTTAGGGAAAGTATGACCGATCTTCTGATTCGAAATGGTTGGGCCGTAGAAGAGACCTGGTGGCAAACGCCTGAAGCGGTTGATAGGACCTGGTCAACGTGGCAAGATCTGTTGGCGTTTCTGACCACTCATGCCGAACAATTTTGGGTGGCTGAGAATGACGGTCAAATAATCGGCTTTGCGCGCACTGTTCTGGAAGACAGTGTCAGAGAATTGACTGAGTTTTTTGTCAGACCGGGTACTCAATCCGCCGGCGTCGGGCGTGGACTGTTAGAGCGCGCCTTCCCGGTTGAAGGTGCGAACATTCGATGTATCATGGCTACCACTGACAATCGTGCTCAGGCGCTTTACCTTAAAAACGGCGTTTATCCCCGCTTCGCAATTCAAACCCTTTATCGTCAACCGGAGGCTATTAAACTGGAGACGGACCTCGTTTTCAAACCCATTACGAACACGCCAGAAATAATCTCCTCTCTCAAAACCATTGATAGTGATGTGCTCGGTTTTGAACGGAGCAGATTTCACCAATTTCTGGCAAACTATCGAAAAGGCTTTCTATTTTATCGAAATGAACAACCGGTGGGTTATGGGTACTTCGGTATTAGCGCAATTGGACCGATAGCGCTCCTGAACGAGTCGGATTATCCTGCGATTTTAGCGTATGCTGAAAACGAGGCCTTCAAAATCGGCTGGGAAAGGTTTGGGGTGGAGCTGCCTTTAATCAATAGCAGCGCTGTCGACTATCTGCTGGATCGCGGGTTTAAAATGGAAAATTTTAGAATGCTTTTCATGAGTGACAAGCCGTTTGGGAATTTCGAAAAATACATTATCGCCAGTCCCGCCTTTTTGCTGTAGGAATTGCCATAGTGCCCCCAGAGACTTTTTTAGGAGCTGATCAGGTTAATTCGCCATCTAAAGGCAATCTGATAATGAATCTGGTTCCTTTCCCAGGCTCAGATTCAGCTTCCATCGTCCCTTTATGGTTGTTGGTGATAATCATATATGAGACTGAGAGTCCCAGCCCAGTACCTTCGCCAACTGGTTTGGTCGTGAAAAATGGCTCAAAAATCCTTTTCCTGACGGACTCTTCCATGCCGGGCCCATTGTCTTCAATTTCTATCCTGGCCATATTTCGATCGGCTAACAAACGGATGATAATATGATGAGACTCATGTTGACTCCCTTCTATCATAGCGTGTGTTGCATTTTTAAGAAGGTTGAGTACAACCTGTCCGATCTCTGTTTCAGCGCAAGGTACTAATGGTAAGCCAGCATCAAATTCCTTGATTATTTTTATGTTCCTAAAATCGTATTTCTTTTTTAGGTCGTAATCTTTTCCGGCCAATTCAAGGACGTTTTCCAGTAACCCTGCTAAGTTAGAAGGCGTTTTGTTAGATTCGCTTTTTCGACTGAATTGCAGCATACTGGAGATTATCTCAGCAGCTTTTTTCCCTGAGTCCTTTATGGCATTGATGAAAGTTGTGATTTCTCTTTTTTTAATATAAAACTGGAGATTATGAAGATCAATTTCAAATTCTTTTGCAGCCTTGATGTTTGATTTGAGATCTGGCGATAAACGCTGTTGAACAATCTGAATGCTCTGCAATATCGCTCCCAACGGGTTATTTAATTCATGAGCCATTCCTGCTGCCAGACCACCGACGGACATCATTTTTTCCGTTTGAACCATTAGTTCCTGTGTCTTTTTTCTCTCGGTGATGTCATGAGCAATTCCCAACACAGTCCGTTTGTCGAGCAGTACCGTACTCAATAACGCGATTCTTGAAGAGCCATCAGGTCTGATATAAATCACTTCATCTGCATCTATCGTTTTTTTTGCAACCGATGCCTTCTGCAACCGTTCCTCAGCTTGATGAGGAGCCACATCTTTGGTAGTCAGTTTTTTCAACTCTGAGACAGATCGTCCGGTCAAACGTTCGGCTGCATTATTTGCATCCAGGTAAAACCCCGTTTCCAATTCCACTACAAAAATCGCATCACTGGATCCCTCAAATATCATACGATATCGCTCATCGCTTTTTCGACGCAAATCCTCGACGTGCTTGCGTTCAGTGATATCAAAGAAAAGAACTGCTGTATTTCCCGGGGTCATTTGAAATGCATAAACCTCAAATGCTCCCTGAATTTTATCGTCTTCGTAATCAATCTGCACTGTCTGCCAGGGAATGCCTTCTGTTGCTGCTAATCGATACCGTTCAGGAATATCAGTATTGGCTAGCGATGGAAAAGCCTGCTCGATTGTCATGCCGATAAATTGAGAATTATCAACGCCTAAAATTCGATTGGCTGCTGGATTTGTCCCCACGAATACCAGACGATTATTCGACTCTAAACGATACATGTGCAGCCCCATCGGAGAGGACTCAATGATACTTCTAAAAATCTCTTCTGAGGCTTTTAACTGTTCTTCTGCCTTTTGGCGGTGCTTGACATCATTTTGTAACGTTTCATTTGATTTAATTATTTTTAACCGGTAATCCAACAACTGCTCAAGCATTCGGTTAAATTCCCTTTGCAGTGTTCCCAACTCGTCTTTGCGATTACTCTCTGGGCTGGTTGATAGATCACCTGTCTGTTTGACCGTTAACACTTGTTTCGTCAGTTTTGAAGTCGGATTTAGGATGATCCACTGTAATAGCAGGGAAACCACAATCAGAATCACAATAGATGCGACTACAATCGATATGATAGCGGTGCGGATATTTGACCAGCCCTTTGCTGATATACTTCTCCTGATTCTGGCTTTGACCAGCAGAGCATCTTTTCCCTGAATATCTGGCCGTGTTGAATACACCCCAAGGAAATCTTTGTTTTCTTCCTTTATAAAAACATCGGATGATTTTGATATCTGACTCAGCACAGCTTGAGAAGCTTCTGTCAGTTCATCCTGAATTATATAAATTTCAAAATCCACCCGGGTTTGACGAGCCAGAGTCCTTTTGAGGTCCTCATTCAGAAACCTACCCATGATAATTGACCCTCGAATGGGGCCTTCATTATCGCTGTTTAAAATAGGGCGGGAAGTGACCAGCATAGGCCCCTTTTCAGTCGTGTAAATCCCTTTGATCGTGACATCGGCCAGTTGTTTATCGATCAGGTTATAATTGATTAACGGATCCTTCGCAGGAAACATTTTTTTGTCGAATTCGTTAACCCGTAATACCTTGAATGATTTCAGGTCGCGAACTTCTCCCCAAATCAGGGATCCATCTTGATCGATTATATACAACAGATTGAGGTTATTATCCGTAAAGACGCTCAAAACAAGATTTGACTGGATATAATCCTTGGTTCTGTTTTTAACAAAATCATAGGTGTCGTCCCAAGACGACCAGTCGTGGGTCAGGGTGTCCAAATGGTGGATTTCACGATCAATTGCCTGTGATAATATTTTTGAGTCTTTGAGCGCTTCTTCGTTTTCCAGCGATAAAAAGCCAGGATAAACAATAAACCTTTGGATGCAGAAATCGATTCCCCCATATAGCAGAAAAACACTCGCAAGTATCAACAATACCTTAGACCTCAAAGACATATATTATCTCTCAATTGTTTTCCAAATCCTTTTTTCTCATGTCATCTGTAATATAGAATATTATAAGCGCTATTTTTGTAATTTTGCAATTTTTTTGTCATAATACTGAAGAAGACTTTCCCACAAACGTGAATTTCAGTTCTTATCATCAACAAATTCAATGTACCAGTGGGTCCCATCACAAAAAGGTTTGTTCTTTGAACCGCCACAACGACATAGTGTAAAATGTTCCGTCGAGGCTGCCTCTGCAAGTGGCGTTTCGACGAGGTCCGGTTCACCGGATACGACATAAGGTCCATTGGGCGCAACAAAGATGGATGGTTCCCCCGCTGGGTCGCTGGCTTTAACATCATTGACCGAGTAACTCAAAGCACCTGACGGACATTTACCAATTGCCTTAATAATCTCGTCTGCACTTGCACTGTCAGGCTTGATCCAAGGCTCTTCTTTTAAATGGAAGACTGAAGCCAGGCCATCGGTGCAGGAACCAGCATGGGAGCAGATCCCTCGATTGTCATGAATGGTCAGTTTCTGACCCTTGTAGCTGTCCCATTTGTTTTCGACCCTCCCCTCAAGTTTTGCGGATGAGAATCCAGTTTGTTTATGGGTGCCGTCGCAAAATGGTTTATTCTCCGAACCACCGCATCGGCACAACGCCATGGTTTCTTGTGTGTCAATCGGACCGTTCTGGTTACTAAAATGCTTGAGATTTTTTACCAAGTAAGGGCCGTCTGTGATAGATGTGATACTCGGTTTTTTTTTAGAACTCATTATGAATCTCCATGGCTGCTATTATGAAAAATGCTAAATTCAGACTGGAACTTATTTATTCCGCTGGCTTTGCTCCATCGGCAGGTCGCAGTCTCAGGATGCGACCGCTATCGGTTGACAGATAAATCCACCCTTCCGGACTTTCCAGTATAGCCCGGATCCGTTCCTCCAAAGATTCAAGGAGTCGTTCTTCGGCGATAGCTCTACCGGATTGATCAAGCTCCACGCGGTTCAAATGTGTCAGTTTCAAAGCTCCTGACATCAGGTTTCCCCGCCAGGCAGGAAACGCTTTGCCTGAATAGAGTATCAGGCTGCCCGGTGCAATTGAGGGAATATAGATTTTCACTGGTTGCTGCAGCCCTTTTTTTTTCGTTCCCTCGCCGACCTGGACGGGTCCCCAGTACTCTTTTCCATAGGAAATGATCGGCCATCCATAGTTTAGTCCTGGTAGAATAAGATTAATTTCATCTCCGCCACGGGGGCCGTGCTCATTAGCCCAAAGTCGTTGATGTTTCGAATCATAGGCGATGCCTTGTGGATTGCGATGTCCATAACTCCAGATCTCGGGCAAGGCGTTTGGATGATTTATAAACGGATTGTCTTCGGGTACACTGCCGTCCATATTTAAACGCAGGATCGAACCTGCGTGTGTGGACAGGTTCTGCGCGTTGGGGCGGACCCCGCGTTCGCCAATAGTGAAATATAGATGCCCCTTGCCATCAAACGCAATACGGCTTCCAAAATGCCTACTGGTACTGCTAGTGGAATGAGTGATCAAGATGTCCTGCCATGTAACCAGACGATGCCCGTCAAGTCGAGCACGCGCCAGGGTGGTTGCACCTTGTCCATTTATTGATTTGCTATAGGTGAAATATATCCATTTTCCTGCTGTGTATCCCAGGGGGACGGCAACATCCAACATGCCCCCCTGGCCGGAGTGCCACACTTCAGGCGCACCTGAAATATGAACTATCAACCCGCTGTTCGGATTAATTATTCCAATTTTCCCACCCCGCTGCGTAAACAATATTTGAGTGGGACTGATAAAGGCCATGCCCCAGGGGACTCCCAAATTTTCAGCTATTTCATCCACTTGAAAGGCCAAACCGTTGCTGTGCCCCCGCAGGAGTGTTTCTCCCCATGCTATCTGTAACATACAGCACAAAACAAGCAGCAATCCCGAAACTCTTCTTGAAAGTTGGAGAAAATAGTTTCGATCCGCCCAATTGAAAACAGTCAGAGGACTCATGGCGCACACTCAGGAATGGTGTTGATATAACAAATTTCGGAAGCAGCAAATGGATAAATGATCATACCATGTGCTTCAAAAATTTAATAGTCTGGGAGTGTCCGGTTAGGTCAGGGAAACTGGCATGAAATGTTTTGAGGGGAGGGGGACAGCTGTCCCCCATTCATATCTCTGATGGTTGATTCTTCTGATTCTTGTAACACAATTTCCAAAAATCAATAGCGTTGAAATTCACTATCATCAAAGGTATTTGTATCCAAATCTAAGTCAAGACCAGAATCCGGCTTTACCCTGTTTTCAAGGGCAGGAAGAGGGGCTTTTTTCCCGAGCCTTGGCTGGGGAGCTACTCTGGCAACCAGCGTTTTTTGGCTAACATCCGTCGTCTGTCGCAGCTGGTGTGTCCTGCTCTGAATCGAACGATCAGCTCCTTTGACTTTGAAGTAACTGATCGTATCTTGAAGTTGCATGGCCTGCGATGAGAGTTCTTCGGCTGTAGATGCCATCTCTTCAGATGCAGAGGCATTTTGCTGAATAACTTGATCTAACTGCTGAAGTGATTTATTGATCTGTTCAGCACCGGAATTCTGCTCATTGCTGGAGGCACTGATCTCCTGAACCAGTTCGGCTGTTTTTTGAATATCCGGTACCAGCATCTCCAGCATCTCCCCTGCTTTTTCTGCCACCTGCACGCTGGAAGAGGAGAGCTCTGAAATTTCGCCTGCCGCCGTTTGACTTCTTTCCGCAAGTTTTCGCACTTCAGCCGCCACCACCGCAAATCCCTTCCCGTGCTCACCGGCCCGAGCAGCTTCAATAGCAGCATTCAGAGCAAGAAGATTGGTTTGACGTGCAATTTCCTCGATAATCGAAATCTTGCCGGCAATTTCCTTCATGGCGTTTACGCCCCCCGCGACTGCTATTCCGCTTTCATTTGCATCCTGGGATGCTTTCAGGGAAATTTTTTCAGTCTGGTTGGAATTGTCCGCATTCTGCTGAATATTTGAACTCATCTGCTCCATTGAAGCCGTGGTCTCTTCCACCGAGGCTGCCTGTTCCGTTGCCCCCTGTGATAACTGTTGAGAAGTTGAGCTGAGTTCCGAACTGCCGCTGCTGACATTGTTCACAGCTAAACGTATTTGGCCGACTACATTGGCCAGTTTACGGACCATATCGTTGAGGGCCTTCGCCAATTGTCCGACTTCATCCGTCTGATCAAGATCCAGTTCAGCTGTCAGGTCTCCCGAAGCAATTAATTCCGCGAATTCCACTCCTCTGGAAATGGGTCTGGTGATGGATCTGGAAATAATAAAGGCCAGCAGGAATCCAACCAGCAGTGCGAGAATAACGACAACAATGACGACTAACCGGGTAGAAATGGCTTTGCTTAACATCAGATCTTCAGAAATGACATTATCCCGGGTGGTCCTGGTCATATTGTGCAACAATAGTTGTACCTGATCCAGGTTTACCTGCGTTTCAGACGCATATATGTTTTGGGCTTCCTTAACTCCGGCCAGACTTGCCTGAGCCCTGTCCTGCAGTTTTTTTAGCCCTTTCCTGGTTTCTTTTAAAATTTGAGTTGTACTTGTCTGGTAAACTGAAAATGCGTTATCAAACCTTCTGGCTGATAGCGCGGCATCAATTTTTTTCCCTGACGCGTGCAGTAATTGATGGGGTACTGCCACTTCGTCGAGCAGTCGGCCCAACTCAGGATCAGACGCTTTCATCCTTTCACCAAGCGGCCCATAGAGCATTCTTCCGAAAGCACATTTAGTGTGATCTAGTTGTACACCCACTGTTTGTTTTTTACCGAGAATCGCTCCCTGGACGATTTCTGACCAGCTCAAGTGGTCGGATTCTTTGTTGGCAAGAATTGCAGGAAGTTCAGCATCTGCAGCTTGGTAGACCTTATCGATTTTAACAGCTGATTCGTGCAGTTTCCTGTGTGGCTCTTCTATGTCGGCCAGAAGGCCTTTGAGGTCTGGCAGGAAGATCTCGGCCTCTTTTCGACCCTCACCATAATACCATTTTCCAAAACCACATTTGGTTGGATCGGTCTGAACGGATAGTTTCGTGATTTTTTCATTTGTCAGGAGCTTGTTGACAGCACCCGCCCAGTTTAAGTGGTCCACCTCCCTTTGCAGTAGAACACCAACAAGCTTGTTGCCTTCTGACAGCTCTGTGGCATCATCCACAATTCCGTTAATTCCCAAAAAACTCCAACCTCCGACGATCAGCATCAACACCAGGACGCTGCCGATACCAAGCATTATTTTCTTTCCAAGATTAATATCTTTCCAACTCATAAAAAGCTCCTATCGATTATGAATTCAAAATTAAAATTGTTGTCTATTTTTGAGTTCAAACAACATTTTCCAGAATTGTCATAGTTAGTCAATGTCTTTACAATTCCTTGTTTGATACATATTGCCTATGCCACTTTATTGGTTCAACAGTCGAAATTCCAAAGAGTTGAATTGCTGTTTTAAAAATGAAGGTTTCATTTTTAACTCTATGCGGTAACTTCCTGATTATATGGCAATACAAAACTGAATGATGCGCCACATTCTGGATTATTTTCTGCCCAAATTTTGCCGTGATGAGCTCTGATGATCTCCCTGCTGATTGAGAGCCCCAAGCCGGTTCCTCCAAATTTATCTCGGGTTGCCTTGCTTTGTTCGAATCTATCAAAAATAGAACTCAATTCGTTTTCAGGAATTCCGATACCCTCATCTTTAACAGTGAAAAAAAGAGCTGGGACTGTCATGTTGTCTGATTTTCTCTTGCCAACAGCAAGTTTGCTATGACCGGAGAAAATTTGTATTTTACCCCCGGACGGAGCAAATTTCAGAGCGTTGCCAAGTAGATTTATCATAACTTGTTTAATTTTTTGAACATCACAGTAAAGCGTCGTTGAATCCGAAAATTCATTGATTTCAAGTGTGATATTCTTTTCTGCTGCAGTCCTCTTGCATTCGTTTACACAGCTGCCGACAATCTTATTCAGATTGTATTCGGTTATCTGGTAATCTACTTTCCCTGCCTCTAACTTGGCCAGATCCAACAATTCATCCAACATACTCGCCAATTCAGAGCCGCTCTGCCTGATTATATCAAAAAAACCCCTTGTTTCATTGTCCGGGATGGAACCTGTTTTTTTGAAACCGAAATTGGCAAAATTTATGATATGATGCAGTGGGGTTCTAAGTTCATGGGAGATGTTGTTCAGGAAATCAGTTTTTGCATGGTTGGCTCGTTCTGCCTCTTCTTTAGCTTCTTCAAGTTCACCGGTACGTTTCTTCACTTTGGTTTCAAGTTCATCATGTGCTTTTTGTAAATCGTTTTCGGCCTGTCTGCGTTCGGTGATATCCATCGCGTATTCAATCATTTGAATGACAGCTCCTTGTTTGTCAAAGATCGGAAAAGCATGAATTTGAACATTTCTGAGCATTCCGTTTTCGCCGATGTGGAGATGTTCGACGGTAACTGGTTCTTTGGTTTTTTTTATGATTTCAAGCGGGCAAGTATGATTTTTCGTACATGGTTTCGACAATCCGTGTGACACTTGATAACAAGTTGGTTTTGAGGTTGTCGTACTGTCAAACTGTTCTGACTTATTGGTTAATTCGATTTCGTAATTATCTGTGTTTATAACATAAAAAGGGTGTGAAAGTGAATTAAGCACACTATTTAGAAAGATATTCTGCTGCGAAATGGTTTCTTCGGCAATGCTGCGTTCCTTGTTTATTTTTGCAACATACAACGCGATTTCAATGGTAATTCCCAAATCATTTTCTTGAATCGGCTTTAATACGTATTCAAACGGTAATGCAATCTTGAACCAATCTATTTTGTCTTTATCCAAATAGGCTATAGAAAAAATGACAGGAATGCCGAATTTAGACCAGATAGAATTCGCGGCCTCAACTCCATCCATCCTACCTTTTATCCGAATATCCATTAAGATGATCTCCGGCTTTTCTGATGCGGCCTTTTCAATTGCCATTTCACTTGTATGGGCAATTGAGGTGACCTGGTAACCCAAGCTCTGTAGGCTATTTTGAATTTCCACAGCAGTAACAGCTTCGTTTTCAACTATAAGTATTTTTGCTTTTTTCATGATTAGCTCGCAATTAATAATCTATCTCAAAACGACTTGTTTCTACGGGCTTCTTTTTTTATAGGCATCCGGGCTGTCGACAAAACTGGGAATAGCGGATGAAATATCACTAACAAATTTTAATATGGAGATAACCATATTCAATAGGCTTTTTAATAATACTTGTCAAGAACACATATTTAGCTATGTATCTAAAAATATGAGTGTTTGTCGCGAATGTGGGACCCGATTTCTGTAGAGTCAATCTAAGAAGCAATGTACATTTTAAATGGTGAACATTTTATGTCGTGAAAAACTCTTTTCGTTGTCGTAAATATAGGGAGAAAATGTGGACCTGTTGAAAGGGGAAAAAAGAAGCTGGGGCAAAGAGGCAACTAATTATTAGGTGGAACCTGTGAATATCTCTCAAACGCAGACAATCAGATGATTTTTTTTATGGCCTTTTCAAAAAGGAATTTCATCACATGGCGCATCATCAGAGCATCTTTTATGCTCTGAATCAGGCCGGATTGTCGGGCCTCCAGTTTAAACTGATTGACATCCGTTCCTGCGGCTCTGGCCTGGTTGGAGATTTCTTGTTCTATCTCCTCTGGATCCAGTTTGAATTGTTCTTTTTTGCCAACCGCAAGCAGGAAAAGCTGTCTACGGGCGGCGGTTTCTGCCTCGGGTTGGAACTGTTTCTTTTTTTCTTCCAGTTGCGGTGATATCTCAACCAGGGACAATCCACGTTGCTGCATCGTGGCTGTGTAGTTCTCAATCAAATTATCCAGATTTTCGGCGAAATAGGCAGGGGCCAAGGGGACCTCTGTTTTTTGAACGAGAATGTCCAGCAGTCTCCCATAGGCCTCCTGTTCATGTTGATATGCCAATTGACGGCATTGCTGAAGTCGTAGGACTTCTCGCAACTCAAAGACAGTGCCAACCTGGGCGACTCTTTGGGCTAACTTGTCATCGACTTCAGGAAGTACTTTTCGTTTTATCGCCTTCAGGGTAATGGTGGTATTGACAGACTGTCCTGCCAGAGCACTATTTGGGAATATCGCAGGATATGTGACGAGTCCGGTTTTCGACTGACCGGGTCTAAGGGACTTAATGATATTTTCAAAATCAGCAATGATTTGGCCTGCGCCAAGTTCCAGTTTTAGATTAGAGCCGCTCATACCCATCGCGTTGGCAAATTCACCCTGGGAACCGAACTCGAATTCTACCACATCTCCATCTGCTGCCAGCCGATCTGCTTTAACTTCCACCAGTTCACCTAGCTGTTCCCGCAGAGAAGTTATCAGTTGGTCAACTTCCTCATCTCTGACAAGTGCCTTCTTAACCTCAATCTCGATACTGTCATAAGCCGGGAGCTCAAGATCAGGGATGATTTCTGCCACGAAACTGAAATGCAAGTCTTTGCCTCTCTCCAAAGAGAAATCTGCCTGATATTGAATCTGATTTAGAGGTGTAATCTGGTAGTGGTCCAGAGCTTGCCTGACCTTGGCATCAAAAATTTGCTCGGCTGTGAGCGAGAGAACTTCCTTTTTCAGTTTTTCATAAATCAGGTTATCGGGAACTTTTTCTTTGCCAAAACCCTGCTCATCCAGGGTATCTCTCTTTTGTCGAATCACGGCATCGATAGCCACATCTACCTCCTGGCTTGAGACAAAGGTGGTGATCTGTTTTTCAACCGCTGAAAGGGTTTCGATTTTGTAACTCATAATATTCTCGAAATGTTATATCGACGGGGTTTTGATGAGCAATTTAATAGAAAGAAACATTCATTGTCGAGAAATCAGAAGGTAAAATCAATGATGGGCGTGATCTTTTAAGCAAATTTCAGCTAATATTGCGTAATATTCAGAATAGATATCGTGCTATAAATGCTACTCTATTAATGGAAGTATCGATTGCCGACTGATGCTGGAGTGCGCTAACCTACAAACATCTTAAACAAAATACTTCAAACATGAAGTCGGGAAATGGTTGTCCTGATTCTTTCTGCATTTAAGTAGCTAATTTTGTAGCAAAAATTTTATTAGAAATAGATGAAGAGTTCTGTAGACTTTCAACCGGTTGGACGAAAAGTAACTGTGGAAGAGGATGTCAGCATCCTTGATGCTGCAAGAAGAGCCGGGGTTGGCATATCCGCTGTCTGCGGCGGAGAGAGTGGTTGTGGCTCCTGCCGGGTGCGTCTGCTGCCAAAAGCCATGGTCAGCCCTCTCAATTCAATGGAGACGGAAATTCTCTCTTCGGATGAGTTAAAAAAAGGGTACCGTTTGGCATGCCAAACCAAAATCCAGGGAAATCTTCGGGTTGAGATACCACCGGAATCCTTAACTGCGCCACAACGGACACAAGTTGAGGGTGAGGAGCTGCCTTTTGAATTTGATCCACCGGTGACTGCTATTGAATTGATTCTGACAGAAGCAAACAGAGACGATCAACGGTCCGATTGGGAGCGGCTGAGTGCAGCGCTTGTCAGTGCTGGAACGGTAAAACCACAACGAAATCAGTTGGCGATTGTCAGACAATTATCCAGCGTTCTCAGGGACAAAAACTGGCGGGTTCAGGTAGGATTACGAGATGACTATATTGTGGCTGTGTCTGCTCCTGAAACCCCACTTCTGGGTCTGGCTCTTGATATCGGGACGACAAAAGTCGCTGGTTATCTGGTTGATATGGCAACCGGCAAAACATTGGGTATGCAGGGAGTCATGAATCCGCAAATCGCCTATGGTGAAGATATTATGGCTCGTATTGCTTACATATCGAAACATCCGTCAGGTGGTGCCGAGTTGCAAAACATCATTGTGGAGGCCGTCAACAAGCTGGCAATAGTTCTCTGCCATCGGGCATCTGAAGCGCAGGATGAAAGAGAGGGATTAAAAGCATTGGACCCACAACAGATCGTTGAAGTTGTTATTGTCGGAAATACGGCCATGCATCATGTGTTTTTGGGATTGCCGGTCAGACAATTGGGATTGGCGCCTTTTATCGCTGCCGTCTCCGGTGCCATGGATGTGAAGACCCGCGAGCTTGGATTGAATTTGTCAGAGGGCGCTGTGGTACACTTACTACCCAATATAGCCGGTTTTGTGGGAGGAGATCATGTCGCCATGCTGCTGGCGACAGACATCGGCTCTGATACCGGTAACAGCATTTACGTCGATATTGGAACCAATACGGAGATCACTTTGACAACAAACGGGAGAAAGCTCTCCTGTTCCACCGCTTCGGGTCCTGCATTTGAAGGAGCTCATATCCGGGATGGCATGCGTGCCGCTGATGGCGCGATTGAAAGAGTCCGCATCTCCGCTAACGAAATTGAGTATCAGACTATTAGCAATGAAAAACCGGTGGGTATCTGCGGGTCCGGTATTCTGGATGCGATCGCACAGTTTAAAAAAGCCGGTATCATGAATTTCAGGGGCGCCTTTGAGTTGGACCATCCGCTGGTCACAAAAGGCGAAAAAGGCGTCAGAGTGGTTCTGGTAGCTGGCGAAAACTCCAAACATGGGCATGATATTGTACTGACACGCAAGGATATCAGTGAAATTCAGTTGGCAAAAGGCGCTATTCGAGCTGGTATCGAGCTGTTACTACTTGAAGCGAGACTATCTGCAGAAGAACTGGATCAGTTTATCATTGCGGGTGCGTTTGGTAGTTTTATTGACGTCAAGAGCGCCGTATCCATCGGCATGTTTCCGGATCTTCCCCTGAATCGATTCAGACAAGTGGGAAACGCAGCCGGGATCGGGGCCAAACTGGCTTTGCTATCAAAAATAAAACGGGAAGAAGCTCGCGAAATTGCCTGCACTACAGAATATGTAGAGTTGTCAAACCATGCTGATTTCACTAATGAGTTTGCCAAGGCCATGCGATTGTAGTCTCTGCCCTCACCGCCGAAGAAAATTCCAGTTTTTTTAAAGAGAAGGTTTTTTATGTTGACAGAGTTAGTCATGCGACTAATAATTAGTCACATGACTAACTGGAATATTTCAAAACAGAATCTCCTCAGAAATGAAAACCAAAGATAAAATAATAAAAGGAGCCAAAGACTTCCTGTTGCGAGAAGGACAGGCGGGGTTTACCGTCAGGGCCATTGCCGCGGAAGCAGGTGTTAACCCGGGATTGGTGCACCACTATTTCGGTTCTAAAGAAAATTTGATCATAGCGCTGATTGATATTGAGGCAGAAGCCCCCTTTGTAAAATTGAAAGAGAGTATAATCGGAAAAAATCCCCAGGATATCTTGTCAGATGTTTTGAAAAGCTATTTTCTAAATAAAGAATTTGTTAATTTGCTGCTCGAGTTTATTAACCTGGCACAGCATTCTGAGATCGTGAAAGCTAAGGTTCGATCCATTATGTCAAATCGTAAGGATTTTATTACCAGCCAGCTGGGGATTGAAGATCCGGTTGATAAAACAGTGTTTGCAGGCGGTTTGTTGGGAATTGTGTTGCAAAGCAGGGTACTTGACGAAATTGATATTGAAATTAGCGTTAGGCGGTTACTGTCAAAGCTGGACTTGGACTGATAAATTTTGAATTGGAAGCGTCAATAAGAGGCAATGAAAGATGAAAGATATAAGAGCAAGGATTGAGAAAGGGTTTGAAGGGCTGGGTACATTTGTTATACGATTTCGCTGGGCTGTGATCGTGTTGAGTCTCCTCCTGACAGCCATCATGGTATCACAGATTCCTAAAATTACCTTCGATATGGACACGGATGCCTTTTTGCAAAAGGATGATCCCACACGTTTGCAATATGATGAATACCGGGAACAATTCGGACGCGACGAGATGATTTTAATAATGATCAGTCCGGAAAATGTGTTTGATCTCGCATTTCTGAAGAAACTGAAGTCCTTTCATGAGCGACTGGAAGATCAAGTACCTCATCTGAATGATATCACAAGTCTGGTAAATGCCCGCTTGACTAGAGGAGAAGAAGGACAGCTGCTTGTTGACGATTTGATGGAAGTTTTACCCGACAGCGAAGATGAACTGGCACTGTTGAAAAGCCGTGTACTGGCCAATCCGCTCTACCGAAATCTTCTAGTGTCTGAAGATGGGAAACTGACAACGGTCGTGATCAAATCCGAGGCATATGGCACCGCTGAAGAAGATGATGAGGAGGAAGGAGTTGAAGAAGAATCTATCTCGGATGTCACTGCCCTGGATACAGAAGAACGGGTGCTCTTGAGCAATGCTGAAAACTCCGCCATGGTGCAGGTGGTTCGTGACGTGATAGCCGAATTCAACGGTCCGGATTTTCCCTTGAGACTGAGTGGTTCCCCGGTTGTTACCGATTATATCAAGACTACCATGCAGGGCGATATGATGAAATTCACTCGCCTGGCGATTATTGCGATTGCCTTGTTTCTTTTTCTATTGTTTCGACGAATATCAGGGGTGCTCCTGCCATTGTTGACGGTAGTTCTAAGTGTTGTATTTACGATTGGCATGATGGCAGCCACCGGTACACCCATCACATTGCCGTTGGCGATTTTGCCCTCTTTTATACTGGCTACGGGTGTTGGCGCCTCAGTGCATATCATGTCCATATTCTTCAAGTACTATCGTACAGAGGAAAAGCAGACAGCGATTATTAAAACCCTGGGGCATTCAGGACTACCTGTCGCCATGACCGCCATTACTACCTCCGCCGGTCTGTTGTCATTTCTGGGTGCCGAGTTGGCGCCTGCTTCAGATCTGGGGATATTCGCTTCATTTGGAATGATGGTCTCCTTTACGCTGTCTGTCTGCTTGATTCCTGCTCTCCTGTCTATTTTTCCAGCTAAACCCCAAACAGCCAGAAATGAAAACGGTGAGACCAACACGATGGATAGAGTTCTGCTGGCCTGTGGTAATTTTGCAGTCAATCAGAAGTGGAAAGTGACCGCGTTTGCGATGTTGCTGATATTTATTGCAGGGATTGGTATCGCACAACTTCGCCCCTCTCATGATGTCCTCTATTGGTTTAAAAAAGGCACCGAAATACGGGAGAATACAATTCTGATTGACAGCAAAATGAAGGGGTCACTGTCGTTTGAGGTGGTTATTGATACGGGTGTAGAAAATGGATTGTTCGAGCCGGAGGTTTTGATTGGCCTGGAAAAACTGGCATCTCGGCTGATGGCCTATCAGGGGGAAATACCCTCAATGTTCGTAGGCAAGACCATATCTCTGGTGGATATGCTGAAAGAGATCAATCAGGCCTTGCATGAGAATCAGTCTGACTATTATTCAATACCTCCGGATCGGCAATTGATCGCCCAGGAGTTTCTACTCTTTGAAAACAGCGGTTCAGACGATTTGGAGGATCTGGTCGACAGTCGATTCAGTAAAACACATTTAACAGCGAAGGTTCCCTGGAATGATTCTGTCAATGCTGTTCATTTAGCTAACTATATCGATTCCAATGTGGAGGAGATATTCGGCGACAAATATGAAACTTACGTCACGGGGCTGATGCTCATGATGATGAAAACGGTGGCAGCGATGATGAACAGCACTTTTAAAAGCTACGGGGTGGCCGTCGTGATCATTACTATTATGATGATTCTGCTGATTGGTCGGTTCAGGATCGGTGTTTTAAGTATGATTCCCAATCTATTTCCGATTGTATTGATTTTGGGAATAATGGGTTGGACCGGTATTAAACTGGATATGTTTACCATGCTGATCGGGAGTATTGCCATCGGGCTGGCAGTGGACGATACGATCCATTTCTTCTACAATTTCAGGAAGTATTATGAAGAAGGGGGTAATGTTAGAGCCGCGGTTCTGAATACTCTGACCACAGCCGGTCGTGCAATGTTGGTCACAACAATGGTCTTGGCCATTGGCTTCTGGCTGTTTATGTTCGCATCAATGAACCACTTGTTTAATTTTGGCCTGTTGACAGGAACTACTTTAGTGTTCGCTTTTCTGGCGGATATTTTATTGGCACCAGCACTGTTGGCGATTGTGACACCGGATCGGAAATAGGTGTCGGGATGATAATCATTAGTAACTGTTCAGTGCCTGTCGCCTGTGAATTTTGGCAAAATTTGACAAAGAAAGTTTGCAAACAGTTTATAATTGTTTCGGGTTTTATTCCCCGGGTTACGTGTTTCCTTAACATCAAAAGAGAAACACTTGGCTGTTTACTTCGTTGTGTCATCCCGGTTCTTTCCTCAAAGTATCGGAAATTCAGTGATTCTGGATCCAGTCATAATTGAAACTGGATTCCGGGTCAAGCCCGGAATGACAGTTGATAACCCGCAGTTTGCTGCGGGGGAGTTTCAATTCGGTGGGAGGAGCAACCCAATCACGATGGAATCAAAGGAGAATATAATGAACAGGATGAATCGATGGAAACAGGTGCTGGTTTCGGCCCTGGGAGCAGTTTTACTGATAGCGGGTATTGCCCCGCCAGTCTGGGCTGCGGACCCCAGCGCGCGGGAAGTGATGGAAATGGTTGATCAGAGGGACGATGGTGAGACTTCTATTTCAGAAATGACGATGGTTCTGATTGATCGTCGCAAGAATCAGCGGATTCGACAGATGAAAGGATATCGCAAGGATTTCGGAAAGGATAGCCGCTCGATCAATTTCTTCATGAGCCCTGCGGATGTAAGAAACACAGCCTTTTTGTCCCATGAATGGGACGATCCCCAAAAAGAGGATGATAACTGGCTGTATCTGCCGGCATTGAGAAAGGTCAAACGGATCAGTTCCGGTAACAAAAAAGACTCCTTTATGGGCAGTGATTTTAGTTATGCCGATATGAATGGTATTGAACTGACCGAATGGGATTTTAAATTTGCCAAAAAGAAAACGGTCAAGATCGGTGGCCATGAATGCTGGGCCATACAGGCTGTGCCCAAGAAGTCAGTAAGAACAAGGGTTATCAAGGAGACCGGGTACACGAAAGGCCAATATTGGGTACGGAAAGATATCCTGATGGCAGTCCGTTCCAAACACTGGTTGAAAAAAGGTAAAAAGGTGAAATACTTTAGTACTTCAGAGATAGAAAAAATTGACGGGATCTGGACCGCCAAGAAATTGACCATGGTGACCAAAAAAGGAAAACGTCAGGAACATGCCACAGTCTTGGTGTTTAAGGGTATTATTTACAATCAGGGAGTGAGTGATGATATGTTTAGCACTCAACGGATGGAGCGGGGGCTGTAATGAGGAAACTAGTGAAGCGTTCATTCCTGCTGCTGCTTATGGCTCTTTTTCTATCTTTTGGATATGTGAATTCGACTCTGGCAGACGAAGGAGATTCAAGTGCCAATGCAGAATCGGGTGAAGATTCGGAAACGAATTTTGACGACGAGGATTCAGGAGAGGGTTTTGATGATGAGGATAGTGACGGGTTCGATACTGTCTCTGTGGATCTGGATGAAATCAAATCGTCCTCCGACGAGTCGGAGCTGTTTGTTATCAGCGGTTTTGCAAAAGAGGATCTGGCATATAGCCATGCCTGGGATGATCCCGATCTCTCTAAAATTCGTTCCACATTGAACCTGACCCTGGATCTGAACTTGCCTGCTAGATGGAAAGTGAAGCTCAATGTGAACGGTTTCTATGATTACGCCTATTCATATTTAGGCAGGGATAATTTTACAGATGAAACCCTGGAGAGTTCTGAAACAGAATCTGAAATTCGTGATTTCTATCTTGATGGATCACCGGCACCATGGTTTAATCTAAGGGTTGGCAGGCAGATCATCGCCTGGGGAGAGTCAGAGAGCATGCAGGTGACCGATATGGCGAACCCCAGAGACCTCAGAGAATTGGGGATGGTGGATATAGAAGATGCCCGCTTGCCCGTGGTCGCCACTAAACTGTCCCTGTTGCTTGATTCCTGGCAGGTTAATTTTGTCGCTCTTCATGAGATTCGCGGAAACAAGCTGGCTGGCGCTGGTTCTGAATTTGACGCCTTGAGTGAGATGCGCAGCGTCTTTACGATCGAAGATGAGGAGGTTCCTGAAAGTGAGACTGGCAATACCGAGTACCTGGTTCGGATATTCAAGTCCTTTAATGGTGGAGATGTGGGTCTGTTCTGGGCGGATGTCTATGATGATTCATTTTACCTGGAATTAACAGAGTTGGATCTGACCGGGGGGGAAACCCAGTTGAGCGTGACACCTCGCCACAATAGAATCCAGTCCTTCGGCTTCTCGGGGAATATCGTCTCCGGATCCTGGCTCTTTAAAGTGGAAGCGGCCCAGAAATCCAAGGTGGCCCAGCAGCGGAGTTATGCAAATATCGTAACCCAGCTCACGCAGGAACTTACTGCGTTACAGGCTGCTGCCATTGCTTCCGGGAGCTCCGTTTTCTCAGAAGGTAATATACCCATTGATGTCTGGGACGAAAAAACGGTGCAGCAGTTAGTGCTGGGATTTGAATATCAGGGAATTGAGGATCTGACTGTCAGTCTGGAGGCCGGGGGAGAACAGATTGTGGATTATGAAGAAAATCTGAGATCAGGAGAAGTTACGATTCAGGCTTCCTTGATGCTAACCTACAGTGCCTTGAATGATGCCTTTGACGCCCAATTGTTTTATATCCATTTTACAGACGAAAATGGAGACGTGATTCGCGTAAACGTTGGGTATGACCTGATTGATGCACTAACCATCTCCGGAGGATTTATTGTCTATGAAGCCTCTAACGAAGATGCTGTCGTCTATTCACTGCGAAACAGTGATCGGGTGTTTGCAGCGATCAAATACAGTTTTTAACTTCCGCCAATAGACAGGCTTCCGGTAACAATTCCTTATTAAGCCCGGATGCCTCCCTTCCCATTCAACTTCGAACTCTGAACCGTCTTTCGCCTGGATAAACTTTCCTGTCATTCGCCCCATATTGCCACAGTTTGATGTATATTTCGCCACTAGGACGCTAAAAAAAAAGCCGAATCTTCTTGACAATAAAATGTCTGTTTTTATAGAGTTTCGTCAGGTTTTTAAGTGTCATCCCGTACCAGAAATGCGCGTTCTTTGTTGCAGGTTCGTTTTAAACATGCCGGCCTTGGGCCAGCAGTAACTTGGAGGAACAGTCATGAAGAAAAAAGCATTATTCGGTTTATCGTTAATTTTGATGGTTTTCTTTTTAGTTCCCAATGCAGCTATTTCTCGGGAAATGAAGACGCTTTCCCAGTTCCCCATGAGCGGACCGGTTGGATCTCTACCTGAATTCGGATGGGGATTCATTGACGGCATGAACTGGGTGAATGGTGAAGGAGGGGGGGTTAACGGTAAAAAAATCAAATGGTATCTTGAAGATATGAGATACAGCCCTACCGTAGAGGTTGCCAATTTTAACAAGTATGTGGCAGAACATGACCGCAGTGAATTCTTGATGGCGACGGGTTACATCACCGGAGGACTCAAGCCCCTGATTAACAAAGTCAACACTGAAGAAAAAATCCCCTGGCTGGATGGCTCTTATTCCACCGAGATTTTTGGGGCAGATGGGGGTCCAACAAAGTATCCCTATTACTATTCACTGGGTGCCACTTATGGCGATCAGTTGAAGGTGCTTGTGAGATGGATCAAGAAGAATCACAAGTTCAAGGGACCGCCCAGGGTGGGTTTTGTATACAGCCCCACCGCCTGGGGAAAAGACGGTACGCCTGAAGCGATCGCTTATGCCAAGAGCCAGGGTATGAATGTGGTGGCCGAGATCGAATATCCCTATTCCGCCACTTCCGCCACCAACGAATGTATGACCCTGCGCAAGAAAAAGGCCCAGTATGTGATTTATCACGGCTATTCCGGAGCTTCGGGACATACGGCAATCTTCATGAAGACCCTCAAGAAAATCCTCAAAAACGTCCAGCTGATGGGCACCCATTATACCACCGGTCGTTTTCCAATCCTGGTAGCCCAGGAAGCCTTCGACGGATATGTGGGCGTGACGACCCGTCCATTTGGTGATGCCGTTCCCCGCTCTGCCACCAAGTTGTATAACCCGATGATCAGACGTGCCCATGAGTTTGCTAAAAAATACCGCCCGGAAGAGTATAAGAAAGAATTAAGGGGTGGTATCAAGGACATGTTTCTCTACATGGAAGGGTTGACTTACGCTTTCATGCTCCAGAAGGCCCTCACCGACGCCGATAATGCCGGGGACCTCAGCCGGAAAGGTGTCAAGAACGCTCTCGACAACATGGTCTGGGACTTCATGGGGATGTTCGACGGGCAGTCCTTCTCCTACAAATCCCATACCATCCCAATGATGAGGATGTACCGCGCCCATGTCGAAATGGTGAAGGTCAAAGGGAAAAGACTGCCCACCGGATATATGACTCCGATCGGCGGATGGCTAAATTCTGACGAAATCGATTGGTAGAACGGTGTCACATGAGTTCAGCCAATTTCGGAAGAAGGGGCAGTGACCCCTTTTTCCGGGACTGTTAACGGTGCGGTTATAGTTTCACAATTCAAAAAGTAAAAACATATAGTTATCTGGAAATGAGCCTTTCTCTATCGGCAAGACGAATCGCATCTTGCCGATAGAGAAAGCGGTAACCGTTTTCCGGACAAATGCTTTGCAAAACAAGTTCAGCTGGAGTTTTTATGATCGATTTTCTGCAGGCCGTGGGCGACGGTGTGTTCATCGGGTTAGTCTACGCGCTTTTGGGGCTTTGTATTGTTATTATCTTTAAGGCTTCAGAGACATTCAACTTCGCCGCTGGGGAGTTTCTGGTTATCGGGGCGTTCCTTTTTCACGTGTTTTACTTCGATCTGGGTTGGCCGATTTATGTTGCCATGCCTTTAGGCCTGATATCAGCAGGGTTGGTGGGGGGCCTGGTCGAGTGGTTCACTATCAAACCCCTTCTCGGACGTTCCCCCCTTTCGATGACCATGGTCACCCTTGGGTTGGCCTTTCTCTTGAGATCGATCGTCCAATTTATCTGGGGATCGGAGTCCTACTCTTTTTTTATGGAACTGCCGGACATCACTGTAGAGGCTGGAGACCTTCTGTATATATCGGAC
>PJEL010001055.1_pt1 | contig 29397 bp, 24 predicted proteins | sample 1853271 | NCBI WGS metagenome assembly PJEL01 (sample SAMN08108733, study PRJNA415343) | Invertebrate metagenome, whole genome shotgun sequencing project. | host: Globobulimina | place: Sweden: Gullmar Fjord | collected 2015-08 | reverse complement strand
TATTGTAAAGACAATGACATTGCAATGGTTCTTCCATGTGTTTGTTTGTCCGTTCATTACTGAAAATGATGGTGCACATGATCCAGCTGGATCACATTCAGTGTCTCTCTGACTCAAATTTGAGTCTGTCATGAAATGGCCTGATCAATCAAAGCCTACATAGGCTACCTCTCAGTATGATGACTGAGACATGCGAAATAAATAATAATTTATTACTGTGCTATGGAATCTAAGAAACTGCGACTAACGAATGGTATAAACCCCCTGATATCATCAACTCAACGAAAGAGACATGCTTGACAAACTTGTCACGCTCTCTCTCATGTTTTTGGGTGCGTATGGCGCTGCATGTGTTCCATTCTCTCTTGATGTACAAGAATCTCAAGTATCCATGCTTACCAGCCTGGGTGGAGGGATGATGCTGTCGTGTGTGTTGGCTGTTATTATTCCAGAGGGATTCCACTCTTGGTTTGGTGAACATGGTGACGCCCACGATCACACCGAGACTGATGATGGCCAACTTCCTTTTATTCTCACTGGCGTTGTCATGATTCTCGGCTTTTTAGCCATGGTATTTTTGGACCAGGTTCAAGGACATTCAGGAAAAGGTGGGGGTGCTTGCTGTGGACACACGCATACCAATCAGAAAAAGGGGGAGGAGGAAGTTATAGTGTCAGATGAAGAAGAAAAGACAAATCATCCAGAAGCCGCCATAGCTGGTCTGATGGTTCATTGCATGGCAGATGGTTTGGCAATGGGAAGTGCATTTTTGAGTGGGAGTGCATCCATGAACTTTGTTCTGGGAACTGCCATGGTATTGCACAAGGCACCAATGGCATTTGGACTCTCATCATATCTCATCAGCTGTAAGTGGAACTGGAAGAAATCCCAAGAGACGATCCTCTGGTTTTCTGCAATGGCACCTCTTGCAACTGTCATGACATATGTTGTCTTCCATTTCATTCCTATTTTCGGAGGAGACCAAGGGGTTGCTCTAGCCATTTTGTTTAGTGGAGGAACCTTTCTGCATGCAGCTACGAATCATATTCTTCCTGGTGTTATCCAGAAGCGGATGGCAACAAATGATATCTTGTCCTTGATCCTTGGCAGTGCCTTGCCAGTCATCTTTTCCCTCGGTCATCACCACTGATGAGGTTATTTAGAATATTATATGTTGAAATGATGATCGTATCTGTAAAATACAAATAGGTATAGAGAATAGTGGTTGGAGTTGGGTCGAGAGAGAGACACAGACATGAAATTGCATCCTCGGATTTTTTGGACGAGTCTCGGTTGATACGATGAATGAGCTAGAAAAACTTCAATACCTTTCATTGGTATCAAAGGTGACGACAGAACTAGAAAATAATGTTGGCATATCTGATAAGACTGTGTCAGAGTATGTCATTGAAACAGCCAAGGGTGCACAGAGTGTTAAGGAATTTGATGAGACATTGAAATCGTCTGGGGCTGAGTTTCCCAGCTCATTGGTTGAGACTCTTTGGAATGTCATTGGGAGAATGACTGGGAAAAGGAGGGATGCTGGACAACGACAGCAGAAGGGGCAGAGTGCTCGAGAGTTTTTAGAAACAAGTGATGATAGGTTTGCTGGGTTGGCTGTGCCAAATATGGTGGATGATGTCAAAAAAATGGAAAAGGACATTATTCAGGAAGGAGAACACAGGCGATCTCGGAAGGATGAAAAGCGAGGGAGGTCACCACGACGATCTCGGTCCCGGTCTATGGGCAGGGATGATGGCCGGCATCATCGGAGAAGGTCTCCACTACGTGAGCCAGAGGTCCATGGAATATATATGGGACGTGTGAGCAAGGTTGTTGACTTTGGATGCTTTGTAGAGCTGGAGGAATTCAGATCGCGGATAGAGGGTTTGGTTCATGTCAGCAATATCTCTGGGTCATCTCGCAAGGTTCAGGCAAAAGACATGGTGAGACGTGGTGATCGAGTATGGGTAAAGGTGGTATCGATTTCTGGTAATAGAATAAGTCTATCAATGAGAGATGTGGATCAAAAAACGGGAGAAGATTTGTTGCCGATGCAGAGAGGGGATGGATATCATCAGACACGAGAATCCACCCCATCTTCTCTCTATGGTTTATCTGGCATTGACACTGACGCTGTTCATGCACAGGTTCAAACAAAAAAGCGACGCAAACGATTGACATCTCCCGAACGATTTGAAATACAACAGCTTATTAAGAGTGGTGTCTTGGATCCTAGTGAATATCCCGAGCTTGATGAAGACTATCACGAGAGGGGATTGGAGGAGGATGTGGAAGAGGAATTCGAGGTGGATTTGAATGAGGACGAACCCTTATTTCTCAAAGGTGTATCTAGTAAAAGTACCGGAGGTGTCAGTCCGGTGAAAATTGTCAAAAACCCTGATGGGTCCCTTCAAAGGGCTGCAATGACACAAGGCTCTCTAGCAAAGGAGAGGAGAGAACTTCAGCAGCAACAACAAAGAACCGTTATGGATGCCATTCCCAAAGATTTATCCAAACCTTGGCAAGATCCTATGGCATCAGGCTCGGATAGAGCGTTTGTCGAAGAACTCCGTGGAGTTGGATTGACAGCACAAGAAATGCCAGAATGGAAAAAGGCTTCCCTCGGCAAGGCTCCCACATTTGGTATTCAAGACACGCGTTCAATCAAGGAACAGAGAGCATCCCTGCCAATTTTTACTCTCAGAGATGCATTACTATCTGCAGTGCATGATAATCAAGTTCTTGTCGTCATTGGAGAGACTGGCAGTGGAAAGACTACACAAATGACTCAATATCTGGCAGAGGCTGGATACACTACAAATGGCAGGATAGGATGTACACAGCCAAGGCGTGTGGCAGCTATGAGTGTGGCAAAGAGAGTGGCAGAAGAAGTCGGATGCAGACTGGGAGAAGAGGTAGGATATGCAATCAGATTCGAGGACTGTACATCCCCATCAACTGTGTTAAAGTATATGACTGATGGAATGCTACTCCGTGAAGCATTGCTAGACGATACACTCAGTTCATATTCTGTCATCATTCTTGATGAAGCACATGAGAGAACAATACACACAGATGTACTCTTTGGTCTCTTGAAAGGGATTATTCGCCGCAGAAAGGACCTCAAGGTGATTGTGACATCAGCAACTCTGGATGCCGAAAAGTTCTCCTCATACTTTTTTGACTGTCCCATCTTCACCATCCCTGGTCGCACGTTTCCTGTGGAGGTATTATATACCAAGGAGCCTGAAAGTGATTATGTGGATGCATCGCTGATTACAGTCATGCAAATTCACCTGACAGAGCCAGAAGGTGATATTCTTCTCTTCCTCACAGGACAGGATGAGATTGATACTGCAGCCCAGGTTCTCTACGAGAGAACAAAGGCACTTGGGCCAGCGGTTCCTGAGCTCATCATCCTTCCTGTATATTCTGCCCTTCCTTCTGAGATGCAGAGTAGAATTTTCGAGCCTGCACCACCTGGATCAAGAAAGGTTGTGATAGCAACAAATATTGCAGAGGCTTCGCTCACTATTGACGGAATTTACTACGTTGTTGATCCAGGATTTTCCAAGCAAAAGGTCTATAATCCCAAAATAGGAATGGATTCGTTGGTTGTTGCCCCCATCAGCCAGGCATCAGCCAAACAGCGTGCTGGTAGGGCTGGACGGACTGGGCCAGGAAAGTGCTACAGATTATACACAGAGAGTGCCTTTAGGGATGAAATGTTACCAACGGCAGTCCCAGAAATCCAAAGATCAAATCTCTCCATGACTGTCCTCACAATGAAAGCCATGGGTATAAATGACTTGCTCAACTTTGACTTTATGGACCCACCTCCTCCCCAGACACTCGTCACGGCTCTGGAACAGTTGTACAACCTCGGAGCACTTGACGAGGAAGGACTGCTCACAAAATTAGGAAGGAAGATGGCAGAATTTCCACTCGACCCGCCTGTCTCGAAAATGCTCATTGCGAGTGTTGATCTCGGTTGCAGTGAAGAAGTAGTCACCATTATCGGTATGCTGAGTGCTCAGAATATATTCCACAGGCCCAGAGAAAAGCAGGCAGCTGCCGACCAAAGAAAATCAAAATTCAATCAACCAGAAGGAGATCATTTGACAATGCTTGCAGTATACGAGGCATGGAAGGGTGCTAAATTCTCAGTCCCTTGGTGTTATGAAAACTTTATTCAAGCCAGGTCCATGAGAAGGGCCCAAGATGTGAGAAAACAGCTCATCACCATCATGGACAGGTACAAGCTAGATCTCGTCAGTGCAGGAAGAAATTGGAAGAAAATCCAAATGGCCGTGGCCTCTGGATTCTTCTTCCACGCTGCCAGAAAAGATCCCCAAGAAGGATACCAGACCTTGGTCGAGCATCAGCCAGTCGCCATTCACCCTGGCTCTTCCCTCTTCCAGCAACAGCCAGATTGGGTGATTTACCACGAGCTCGTCCTGACAACCCGAGAGTATATGAGAGAAGTGACTGCAATAGATCCAAAGTGGCTCGTAGAACTCGCACCACGATTTTTCAAACAGGCAGATCCTCATATACTAAGCAAAAGAAAACGACGAGAGAAGATTGAACCTTTGTTTGACCATCGTAATACGACACAAGACTGGCGATTGAGCAGAAGAAAAGGTTGATTGATAATTTACAACTGTAACACATTCGATGGCCACTATAAAGACAATCTACCTCATCGGGTACAATGTCTGTCAGGCATTGGGATGGATGTATGTCCTCTACAAGGGAATCTTAGGAACCATTGCTGAATCTTCATTATCAGGATGTACCGTTTCAGCTGGTTCAAGTGTAGGTACGTGATTCTATCTACAGCACGTTGGTCATGCAATTTCAAATGGTGATCGCGATGACATTGCACTGACGAGTCACCGTATCTTCATCCTGTTCGTATCGTGTAGCTTTATTTCAAATGATATCTCTGCTTGAAGTACTTCATGCGTTGATAGGACTGGTTCGTGGCTCTCCCGTCGCTGCACTGGTACAGTGGACTGGACGTGCCAACGTTTTATATGCAATTATTCTTGCTATACCAGAGATCAAAGCTGGGGTAGCAGCAGGGACGATGATTATAGCTTGGTCCTTGTCAGAGATTATTCGGTACCCGTGGTATGCTGCTCAATTGAAGGGAACGTGTCCATTTTGGTTGACATGGTTGCGATACACCATGTTCATTCCACTCTATCCTGTAGGAGTTCTGGGAGAGATTTTCTCTATTTACAATGCCCTCCCCATTATTCAATCAAAGAGAATGTATAGCGTGGCAATGCCTAATTCGTGGAACTTTGGTTTCGACTATGCCGTTTTCATAAAGGTGGTTCTGGTGCTGTATCCATTCCTGTGGTGGCAACTCTATGCCATGTTACTAAAGACCAGGTCGAAGAAACTTCCAAATACGTCACCTGCCTTTTTTGATTCTAAGAAGAGAAGATAATGACCGATTGACTAACTACTGACTCTATATTGTATTACGTATTATTCATCATTCTACAACTGTGGGAAACTCCTCCAGCAGGTACTCGACAAGACTAGTACAAAAATGCACACAATTATTCCTATATAATCCCATTCTTGCCCCATCAAGACCAGAGAAATACTCATTCTGAAACATCCGAGCTGCTTCTAGTACAGCAGTATCGTATTCAACAATCACACACGCCACCAAGTCTCTCTTTGTAAGCTTGATCTTGTTCGACAACTGTCTACACCGTGGTACTGCAGGGACAGCATCTCCCATGATCATGGATAGTAATGTATCAGTAGATGTAGGATTTTCAGGGATGACATCAAAGAGTTGAAGAGAGACTGACGTGGGTTGTTGAATGACAACCGAATGGTGAAGTTTTGGAAAGTACTTTGGAGCACCAATAAGTGGTGATTTTACCACGTATATTCTACATAACTGTTGTTTCATAATGTGTATTTACTAAGGGTATATAGAGAGTAGTTTCGTATACCTGGTAGTACTAGGATATATATCCGACTGCAGTCTCTCTTGCAATCTTGAAGAGACAGACAGACAGACAGACAGAGAGCTCGAGGCACGCACGCGCCAATAACGTAATTCAATCAAGTGACTCGACGTATTAATACGCCAATATTGGATACTCGTGCGTCATGGTGATTCAGGATGACATCATCTACAGTCTGATATAGATGGATACAATAATATATATGAAACCCTAAAACCCTAATTAGGGTTATAACCTTCCATCAAAGATTGAGAGAATCTTCATCAATCCATACGGACGTCGACGTCGGTTACCCTATATCAACAACAAAGTCACCAACCCGACACGTATATATCATTTGTAACTACAGCAGTATAGTTTATTTATTTTTTACATCATTACCATGACAAACTGGCTGAAACGTTTCATCTGTTTCGGAGATCCAGACAACTCTAAAGGAGAGCCGTCCACACAACACAAGGAACCAAAGGAAAAGAAAAAGCGGTATGCTGCATACTCCATGGTGAGACATAGCATAACAGATGCATTTTATGACGAATCTGGACCTAGGAATCAGCATGATCACCTGTATAATCCTCAAGTGCATACGCATGGCTTGATGGCAGTTCCAACAAGGTCGACGACTCCTCCACTGAGGATGGAATCATCCACTGATGGAGCCAATGATACAAACAGGAGCAAGGTTGCACTGAAAGACTTTACATTCTAGTAGTTGAAATACCAATAAGACAAGAGTGTTGTTGGTAGAGCACACACGCAACTGTGATGAATACAATTCTGTAGACACAGAATTCCCCTTGCAGGGGAATGGTGTTGTCTCTGCCCGTAACTCTGCAAGACAAGACTGTTTGATTGTTTTCTGGTTTTGTATACGACCGTCACTGAGTGAATACGTTCACTCATTCTTACTTACACATGGTTGGAATGTTCAGACTACAAGAATCAGTAGTAGTATGTTTACCAAGCACATTATGGCATGGAATACATCCATCCATCCATCCATCCAACCACAAGGAAAGCAGTTCTAGAAGAACAAGACAAAGACTCATCAATGTTGGTGTCCTGTGTTTTTTACTGATATTTTCAATACTAGTAGCGATTTGTAATGAATATGATTACCTTACAAACAGCAACAACTCGTATCGTCACGAGAGTAGGAGGTCGTGGAACGACGACAGTGATTCAGCGTCGAGGTGGTCCATGTCCACACGTGCTGACCCAGAGAAATCATGCGACTGCTGAAAGAGAGGATATCAAGATAGAAGAAAAGCAGGAACATGGTAGTACTGGGAGAGTCGTGTTGGAATCAGAGGAGGAACTGAAGAGCACGTGGAGCATGAGAGCGTGGGTTGGTGGGGCAATGTTTTTGATGGGAGCTACGTTTTACAATGGCCTTTCTCATGCTGATGGAATAACTGATTACGTGAATATTGGATTAGGGACTGTTGCTGCGTATCTGCTGGCAGACTTGGGGACTGGAATCTACCACTGGAGTGTGGATAATTATGGAGATGGAAATACTCCAGTCTTTGGTGGACAGATAGCAGCGTTTCAAGGGCACCACCAGCGTCCTTGGACTATAACAGAGCGTGAATTCTGTAATAATGTGCACAAGGTGTTTGCGCCCGCGACTCCTGTGGCGGGTGCCATGTTCTTGGCATCGTGTTGGAGCCCAGGCTCGTGGTCTGCAGTTGCTTCTACCTTTTTGTTCCTTGCATGTATGAGTCAACAATTCCATGCATGGAGTCATATGAAGAAGAGTGAGCTTCCAGCAGTCGTCCATATGGCACAAGAGGCTGGACTGTTAATTTCTAGGAAAGACCACGGTGCTCATCACAAGGCACCATTTGATGGTAATTATTGCATTGTCTCTGGTATTTGGAACCCCTTGCTGGATCAAAATGGAGATGAGAATAGTTTTTTTAGAGTATTGGAGCGTTTTGTGTACGATACTTGGAACGTAGAACCTCGTTGTTGGTATGAACCAAATGACGAGTGGATGGAACTGGAGAGAAAGTGATGATGATGATGATTTGTGATGACTTTTTCTTTATTCAGTAGTATACTGTTCCCTATACTTTGATTCTTTTATTCAATTACGATACCAACGAATTCATTCAATACAATGTAACTTTGATTTTCTCTGAAGTAGCCAAAAAAAAAAATAGACCATTATGGTTTCCTAGCCAAGATCAAGCGATGTCGAGGATCAGATGGTGTGGTCTTGATATCTACAAATCCGACATCGTGTAGACAACGTTCTTGATCCCAGGCGTAATATTCATCCGAGTGAGGCTCTGTTGATTTCATCAGGGTGAAGATTGCTGGTGGTAAATTCTGGATGACATCACTCTTTGGGTCATTATCAACCAGGAACAGCACACCACCAGGTTTGAGTATCTTTAAACATTCTTCCATAATCTTTTGTGTTGGCTGTGGTGGTAGTTCATGCAATATGAATTGGCAAGACACCACATCAAACGATTCTGCTGGAAACAATGATCCAGCCATGTGCTCGGCATTACCATGAACATATCTAATATTCTCTGATGACATCTCTTCTTCAAAGATGGCATTGTTATTGGTATCTCTGAGCAATGCAACACTCAAGAAATAGGGAGAAAGATCCAACCCAACCACCTCTGAAGCCTCTGGAAATGAGTTTGCAAGATACCTTGTAGACACTCCTGAAGAGCATCCCACATCCAACATGGATTCTACAGATGTATCACCTAGATATTCACGAACTTGCTGAAACGCATTCTCCCGCAGCCTCTCTTGGGCAGCCTTTGGGCGTAATCCCTCTTCATTTTTCCAAACACGCATAGCCATGGAGTATGTGGCTGGTTCTACTTCATACGCTGCCAACCAGTTCAAGTTTCCCTCGTCATATGCATGGAACGGCTGTGTATAGTACGAGGGATATACAATCGACTCATCATGTACTTTTGTATACAGTGTCTCTAGCCTATCCATGGAATTTTCAAGAGATTCGACGACATCACCCCATGGAATACCATTCTTCTCAGCAGTCATCTTGAATTGCTGTCGAGCTCCAAGCTTCATCAATCCAAAGATCAGCGGAGATGATATCATGGCATTGACAATCTTTGACACCACAGAATCTCCCGTCCATTCCGGCTTATCCGTTGAGCCCTTTCTCTCTTCTTCAACTGTAGCTGCCTGCACTTTCCCAGAGAATCGACGAGCAGATACAGTACCTTGATGATATCCCATTATATATGATGTAGATTTGGTATTCGATTGAATCGTATGGTAGGATCCATTCCTTTTCTGAAAAGGAAGATTGACGTCAAGAGAAGATACACAAGATGCCAAGACCATCGTGACCTTCTGCTACTGTTCTATACTGAATGAATTATTATTATTATTACTAGTGTATGTATTTTAAAACATAGATGACAATGAAGGAAATCTGTATAACATCCATGACGAAACAAACCACCCACCACCCCCCCCTTTTTAAAACAAAAGTCAGTGTATTGGTTCTTTCCTGATACACACCTTGTATTCTACAAGGTGTCTTACATAGCAGCACATCTTCCGTACCTCATCGAAATAGAAGGCAACGCCGCCGACATCATACGATGATGACCATTGATTGATCGTTGATGTCATGGCATCCCATGGGATCCTGGCCAGGCTTGGGACGTACCATGGTGGTGACCTGGGACTGTCGAAAGTCTACCAGGAACGCACGCACACACACAGTCTCTCTCATACATCGTAGTATAGTACATTGTCTGTTTTCAATATAAAAAGAATCAATCGAGGCAACCTTGTGTGGGGAAATATACTCATGGGTACTGCAATGGAATGAAGAGTGGCCATTATGACTGCAAATGATTTTGATGAACCGAAAGAAATGGGGCATGATGTGGCATCTCTAGAGAAAGGATCGATACTAGATGACTTTACTGTCTGTATGCGGAATCAAATCTATAATGGCTCTTCATGCCATGCTGTCGTTTGTAGATGCTGTGGGGCAGAAGAAACGTCAGGGTCTTGGAGGCGTGGATGGAAAGTTCGAGCGATTCTTGACGATACGTCCGTCCAGCCTCTGAGTGATGAAACTGTAGCAAACTTGTGTAATAGATGCGGGCAACGATGGGCAAAGATGGGGAAATTGGAGACAGAGGGTCTCAAATCTGTCATGACTTGCTTTGTGCATGCGACAACACACAAGGGTCGATCTCCTCTTGATGGTGTACATAGAAAGAGACGGCGTTCTTCTGGTAGTCTTGAGAATAGAATACGGAAATATTCACCCCAGGGAGATGCTCAATACATTGGATATACTACAACAAGAGTCCCAGGTGACAAGTCATGTTATGCTCTCTTCTGGGTCATGGATAAAATGGCACAATGTACACTAGTGGCCATAGGGGTGGATGCGAGAAGCTCGGGACATTTTATATATACAAAATCTCCCCTTGTATCGCCATCCCTTCCCACACTCTATTGCACGAATAGATCGGAGACTTTCAAATGGATACAGGACAACTTTCATGTGAAGAATCCATTGGCTGCAAGTCTGAAAGCACATGTTCCTGAAGTACCCGCCGAACAAGTAGAAAAGATCCTGAGAGGAGAGAAGCAACACGTAGATATACCAGATCCTGAGAAGGAAGCACAGCAACATCTCTGTGCTACATGTGGTTGTAATCACCCGAGCGAGGAGTGCCCAACAGTTATTGAACCGATACCTGGAGGGACCGGGGTTGTGCTGAATAATAATGACCACGACCACGACTTGTCGGATCCATTCGGCCCTACAAGTCCTATTCCTACATATTTTGATCTGGAACATGATGTTCCTGATCTTCATGACGGCATCAGTCCCCTCGGTGATCACATCTTTGCCAGCCCAAAGGATTATACTCCACGTTCTGGGGAAGTGTTTGCCGGACCTCAGCACTGCGATAGCCCAGAGGCACTGCTCACGAATATTGATATTGTTGGTCAAAAAACACAAAACAATATGCAACAAATGCCACCTCATGATATTATGATTAGAACAATAAATACAGACACTCAAGTATTTCATAGCACATTGAAGGCATGGACAAAGACGCTTGAAGATTTTGTCACAGGAAAGGCTCATACTAGCACACAGCATGTGCTCTTGGTTCTACAACAATTACTCACGTGTGATACGCTCAGCTTGCATGATCTTTCTGAATCAAGGATTCTCATTCCAGTGTCACAACTATGCACACATGGACATCCCATGATTGCATCCACATCAAGGCAACTTGCTGATATCTGGAGATCTCTAGCGGTCACGACCATTCACAACAATTCATCTACTATAATGTAAATATGACATTCATCTTGCTGTCCATCCTCCATCAACAGAAAGGACACTCCCAGTTATTCCAGAGGCAGCTTCTGTTGCCAGAAAGGCAACCAGTGCACCAACTTCTTCACTCTTCACAAACCGCTTAATAGGCTGATCCTTTAGCAGCACATCCTCTATAATTCGTTCTTCTGGAATACCAGTTGCTTTACTCTGATTTCGTATCTGCTTTTCAATCATCTCGGTCATCACGTACCCAGGACAGACACAGTTGCAGGTGATGTTGTTGTCCAGTGCAGTTTCCAGTGCAACCGTCTTTGTGAAACCCGCAACACCATGCTTGGCGGCATTGTATGCACTTTTATAAGGAGATGCCACCAACGCATGCATACTTCCGGTGTTGATGATCCTCCCATAGCCAGAGGCCCTCATCCCTGGCAAGGCATACTTTGTCGGGAGAAACGTCCCTTTCAGAATCACTCCCATGATGGCATCCCACTGTTCCTCTGGAAACGATTCAACAGGAGACACGTGTTGTATACCAGCATTATTCACCAGGACATCGAGAGATCCAAACGTCTGCTGCACCTTGGATACCATTGACTCCACCCGACTAGAACTTGTAACGTCCCCCGTTGTTCCCCACACCCGCCGTTCCTCAAACCCTAGTTCTTCATTTACTCTCAAAGAAATCTCATCAATTTCCTCTTCAGATTCAATACCATGCATAACCGTGAGAAACCCTTGCTGTGCTAGTGCATTCACAATGCCGAGACCAATCCCTCGAGTGCTAGAGCCAGTGACCAACGCCACTCGAGATCCAGTATTCACGACTGACATTATCCTTCTCTAGGTGTTATTATTATTATTATTATTATGTGTATACGTATGTATACTACAGGATCTGTTTGTATGTACAAATTTCCTCAAGTTTTCGACACTGCACCCACCTGTAGATGTGGGTACCCTCACCTCGATGATGAAATATGCTGTTCAAAGGATGGATCAATCAATCTGTTACTTTGTTTGTATACTAGATGTGACATATGAAGAAAGTTTCATGCAATGGTTTGATAGATCAGAGTATTCTGTGGATACATCCATACTACCCTATAGCTACCATATGGTCGCGACCCACTGTCGGAAAGATTTGGATGACGGCGCTTGTGCTGATATCTCAGTCCCATATCTATACATCGTCTCATGTAATATTGAATAATTACAATATACGAGTAATCTACCACAAGAGTAGTTTGTGATAGTCTACGACAGACTGAGAACGATCTGAGATACAGACAACGAGACAACAAGACAAGTCTTACAACCGGAAGTGAACATGCCAACACGCATTAAAAACATCTCTGTAAGCATCAAGGCAGTTGTTGCAGAGCTGCTTGCGACAGCCATGTTTGTGTATATCGGAACTGGTACGTGTCGACGTCTTTTGCGTATCTGGACATACACAACTCCGTCAGATCCGTAGAATGTTCCCCTCTCGGTTTCCATTGAAACGATTATAATTATAAATTACCATTAGTACATGGTATTTATTGCAGGAACGGCGACGACGTTCAGTTCTGGGTTTACTGAGACTGGGTACACGGGGTCTGCTACACCAAATTTCACGGACAATGGATCTGGAGATCAGTTGGCACAGAGGTCTTTTGAGGAGCTTTCTACTATGTTCAGGGTCAATTCATCTTGGGGCGTTACAACCGCTTTGGCCTTTGGATTTGCAATCACGGTACTCGCATTTGCTACCTCACATCTCTCTGGTGGGCAGCTCAATCCTGCCGTCACAGTCGCTCTTGCACTGACCAAAGACATCGCACTCCCCCAGATGGCTGCAAATATCGTGGCACAGATTGTGGGGGCCATCTTGGGATCTGGGCTGCTGTACGCCACCATTCCCAACGGAGAGGAAAGCACCCTGGGAAGCAACCAAATCTCTCCAGGGGTGGGCTACGGCAATGCCCTGTGTGGTGAGATTGTGATGACGGCCGTGCTTATTGCTGTGGTTCTCTCTACTGCCGCGAGTAAGAAGAACGTCACTGCCAAGAGTCAGGCACCATTGGCCATTGGGTTTGCCGTCTTCTGTGCGCACGCGGTGCTCCTTCCAATAGACGGGTGCTCGATCAACCCAGCACGCTCCTTGGGCCCAGCCATTGTGAGTGGGACGTGGCCGGGGACCTTTTGGGTGTTCATTGTGGGTCCATTCCTGGGTGCCTTGATTGCTGTGCCAGCCCACCTGTTCTTCATTTCGAAGTTTGAGGAGGAAGCAGACTATGCTGATCCACTGGCCCTTGACCAGTCACCAGGTAGTGCAGACGGATTGAAAGGCAAGGGAACTACAAACATTGATGAGGCGGTGTAAACCACACAATATCCCTTTGTTCCAAGCAGAGGCTGTGGAACAAGATTTACAGCAATCAGGCATTTTCCATTCAGCCGATTTTTTTCTGGTACATTAAAGATTTGTAAACCGTAATCTGTACACAAAGAAATGTTCAATTTTTCTACGATATATTGACCTCTGGTTGGAAGGTACATCGTTGTACATGATCACCTTTTCTTTTTCTCGATGCTTGTATCACTCCAATGAATTGCAAATCCTGAAGGCTTTGCGAAAACCTTGCTATATTGCCAACATGACTGTCGTTCCCAGGTGAATCTGAAGACGGCTGCTGATTCATGGAAATCACATTTTCAAATGATGTGTACCAATCAACCAAATTTGAACAGGATGCATCCTGGTCAAATAGTGAAAATGCTACACACGTATCTTCAACTGATCCATCGACCCCGAGACGTTTTCCATGATCTTTTCCATCATCACCAACCGAGTAGAAAATCTTGGGTTGGGTCAATGCCTTGTGAATATTTTCTCTTGTCGATGCAGCCAGATTATCAATGATGGGTTCCAGCTGACACACAAAGAATTTTGCCGCCGGTTCACTCCAAGGATCAGCTCCAAGTTCCTCCAAAAGGTATGAGCAAAGTACTTTCGACCATTTCATAGCAAGAGAATCTTCATCATCAGACCTTTCACTTGTTGTTGTGACATCAGATCTGATGGGACGTTGGACTCCTTTCTTCCATCCCTTGATCAGAGCCTCCAAGTCAGCAATGACCTGTTTTGATGACCCTACTAACCATTCTGAGTTTCTATATTGCATACTATACGTTTTGATCAAGTGATCATGAAGTTGAATCAGTTGTTCGTCTTTCAATACGTCAATCTTCTTATTAAATCCAGAGATAAGTGCCGGAAGGGATGTTGTCATAAACCCTGGACCAGCACGCATCTCAAAAATCCTCCAGATTGAAAATGAACTAGAAACCTCTACAGCTTTTCCTGAGTATGTCAAAAGCCAAACAGCAAATCTCCATCCCTCCCAAATCTCTCTAAATCTGCAATACTTCTCAAAAATGGCATCAGCAAGCTGGCTCTTGAGGGAGTTTGTTTTTAGCCTCTTCTTCTTTATTTCCATACTATCAAAGATAGATTTCAATTCATCTATCGAGAGACTTTCCAAATGAGCTTTAAAATCAGATTTGCTTGTGAAACTTTTCTCCACCAGCGACGGGCATGGATGTGTCAAGAATAGTTCTGTCATGGCTAGCTTCATACCACCAAACATAGCACTCACAGTAAAATGGTTCAAAAAGAAAAAGTCTACGAAATACTCGAAAGCTTCTGGTTTGATTAAACAACCATGCCAATCTTTCGTCACAAGCATTTCAGCAAACGATTCCAAATGCACCATTGATGATGCCATTGAAAACTTGTAGCAACAAAGACATCTATCAACCATACTATGAGGCAATGCATCAGCAAGAGTTTCTCGAGCTGTTGTCAGTCCAAGCATCAGTAAATGTGGAAAGAAAGGATATGCCTCGTGAAGAGTATGAATCAGGTCTTGAAGCTTTTCTGATTGTGTTGTCTCTACAGATTCCACAATGATGATCAGGGGTTGAGTATCTGCACTAGGAGCCACTGACGTCTTGTACCATTCTATCATATCATCCATATCAAAACATTCATTCTCTACATCTGTACAGTCCACCTCAGATTCGCCCCTCTTCATCTGATCAATCATTTTCCCCAGTGTGAATCCCACAGTCTTTCCTGTAAAGGCGTTAGGAGAGAGCGATGCTACCCTACAATTTTTTCCTTCTAAATACTTTTTGATTTCAGGAAACAGCCGCGAGTGGTCAGCCGAGTTCACACCACCGCCAAAGACCAGGGCAGTGGGAATGACATGATCATATCCATGTGTGTGTCTCTTCAAGCAATGTGTGGCAAGTTCATCCACCTCCGCCAGGACGTGCCGGTCTTCTTGTTGTATTGCAATTCTAAACTTATCCTCTAAAGCAGACATAACAGAGTCGAATATTTTACAACTGTGTTGTAAGCCACTTGCACCATTTTTCAGACCAGGTGGAGTCTTGCAACGTGGAGTCACTCCTCTTGTGAGGCAAAGCCCATCAAATCTAGCGTTCTCTTCATTTTTCCAACTCGTCTTCCTTTTTCTTGATGATATATCTCTTCTCGACCCCTTTGTGATGGCTATAAAAGGATTATCGTCTCCTTCACCAACCAACGAGTCATCAAATCCTGTCAAATCCTCCTCCTGTCCCTCTCCATCGTCTTCATCTCTATGATGGCCGCGACCTTTCACTCTATCTAAAATATCCATCCTAATGAATTTGACCGATAGGTATGGCCAACATTCTTTACAAAACGTAGGCTCTCATTTTGAATTTTCTTAAATACGATTTTTTGGTCCCGGGACGCGCCACGGTCATAATTTCAATATTGACGACATGTCTCATTGTAAACCCTGTATATTATTTTCGAAAGTTGATCATATCGTATGTTTACATGTGATTGATTGAACATTGTACATGCTAGTTAAAAAGTAGATGGAAGGCGGTGTGGGCCTCCCCTCCCTGTTGGTGCTGGCTTCCAAGCCAGTCTTGGTGGTGGGTCTTCTCTCAGCCATGGGAGCTATTGCAGTGAAATGTGGTGTCTTATCGAAGCAAGAAACGTCAGCATTGGCGAAAGTAAACTTTTATCTGTTCATCCCCGGGCTGAGTTTCAGTCAACTGGCTGCCACCCTTAGTTGGAGCAAGGCTATGCATTTGTGGCCACTGATTTCAAACATGTGCATGTCCATCATGATGGGCTTATTTGTTGGATTTCTTGTGCAGAAGATTGTGCGGGTTGATGAGAGCCTTCGGAATCTAGTAATTACCTGCATGGGCTTTCGTAACGTAGGAAATCTACCAATGGTTTTCATCCCAACCTTGTGCTCAGCTGGCCTTTTTGATCATTTTTTCTCTGTACAAGAATGCACTCAAATGGGATATACATATGTAGCCATGGATATAGCAATTGCAAATATACTTCAATTCACAATAGCAATCAATTTATTGACTAGTTCGAAATCTGAAGAGGAGCATGATGAGATTGTGTCATTCCTATCCAGTGGTGATATCGAGTTGACAGAGTCGACGGATATATCGTCGCCTCGCATACAAGCACGTGCTGACATTCAGGAAGAGAAAAGGCAGCCTTCTCTTGGTAAAATTCCTTGGAGTCAGATGTTTCCCATGCCGACCCAAGTAGCTCTTGTCGGAGTGGTGATTGCATGTATTCCCCCACTGAAATCTCTCGTGTGCAGTGAGACTCTGTCTCCTCTTCTGGAATCTTTATCAATTCTAGGCCAGGGTATGGTTCCTGCCACTGTACCTCTACTGGGAGCTGTATTGATGACAGAAAGACAGGAAATTGATCAGAACAAGTACAAAGATGGCCCCACTCTTGGGCTGGGACAAGTTGCTGCCATAGTAATTGTTGAACTCTTGGTTCTGCCTTGGCTTTTATGTGGCACTGCAATTCTTCTCTTTCACCTTGGTTGGTACAAGCCTATAGATCCTGTTTTTGTATTTGTCATCTTCCTTGCCAACTCATCCCCCTCTGCGATCATTCTCTTGTCACTTTCAATCTTGTACAAGAATCGGCCAGAGATCATGTGCAAGGTGCTGTTGTATTCATATGCTGCAGCATTGATATTCTTACCAATCAACACTGCGATTTATTTAAAAGTTCTGGCTCATATGTTTTCTTGAGTTAAATTCATTGTAATACAGTAGATGTACAAAATAAAATATTCAAAACCTGTCAGAGGAAAAAGCAAACAAAAAAATTCAACAAAAACCTTTAATTCTGTCGTGCTCTCAGAGCTTTCTTCAACGACATTGTCGTTGGAACAATATTAGCAGCCTGGCCTGGATTCTCTAGATCTCTAAACATTGCCATGTCTACTACATCTGAGAGTGCAGCCTTGGCCACTGTCATCACTGCCCTTCTACCTTCAGCAACACCACTTTTCAGGGTGTCCACATCTGTGCACAGTGGAGAAAATGAGGATGCGTGAGAGGATGGGTAGATTGGGAGCACATGCGTTCCAGCAAACCATGGAAGTTTGTGAGAATTTTCATCCAAAGAACGCAATAATATGTCATCATTGCTCATCCCATCCATCATCAAATGTTCAACACTTGCCCTCCACGCATCAACCATGTAATCTGGATTCATCACTGCCTTCTTCACCGCTGCCTGCAATGCATCCGTCAAGGCTTTGTCAATTGCTGACTTGCGCACAGGAGCAGACCTAGTACACAGCACTACAACGTGGGTGCATCCATCTGCAATTGCACTTCTAAATGGGACTGCCTCAAAGACTGCTGCATCCACGAGTCTATGACCTCTATGCAAGACAGGGTCACCAGCAACCTTTGGGACATTTGCAGAGGCACGTAAGCATTCCACTAGATCTTTCTTATCCTTGAATTCTTCCAAAAGCACTGGTGCGAGAGAATCCAAGGAAGAGGCCACTACCTTGAGAGGAATGGCAGACTGAAGTACAGCATCAAAATCAAGAGGCAACACCTCCTCAATGACGTGATCCAGCAAATATTCCAAGTTCAGCGCTGCAGGATTTCCTGACTTTCTATTGAGCAGTCTTTTGAGGTCTATAAACTCAGTGCTTGCAATGTGTTTATGGTAGATATCAACCCCATCTCTCTGCCCAGACAAAAAGTATGTCCCATTGATAGCACCAGCCGATGAACCATACACGGCGTCGAATGCGTTTTGAAGCCCTAGATCTCCTAGCGCTTGGAGGGCACCTCCACTCACGCATCCTCTCATACCACCTCCTTCAACCACCAGTCCCAGCTTGAAAGAGTCAGTTCTTTTCCCTGGAACCGAGCCAGATTCCATTCTCTCGCGGATCAACTGCAATGATTCATGCCCTACGGGAACAGAGGGTGAGTCTATAATATGACTGATCTTCTTTTTCTTTATACGGTATCGCCTGTTGCTGGCGTGTGATCCTGTATTGGAGCTGTTTAGGTACCCAAGGCGCTCCATTTCCTCTGCAGCAGCAGAGAATGTATCAGGGACCAAGGAAACCTCGTCTATTGTATCTTCTGTTGATAAAGGCAAGTTAACGGGCGAGATAGTGGATTGAACGGGTATCATGCTGGCCATACCATCCCCAAAATCATACAAGGACTCATCATTCTCAGCTACTCCAGAGTCCAGTCTACTCGCCAAGGGAATGGGCTCTGCTGCGTCTCCAGGCTTACCCCCAAATCTTCGCCATCGGGGCAACCACTTGCCAATAAATCCACGCTTTGTCCGTTTTGCTTGGCTCTTGTCTACCACCTCTGACGAGGCAACACGTTCTTCCAGTACCTTCTCCTCTGCAGTTTCTTGCTTTTGTCGCGTCCATCCTTTACATAATACTCCTTGTTTCTCACGTAATTTAGCATTCCATCGATATGCATACAATGCACTCCGTGCAGGAGAGTCCAGGAAGCGACCAGAGACGCTCGACGCTCTCGAAGACAGATCATTCTGTACAACTCTCGACATCTCGAACTTCGAGGTATCTCAGATTAAAGACACTTAAATCTATGAATATATCCAAATGTGATCCTATGATTGGTTCTTAGTGGTGTATAGCCAGGTACCGAGAACGAAAACGCTTGTTGCGTCAACCGCTGTGCTGACAACACAGTGAACAAGCCACTGACCCGTGAATAATGTCGAGATTCAATTGGATAATAGAAGAATAATATTTAGAATGATAATGCGCATACGATTCATGCGATAGTATTCCTGTAGAGGATGTACATCATCAAAAAAGTCCACCATGTACATGTACAGTAGAGAGGTTGAGCTAGCTTCAAGAGAAAACTCCAAATCTGTCCAGGCATGAATTCCATTGCATTCCTATGCTTTGAATAGTGCACTGCCAATCTGGTAGGTAGGATGGACAACTTGTCCAGGACAAGTGCCCCACCACATCTGTCAGCCACTACAAGTCTGCTGACTCATCAAGTCAGCCCACCTGCATATGGGGGTATAGGGTCATGATCGACGATGCCATATGTGAAAATGGGTTGCAAATGGTAATCAGACCACTCATTGAGTGAATGGTGACTCCCAAGGGCGGGAGTCCAGGCCTGGAATCGTATTTGCTGCAGATATCTGCATCCTCATCGATGAGGCTCAAAAAGAATGTGAGAAAATCACGTTGACCGCGTGACAAATCCAAATGGAGCTCGAGAAAAGTCCCAGAACATTTTATAATTGTTTATGTGGTGTAAACACGTGTGAATCATGAGAAACAACCTGTTTTTGGTGCTGGCAGCACTGTGCCTGATCTGTGTTGGCAGAGGTTTTGCTTCAGATGTTGATGAGAAGGACGTTGTCGTTCTAGGGGACAAGAATTTCACGGATGGATTGAAGAACTCTAAATTCGCATTGGTACGGTCGATTCTTTTGGATGTAAAGAGTCGGACAGCGTCTGATCAATCTCGGATCTCATGATGAGTCAACGTCTCTCGTTTTGGTCATTTTGTCCTGTGAATCGGACTGGGTGTTTACTTTTCCTAATCATTTGGTATATTCTTTTCTATAGGTCGAATTCTACGCCCCATGGTGTGGACACTGCAAGAGTTTGAAGGGGCCATATGCCGAGGCCGCCTCAAAGTTGAAGGAGGAGCTCAAGGAGGTTGATGTCATCTTGGCAAAGGTTGACGCCACCGTCGAGAAGACTGTCTCTCAGGAGCATGATATCAAGGGATTCCCTACCTTAAAGTGGTTCATTGATGGAAAGCTTGCCTCTGACTACAATGGAGGACGCACGACAAGTGAAATCATCAACTGGATCAAGAAGAAGACTGGTCCTGCTGCTGCTGCTGTTGAGTCTGCGGATGCTTTGGACAAGGCTCAAAAGGAGGAAGTTGCTGCATACTTGTACGTTGAGAAGGAAGAGGGTGCTGCATATGATGCATACATGAGCATTGCTCAGAAGACTGAGGATATCTCATTCTACCTTGTCAAGGATGCTGATTTGGCGAAGAAGCTTGGCTTGACCAAGGCTCCAGGCGTGGCCGTATCCCGCAACTTTGCTGGATTCGATGCCGTGGTTGTTTCCTCTGAGTCTAAAGATGCAACTCTTGCATCTGCTGATGAGGAGGGAATCAAGACATTCCTCTTGCAAAACAAGCTTCCAGCATACTTGCCATTCTCCAAGGAAACCAGTCAGCGCATCTTCGGAAGTGGCATTGACCACCAAATCATTATTGCTGCACCAGCTGATCAGGTCAAGAAGAACTCTGACTTGGTCAAGGCCATTGAGGGAGCCAAGGAGAACAGAGGCAAGGTTGTCACTGTCCTCTCTGATCTGGCTGCCCCAGATGCTGGACCAGTTTTGGAATTCTTTGGATTTGATAAGGAATCAAAGACTGCTATGGTTGCTGGATTCCTCGCTTCAGGTGGAAAGAAGTATCAGTTCCCAGAGGACCAGAAAATCACCTCTGAGACCCTTGTTCAGTTTGCCAAGGATGTGATTGCAGGAAAGGCTCAGGCAAGAATGAAGTCTGCAGAAATCCCAGCGGAACCATTTGAGGAGGATGTGAGAGTGATTGTTGGAAAGAACTTTGACGATGTTGTTCTTGATCCAAAGAAATTCGTCCTTCTGGAGGTGTATGCTCCATGGTGTGGACACTGCAAAAAGCTTGCCCCAGTATACTCCAAGTTGGGAGCCATGTTCAAGGATAATGACAAGGTTGTCATTGCCAAGATGGATGGTACCCAGAACGAAGTCGGACACGTTGACGTCAAAGGATTCCCAACAATTGTGTACTTTGATGCCAAGGAGGGAGCCACTGCCGAGCCTTACGAAGGAGCCAGAGATCTGGATGCCCTCCAGAAGTTTGTCGAGGAGAAGTCTGGTGTCAAGGCGGAAAAGAAGGAGCAGCACGAGGAGTTGTAAGCATTGGTTTATTCAACGAAAATAAAATTGTAATCACATCATAGCAGCTTCGATTTCTTTCAAACTTTTTCCTTTTGTTTCAACCACCTGTTTAGAGGTGAACCAGACTGCAGCAGCACACATGAATGCGAAAAATGTGTAGACAGACGCAACTCCAAATGCATTCACAGCTGGTAAGAATAACTGGCCAACGAAGAAGTTGCAAACCCAGTGAGATCCCATTGCAAGTGCGACTGCTGTACCCCGGATCCTGTCTCCTGTGATTTCTGGGACAAGAAGACCAGGGACGGGTCCAGCACCTGCTGCAAAACACAAGACATACCCCAGGGTTCCAAAAAGCGCGATAGAGCCAGCAATTGGAGCAAGAACTGGAAGGGCAAGTCCCATGGCCATGAGTAACATGCAAATTCCCATACCAGTAAAACTCAACCTCAACAATTCCTTTCGTCCAGCCTTCTCCATAAACGAGGCAGCCCCAACAGTCCCAAACACATTTATCAAACCAACAGCGGCACTCGCCAATGCACCCGAAGTGATTCCAGCCGATGCAAATACAGAGGATGAGAAATACACAATGGCGTTTATTCCGGATAATTGCTGCAAAAGAAACATAACAACCCCTATCCTGGCGCCTTTACTCTTGATAGTCTCACTCCATGATGGTGAGGATTCCCTGGCTTCTAGAGGCTTACTTCCAGCATCTCCAAGTTGAGATAACCCTTCTTCGCCCCAGAGCTTCATTGCCACTGCTTCAGCTGCATGGGATTCCCCCTTTAGGGACAACCATGATGGACTCTCTGGGCAGAAGAACATTCCACCTCCCATGAGGATAGCAGGTACTGCTGCAATGAAGAACATTACCCTCCAAGACGTAGAGGGAATAAAAACATTCACCACAAGAGCGGCGAGAATGCCAATGCAAATCATCAATTGGTTGACACTCCCCAGTGTTCCTCTCAAGCGAGTTGGTGCAATCTCTGAAATATATAGGGGAACCAGTGCAGAGCTCAACCCAATACCAAGGCCAATGATCGCTCGACCCATAATCAAAGAAGATACTCCTGTCGCCATAGAGCACATGAGGGCACCGACGAGAAGTGGCACGCAATCCAAGAAGAAGGCTTTTCTCCTGCCCAAAGCATCGGCGAGGCCAGAGCCCCCAAGGGACCCGACAGCTGCACCGGCAAGGGAACTGCTGATCACAAATCCTTGCAATGAAGCGTTCTCAGCAAACCCAAGATCCGCTGCAATCGTTCCAAGGGGGCCGTTAAGAACTCCAAGGTGATATCCAAATGCAAAAGCTCCACAAGAAGCAACTGCCACAGAGAGAAATACAGCCATTAGGTTATTAGGAGAGGACGATTCAGTCGCATCTGCGGCATACGTAAAGATTCGACTTCCAGAAAAGCCCGAGTGCAGCGCATTTGTTCTATCTCTCGTTGAAGACATTGCCCTACGTGGAGATCCAACTTCAGAACCACTTCTTCTCCACAGGCTCATGCGTGTACCCTTTGATTCGCGATGTTGTTTTCTATCGACTTGATTATTATTTTTTATCCTGGGTTGCCCAAAAGTGGACGTTTGTTGCCCAGGTTTCGTAAAACGAAAGTTTGTGAGAGGCATCCAAAACTTTATAATCTCTGGATAGGGTTTCAAGATATACGCGTTTTCTCGCCAAATTTATTCATTCAATAGTATTAATAGGCAACATGAACACCTATGGGTAGATGATCAGAACAAAGCAGATCATTTGGAGAACCTTGCTCTCGAAGGTCATCCCAAGAAAATCTTGTGGGTTTTGGATCCAAAACTCCTTGGATTGTGACAGTATCTGTCGTCACCCATACAAAATCGACTCTAGAACCAACTTTGTTTCGTATATGAGTAAATTCAGGTTGTATATCACATGCTACGTACGCTTCTCGTAGTCCAAACGGGTGAACAATTCGTGTTGTTTCATGCCCATCTGGATCTCTGTGGATGTGTTTTGTGGCTTCTTGTGAAGCGTCAAGGCATCCTTGACTCAAAAACTGACAAGGCGGGTCATGAAAATTTGAGTTGAAATCACCCATGACTATAATTTTTGCGCTTTGAAGATCTGTCACCCCAGATACGTCAAGTCGGTGTTTCAGTCTATCAAGTGCATGATGCAACTGAGACACTCGTTGCTTTGAAGCCTCTTCACCAGGGGCCCCTTCTAGATGAACATTGATCACATACATGATGCTACTCAAATCCTTCGCCTTGCTAAATTCGCACAAAAGCGCTCGGCTCCGTTCTTCGTGCCAACGAAGCTGAACGCAATCTTTTTTGTAAAACGTTGCAAGTGGAATATCAGTCTCCCGCTGCTGCAAAATGCCGGAATATCCTTCCTTGGTCATAAACTCCTCCAGCACAGTCCAATCAACCATTTTACTCTCTTGAAAACATACAATATCACAAGCAAACCCTTGAATTTCCCGTCGCAATGCACGAAATCTGCTCTCTTGTGTCAAAAACGTTGGATCAACTTGAGGGAATGTAGCACTGTTACAAAACTTGTCTGTGAGAATGTTGTAGCTCATCAGCGTCAAATGTGTCCCAGGCCCTTTTTCATCTCCCCTTTGAATCATGGCACATGTCATCAAGGTTTTGGTACTTCGAGCCTGTTGATGTGAACAGCAACAACCAAGGAAACGCTGTCTCGTGACGTTTCGCCACATAACAGACATTGTTTGATACACCTACTGTTAATGAATGAACTTGCAGATGATGTACATCATCTACATTTTCGTCATAGTGAAATATATAAATAGATATTTTGAGACATGTGGAAAAGAACCCACCAAAAATGTTTCGTACATCATTCCACGTCGGAACTCTGCAACATAGATCTATGTTGTGAACTCTAGAGTTCAGTGCAACAGCTTATAGGCCTATATTCAGCTTCATGAGTCATTGATTGGTGGTATCTATCGCTCCGGGTATCTAGTGTCTTTACAACTATATAAAGATACATTAAAATCCTTCACTATCTGAGGAAAGAGACGCATCCTGCTCATCTGCTGACGACTCTTGTGCCTTGTCCCAATCTTTCATCTTGACAGAATTCTGATTAATACCTACGAATCCCTCCTTCAGTACATCCCATCCACCAGAATCATTCTTGGCCTCTTCTTTCTCTGCGGGTTTGAGCTTTGCATCTTGCTCCTTCATGTTTCTGATTTCTGCAAGGAACCCAGCCTTGCCAAGTCTAGCAATCTTTCCCTTATTCCCCTTTGTATCTTCATTTCTAATTCGTTTCTGTGCCGCATTTATTGCATTAAATAATTGAACGACCCCTTTTGTCGCGGTTTTTTGAAGTCTCTTTTCCCTTGCATCCTTCTCTGGGTCTGTACCCTTTTTCTGAGGAATATAATGTCCACGACGTTTCATCTCATCCTTGAGCTGTTTCACCGCTTTGGACGCTTCTAAATCTTTCTTCTCTTCCTCTTGTATCTTGTGAATGCTCTTACTTCCCGCTAAGATGGGCGCCTTTATCTGAGACTCCTGTGCCTGCTCAACAAGCCTATTGAAAGCACGAGAAAATGTGTCCAGTTTGCCCCCTTCCAGAAAACCCCTTGAGGGCCCTCCCTGCTGCTGCTCGTCATCATCCTCACTACTAGTATCCTGTGCTATACTATCGTCTGAGCCATCATCATCGTCATGTGACGAGGAAGTCTCCATTTCTTTCTTCCCGTCGTCCAACCCTTGGTCTGAGTCTTCACCTCGGTCCGATGCAGACTTTTCCTCATTATAGTCTCCTTCTTCACCACTGCTATATATATCTACAATAATATCATCACAAACATATGTCAGGGCACCCCTCTCTATTGGATCCTCAGCAACACAAGTCATGCATGGCATTCAAGTAAGACAGCATCCCACCATACCTTCTTCCCTCGATAACAGTCTCTCAATTGCCGCATCCATATCTATTTTTTCTATATTTTTTCAAAATTTCTAGTATAGTTTTGAGATCATTGCTGTGGTATCTTTACCATGGCATTTTTTTCCTGCAAGCTCAACCTCAAGTTGAAGGACAATCTTTGTGTTGGTTTTTTAGCATACTCCTACTAGGGAATTGGCCCATGATCCACATGACAGATCTGGATCATTTCAATGAGAAGAGCGCCTATTCGTACGTATGTACGTACGTTCGTAAACAGGGATTGGATCGATCCACTAGCTTGAGAGATCTCTTTTCTATAGAAAAGAGCAGAAGAGATACTGCGAGTCACTAACTGATGCAATTAAAAATAAATACTGCATATGTATTTCAGTAGATACTTTTACAGATACCAATAATAATTTAGGCTAATCCTCTTGCGTATCCAGACATGCTCGGTTATTCAAAAGCGACTCGCTCTGTCCTGTTTGTTGGGCAGAATGGTCGAAGAAATCCCACGAAATGTAGCGCCCTAGGTATGTCGGTTGGTATATTCATTCTCAGTATATATGTTGCTTTGGTTGACGTGAGTGCATCTGCACATGTCCAGGAACCAGGACAGGCTCTGTCAAGAGGGAGACGAAAGAGACAAAAATCGACCTTTCCATAACCATTGACGGCACGGGAAAATGCCATTCCAAGTCCCAGATCCCATTTTTAGATCACATGATGGATCAGCTCGCATCCCATGGCCTCTTTGATATTCACCTTGAGGCAGAGGGAGATACTTGGATTGATGACCACCATACAAATGAGGATATAGCCCTGGCCCTGGGAACAGCCTTGTCACAGGCTCTTGGTGACAGAAAAGGTATCCATAGATTTGGTAACTTTACAGCTCCCTTGGATGAGGCATTGGTTGAGGTCGTGCTGGATTTGTCAGGTAGACCACATCTATCATGTTCCCTTGAGCTTCCAACAGAGAGAATTGGAACATATGAAACACAGCTCGTAGAGCATTTTTTCCAAAGTCTGGCAAACACAAGTGGTATGACTCTCCATATTCGGCAATTAGATGGGAAGAATAGCCACCATATCGTCGAAGCAACATTCAAGGCATTTGCAAGGGCACTGAGAGTTGCATGTGAGGAAGACCCTCGAAGGGCTGGTACCATTGCATCAAGCAAGGGAGTTTTGACTCAACAGTGACATGCATTCGCTCTATTGCTGTACGCTAATATTATATTATTTTTATTTTATACACTGTTACTTGATATACTACCACACGATGTTCTTTGGTGGAGGTTTTCCTGGAGGAGCATTTGGTGGAATGCCTGGGGGAGGCGGGATGCCCAGTGGTCCAGTGAACAATGATAAATATTATGAATTACTTGGAGTTGAGAAAAATGCAACTCAACATGAAATAAAGAAGGCTCACAGGAAACTGGCTTTGAAACATCACCCAGACAAAGGTAGGTCGAGGCAGACACGGCCGTTTTGAATTTAAGGATGATAGTGCGGTTTTGTGGGGTATATAATGCTCTTTTTTCAATCGTTTGTCATTTCATTGCCATTTGGTGTCAAAGAGTGCCTCTGCGGAGGTCCTGTAGAAACCTTCTAGAAGCACTTGAAATGGGTGCCGTTTGACCAGAAAGTTCAACACTGACTCGTTCCACTTTTTCTCCGTAGGTGGTGATTCTGAGAAATTCAAAGAAATTAACGAAGCGTATGAGGTCCTTCGTGACGAAGAGAAGCGCGCAATCTACGACAAGTACGGAGAGGAAGCACTGAAGGATGGGGCTGGTGCTGGAGGTCCAGGCGGTGCGGATATTTTCGATCTGTTTGGTATGGGAGGTATGGGAAGACGTTCACAACGTGAAAGGAAAAGTGAGGACGTGGTGCATCGCCTGAAAGTTAGTCTTGAAGACATGTACAAGGGTTCGACAAGGAAACTCCAGAGTACCAGAAACATCAAGTGCCCTCAATGCAATGCATCTGGTAGCAAGAGTGGTAAAAAGTACCAGTGTGGTACTTGTCAGGGAAGTGGTATGGAGGTGAAATTGCGTCAGCTTGGGCCTGGTATGGTTCAGCAAATTCAACAGCGATGCTCTGCCTGCAGTGGAGCTGGTTTCTCCTGCCCTCCATCGGACAGGTGTGACCGCTGCGCAGGAAAATGCCTTGTTCCGGACAAGAAGATATTTGAAGTGCATGTTGAGCGAGGTGCTCGCCCCAACTCAAAAGTTGTATTCAGAGGTGAGGCTGGCACAGACTCTCCTGATGTGCTCCCAGGTGATCTTGTGTTCCTATTGGAACAGAAGCCACATGATAAATTCAAACGAATTGGCAATGATTTATTCATGGAAAAATCTGTGAGCCTTGTGGAGGCCCTCACAGGATTGATCATGCATATTTCTCACTTGGATGAGCGAGTCCTTGAAGTAAAGACTCCTGTTGGTGGTGTGATCACTTCTGACTCCTGGTGCTCCATCAAGAACGAAGGTATGCCTATCCAGGGACATCCATTTGACAGAGGTAATCTTTACATTCACTTCACAGTTGAGTTCCCAGAGGAGACCACAGAGGAGCAGAGAAATGCTCTCAAGGCTATCTTTGGTGCCCCTCAAGGAAATGGCACTTTGCCTATGAATGAAGAAGACATTGAGGAAGTCACATTGTCACCAATTGCAGACATAGAAGAAGAGATCAAGAGACGCAAGGCGTATGAGAGGTCTGCGTCTGGAGCCTACAATAGTGATAGTGATGAAGAAATGGGCGGTCCTCGGGGTGTCAGTTGCGCCCAGCAGTGATCGTCAATTTACTTGCCTACACATGCACATAAAGTATACTATTATATCAGATGTAAATGATTCTTTGTGAAAAATGCTCCGTCTGTGTGGTGGGAAAGACATTGTCGCTGTCTGTTCATATGTTGCATATGCAAGAAAAAGATCTTCTAATCAGTACTGGCCACTCGTGGCCCATCCTAGAAGAATTCTTTATACTTTGGCACAAGTTCATATTCAAACCCGATAAATATTTCCAGTGTGTTCCTTATAATTTATAGAATAAAAAATGCCATTCATGCAAATGCTTGGGTTTTCATGCATCCACACAGGCTGATATGAAGACACGGTTTGCCTTTGCTGCTCTTGTGCTCTGCTATTACGTTTATTCCCAGGCTATATTCGCTTACTGTATATTGGTATTTGTACCTTTCTGTTACTTATATTCAAATACACAGCAAACCTCTGTGGGGAAGATTGCTATGGAATGCGAGGGGTGTTCTTGCTGCACAAGGCATGTGCAGCATGTTGCAGATATTCATGACAGGCATGCCCATACATTGAATGAAATGCAGGAGCGCATAGTTGAATTGACTCAAAAGTATAAACAAACGACCACGTCAATAATACATGCTCAGATCGAGTCTGAAAAGAGTAGGGAAACAGGACATGCTGCAGTAGAAATGCTCAGGAGATATGCTTCTCAGATTGGTATGGAAGAGCCTAAGCAGGGGTTTGACTTGAACTCCATCAACAAGAAACTACAAGATCTGATCCAAGAAAATAGACTGTTGACAGAAAAGGTTGCACAGTCCCACGAGCTGGCTCAGAAGGAAGAAGTAGAGCATCAGACTATTGTGAGAGATCTACAGAGCCAGGTTGTACGTCTTCAAGAAGATTGCAAGACTCTCGAGGACAACGCTGCACAGTCCCACGAGCTGGCTCAGAAGGAAAAAGTAGAGCATCAGACTACTGTGAGAGATCTACAGAGCCAGGTTGTACGTCTTCAAGAAGATTGCAAGACTCT
>PJEL010001054.1_pt1 | contig 29407 bp, 22 predicted proteins | sample 1853271 | NCBI WGS metagenome assembly PJEL01 (sample SAMN08108733, study PRJNA415343) | Invertebrate metagenome, whole genome shotgun sequencing project. | host: Globobulimina | place: Sweden: Gullmar Fjord | collected 2015-08 | reverse complement strand
GAGCGTCACCATGCCTGTCCTGCAGGAGGATACAATCAATCGCTGGTACCACCATTTTTCCATTATCATATTTAAAACTTTGAATAAATACTCCTGTGGGTACATTGTGACTCCCTAGTCGAAGAGACCTGAACTCGCGTGTAAACATGCCATGCATTTGCGAATGAAATCGTGCGATACGCTTTCAAAAGACACAATTGAATATGAAGGTGAAATTAATTAATAGATCTGAGGAGAAATATACCCGTGAAAGGGCTCAGGATGTTCAGAAAGTCCACCGCAATTTGGACCCACAATTGCATCCTTTTGAAAAGGCGGTCGAATACACACGGGCCTTGACTGCAGCAAAGATGGATAGAATGTTTGCCAAGCCATTTGTTGCATCTTTTATGCACGATGACGGTGTGAATTGTTTGGCCAGGAATCCGAAGAGGCTGAACTCGCTCTTGTCAGGGTCTGCTGACGGGGACATTCGGATATGGGATGTGGCAGCGAAGCGTTGCTTACGGAAGCTTATTGGACATAAAGGGGCTGTTAGAGGTATCTCTGTTACTCCGGATGGGGGCTTTGCCATATCTGCTGCAACGGATTGCAGTGTGAAGATGTGGAAGGTGCCTTTTGCTCCATTTGTGTCTGGTCAGGTGCAGATAGATGATACCCCGGTGATGGAATTTGAGGGGACGAACGCATTTTTAGGGGTTGATCATCATAGTATGAAGAATCAATTTGCGACTGCTGGGGCTACTGTTCAGTTGTGGGATCATGAGCATGTAGAGCCATTGTCTGCCTTTTCATGGGGGTCTGATACAGTGACATCGATTCGATTTAATCCGGCCGAGCCCGATTTGTTTGCTGCGACGAGTAGTGATAGGGGTATAGTGCTGTATGATATACGGTCGTCGACGCCGGTGAGGAAAGTGGTGATGCAAATGAAGTCCAATGCGGTGAGCTGGAACCCCATGGAGCCCTTGAATTTCACAGTGGCAAATGACGACTCGTGTTTGTACTCGTATGATATGAGGAATCTCTCTATATCTACATGTGTGCATAAAGATTTTGTATCGGCTGCAATGGATGTGGACTACTCTCCGACTGGAAAGGAATTTGTTGCGGGATCATATGATCGGACCATGAGGATATTCAAGACTGGAGGTGGACATAGCAGAGAGGTGTACCATACGAAGCGAATGCAGAGGGTTTTTGCATCATTGTTTAGTGGTGATGGGACATTTGTGTTTTCAGGGTCTGATGATATGAATGTTCGAGTCTGGAAAGCAGAGGCAAGTGAGCATCTTGGAACACTGTTGCCGCGTGAGAAGCAAAAGGATGTGTACAATAAGGCTTTGATTGAGAAGCATAAGCACCTTCCCGAGGTGAAGAGAATTATTCGACATAGACATCTTCCAGGCTCGATATACAAGGCGAAGAAGCTGCGCAGAGATATGGAGGATAGCGAGGCCAAGAAGCTTAGAAATAGGATTGCACATTCTGCACCTGGAGCAGTACAGGTGAAGCCAGCGAGGAAGAAGAAGATTATGAAGGAATTTGAATGAATGGATTGGTGCATCGTGTTTGTATTTTTTTTACAGCGAAGGTTGGTGTCACGATTTTCTGATGCCATCAAAGTCTTCAAATGCTCTGGCAAATTGACCATAGTTCACAGGTGAGTGACTATCTTGAAATGGATTGTCGGTCGAGTCAGCTCCCTGTGCCTCAGAGTTGGTGTATGCTGTTGTTGGTGGAATATATGGAGGGGTGAGATCTCTGTTTGATAAGGCTTCCCAGTCAAATCCGTTGAACCAGGGGTGAGTCTTGATGCCAGAAGCCCCAAAGTACCCCAACCGTTTACTTGGCGTCTTCACTAACAAGCTCGAGATGAGACTTTGCAATTCCTGTAATGCATATACATTGATTTTTGTTACTAGTGGATACGAACTCTTTTGTGGTTGACTCGTGCATCGTACCCATGAGAAATGGCTTGGCATTCTGTAGGATATGTTGGTGATGGATTTGAACATGGTCACCCTATCCTCGTCACAGAATGGAGGCTTGCCCGCCACCATTTCGAATATTAATATTCCTAATGACCACCAGTCAACTGCGTGGCTGTGCCCAGTCTGAAGAATCATTTCTGGAGCAAGGTATTCTGGAGTACCACACATGGTGAATGACTTTGATCCTTTTGGTATCATCTTTGCAAAACCAAAATCGGTAAGTACTGCATATCCAGAGATGTCCAAAAGGATATTTTCAGGTTTCAAGTCCCTGCAGAGCAGAATGTGATGCATAGTTAGAATCCATCTTGCTCGACCACATGTGTCACACATACCTCCAGGAGACCCCTCGCTCGTGCAGATATTCGAGTCCCATGACAACGCAGCCAGCATAAAACTTTGCTTCGTTTTCTGACAATGAATTAACTCTTGTGGATAAGTAATTGAAGAGCTCTCCTCCCTCAGCAAGTCTCATGAGCATGTACAAATGACGCCGGTCCTGAAAGCTTGCAGCGAGAGACACTAGAAAGGGTGATTGCAGGTGCTCCATCACCTGCTTTTCCCGCACAACGTGCTCTGTTAGCTTACTAGCAATAACTTTTTCCTTCTTAATACACTTGAGCGCATATTTTATATTATTATGTCGACATCGAACGAGATACACTTTCCCGAATGCACCATGTCCTAGCGTTTTCAAAATTTTTAAATCTCCCGTGGACAATTTGGGTGGCAAGGTATTGTGTCCTGAATCCTGAGCATCGATTTTCCCAATCTTCATGGTCAGCTCTTGGTGAAAGTCTTTAACAGCTTCAAAAAAGTCTCTTCTTTTCAACACAAGGAGCTTTACGGGAGATGTGGCCGTGATAGTCGCTGTTCTAGGATCATCACGCAGCAGTGCCCTCTCCCCAAAGTACTGACCAGGCTCCAAGCGAGCAATCTCTTTGTATATGCTTCCCTGTGCTTTAATTACAGAGCAAGTTCCAGATTCAATGATGTAAAATGAGTCGCCAACATCACCCTCTTTGAAGATGAGTTCACCCTCTTTAAACATCTCCTCTTGAAGCTTGTCACACATGTCATCCAAATCATTCCGCCCAACATGCTGCAATAAGGGGACTTTTCCCAATGCCTTGACTTTCCAGATCGTCATCAATGTTTTCAAACTACCAAAGTGCTCTTCAAATGTCTCTCGAGAACATCGTAGCAGAGAAACATCTGTCCAAGCCACAGCAGATGCAGCTCTTGGTGCATCTGTCAGCAAGGCCTTTTCACCAAAACATTGACCTTGCGTGCATTCAGCAAGTACCTGACCAGTGGATTCCAATAATCGACATGCACCCTTTTCGATGATATAAAACGCGTCTCCCACATCTCCAATATTGAAAATCGTCTGTCCTTGTGCCACATGTACAGGCTCCATGGCTTTTGACACCTGCAACATCTGCTCATCTGTCAGAGCAGAAAGTACAGAGACATTTCGCAAAACCGAGTACACCCAGGCATGTTCCAGAGAACTGAATAGTCTATTGAAAACTTCTCTTGTTATTGTAAAGCACACTGTACATGTCGAACTTCGAACATCAGCGCTTCGAACATCATCACGAATCAGGGCTCTTTCCCCAAAGTAAGAGCCCTTGGAAAGGCTCGTCACAACCTCTCCATCCACAAGCACCTCTACCATACCCTCATCAATCATATAAAATACCTTGCCAACATCGCCTTGCCGAATAATATAGTCACCCTCCCGGAATTCCTCCAAGACCATGGCCTCATACAGCAGGCTCTTTTGCTCCTGCATTCACACCATGCATGCCTGTATGACACAATACACAACCATCCCTACAATATACAAGCATACCAGTGGTAAACTCTTCAATAATGGGATCGATTGGATCGCATCTGACTTTTTCATCTCAATATCCTTTGAATGCGCCTGCTTGATTGCCTGATACACATGCCGTTCCATTTTCCATACTTTCCCAGAACTCGTCGCCGTGACTGTTGCCGAACGAGGGGCATCATACAAGAGCGCAAGATCACCAAATACACTGCACACATCATGAGACAACTTTATAATACTCGCCAACCATGTTCATGATAGACACCAGCTGAAAACGCACAAGGACGTTCCAAAGTCACTGCCAAGCAGCACAACTTCCTCTGTGTCCTCCCTCTCGAATCGTTTCGTCACTGAAAATGTCCCATTTTCTACAATATATAACTCCTGACCATCAAGTTCTCCTTGTCGTATCACATCAGATCCAGCCTCCACATACTGTGGAGACATGCTCTCCACAATGGCCTGTTTTGCAGACAGAGAAAGACCCTGAAACAATATACCATCAGCCATCACCCTCAATAGCATTTGAAAAACTCTATTAGTCTTTGGATACTTGGTAATCGCATCATACGTGAGAGAATGGGTCCCCTGAGCAGCTACAGCAACCCTTCGCCTCTGCCTCGCAACACCACCCTGTACCCCCTCCCCACACCCACCCACACCCTTGATTACACCAGAACGCTGTACATCAACTTTACAATCCCCATCAAACCGAGGCGCATCTACTGCCATAGGACCGAAAGACAGCAACCCCTGGTCTCCCATGGAATCCTCCTTGGTGACCTGACTGAGGCATTGACCCATTGCCAAGGGTATATATATACTACCACCACAGAGAGAATAAAGAAACCCAGATTCACCTACGACTACTCGTAGTGGTACGTGTATTCTAAGAAAACATTCCTCTCTCAAATCACCAGGCACTATTCTATTCAATCAATGAATCAATGACCAGTCAAGCATAGGGCCATGGGTGACATGACCAGTGGTGTCTAGAAATATCCGATGCACATGACCCCATGATCCCATTGCCTATACTCGTGAATCCCCCTATTAATTCTTTTCTAATTTAATTTCATGTAGTAGTAGCAACAGGCATTGTGGATTGGGTGCCAAATACGAATATTTCGGATTTGCTCTGTGTCATTCAGTTTCTCACCATAAACACAAGGGTCTCTTCGTTCACCGCATTTTTACAGTACTGGCAGATTGATGGCACTGAGAAGGGCTTCAGTCGGTGGCTGCGGTGTTCTGGAACGGTGGTTGGTGGGGAAAAGGTGTCCACTTGAACAGACGTATAACGCCATTCGGACCATTGCATCGTCTTCAGAGGGGTCTCCTACGATAGTAACAAGGCAAGAGAAGGGTGGCAGAGTATGGGGATTCGGTGCAGTTTTGGGACTGGCCTCACTGGCAGCCATGACATCCAGCATGAATGCAGATGCCCCTGCTGCGGAAAAGAGCACCGAGGGCAAGGAGACGGAGGAGAATCCGTATTCTATACGACATTATAAAGCATTGGGAAAGCTTCCGGACTCTATTACATTGTATCAATACGAAGTGTGTCCATTTTGCTGCAAAGTCAAGGCATTCTTGGACCTGCACAAGCTTCCATACAGGGTTGTGGAAGTGGATCCATTGGGCAAGTCCGAACTGAAATGGAGCGATTATAAAAAGGTCCCAGTCGTGCTTCTTGACGGATCTGCACAGCTGAATAACAGCTCATCCATTATAAGCCAATTATTTGTGGAACTCAAGGCATCCGAGACCCCATCATCATCATCATCATCATCCACAATGTGGTTCTCCTCGCGTACAAAGAAGAACAGTAGCAGCAACAACAACACTCCTGATGATTCCATGGTTCGAGAAGAATGGCGACGATGGGTTGATGAGAAATTCGTCAGAGCAATCACAGTGAACATTTACAGGACTGCCAATGAATCCTTCCAGACATTTGACTACATCACAACACATGGTAACTTTGGATGGGCCCAGCGCCAAGCAGCCCGCATCGTTGGCGCCACAATGATGTGGAGCCTTAGCAATCGCTTAAAGAAAAAGTATGGAATCGAAGGTGATGTGCGGGAAGCTCTCTACACCCTTGCTGAAGAGTGGGCACAGGGCCTCCAAGGACAGCCATTCATGGGAGGAGCAACACCATCCCTGGCAGATATTGAAGCCTTTGGTGTCATCAGAAGCATTACAGGCACAGATACATTCCATGACTTGCAGCATAACACACGCATTAGTCCCTGGTACGAGAGAATGATGAAGGAAGTTGGAGATTCCTCTCGTATTTCAGAGATTTCTATAGGGGCTTGATGGCCATGTGAGTTGACATGAACAGGTGGCAAATTCCAAATCCAAAACTATCTGTAATATAATACGCAGTAGTATCGTATGACTTGATCCAATACGTATTACATTGTAATCATTCGAGAGCGGTATTTGCACCATGTCGTGTACAAGTGACGAATTTGGTGAATACACGTGTTTTAACACAACAGTCACGGGAGAAAACGTGCTCACTGCCATTATATTGGATGCTATTCTAGGTATTCTATGTTATATTGGCTTTGTATTGTGGAGAGGATACTTTCCTGTCTATAGGGGAAGGGAGATTCTACCAGGAGTTCGGTATAGGCCTCCTAAACTGTCGCTGAAGACCCATCGGAGGTTTTGGACATGGATGATTCCTACATTTAAAGTTACAGATTCGGAATTTCTAAAGTCTGCTGGGTTAGACGCCCTCGTTGCTGTGAGAATTTTATCATATGGTATTGCGTTGTTTATTCCAGTTGGTCTGTTTGGTATTGCCATTCTGCTTCCAATCAATTATACGTCGAATGGACTGATTGAGCAAGGTGATGCGCCTGCGAACGTAACAGATAGTAATTTGACGTACTTGTTCCTGAGGATGACGATATCGAATATGCCTAACGGGTCTGATTTGATGTGGATTCATTTTGTCTTTTTGGTGTTGATGATTGGGTATGGATGCCTTCTGGTTGTGCGTTATTACGAGGAGAATATCTCGATGCGACATACGTTGTTTGCGAATTATGTGGAGGATATGAAGAAGGGTGTGGCATTTGATGCGGACTCGTCGGCTGCTGTTCCTGAAGGGCAAGGCAAGAGTCAGCATGACTTGGAGAGGATTCTGGAGGGGGCAGAGTCTGATCTGGCGATAGGGGAGAACGAGGCTGCTGAATTGCAGCGATTGGCGAGTCATTTGGAAGCTGGTACTGTGAATCAAAGAGTTGTGTCGATGATGCAAGCAGAGAATCAGACTCTTCTTGCTCAAGCATTTCGGCAGACGATTGAGAGGCCAGAGCCTGGAAAGTTGTGGCCTGTTATGCGGCCAAGGCCGATATCTGATGCTCGACCTCAGTTTGCTGGGAGATATGCTGTGTTGGTGATTGATGAGCCTCGGTCACAGTACAAGAAATCTGCGACTGTGTCCATCATGAGGAAGGGAGAAGCCAAGCGTACGAAGAAATCGCTACTTGGGAGAGCATGGGTCAGTACAGCATCGTTTTTCAACGGGTCTGCTGTTGCCACTACTGATGCATCTGTGGCTGAACAATCAAACGTGAATTCGAAAGAAGAGGAGCATGAGGCTGCACAGATGGCTATTGCGTCTCAAGCATCAGGTGTTAGTCTGCATGTGGATGGTCATGCTGCCATGGAAAGAAAAGTCAAGTCCAGTTGCTGTGGTCTCGTGAAACAGAGTGAAAAAGCTTGGGAACAGGACGTTAAAGACAGATATGAGCGGTTTACGTTTATTGAGACGACGTTCAGGCGATTGTTTGGGGAAGACTTTGACTGTGTGATTCCAGTGTACAATACTGAAGAAATTGATTCGGTTTTAATGAAGCGATACAATACGCAGGCTGCTATCGTGCGAGTCAAACTTCAGATATCGAATTTACAATCAAAGGAACAAAAGAATAAAGAAAAGGCCGAGAAGAAGATTCAGAAGCTCCAGGCAAAGCTTGATTCGCTTGAAGAGAAGGATGCGGCATTTGGCAAACTGGTCGAGGAAGTGAAGCGTGAAATCTTTAGCAATCCTGCCCGTCCATCATTCATTGCTCTGTTTCACACGGCGATGGCAGCAAATACAGCTGCGAATGTGAATGCCAACCCAATCAGTTGGAGAGGGTTCCATACAATGCCAGCACCAGATCCTGACAACATTAATTTTCCTGCGTTGACGCGTAGTTATGGGTCTCGTAGCGTCAGATCTATTGTATCTCTCATACTGATCATCTTGGTGATGTTATTCCCGCTTGGTATCTTTACAGGAGCCTTCTCTCAGCTGGAAGCTGCAATCTGCCCTGCCTCGGAGGATGCTTCTGTGTCTGCATCTGGAAGCTGGATTTGCTCGGATGATTTCTGGGCGAAATTGATCATGAGTGTACTGACAGGAATGCTTCCTCAGATTTTGATGACTGTGTACCAGTCAGTCTTCCTTCCCATTTACATCATGTTTTGTTCACAAGCTGAAGGGAAGCATTACTCGCTCTCTAAACTGGATCTGAGGTGTGCACAGCTCTTCTTTCATTGGAATGTGTGGAACTTTTTCTTTGGTACATTGCTCGGAGGAACTATTTTCAGTGGTCTGAGGCAAGCTATTTCGGATCCTGGGGAAATTATCAACATTTTGGGGACTGCCGTCCCTGCAGCAGCAAATTTCTTCATCAATTATGTCATTTTGAGAGCATTGACGATGACAATGTTTAGGTTGTTCTATCCACACGCGTGTGTTGGTATGAACATTGCTCAATGGTTCTATGTGATGCCCCGTACGTATCTTTATTGCTGCTGACATGGGAGGAAATCTGTGACGATATTTCTTACCACGCCAATACTATCTCTGTGCAGGACCAAAAACACCGATGGATTTTGCTCGCTCTCATCCTCTAAGAAACTGCCGTTTCTCGAGAGATTTGTCGATTTCTGTGCTGACAATCTTTGTTGCCAGCTGCACATACACAGTCATTGCCCCATTCATTCTTCCATTTACCATGTTCTATTTCTGCGTCATGTACATGGTCTGGAGGTATCAGCAGCTATATGTATACCAGTCAACGTACAGATCGTTTGGACAGATGTGGACATTCTATGCCCATCGCCTTGTTGCCATTTTTGCCCTGACAATTCTGTTTACAGGTGTGATGTTCTTGATCAAGAGAGCATATGTCCAAGGTGGTATCACTATCATATGCGGCGAGTTGCTCATGCTGATGTTTAATATATACATCACTTCGAAATACGACAGCGTTGTGCATGAAGTGCCAGTGGCACTGCTGGAAGCAATTCCAAGGGCCAACCTTGACAAGCAGCAGTTCTTACCACCATCCCTGCGTAAAGAAGAAGAGGGATGGTTCCTTGAACATGGAAAGGTACGATACGAGTATATTGATATGGTATACGACAGTGTGACTCATGCAATTTCTCCGCCATGCAGGCTTGGATTTTCTGGGGAGCCCCTCGCTATGGCTACTAGGCCAAATAAATTACTCGCGTATTGTCTCTGAGCATCCCTGGAACTTTCATGGGATTCGTGAGCATACATATGATATAATCGTCTTGGGCCGCCGTTTCTTTTGTTTTTGGCCCTGGTTGGCTCATTCATTCATTCTGCATGAAGAACAGAATGGCCATCGGTGTTTGGGCATTGTTGTCATGTACACGCGTGCTTTCTTTACTACTGCATTTTAAAAATAAATAAATAGTCAATATATCCCTTAAGAAAGACTGTGCATGCGCGAACGAGATATTGTCCGAGAGAATATTCCCTGTCCACGAGAGCTGTATTTCAACCCTGATACACTGCTGCGTTCGCTTGATTCCAGTCATGAATGAAAATCAGACAAATAATACGAAAGAAATCCACCCCAAAAAGTCTCGCGAGAGATCAGAGGGGTCAAAGCGGAAGCGAGTCAAGCCTTCTAATGGTCCGTGCGAAGAGGCCACGCTAAGGATTGATCCAATCCTGAAAGTTGGGTATGATTTATTAAACCAACTGAAAGGTTTCATGGGGGAGATGATTGCTAAGGATAAAGCGAGGGACTGTATCGAAGAGCAAGTCTTCACATCAAGTTTGGCCATTATTGGGTGGTTGAATCAACAGGTGACGCTTCGATACGCTCTCGCGGTTCAGAATTACAGAGGGGTGCGGTTTCTATTCTGATGATGATTCGACTTATGGTTGACTGTTTTCTTTGGTGGCGCTGCAGAATGCCATGGCTTCTCATCTGGTTTCAATACAGGACCAGGGCGGTACACAGCCCAAGGTACAAAGGATGCCTGGTCCTCGTTCAACCGCGGTTGCGGTCGTGCCACCTGATGAGAAGCGCAAGAAGATTGCCCAGATGGCCCTGCACGAACATGGGGAGGACATGAGAGCTCACAACCCGAGACCTCCAGCGCACATCCCCGAACCAGTGGCTTTGTCTGATGAGGAGATGGCCATCAAGCTGCACAGGGAGATGAATGTCCAGCCATTCTTGAGGGCACACGAGCGGAAAGAAAAGCTTGCTGATCCTGTGGCTTCTGGGATTAATGAACAATTGGCAATGCTTGTGGAGAAGATCACTGGTTTCAAATGTGATCAATATGGCTCTAGATCAATCTGATAGATGGCTGTTCTACACTTTAAACATGATGTAATTATTTCAAACGAAAAAAACAAGTTTCTCAAATGCTTGAGAAGATGAGAATATCTAGTGGTTTGGAGAAACAATGTCCGAGTCTGTGACCTGGACATCATCAGTCATTGTTTCTTGATAATTTGGTGACTTTGATATGCTAGTCCGGCGGGATCTTCTTTGACCTGCGGATTGGACTTGGACATGTGCTTCGTAGTCATCATTCTCGACAAAGCTAATCTTTCTACTCGGTTTTGGGGTTGTTGATGCAGGGGCGGATTTTTTCAGCACCCCTTGAACCTTTTGCTTGTGGCTTTGCGAGCGGAGGACGTCGCAATACTCATAAAACAGCTCCCAATCTCCCATTTCTTCACCGGTGTCCTCTGGTGCATTGGCAACCCGCCCCATGTCCTCGAGCGTACTGAGAATAGATGAGGCTTCATCGCCTTTAACTTTTACTACAAAGAATGAGGCACCCTGGAGGAATTCTAGGCTTGAAGGGATGTCTTCCAAAGCATACAGGGCTCCTTTTTCTGCTATATACGATAGCGTTGATATCGGAGCATTCATTCCGGCCTGGCTGTTTGCAATCTTATGGGATAGAAGTAGGAATGGTTCAATCGCCTTCTCAGCCAGCTCATCCCGCTCTTCTTCTGGGAGCGATTCCACTTCTTTGCAGTATCTAGAGTAGCAGATGCGCATAGCATTAAGGTACACATCTGGCAAGCATGTGGTATCGAGAGATCTCAGTTTTTTCACAAGTTCCTTGAATGTATTCGAAACATCAGGAGACAGTGTGGGATGTTCCCAGTATGAGAGAATTTTGGCCCCGAGTTGCTTGTATTGTCTGATTCCAACAAAGCAGCAGATTCTATACGCCAAATCTATCGCTGATACAGTAGCCTGACCTCCAGTCTGGATGGCATCAAAGGTTGACTACAGGGATAATGAGGGTTTAGTTACGAAAGCATGATGGTGAGATATCCAAGCAATTAGACGTACTGGGCGCGTGATTCCATGTTCAATAGCATTCCAGAAAGTGTCTATATCTTCGTCGAGAGGCGAGTACCCTACTTCTTTCAAATACCCTGGAAGTGTGTTTGAACTGAAAACAGTAAACACATCAGCCATGATAGCTGCGGACTGCATATACATCACCTGGTATTAGCACAAGGAATCTTGAAATACACGAGAAGGTATCAAAAAAGGGACGTACAGATGCTGCAGTGTTTATCCAGTTTTGTGACAATGCAGTCTGAGTGACAAGGCTGACTGCTGATATCAAGTCTGACACATCGTCTTTGATAGACAACAGTGTGCTTCTATCAATCCCGTCTTCTTCCAGGCTAGCCAGTTTGAACAGAAGCATTGTGAACAATGATCTTTCCGCATCGAAAGTTATAGATGTGGGGAACTCCCAGCCCTCAGAGACAAACCTTAGCAACGTGCGAAGGTTGTTCTGTGTCACCATGTCATCCGAGAAGGACGCTGGGTGGGCTGCCAGCAGACCAGCCACGTGACTGACAGCTCTTCTAATTGTATAGAACTCTTCTGATTCCTCAGACCCATCTGAAAGGCGATACTTTTCGGCCAGTGCCTGCATTTTACTGAAACCCATTCTGCTCATCAGAACCAAAGACTTTTCGAGATCTGAACAACATTCTTGCTCAATCTCAAGCAGAATGGCCTTGGCGATATCTCTAGTATTACTCTTCCCTTCATTTGTACACCACACAATTGACTTGGCACATGCAAGTACACATTTCGGATCACAGTGCCTGGAAAATCCTTGCTTCATCTTTTTCAAAAGTTTAGTGAAGTTGGCTTCCTGCCTCTTCAAGGAAAAAAGCTCGATATTGGTGAATGGAATCATCCTCGCAAATACTGCAATCATTGATGAATCTGTCTGATATTTCTCAATCAGAGAGTCCAAATCCTTTTGCATTGCCAAGGACACCTCCTGCTTCGCTGCTGCCTGAGTCTTCTTCCGCTCTTTTGCAGAGTGGCCCTTGGCTGCAGAGCCTTCTATTGCTGATTGAGCCGCACACAACAAGCACAAAGCCAGATGACGAGTCGATTCTTCTCCAAATATGACAGATGGCATATCATGAAGTAGCCACTCACACATTAAACTCCACCGTTTCAGACACTCCAGATTGTGGGAAAGAGAGGAAACCACAAAATACACAATCTGCTCCGGCAAAGAGCCATGCTCAGTGTCATGTGATTCATCCAAAGACTGTAAAATAGACAGTACACCAGCTAATTCATGCTCTTGCCCAGTTGGCGCTTTGCTCTGACCCTTTTTCTCGCCCCTTTTGTTAACAGCCACAGAAGCCACTTTAGACTTTGTCATGGCTTCTTTGCCCATCTTCTTGATCATTCCTGATGCAAGTTCAGCGGCTGCAGCGCGCAATTTTTCGCACGGATCACTCAGCAAATTAAATACATTATTTGCTGATTCAGGTCCAAGATGATTTCCACGGACAAGAATGGCCACCAGCTCAGTTCCGGCAGTTGCAACAGCATCATCTTTATCTTCCATCAGCTCTTGAATTCTCTCAGAGAACCTATTGGTAAAGTCTTTCAGCTGAATAGCATTGTTTCCATCTTCGTAGACACCCCGAATGGCCAGAATAGATGCATGTCTAACTGCTGCATCCTTATCCGACAATCCCCATGCAAGATATTTCAAATACGTCGAGCTCAAAAAGGAGGACGGGTACAAAATCATCCATCTGCCTAGACTATGAACAATAGTCGTACGAATCTCGGTATCCACATCGCGAAATCGCGTGGCAAAGACAGACTGAAAGATCGAGTCCACAAAACTCAATAACTCCTTCAAAAGACCCGAGGCCTTTTCTGCCTGTGCCTTGAAGGCCTCGGATGTATTGCCTTTTCTACCACTCTTTGCACCTGATGCTTGCGCCAATGCTGCTTCCCTCGAATCATGCAACTGTGCCACCAGAAACAACAGCGATGTTGAAATCTGTGCCACTGTAATTGTTGCAATCCTCCTCACCTCTCTAATCACAGATGTGCTCAAAGATATCGCTAGATTGATAATCTTGTCCAATACAAATGTATGGAAATCACCAGACTTTCCCAGCTCACGAAGCGTCGTATCCCAGAGCTCCCTGTAATTTTCCTTCATATGCTTTCCATTACGACCACCCAAAATATTTTCCAACCCATGCTCCTTCACCGACTCCTCGATCTTAATCTTTAATTCATCCGCACCATATTGCTCGATATCCTCACTAGAAATAGACATGGCCACCAAGCCACACGCCTGCAACAACAATGTTGCTGCCTCCGCAGTTGCTCCAGCCTTGTCCTTCCTATATGCAGCCACCCATTTCATGCTCGCCGTCTCGATAGCAGCACGACCCCGCCTCGCAGATAATAAAAGCGCTGTATCACCAACAATATCAGTACTGGTCTGAATCGGAGGCACCGCCTGGGCTGCTTTCTTCCCTTTCCCTCCACCCTTCTTCTTAGCCCTGGCTCCCTCCCCTCCTTGAGCATTCATTCGATTACCCTTGCCATTTTCCTGTTCCTCTTCATCACTCTCACTAGATGCATCATCATCGTCGTCGTCGTCGTCGTCGTCGTGATGAGAATCGTGCTTGTCGTCCTGAACTCCTTCCTCCTCCTCCTCCTCCTCCTCCTCCTCCTGCAGTACGTTGGCGTCGTCTACAGGCGCCTGTTCCCCTGAAACCTGACCTTCCCCTTCATCAACGCTCTGCAATCTACAACAAATACAAACAAACCCATAATCAACGTCAGTCCCAGAAAAACAAGACTCATCCCAACCACCACGACCCCCAAACGTCATCACCCCGCAACGTACTCTTTCACGTCTTCTTCTACAGCCTCCTCCTTCTTCCCTCGAGTTCTTCTTCTTTTACGAACCCCTACCATGCTAGATAAATGAATTAATTACGCAAACAGTGCGTTACGCGTAGTATCAAAAGAGTCCTGGATTCAAATTTCTAAACCGACTGGAATTCCGACGACCATGCCCCAAATCCACGAATATTGATATATTGATACTGTATATAGAGTTATACAAGTATGTAATTGGTTATAATACTGCTGGGGGCGAGCACTGGTGTCCAAAGTAGCTGATTCGAAAATTCAAAATGCGGGAAACGTTTGTTTTAATCTACTTAATGTAGGAATATAGACGCATCCAAGCATAGATTGCCGACGTAATTGGGTTGATTCTCAATTCTATTGACACAAAGAGACCATGCATGTTGTTGAGATGTCAGTAGTGGGTCATATTCGCTCCCTCTAAACCCGACATGCCATGCTCTCTTTGAAGAGCGAATAATTCTCAAAACGAGCGCAACGATCCTACATAATGGTGTCTATAGGGTCTTATTCTGCAATTATGAGGGTTCATTCCAGTCTGCGACTGCGTGTACACCAATCAGGTTGGATACAGGGCCTTGTTGGGTGCAAAAGAAGACGTCAGTATGCCCACAGAGCCTCGTCGGTCGCGGAGGATACTACTGTGTTTGCTGAGAATGATGTATATGATGAGGAGAAGGAGGAGATATCATCGGCATACGTCCATCTTCCTTTTTGTAAGAAAAAGTGTCTGTATTGTGATTTTCCAGTGGTGGCAGTTGGTCAAGGGAGGAAGACTGCTGACTACGATGCACAGTATAGGGATTATAAAGACGATATGATGACGTCTTATGTGGACTCTTTGTGCAAGGAGATAGAGTTGACTCCTGTGCGGGATGCTATGCATACAAGAGAGGAGGCTGAGGATGTGGTGCCAGTTGCATTGAAAACGTTGTATTTTGGTGGTGGTACGCCGTCCTTGTTGCCTTTGCAGGAATTAGAGCGGATTTTAAATGCATTAAGGCGTCGATTTGGTATAGAATCCACGGCGGAGATTACAATCGAGGCGGACCCGGGTACCTTTGATGCACATAGATTGAAGAGTTATATGGACATGGGGATCACGCGTGTCAGTGTTGGAGTTCAGGCGTTTGATGATCGATTACTCGAACTTTGCGGTAGATCACACGCATTATACGATGTATATAAAGCTATAGAGGACGTTCATGCTGCTGGTGTGCCATCGTGGAGCCTTGATTTAATCAGTGGGCTCCCAGAGTTGGATATGGATGCATGGGAAAAGAATATCTTGTGTGCAATCGATGCGCAATCTACTCATATTTCGTCGTACGATTTGCAAGTTGAGCCTGGAACGCCGTTTCATTCGTTATATAGACCAGGTGTGAGTCCATTGCCCAGTGATGATGAGAGTGCATCCATGTATGCCCTGGCAGTTGATCTATTCACGGGCCATGGATTTGATCACTATGAGCTTTCTAGCTATGCAAAGCGTGGTCACCAATGTGCTCATAATGCAGTGTATTGGGATGGTAAGGGGTACCATGCCTTCGGCATGGGTGCTTCGTCCTATGTGAATCGCAGTAGGGTGACTCGGCCCAGAAAATTCAATGCATATCTTGCATGGGTGAAGCAGTTTGAGGAATCCGTCGAAAGTAACCGCCATCCATTACCTCATGTTGATGCTCCGAGAGCAACGAGTGAAGATGTGGTGACTGATATGATTATGCTGCAGCTTCGAAAGGCAAGTGGGTTAGACCTGGGTGTCATTGAGAAGAGATTTAGGCATGGGGCGTTGATAAAAGATGCTATACTGGATGGACTCTCGCCGAGTTTTGAACGGGGACTTGTTCACTATGATAAGGAAAACAATACAGTCAAGTTTGTAGATCCAGACGGTTTTCTACTCTCAAATGATGCTATTTCTGATATCTTTGTCACATTGGACAGATTGAAGAGATGAGTGTCACTAGTATTACATCAATCCTTCTTATTTCTATTCCCGTACTTTTTGAAATCTCCTGTGAATCTAGCAGTGACTGCAATAATAAAGGCAAACAGATTATAATCCAAAACTTTCATCAGAACTCTGAATCCAATGGCGGTGGGTCCAATATCCCTCCAAATCAATCTTCCAATCGAGGAAAAGATGATATCAGGCAGATCATCTGGAGCCACAGCAAGCTTTTTGAAAAACTCCAAAGCACCTAGCTTATGAGCCTTGTCATAAAATCGCGTGGCCACTGGAGATGGATGGATGACAAGAACATCAATACCTTCGCTTCGAACCTCTGCAGAAAGCGATGCCCCAAACGATGAAATGAATGATTTCGTGGACGCATACAGCACAGAGAAGGGATTTGGGATTGCCGCAGCAGCGGAGGATGTATATACAAAGCAACCTTTCAATTTCTTGGAGATCATCCTGCCAAGCAACAAGTGTGTTATTTGCACAGCACTGGTTGCATTGCATTCCAGGTTGGCCATGTGCTTTTCCACATTATGAGAGTCGAAAAATCCAGTGAGAACATATCCGGCATTCAAGAATACACACTGAATATCGATATCGCTCGTCTTCTCTGCAATCACAGGTATATACCCAGGAGCACCCAGATTGACTCCAATCTTACGGAATGTCACATCAGGATACGACTCCATCAGTTCCTGATACGTCTGCTCAAAGACCTCATCATCCAATGCTACCAAAACAACATTCAACCCTTGACTGGCCAGTTTCTTGGCGATTGACTTTCCAATACCTGCAAGGTTGCAATAAGGAGTAGGTCCAAGGAGGACAGTGCCATAGGCAAGCAGTTCAGTCAACAAGGCAACGCACCACTGCTTCCACCAGTTACAAGCCCCCAGGTCGCATTATATGACTTCTTCAGATTTTTTGTCTTGTAAAACAGAGCCACAAACACGTGGGGGATGAAATATCCGAGAAAGTAGAAGGCAACGATCCACGTGCAGACCGTTCCAACGATCGACGCCAAAAGCGACATTTCTGTATCCAATGAGACAGTCTTGGGGTAGATTAGTGTAATTCTGATCTATTTGAATGGTTGCAGCCCTGGATCTATGCCAAAAATGGCACATTTTGCCGCAAAAACTTCCGTAAAAAGACAACCAGAGATCCGGATCTCTAGAGATCCAGATCTGGATCTCTTCCACTGCTCCTTCAAGACCGACATTGGCCCCTTCCAAGCTTGCATTTCATTGTAGATGTACCTTGGAGTACAGAAAATAGTACAAGAGGCGACCCCAGTTGACAATTCGAGGCACCCATTTGAGCCTGCAGGCAGTGAGAGTTCGGTTCTCTTCAGTGTTTTTGGATATGACTGGCGCTTTTGCCTTGTAACGATTTGAAAATTGGTATTTAAGACAAGGCGCTTGTCAAAGGGTGCGAGTTGAGAGAGGAAATTGAACAGAGAAGCACTGCATGGCTTCTGCAGAAACAGGGGTCCATTCGGCGCAGGTAGGCTATATTACTGTGTGATTTGGGACTCAAAATCTCTACAGTGTGCAGTTATAATGTATGTGTCGTACTATGCGTGTGCAGGTGCTGCGGTTGACGAATAAATTAAGGTCTGAGCAGGGAACATGGTGCAAGACACCTGACGAATTGTACATCAAGGCAGACAGGCTACTGGATAAGAGCGATGTTGTCGATGAAGGTAACTCGTCAAAGCATTTACATGACGCTATTTTTGGTAAGGGGGTAACTCTTAGTAGAGAAGACAAGGCTTGTTTGGACTCGTATGTCCGATATGTTGTCTTGCTTCTGGGGAATGATGCATCTGCACAGGCAATGTCACACGATGCAGCCGAACGCTGTTGGAATGTCTTGTTAAAACTATACGAGAGTGATACTATTTGTCAGGATGAGAGGGAGGCTAGAGATGGACGGAAATTGCAGAGGAAAGTTGGGCAGGCAGTTGAAGAAGTTTTAGGGGCATACATGGCAGATGTATCGATTGTACAGCCTTTGTTTCAAAGTTTTAAGAAATTATATGGTCTGGTATCTGTGAAGAGAGGATTGAATGATGTCAATCAGGTTTCTATTGGTACCCAAGAGATGGGCAGAGCAACATATTACCACGGTGATAAGGACGTGGTTTTAGTTATTTGTGGTGTTCCAGTAACACCGTGGACGTTTACAAACGCTTCAAAAAGCACTCATTCTAGTACTGGAGTAGAAGTGGAGAGAATTCCCGATAGTCGACAGAACATCACAGATGAGGACATGCAGAAGGCATCCTCAGAGGCTTTGGGTGGCCACAAGGCATTGGTATCAAATGGTGATATTGGCGCTATGTGGCTCCTTGAATGGTTGATGAAAGTAACAAAAGCCCAAAAAATATCCGAATGCGAGGATCTTGGGACACGCGTCGCCTTGTTGGTTATGGATCAAAGCATGCAAGATGAGAGTTTGGCAGCAGATTTGTTTGACCTTGTTGGCGAACAGGTATTTGAATATGCAGAAGAGCTACTCCTACAGCGAGGTAACTTGCGAAGAAACTTATCGTCGGCCATCAAGATAGTCAAGAAAGAAGGGCAAGAGCATATGGATCATGAGAAATCTGTGCCTGTGTATGGCAAGAGGTTCTCTGTGATGTCTGAATCTGAGAAGCAAATGATGAAAGCAGCACGAAAGGCGGATAGAAAAAAGTCAAAGCAAAATGCGATGGAGGAAAAGCTCTTTGATGAGGATGAAATGAACTTCTTGTCGACAAGAGGTATTGGTATTTTGGCAGACTATGAATCTGTCAAGAAGGATGAGCAGAACAAGATCATTTTGGCAGATGGTCTCGAATTTCGTTTAGGGGAGGGAAGGGGAGCCCACGGCACATTACCAAAAGGAACAGTAAGAAAGGCATACAAAGGATATGAGGAAGTTACCGTGCCACCAGCAAAGACTGGTGAACTACAGGCAGGAGAAGCTTTGGTGGCCATTGAAGATATACCTTCTTGGGCACAGCTAGCATTTGAAGGCTATACAAGCTTGAATAGAATTCAGTCTCGGATTTTCCCAGCCGCATTTCATAGCAACGAAAATCTTTTGGTCTGCGCTCCAACAGGAGCTGGTAAAACAAACATTGCAATGACATGTGTTCTCCGCGAAGTAGGACAGAACATGCATGATGAAGACATAGACTTGGGGGAGTTCAAAATCGTATATGTCGCCCCTATGAAGGCATTAGCAGCTGAAATGACTTATAGCTTTTCCAAACGTCTGGATCCGCTGGGTCTTACCGTCAGAGAGCTCACAGGTGATATGCAACTGTCCAAGTCTGAAATGGAAGCATGCCAGATGATTGTGACAACTCCTGAGAAGTGGGATGTAATAACGCGAAAAGGAGGAGAAGTATCAATGGCCTCAAAAGTGAGATTGCTCATAATTGACGAGGTACATTTGCTGAACGATGACAGGGGATCTGTGATTGAGACAATTGTGGCTCGAACTACAAGGCAGGTGGAGACATCTCAGTCAATGATCCGAATCGTTGGTCTCTCTGCAACCTTGCCAAATTATCAGGATGTTGGGGAATTTTTAGGCGTCAATTTAGGGACAGGGCTATTCTATTTCGACGCATCTTACAGGCCAGTACCCCTTGAAACTTCGTTTGTAGGGGTCTCAGAGAAGAATTATTTTGCCCGGCAGAGCATCATGGATGAAGTCTGTTACCAAAAGGTACTGCGTTCACTTCAAAACGGCCATCAAGCAATGATATTTGTGCATTCTAGGAAAGATACCGGCAAAAGTGCCAGAATGATTGCAACTAAAGCACAAACAAACGGCGATACAGCAATATTTGATTGCAGTGATGCTCCCAGGTATGATTTGGCAGCCAAAGATGCAAAAAAATCCAGGAACAAAGAGCTTTTAGAAGTATTTGCGAGTGGTATTGGGATTCATCATGCTGGGATGCTTCGTTCAGATAGAACTTTGGTTGAAAGACTGTTCTCACAAGGATTTATAAAGGTGTTATGCTGCACAGCAACACTCGCATGGGGAGTCAACCTTCCCGCTCATACAGTGATCATCAAAGGCACTCAGTTATATATACCCCAGAAAGGTGGATTCACGGATTTAGGGATGCTAGATGTGCAGCAGATTTTTGGAAGAGCTGGCAGGCCCCAGTTTGAAGACATGGGTGAGGCATCAATTCTCACATCGCACGATAAATTGGCCCATTATTTAGGCATGATCACGCATTCAATTCCGATGGAATCAAAGTTTACTGAAGGGTTATCTGATCACCTAAATGCTGAAGTAGCTTTGGGAACTGTCACAAATCTGAAGGAAGGTATTGCTTGGATAGGGTACACATATTTGTTCGTGAGGATGAGAAAAAACCCACTGGCGTACGGAATCTCGTGGGAGGAAATATCGATGGACCCTGAATTAGTTGAATATAGACGTAAATTGATTTCTGAAGCCGCAAGAGCACTTGATAGAGCCCGAATGGTTCGTTTTGATGAGCGTAGTGGTAACATTTACACAGCAGAGATGGGACGAGTTGCTTCACACTTTTACATTTCTAGAAACTCCATCGAAGTGTACAACAGTATGCTTAAGCCATATATGAACGAAGGAGATGTTATCAATATGATTTCATTGTCCTCTGAATTTGAGAATTTAAATGTCAGAGATGATGAACTGCCAGAGTTGGATGAGCTTGCACGAGGATGCAAATTTCCAATTAAAGGTGGTTCGGAATCAAAGCATGGAAAAACAAGTATATTGCTGCAGACGTATGTTTCTAGAGAGAAAATTGAGTCCTTTAGTTTGATTGCTGATCTGAACTATGTGTCTCAAAATGCCCCAAGATTAGCAAGGGCATTGTTTGAGATATGCATGAACAAGGGCTGGCCATCTGCTGCAGCTGTCTGCCTTTCGGTGAGCAAGTCTCTCGAATGGAGACTGTGGCCGTTCCAGCACCCACTTTGGCAATTTGAGTCCTTCCTTAAGCCAAACATTATTGAGAAAGTCGAAACTTTAGGTTTTGATATGCTGCAGTTGAAAGAGATGAAAGCAGATGAACTTGGAGCAGCCCTGAGACATCCAAGTGCAGGCCCAAAGATTTTGTCAGCATTATCAAATATCCCCGCTATTGATCTGGATGCGACTTTAGTCCCCATAACACGAACAGTCGTGAGAATACAACTGTCGATAACGCCAGCATTCAAATGGAGAGATAGTATTCATGGGAATTCTTTGCGGTGGTTCGTTTGGGTAGAAGACTCGGAGACTGAGAGGATATACCACTCCGAAATTTTTAATCTCACAAAGTTTATGTGTCGTGAGGGCAAGCAAGTTGTTGCATTCCCAGTGCCAGTCAGAGAACCGCTTCCATCTCAGTACTATGTGAAGGCTGTCTCAGAAAGTTGGATAGGGTGTGAGTCAACAGCCACCATTTCATTCAAAGGCCTGATGCTTCCTGAGCGATTCAGTACTCATACAGAACTTTTGGATTTAGATCCTCTCCCTAAGACAGCTTTGCAGAATTCTCTGTATGAGTCGATGTATAGCTTTTCCCACTTCAATCCTATACAAACTCAGGCTTTCCACACTCTGTATCATACAGATGAGAACGTGCTTCTTGGGGCACCGACTGGGAGTGGCAAAACAATCACATCTGAATTGACGCTTTTGAGACTGTTTAATGCACATAAAGGCATGAAAGCGGTATTTATTGCTCCTTTAAAGGCTCTTGTGAAAGAGAGAATGAAGGATTGGGGCCAAGGGTTGGCAAAGAAGTTGAACTTGAGCATTGTGGAAATGACTGGAGATATTACCCCTGATTTAAGGGCACTATTATCATCAGATTTAATTGTGACCACTCCTGAAAAGTGGGATGGAGTCTCTAGAAACTGGCAGAGTAGAGCTTATGTGAAGACTGTTGGCCTTGTAATAATGGATGAGATTCACCTTCTTGGTGCAGATAGAGGCCCCATACTTGAAGTGATTGTTAGTAGGATGAGATATATTTCCGCAATCACTGGATCTCATACAAGATTCGTTGGTTTATCTACGGCTCTTGCAAATGCTTCAGATTTAGCAGGCTGGCTTGGTGTGAAAAAGCAAGGCCTTTTCAATTTCAAACCCAGCGTTCGCCCTGTGCCACTGGAGTGCCATATTCAAGGATATCCAGGAAAGTTTTATTGCCCACGTATGGCAACAATGAATAAGCCAGCGTACGCTGCCATTGGTACCCACAGTCCATACAAGCCAGTTCTGATATTTGTTGCCTCTAGGCGGCAGACAAGGCTAACAGCCCTTGACCTCATCACATATGCAGCAGCAGACGGCAAACCTAGAGCATTCCTTCGAATGGATGAAGAAGAGATGGATGCTATCCTAGAAACTGTAGAGGTGTGTATTTTCTACCAAGGTATTTTCTTGGTTGCATGTCGGACTGATATTGTACACCTTTGCAGGATTTGAGTTTACGGCACACGCTACAGTTCGGGGTTGGGTTGCATCATGCTGGCCTTTCTTCAAAAGATAGGAGTATAGTGGAGCGTCTGTATGTAGATGGGAAAATTCAAGTCCTCGTGGCAACATCTACCTTGGCCTGGGGGGTCAACACACCCGCACATCTCGTGATTGTGAAAGGAACCGAGTTCTTCGATGCACCCTCAAGACGATACGTAGACTATCCTATAACAGATGTGCTTCAGATGATGGGACGAGCAGGGCGGCCCCAATATGATAAACAAGGTGTTGCTGTCATCATGGTACATGATCCCAAAAAGTCATTTTATAAAAAATTCCTGTATGAACCATTCCCTGTCGAAAGCTCACTTCATCAGCAACTTGAGGACCATTTGAACGCTGAAATCGCTACTGGTACAATTGAAAGCAAACAAGAATGCATTGATTACTTAACATGGACGTTCTTCCTACGTAGATTGATGCAGAATCCATCCTATTATGGATTGGAGGCCACTGATCCGGACTCTGTATCATCGTTCCTGTGGTCTCTCATTGACAAGTCGTTGAAACAATTACAAGATTGTGGTTGTATTGAGATTGACGACGAAACTGAAGCTATATCAGCACTCCATCTTGGTCGGATAGCTTCATTCTATTACTTGAGCCATAAGACAATGAAGATATTTTCATCCACACTCCAGGGAGACATGAATCAATGCGATGTTATAAGAGCATTATGCAATGCTGCAGAATATGAAGAGCTTCCTGTCAGGCACAATGAAGATAATCTAAACGCTGAAATGCTCCCTCTTCTTAGATTCCCTCCACCAACACATTTGGTTGACAAGCCAAGTTGTAAGGCTGAAATTCTGATACAGGCGCATCTGGGGAGGACCAGTTTGCCAGTATCAGATTATGTTACTGATACTAGATCTGTATTAGATAATTCTATGCGTATCCTACAGGCTTTGATCGATATTTCGTTGGAAAGGTCCTGGTGGAAGACATGCTACTCAACTATGAAAACAGTTCAGAGCCTTCTTCAAGGAAGGTGGGAGGATGACAATACCTTGATGCAGCTGCCTCATATCAGTAGTACTAATATTGCTCATAATATAGAGAAAAAGATGCGAGTGAAAGGATTGAAAGCGTTGGTGAAAAAATATAATAGAGACAGGGAAGACTGCGTTAAGGTGCTTGAACAAGAATTTGGCCCACAGAGGACCAAGGACATCGCTCGTGCCCTGGCCTACATGCCCGATATAACAGTCAAATCAAAATTCTGCGATGAGAAAAAGAAATATGTTGAAGTAAGTGTGATTCGCCGTGGACATGTCAGCAGTAGGCCTGGTGCTCCAAGGGCTTTCACACCTTGTTTTCCAAAAGTCAAGGAAGAGGGCTGGTGGTGCGCCATTGTCAACGGGGAGGACATCATTTCTCTGAAACGGCTATCTTTCGGAGCGAAAACGAATTTCAAAGTCTATTTAGATGACTCGGTAGAGCTCATGAGGCTACTTTCAGACGGGAAGCTGCCTAAGATTTACATGATTTGTGACTGCTATTTGGGCTTGGACTTCCTGATCCAACCAAAAAGAGTCTGATCTACTTTTTCACTTTATTGACAACATTAATGTACGAAGAGGGAATCCCATCCTCTTTGAAAAATCCTGGGAGGAAAAACTTGCCTTGCCTTTTGTTGATCCAGTCACCAGACATGACAATTTCTTTTTCATTGTTCACATTGTTCTTTCCTGGAATATCGTTGACAAAACAAGCAGTCTTCATTCTCTTTTGCAACACGTCACATAAATATTTTGGATCATAACCGAAACTCTCCATCCCAGTAATCGATGTGATCTCTCTACCTCTCCTACGCAATGGCATGACCTGAACCGGCTGCAATTTTCCTCTCCTAACAACTGCGCTCCTGCTCCCATCTGAAGCGATTCGCTCGATAGAGTGCCATTCTTGTAACTTTGAGTATAATCGCTGCCGAATGTTCTGGTAAGAAACGACCTGTCCTGGAGATGGAGCCTCTTTTTTGCCATACAAATATGACGCCAAAAACTCATCCACCAGCAACTCTTTGCTGTCTCCCTGAGCCAGATTGTTGGATTCAATATAAGACAGCAGCGCGTTATCGACGTCTTTCGAGCTCAAAAGTTGAGATCTATCATCTATATTGAAAATCCGCCCAGAAAATGACGGTGGCGATTTGTACAAAGACTGAATTGAGGAGATTCCCGCCTTTTTCCTCTGCAAGCCGCTGGACTCTGCACCCAAGTCAATGGCCTTCCATTCAGCCAAGGCTGCGTGATCCCTATTTATGTCGCAAATGCACAATTCTTTCCTTACGTTTTTAAGTGCAACTAGACCCTCCTCTTCTAGATCCTCTAATAACCTCCTAATTTTTTTGTACTTTGAATTCTTGAGATCAAGAGACACAATTTGCTCAGGCTTCAATGGAATCATGTTCAAACTATAAAAAGAAGCCAATGTCATTGGTAATGTGGCATTTCTAACATTTTTCAGGCCCCCAATAGCACATGAACGTATTATCTCGTCCAATCTAGGATGAACGTGATGCTCAGCTTGTCCTTCATCTGAATTTTCAGCTAGACTTAATTGCACTAATTCTAATCCCGCCTCTACGGTATCAACATCATCATCGATCTGTATCGGAACAATATCTCTATCATGAAATCCATCGTTGGGTCTGGCTCTACTCCCAGTGTGCCACAGGTAGTCACCGAAATAGTGCAACGTGAAAAGCCCCCTGCCCGCCATGTCACATTCAACAGCTTGAGCAAAACTAAGCGCCATCTTGCCCACAGCGAACGGGATCGGATTCTTTTCCACCTTGATTGACCAAATCTGATCTTTTAAGAACCCGCCATGTGCCTTAATAAACTCAAGGCTCGCTTCTGAAATCCCCTGCAAGAACAAATCTGCTCCACCTAGAATCTTCTTTGACACCAGAGGATTCGTCTCCAAGCATGGAATCAGCGCTGGGAACCTCATCATCGCATACACTGTAGGAATAAGAGAATCTCCATGCCCGCTTGGGTCAAAGACGATTGGATCCCCATCGACATTGCTGTACACAAAGCATTTATTATTCAATTTGGTCAGAGTCACACTCTTTTGGGGGAAAAGAATGGACCATTCCTCCTCCTCAAGCTGTGGGTACTTTTTCAATAGATCATTTTTGAACTTTTTGACGTCTTTACCCCCCAAAGAATGCGTTTTGGATACGCCAACGTCGTGTGTCTTTTTGAACATCAACCCAGGTGCCTTTCTCCCCACACACCACAACCAATGGCTTGAATATACCTCTGAAGCAATTATTCTGATTAATTTTGGCTATTATACCCTCCAACATGGGTTTTCATGTGCGCCAGGTACATGTGTTCCTTAAATAGGTGATACAGTACAGCTGTCTGCAGACAGATGCACTCTGGCATCTCAGGACTGTCCGTCGTTGACTGGGATGTAGAAGCGACATCGATGATTCCAGCCATAACAAGGAGACTTCTTTAGACAAGATTCAAGCTTCAGAACCATTCTAAAAGGTTTCGTCCTCATGTTGTACACCACCAGCGGCATTGTTCAGCAGTACAAGTAGTGACAACCTCAGAGACCTCTTTGGCAGCCCTCTGTTGTTCACCAGTAGTTCGTACGGGAAGGAAATTAAATCTGCGTACACATCCACGTATAGATCGTTTCAGGGATATCATGTGTGACAATGGAGCCAAGGATGAAGATATCAGCATAGAACAAGTGGAAGGCAGGCTATGGGATTTTCAGAATCGGTTGACAGAGTATGGCAAAGACATGTTTGGGGATGATTTTGTTCTCATGGCCCTAGCCGATAAGATGCCCCAAAATAAGGACACAATATCTTCAAAGGCTTTGGATGAAATAATACCTGCGCACCCTGAGAGGAATGGAATGGTGGTCAAGAAAAAGGGAGCACAGCGGAGCAAAAAGGCACAAGAGAGTGCCAAATCAGTGTTGCTCCGATTTCTTGAGGATAGGGAGGAGCTCGTGCAGCTTCGAGTCATCAACAAAGCTGCGCAAGATAAAATTCATGATAGGATCTCTTCCTTGGAAGGAAACATCAAAAGGATTCATTCCATCATGAAAGATTTTGAGAAGAGGAAAAAGACTGAAATGATGAATGCACAGGCATTTCTGTCAGAGCTGCGAAGAAAGCTCACGTCCATTGAAAGAAGACAGTCCCGCCTTCTTGCCATGATGACAATGTCAGACGATGAGAAAAGGGATGCAGTATTGCAAAGGCACAATGCTGTGGAGCAGAAGGAAACCACTCTCAGACGACCAGATCGGCTGAAGTATGTCCCCAAGACAGAGCCAGATAGGACACAGAGTGCTCCAAACAACTCATCAGGATTGGGAGATACATTAAATCAATTATCCCATGAGTTGCAGGAGATTGAAAAATGCATGCAGTACTTTGGGGGCTCTCCTCAGCAGTAACATGAACAAAATATAATATTCATACCAACGATTTCTTGTCATCTGCAATCATATCGAGTGCACCTTTAATTTTATCTGCAGCCTCTGGATGTTTCTGTAGGTGTTCTAGCAGAATCGATTCGACACGGGTGACTGTTGCAACATTTCTCCCGGCCCCTCTACCCATTGCTGTGGCAGCCCCAACAGCCCCTGCAAGGGCCAACATGGATCTAATATCAGTACCCTTTGCAAAACCTAGAGCTATAGCAGCCGCAAAGCTATCACCACATCCAACTGTGTCTTCTACCGGCACAGAGTAGCCCTCCTGATGATACAAGTCTCCAGTTTCTGCATCCCCCAACAATGCACCCCGCTCACCCTGTTTAACAATAACCCATCTCGTATTCTTCCGCGTCGGTCGAGAAATCAACCTTTTTACAGCTTCTTCAGCATTTTCTGTACCAATAACTGCACCAGCTTCCTCCTCAGTCATCAAAACTATATCGGCAATGTCAAGCATGGTATCCAAAACATGCCTTCGGATTCCCTCATTAAATGTCCAAGATCGAGGTCCTGGGTCAAAAATCACCGCGGCGCCTCGACCATGAGCTATATGAACAGCCTGAACTACCAAATCTTCGGGAATCTCATCAAAAACAAACCCGTTCACAAACACTGTCCGCGTTCGAGACAGAACATCCACTGCCTTACTGCATAGAGAATGAACATTCCAAAACAATGGCCACGGACCAAAATCATACTTGCTACAAAATGAATGTTCATTCGTTCTCGTATTCACCAGAACAAAGCAGGCCAACGTCTCAAACGCATGGTCCCTACCAGGAAGCAAATTTCTATCAACAATCCCAGACACAATCCCAGTCCCCTCTGCCTCCAACACCTCTGTCAAAAAGCTCCCAAAACTGTCCCCTCCAATCAGACCCAACGCCCCTACACGCATCCCCAATCTAGCTGCAGCAATAAGGGTATTCGTATTGCCCCCGACCTCCCATGACTCCTGTGATGGAGGATTTCCAGACAACTCCTCCAACAATGCCACCCTCTCTGTGTCATCATCTTCTCCAGGCAGCTCATCAAGACTCACCAAGACGTCCACACACAGATTACTCAGTGTCACTAGATCATACTCTCCACCATCATCACCTGAGATGCATCCATCGTCGTTTGTAGCAGAACAACAAAGACCAAACTGACTCTGTGGTTGCAGCCAACGGTGCGTCTGTATCGACCTATCGCTGATTCTATGATTATATTTTATTGATATAGTGCATCCTGATTCCTTCAATCGATGAGAGCGTGCGCAGATAGCCTTGCGTAGAAATGCATGATTTTGGGGATAGTTGACACCGTCAAGATGCCACCGAGATACAGAAAGGCCCTGATAGACCATTGCTATCACATCTACATTTACTCAGGATGCTATCTGGCCCTGTGACGTGCTTTATTTGAATAGAACTACAAAGAACTCTGTAAATGAATATGCATCCAAGCTCGATGGCGTCCTAAGCGAATACAAGCAGATGGTGGATGGCGAGTCATTGCACAAACTCATAGCAATCATCATTCCCTCTTTGCCTGCTACCCCTCCTCATCGGTCTCGTGGTGGTCGGAATGAAAAGGTTGTTCCTGCTGATAATAATGAAGAAGATGACCTCTTCCGTCGTCAACTTATTGATCACCGTATTGCAGGTGATACGACCAATGTGTTTGACAAGCACAATCTTAAACCAGTATCTGCCCTAGAATCAATGAGAAAAAAAGGACCAGACAAAGATGGAAAGGCATGGATTATTGTGGACACACCCTCGAACCTGAATGGTCTAGAGTTTCTGTTCGTCGTCCTGGTGGGTCTTGATGAATCCATCGACGAGAATGCAGCAAGGAAATGTAAGCTCGATCAGTCCCGCATCTACAGAGGAATGTCCAGGGCTCATTATGGTGTGTTTATTTTAAACCATAAAATCGAGAAGAGTTGGCGTCTGACGCGGTTGATCAAGACGACAAAGGACAAAAGATGCCACTAGTGAGTGAATTTTTAAGTCGTACATCACTTACGATATACTTTACATGTATTATGTGTATATGGATATACGTATGT
>PJEL010001053.1_pt1 | contig 29439 bp, 29 predicted proteins | sample 1853271 | NCBI WGS metagenome assembly PJEL01 (sample SAMN08108733, study PRJNA415343) | Invertebrate metagenome, whole genome shotgun sequencing project. | host: Globobulimina | place: Sweden: Gullmar Fjord | collected 2015-08 | reverse complement strand
GCGAGATAAATTGTGGGCAGGCCTTGAGGTAATTGGCGGTGTTGAGCGTAATTCTCATGGGACTCAATGCAGTCCCAATCATCTGAATGTCAGTTTTTCTGGGGTTGATGGTGAAATTCTATTAGCTTCCTTGGCTCAGTTGGCGGTTTCTTCTGGATCGGCTTGTAATTCAGCCAGTGTTGCACCGTCTTATGTGCTCAAGGCCTTGGGGGTAGCGGATGAACTGGCTCATGCTGGAATTCGATTTAGTGTGGGGCGCTATACAACAGAAGCTGACATTGATTTTGCTCTGGCGGAAGTTGAGCGAGTGCTCGCGGCACTGCGCTAGTCGTTGGTTAAGGCGTTATGTGATCGCTTGACTGGTTAAAAGTTAAGCAATCAAGCTGACTATGTGAACTGGCTTGTCCTTGGCTGCAGTAATAGTTATAAATTCCATTCTAATTTCAGCAAAACCTGCGTATACTCCGCAGGTTTTTTATACCCTAACATTCATATATTGGAGAATAATCATGGCGATCGAACGCACTTTTTCTATTGTTAAGCCTGACGCAGTTGCTAAAAACGTAATCGGCGAAATCTACAGCCGTTTTGAAAAAACTGGCTTGCAAGTAATTGCTTCTAAAATGGTTCAGTTGGATGATGAAAAGGCTGGCGGTTTTTACGCAGAGCACTCTGAGCGTCCTTTCTTCAAAGATTTGGTTGGCTTCATGACTTCTGGTCCAGTTATGGTTCAGGTTTTAGAAGGCGAAGGCGCTGTTCTTAAGAACCGTGACCTAATGGGCGCAACTAACCCTAAAGAAGCTGACGCTGGTACTATCCGCGCTGACTTCGCTGAAAGCATCGATGCTAACGCTGTTCACGGTTCTGATTCTTTAGAGTCTGCTGCTCGTGAAATCGCGTATTTCTTCTCTGACGCAGAACTTTGCCCACGCGGTTAATTTCTAGTTAGAAGGTGTTTTAACGAATGCCTGCTTTTGAGAGCAGTGTGCAATCTTTGACTGCACGCTGCTTTCTCAGTTTTAAAGCATGCCATTTCCCTTGTGTTTTCTACGTGTAATTACGTTTTAGAATACAAACGAAATGGTTTATCCGCTCAGGATGATACTCCCACTGCCCGGTGACCAAGATGACAGACGAACAATCGATAGAAAACCAAGCCACTGATTTTGAAGCCCTAGATCGATTAGAGGCCGAAGAAAAAGCCAAAACGCCGATCGAAAAAGTCAATCTATTAGGCTTATCGCCTAAAAAAATGGATGCGTTTTTTGAAGGCTTAGGGGAAAAGAAGTTCCGCACGCAGCAAATGTTGAAGTGGATTCACCAGTTGGGTGAGTCTGACTTCGATAAAATGACGAATATGAGCAAGGCGATGCGCACAAAGCTGGCTGAAGTTGCTGAAATTAGCCTGCCGGAAATTGTTTATGATCAAACGTCTGTTGATGGTACCCGTAAGTGGGTGATGCGCATGCCTGGTGGCAGCTCCATTGAAACAGTTTATATTCCTGAGAAAGAACGCGGCACGCTATGCGTTAGTTCGCAAATTGGTTGTGCGTTAGATTGCAGCTTCTGCTCTACCGGCAAGCAAGGTTTTAACCGTGATTTGAGCGTGGCTGAAATTATTGGTCAGGTTTTTGTTGCCTCACAGTGCTTGGATACCCCTGGAGAAAAACGTGTTCGCCGTATTACCAATGTGGTGATGATGGGCATGGGTGAGCCGCTATTAAACTTTGATAACGTTGTCGACTCGATGGAACTGATGTTGAACGACTTTGCTTATAGCTTGTCGAAACGCCGAGTGACGTTAAGTACTTCTGGTGTTGTGCCTATGATGGATAAACTAGGGGAGGTGAGTGATGTTTCCCTAGCGGTATCGTTGCATGCACCGACTGACGATTTACGTGACGTACTGGTACCGATTAATAAAAAGTACCCAATTAAAGAGTTATTAGCAGCAACCAATCGTTATTTAGAAAACTTGCCTGATCGTCGTAAAGCTACCATCGAATACACGATCATTAAAGATGTAAACGATAGCGTTGAGCAGGCCGAAGAATTGGCCAAAGTATTAAAAGATACACCGTGCAAAATTAATTTAATCCCTTTTAACCCATTCCCTAACTCGGGTTATGAGCGTCCAAGTAATAATCGCACCTATCGTTTCCGTGATTTATTGCATGAACGCGGTTTTATTGTCACTATTCGCTCAACTCGCGGCGATGATATCGACGCGGCTTGTGGCCAGTTGGTCGGCAAGGTAGAAGATAGAACCCGTAGGCAGCAAAAGTATATTGATCTGCAACAGGTTAATGATTAAAGGATAATCTGCATGAAGTCGCTTCAGCTTGTAATTTTATTGTGTGGCAGTTTGTTTTTATCTGCCTGCGTAACGACGATAGAAAGTCGTTTGACGCGAAAGGCCGATCCTGAAAAGGCCGTCGATAATTATACGCAGTTAGGTTTGGGTTATATTCAGCAAGGTCGTTTCGATCGTGCTCGCACACGGATTAACCGTGCATTAGAAATTAATGCGGATTATGCTCCGGCCAATAATGCCATGGCGTTGTTATTGCAGTCTGAGCGTGAACCTGAATTAGCGGAAGAGTATTTCTTAAAAAGTATCGACCTTGATGACGATTTTAGTCAAGGGCAATATAACTACGGCATGTTTTTAATGCAGCATCGCCGTTATGATGAAGCCTGTAAGCATTTAAAAAATGCCGCTCGTGATGTTGAATATCAGCAGCGTGGCAAGGCGTATCAAAATTTAGGTCTGTGTTATTACCGTAATGGTCAAGTTGATCTAGCCATTACCACCTATGAACGTATGCTGAAAGTACAACGTTTTAATGCCCCGGTTTTAGTTAACTTATCGACCTTATTGTTTGAAAAACGTCGTTATGATGAAGCGCAGCAATATTTTGATCGTTTTACCCGCATTGTAGAGCGTAAGCAGAGTCTGCATTCCGCTAACTCCCTTTGGTTGGGTATTAAGTTAAGCCGATTGAATCAAAATGAAAAATTAGTTAACGATTATGCGACTCAACTAAAGGCTGATTTTCCTCAGTCCTCAGAGTATCAGCGTTATCGCGATACGCTTTAAAACAGCGTTTAACATAAGACAATTAAAGAACACTAGGGTAACGGCAGCGAATTATGAGCATACATTCACATTCCCCAATCGTTAGACGTAAAAGCCGAAAAATTTGGGTCGGTAATGTACCGGTAGGTGGTGATGCCCCTATCTCGGTTCAGACCATGACCAATACCAAAACGGAAGATGTTGCGGCCACCGTTGCGCAGATTAAGCGCGCGCAAGATGCCGGTGTTGATATCGTTCGCGTCTCTGTGCCTTCAATGGATGCGGCAGATGCCTTTGGTGAAATTAAAAAACAAGTGTCTGTACCGTTAGTTGCCGATATTCACTTCGATTACAAAATTGCCTTAAAAGTAGCTGACCTTGGGGTAGATTGCCTACGAATTAATCCAGGTAATATCGGCCGTGAAGATAGAATTAAAGAAGTGATTGCCGCTGCACGCCATAACGGCATCCCGATTCGCATTGGGGTAAACGCAGGATCTTTAGAAAAAGATTTGCAGGTTAAGTACGGTGAGCCAACGCCGGATGCCTTGGTTGAATCCGCTATGCGCCATATCGATATTTTAGATCGACAGAATTTCCAAGATTTTAAACTAAGCCTTAAAGCCTCTGATATTTTTATGACTGTGGCGGCCTATCGTAAAATTGCTGATCAAATTGAGCAGCCATTGCACTTAGGTATTACTGAAGCGGGCGGTTTGCGTGGTGGTACCGTTAAATCTTCGATTGGCTTAGGTTTGTTAATGTTTGATGGCATTGGCGATACCATTCGCGTGTCATTAGCCGCCGACCCGATTGAAGAAGTAAAAGTCGGTTGGGATATGCTTAAGTCATTAAAGTTACGCTCTCGTGGGGTTAACTTTATTGCTTGTCCATCTTGCTCACGTCAGAACTTTGATGTGATTAAAACCATGAACGAATTAGAAAATCGTCTGGAAGATATTCGTACTCCGATTGATGTTGCGATTATCGGTTGTGTGGTTAATGGGCCGGGTGAAGCGAAAGAAGTGGATGTAGGCTTAACCGGTGGTTCGCCGAATAATTTGATTTATATTGATGGCAAACCAGCAGAAAAATTGAAAAATGAAGAGTTGTTAGATGGTCTAGAGGCCATGGTGCGTGAAGGTGCAGCTAAAAAAGCCGAAGCATTAAAAGACGTGATTGTTACAGACAGTTAGATTGAACGTTATACAGAACAGTTAGATAGATATTAATAGAAGGAAAATCTCTTGGCTAACAAGAAGATTAAAGCCATTCGTGGCATGAATGATGTACTTCCAACGCAAACTCCGGTTTGGCAGTATTTGGAATCGAGTGTGCAAGCGGTATTAGGTGGTTATGGCTATCAAGAAATCCGTATGCCTGTGGTTGAGCAAACACACTTATTCAAGCGTTCTATCGGTGAAGTTACCGATATTGTTGAAAAAGAAATGTATACCTTTGACGATCGGAATGGCGAAAGCTTAACCCTACGACCTGAAGGTACCGCTAGCTGTGTACGCGCTTGCGAAGAGCACTCATTATTAAGTAATAATCAAAGCCAGCGCCTGTGGTATATCGGCCCAATGTTCCGTTATGAACGTCCACAGAAAGGTCGTTACCGTCAGTTCTTCCAAATTGGTGTCGAAACCTTTGGCATGGCGACCCCGGATATTGATGCCGAAGTGATCTTGATGACAGCGCGTTTATGGCGTCAGTTGGGCATTGAAGAAGCGGTTGAGCTGCAACTGAATACCATTGGTAGTGCACAAACGCGTATTGATTATAAAGCGGCCTTAGTTGAATACTTAACGCCAATTAAAGATCAGCTAGATGAAGACAGTCAGCGTCGTTTAGAGACGAATCCATTACGTATTCTGGATTCTAAAGATCAAGGCACTCAAACCTTGCTTAACGATGCGCCAGCATTACATGACTTTCTTGATGATGAAAGTCGTGAGCACTTCGCTAAGCTGACTCAGATATTAGATGCCGCAGGTGTTCAGTATCAGATTAATCAGCGCTTAGTACGTGGCTTGGATTATTATGGCAAAACGGTATTTGAATGGGTAACCGACAAACTAGGTTCTCAAGGAACGGTTTGTGCGGGTGGTCGTTACGATGGTTTAGTCGAGCAGTTAGGTGGCAAGCCAACTCCTGCGGTTGGTTTTGCTATGGGTATTGAGCGATTAATCTTGTTATTAGAGACGTTAGACGCGATTCCGGCTCAAGTTAATACAACTCTTGACGTTTATATCACGGCTCTGGGTGGCGATACGGATCAAGCTGCGTTACTGTTAGCGGATAAAATTCGTCAACAGCAACCACAAGTGCGTGTACAAACGCACTGTGGCGGTGGTAGCTATAAGAGTCAGATGAAAAAAGCTCAAAATAGCAGTGCCCGTTACGTCATCCTGCTGGAAGACGATGATGTGCAAGCTAAGCGTGTTCGCATAAAACCATTAACTGAAGATGGTGAACAGGTTGAGCTAAATAATGATGAAATTGCTAATTGGTTGGCTGCTCAGCTAGTTTAAGCGGGCGCATTTAAGAAATTACAATAAGAAGTATTTTTAAACGGAGTATTGGGAATGTCTGAAGAATTAAGAACTGAAGAAGAACAAGTAGAAGCGATCAAAAAGTGGTGGAATGAAAATGGCAAAAGCCTAATCGTCACGGTCGTTGTTGTTTTAGGTGGTTATTTTGGTTGGAATGGTTATCAAGAAAACCAGCGTGCCCAAGGTGAAGCGGCTTCAAGTATTTATCAGCAGTTAGTTAACAAGGCGACTAAGCCATTAGCAGAACAAACCGAAGCGGATAAAACAGAATTAGAATCGGTTGCAGCTCAACTTAAAACCGAATTCCCTGATAGCCTATACGGTAAATTTGCCGGTCTTTATTTGGCTAAATTCGCCATTGAAGCGAATAACTTCGATACGGCGGCAACTGAATTGCAGACATTAGTCGATTCCGGTGAACAAGGCCCGATTACCTATTTGGCACAAGTTCGATTAGCGCGCGTATTCATTCAGCAAGAAAAATTGGATGAGGCATTGGCGTTAGTATCGGCTATTCCTGAAGCTTCTTTTGCCGCTCAGTATGAAGAAACTAAAGGCGACGTACTGTTTGCTAAAGGTGATTCAGCGGGTGCATTAGCCGCTTATCAAGCCGCACGTACTTCAGCGATGGCGCTAGGCATCAATACTCAGGTATTGGAGCGTAAAATTGATGATCTAGCGGGTGCTGAACTAGCCGGAGCGGATGCTTAATTAATGAAGCCTCAAGTAGTCATCGCCATATTGGCCAGTTTGTTTTTATTGGCCTGCAGTAATCAGGACACTAAATCTGAAGATGTTGTAGATCAGATTGAAGCAGGTCCTTCTGAACTCGTCGACTTTAACGAAAAGGTTGATGTTGACGTTGTTTGGCGCCGTTCTGTCGGTAAAGGTTCTGGGGCTCGCAACATTCGCTTGCGCCCAGCCGTTAGTGGCGAAAACGTTTATATGGCGGACTACAATGGTCAGCTATGGGGTCTAGAACTTGAGTCGGGTGATGAAATTTGGTCACAGACTTTTGATCAGAAAATTACCAGCGGTGTTGTTGTCGCTGAAAATAACCTTTATATCGCGACTCAAGATGGTCTATTGCACAGTATTATTAAAGATACAGGTGAAGTGCAGTGGTCACAGCAGCTGAGCAGTGAAAGTATCGCACCAGCAACCGTTGATGCGACACAAGTCTATATAAGAACGATTGATGGCCATATAACGGCTTTCGAACGCTCAAGCGGTAAACAAAATTGGACGTATGAAGCGGCTTTGCCGGTATTAACCGTGCACGGTACTGGCTCTCCAGTATTATTACAGAGCCTAGTCATCACTGGTTTTGCCAATGGTAAATTAGTCGCGTTGGATCGTGAACTAGGCATTCCGCGTTGGAATAAACGTTTGGCTATTCCACAAGGACGCTCTGAACTTGAGCGACTTGTCGATCTAGACGGTACGCCGATTGTTGATGAGGGCATTGTTTACGCAACGGCCTATCATGGAAAATTATCCGCCATTGGTTACGATGGCAAAACCCAGTGGGAAACCGAACTATCCAGTTATTTTGGTCCAGCGTTGGGGTTAGGCAATTTATACATCACCCGTGACGATGATCATGTGCAAGCCTATGATCAAGTTAATGGTGCCTCCGTATGGAGTCAATCAGCACTGCAAGGACGTTTCTTAAACCAGCCAGTAAAACACGATAACTATATCGTCGTGGCCGATTTTGAAGGCTATGTGCATGTATTAGCGCAAGTAGATGGTGAAATGGTCGGTCGCTTAAGTGTGCGTCCAAGACCTTTACACATGACCTTGCCGAACCAGCCAGAAATGAATAACTGGCGTCCTTTGCGTGGCAAAGATTTTGGTATCCGTAGTGTGATGCAATCGACCTCAAAAGGTCTGCTAGCCTATACCAATGCGGGTGAATTGCTGCTTTTGCAGCTAGAGAAAGAAGATAACTAAATTATTATGGTTCCTGTAATTGCCCTTGTAGGGCGTCCCAATGTTGGGAAATCCACCTTATTCAATCGCCTAACCAAGAGCCGTGATGCTCTGGTGGCGGAAATTGCGGGTTTAACCCGTGATCGTAAATACGGTGAAGGCCAAATTGGCGACGAACCTTTTATCGTGATTGATACTGCCGGTATCAGTGGTGAAGAAGTAGGTATCGATGCTGAAATGGCTTCGCAGTCTTTTCAAGCAATTGAAGAAGCTGACATCGTATTATTCATGGTGGATGCACAATCGGGAATCATACACGCCGATCATTTGCTAGCAGAATATCTGCGTAAAAAAGGCAAAGAAGCTTATGTTATTGCCAACAAGATTGATGGCCGTAACCCAGATGTTGTCTTGGCAGAATTCTATGAGCTAGGCATGGGCGAGCCCATTCCCATTGCGGCTGCGCATAACCGTGGTATCAATACCCTAATCGAACACGTTTTAAGCGAACTTCATGGCCCTAAAGAAGAAGAGCCAGAACGTGAGCTGACCGGTTACGAAGAGTGGGAACAGCTTTACGGTGAGAAAGAAGCCCCTGTTGATGTTAAAACTCAGCACGAAGAGCTCAACGTTAAAGGGGTAAAAATTGCGGTCGTCGGTCGCCCGAACGTGGGTAAATCAACACTGATTAATCGCTTCTTAGGCGAAGAACGTGTTGTGGTTTATGACCAAGCGGGCACGACCCGAGACAGTGTTTATATTCCGTACGAACGCCATGGCCAAGATTATACCTTGATCGATACGGCGGGTATTCGTCGTCGTAAGAGCATCACCGAAGCTGCTGAAAAATTCTCCATTATTAAAACCTTGCAAGCCATTCAAGATTGCCATGTTTGTGTTTTAGTTCTCGATGCCAAAGACGGTATTGTTGAGCAAGACCTACACATGCTGAGCTTTGTATTGAACGCTGGTCGCGCCTTGGTTATCGCCATTAATAAATGGGATGGCATGACCACGGAAGATCGTGAACGGGTTAAAAGTGAATTGGATCGTCGCTTAGAGTTTATTACTTATGCTGATATCCACTTTATTTCTGCCTTGCACGGTACCAATGTTGGTAACCTGTATAAGTCCGTTGATAATGCCTATGAGTCTGCCATGGCAAAGTGGTCGACCAGTCGCTTAACGACCTTGTTAGAAGATATGGTTAAAAACCATCAGCCGCCAATGGTTAATGGCCGTCGCATTAAGCTGCGTTATGCGCACCAAGGCGGATCTAACCCACCGGTATTGGTTGTTCACGGTACGCAAACGGATAGGCTGACGGATGCTTATAAGCGTTACCTAGCCAATACTTATCGTCGTGTCTTGGAGATCAACGGTACACCGATTCGCATGGTATTTAAATCTTCTGAAAATCCATTTGCCGAGAAGCAAGAAGGGCCAACCTTCCACGCGATTCGTCAGAAGAAAATTGAGCGTACGCAGAATATTCGTGCGATCAAGAAAGAAAAAGCCCGTAAACAGCGCGCTAAAAAGCGCTAATAAAGAGCTCGTTTGTATTAATCAACATTCTTCTGCATACTGGATCTTACGATAAGCATGCAGAGGGATGATTGTGATAAAAGCTGTTAAGATTCTAATAACCTTTAGTTTTATTTTTCTATCTTTGGCCAGTCGTGCCGATCCTAATCCTAATAATGTCGTACAGTTTAAAATAGCCAGTCTGCAACTCTTCTCTTCTTTTTCCTCTTTTATCTATTTTCAAGGTGATGATCGTAATCGTGAACGCCTGCTAAAAGCCGTGAAACTTGGCGACCAAGCAATCATTGCATTACCTGATGCTAATGTTGAGCTAAAGCTTAAATGGAAACAAATCACCGATTATGTCGATTCTTATCAAAGCTATAATTTTGATGGTGTTGATATGAGCCTAGAAGGCGGTTGGAGTATTCTGCAAAAAGAATTGAATGACATCATTGCCAAGCATCAAATGGGCGAGCTGGTAGGGGTAAACTCTGTTCAAATTAAGATGGAAAGCATCTTGAGTCAGTACATGGGGTATGCGAATTCAACAACCGGAGGTTATGGGGTTAGTTACAGTGATACTCCGCTAGAAGATCAAATTACACATATAAAGCAAGAGCTGGTTAATTTAGCAAAAGCAGATGATAAGTATCAGCCTTTAGCAAAAAAATGGAACTACATTCAAGGTACGTTATTAGCCTATAACTCGAATGTGGCCCCTTTTGTGGTACTGCATACCTTTGATAGTATGCGTAAGATGATAGCCAGTTATTAGAAAATAACGGGCATTCGGAGTTACTTAATTGCGCGAATGCCTTTGCTTTCGATAACAATCTTACGGTCTTTATACAGCTTACCAATCGCCATCTTAAAGGCACGTTTGCTCACGCCAAAATGCATTTCAATCAATTCAGCAGGGCTTTTATCGCTCAATGCTAAAAAGCCATTGCCATCTTCAACCTTCTGCATGATCTGCTCAGACAAACCACCGACTTTTTGATAACCGATAGGCTGCAAGCTTAAATCCAAGCGCTTATCGTCACGCTGCTTACGAATATAAGCATCCATCTTTTGACCAATACGAATACCTTGGCGAATATCGCTATGATGAATAAGGCCCCAGTATTTGTTATCGACAACCGCTTTGTAACCCAATTCAGTACGGGCGGCGATGAGTACTCGAACTTTATCGCCAGGGTTGTAGTTATCGTAAATAACCGCGACTTCATCTTTAATAAAGCGGTTTAAGCGGGTTGTTGCGATAATGCGATCGGTATTATCCATGTGGACATAAACGATGCAGTGTTGGCCAATTTCTAAGCGCTTCTTTTGTTCAGCGAAAGGTAAGAACAAGTCTTTTACCAAGCCCCAGTCTAAGAAGGCACCCATTTCGTTCACATCAGCAACTTCAAGGTTAGCAACCTGGCCTACGGTCGCACGAGGGCGCTGGCAGGTAGCAATAACGCGGTCTTCAGAATCTAGGTAAATGAAGACCTTGATCACATCACCCACTTGGCAATTGTCTGGCACTTGTTTGTTAGGCAATAAAATATTGCCAAAATCACCGGCGACTAATAACGCGCCCATGGGTAATATTTCACCGACTTCTAGATTGGCGTATTTACCGACTAAAGGGGTGGTAGGGGTAAGGGAGTTTGAATTTTGCATAGGGCAATTCCGTATAGTGAAGGACACTGATTTCTGCATCAGTGTTTGTGTTGGAGATTGTAGCAAAAAATTGATTGGTTGCTAAGTGATGACGGAACAATGTTCCTGACGTAGAGATATAGTCACTTAACTTTTGTGACATTAAGCAAATACTCACCTTTTCAAAGTGGAGAGAGCAGCTTACGGATGACATGTGAAAACCTTCATTATCAGCGCCCGCCTGGGCTTGCTACTTGTAAGATGATGTTTCATTAATTTTCACCTCATACAAAAAATTAGCTATCAAAGTCAATTTGAGGGATAAGTGCATCCACTATCCTTGATGAATCAATGAAATAACTTTCAGAGCTGGGTTATTTGCTACTAACCCTACTTTTTTCAGAATCAGTAATATTCAATAGCCAATTTTTACACTAGATTGGAATTATCTTAAGATGGATGTCCTTGTTGTTGTACAGGCAAAGCTCTTGAGGCTTGCACTAATCAGGCTGAATCATCAGCCTGTGCTACCTTATTAGGAGGAAGTTAAAATGAAAACATATTTTGGGTTGGCACTTGGCTTACTTTCAGCTTACGTGAACGCTGAAATTAACTTTGAATATCCCGAATTAAATGAGGTGCCCGATAAGTATCAGGAAGGACAGTCTTTCGGAGAGTATCACTATGTTAAAGAAAGTTTCGGCTTGTCTGGCAATAATGGTATGGTTTTTTACTACTTAATAGGAGTGCGACCTGAGATTAGTAAATGGTATCGAAAAGAACTGAAACTATCTAAGTTAAATAAAAGGAAAGGAAGGGACTATATTCCTTATGCCCCACTTAGTGAAGAAAAGATCCTGTTTTCTAATGGTGAATCTGAGTCAGTTTTATATGAAAATGAGAGTGTTTATCTATCTGAAGGCCCAGCCCAAGATGACTACTGGGGCTGCATGCATGAGCGACCGTTATTTAAAATCCAATGGCCAGATCTGAAAAAAGATAAATTTCAAAATAGTGTTAGTGAGAATAATCATCAAGGTTCTGAATATGCCGTTTTAATAACGGGTGATGGAGATGGCTGGAGTACCGGTGGTCAAGGAGTGTCTGCTTCAGACTCACTGTATATGAATATTATTGATTATAGCGGTGAGATTGTTATCAAAGCGCCCATGTTAAATGTCTCATACTCGTCTTACCCGTTGATTGATTATGAACTTGAGAGTGACTTTTTCTTTGATATTTACGGTATTCCGGAAGGCTCAAATCGTGAAGACTTGATCCCCGAAGGTGATCAAGACTTGGGAGCAGGTCGCAAAGGCTATGGCAAGTTGTTCGCTCAAGACTTCAATGATAATGGCCAGCAAGATCTAGTTTTTTGGCATCGTATTTATAAATCCCACCGATCTGTCAAAGACCCCAAAACCAAAGAATGGGATACCTCAAAGCGCCGCTTTGAGTTTGAACGTGAATGGTTCACTTGGTACGAAGAAAATAAAGAACGTACTAGCTTCATAAAGCGAGAATTATCTGTCGAGCAAGGCAAGAAATGGCTGAGTGATAATCAACTGGGCTGGAATGACGGTTACCCAAAAGACAACACTCAGTGTAAACACTCAGGCCTGCACAAGGTCCCCATGATGACCAATGTATATGACCCTGAACTCAAACCGTATCAGCGTTAAAGTATGGTAATGTCATGAATAGATAGGATGAATAGATAGGACACCCATCACAGGGAATAGATAGGACACCCATCATAGTGTTGCCAAATGTAACACCGATAGGGAATAGATAGGACACCCATCATAGTGTTGCCAAATGTTAGATAATAGATAGGACACCCATCATAGCAGACAAATAGGACACCCATAATAACAACTGCCAAATGTAACTCCGGTAGTAGAAAACTCGAATAAAGAGAATAGATAGGACACCCATCATTGAGAATAGATAGGACACCCATCATAGTGCTGCCAAATGTAACACCGATAGCAGACATCCCTGAGACAAATAGGACACCCATAATAACAACTGCCAAATGTAACTCCGGAGACAAATAGGACACCCATAATAACAACTGCCAAATGTAACTCCGGTAGTAGAAAACTCGAATAATGATCTAAAGTTAGCTTAAGCTTTTAAGTTAACTCGGTGATCGTTATGCCAAAGCCCCGTAAATCACTCATCGCGGTAGAATCAACGCCTTATTACCATTGTGTCGCTCGCTGCGTGCGTAGAGCATTCTTGTGTGGCCAGGACAACGTGACTGGAAATAGCTACGAACATCGGCGAGCATGGCTTGAAGATAGGTTGATAGAGCTGCCCAAAGTCTTTGCTATTGATATTGCGGCTTATGCCATTATGAGTAATCACTATCATGTGATCCTCCACATCAATACTGATAGAGCCAAAGTTTGGTCTGACTATGAAGTTGTAGAACGATGGCATCAGCTCTTTAATGGCACCGTCCTTTCACAGAAATACCTAAAGAATGAAGGTGAATTATCGACGGTTGAAATGTTGGTATTTCAAGAAGTAATCAACAAATGGCGCTCGCGCTTACAAGATATTAGTTGGTTCATGCGTATCTTAAACGAAGCCATAGCACGTGAAGCGAACGCCGAAGATGGCTGTACAGGCCGCTTTTGGGAAGGTAGATTTAAGTCGCAAGCTTTGTTAGATGAAGCCGCCTTGATGGCTTGTATGGCTTATGTCGATCTAAATCCGGTTAGGGCGGGAATGGCTAACACACCGGAAGAATCAGATCATACCTCAGTTAAAAAACGATGCGAGAAGGCTGAGAAAAGCAAGCAGCCGAATCATTTAAACCAACAAGAGAAATCGCTTTACCCATTTGTAGGTAACCCTAAGCAAAACCAGCCTGAAGGTATTCAAATGAAGCTGAGTGATTATTTAGAGTTAGTTGATTGCACTGGCAGGGTACTAAGGAAAAATAAGCGAGGATCGATCAGTGCAAGTGCAGATAAGATTCTTAATAGGCTCGATATCGACGAAGATCAATGGCTAGAAATGACGTCAAACTTTGAAAGTTGTTTTAGTTCATTTGTGGGTGGCGAGAGCAGCTTACGGATGGCTTGTGAAAACCTTCATTATCAACGCCCGCCTGGGCTAGCTACTTGTAAGATGATGTTTCATTAATTTTCACCTCATACCAAGATTTTAGCTATCAAAGTCAATTTGAGGGATAAGTGTGCCTGTTCTCCTTGATTAATCAATAAAATGACTTCCAGATCTGGGTTATTTGCTACTAACCCTACTTTTTTTAGAATCAGTAATATTCAATAGCCAGTTTTTACAGTAGATTGGAATTATCTTAAGTTGGATGTCCATGTTGTTTATGGGAATTATCTTAAGTTGGATGTCCATGTTGTTTATGATTCGTAAGCTTTATGTGAAAGCGATCGGTACGCCAATCATTAACGGTTATGACAGTGCTATTGTCGGTGGGCATCAGTTCCACTTAACGTTAACCGCGTTAATGCATCTGTGGGGGCAATATGCGAGCCCTTATGGTAAGTTGGTTGCCATTGAGCAAAGAGAAGGTATTAAGCTATGGCGCTTAAAAAATGGACAGCAGTTTGCCAATCCTTTCTCAAATAAAGCCGGTGATTATAGCCGCAGTATTGATATAGTGACTCAAGTTGAAGGCGAAGACTTACCGCGCTTTATTGAAGTGAAGTCTTATAAAGGTCAGAAAAAAAGCGGCGGAAAACTGCAAGAAAATGACATAAAAAGCCGCTTTGCTTTATGGAGTTAGCAACAAAGAAAAAAGGCAGTGCCGACGCAGAAGAGGAAGAAAACAAAAAGAATTTCAGCGCCCATAAACAGTACATGCTTGATCGCATTATGGCAGTGGAAAATTCATTAATTGAAAGTCCAGATAGTCGAACTCTGGCGAAGAAAGCCCAACAAATACATTGGCTCTTCCATCATTATAAGCAAGCTTCGGTCAGCAGTTATGATGAAGGCCAGATGAAGCTGATTCGTAAGCAGATGTCGAATAACGCAAAAGGTGAACCGAGCATGATTGCGGCTTCACTAGGGCAAGAAAAATACAACAAAACAACAGCGAATACTCAAGCGAAAGCCATAAAGTTGTTTAATATCAAAACTATTTTACAAGATTCGGCTTCATCTGGTTTATTGGAAGAGCTTTTTGAAATAGAGGGTAGCTCGGAAGAAAAAGCTCGACAACGTGAGAAAATCGAAGAGTTTGTGATCGCTTTAATTCCTTAAAAAATTCATGAAATAAACGGCTGGCGATAATAAGTTCATCAGCTTATGGAACAGATTATGTTTGACTACGAAAAAATAGCCCCTATCTTCCCTGGCAAACATGTCGAAGGCTGGCAGAAAATTCGCAAAAGCCAATGGAAGTCAGTAAAAGAAACATTGGATTGGGTGTTTAACTTCGATAAAGACGATATTAAGTCTGTTAAACAGCATATCTATCTTGCTGATGAATTAAGTGATGACATTGAAGAACCCAGTGATTGGACGGGTTCACCTATGTCAGCTTGGTTTTTAAATCCAGATCAGTCTGAGGCCGCTTGGGAAAAAGTTTGGAATGATATCAACAAGCTTAAAATCAGCTTAGACCCCCCAATCGGAAAATCATGGATGGATAATGTTGCCAAACGCTTTCTAGAAGAAGTCCATAACATTCAACAGCCAGAAGGGGATTTCGGAGCGTTCGGTGGCCTAGAGCAAAGAATGCTGCCGTACTTGATTCAGAGTAAGGTTTATACCGATGAAACCTTTGAGTTTGGCTCTACCAAGCGCGCAGTTCGGAAAGTGCCTTGGCAGAGTCCTAAGAGGACACATGATGCAATAATAAATCGTAATGGCATGTTTACTCATCAGCCTGTGAATCCATATTCGCCTATCCAGTGGCTGCATGAGATGTTTGTTTCAACCTTTCAATATGATATTGAGTACGATGAAATTGGCGATCGAGCTTGCATGAGGTACTACAAGAAACTTCTAGATACAAGCAAACCTGATGAGCTTTATCACATCAATCACATACGCTCAGCTCAGCGTATGATTGATATCTTTGAAGATGAAACCGCCCCTAAATATTTACGTGAACTCTGGATAAAAGTCCGCGATGGAAAAATTAAATAATGGACTTTTCTGATCGCCTTTATTTTCTCGCTCACTTCGCCAATAACCATAAACGCGACCGCGCGCTGTTTTATTTGCAAGAAGATACCCGCCCAGATTTTAATGATGAAGTGCCTGAGGTTGAGCAGGCCTTATTTGAGGTTGTCGATGAAATTCCGTATCCGGCGGTCATAAAAAGCCTTGATGATTCAAACCTTTATTGGGTAATGGCAGATGAAGATGGCTTTCCTGATCTTGCCCTAGCTGAAAAGCTGGGGGCTGAAAAAGTATTAGTGGTTCATGCTCAGATAGAAGATGAACCTTGCTTTACAATCGCCCAGAAGCTAACCAATAAAGCCACTAAAACGGTATTTGTGCAGCGATTTTTTGATGATCGAAAGTTAGATGAGCCAGTAGAACGTTTTACTGAGCTGCTAGAAGTAAAGCTAGCGGAAACCGAGTCTGGTTTGGAATTTATGCAATGGCTGCAAGGCTATTTAAATGAAATGTCAGATCAGGGCGGAAAGTTGCCGCAGACAATAGAGCTGTAATTATTATATAAAAAAGGCTGCCGCGAACATCGGCTAACCGGTCTTAATATCATTGTGTCGTGCAGTGTAGTAAGGCGTTTCTGTGCGGCCAAAAGTCTGTGGCTGGAATAGCTTTAACGCCTTGCACTTGCTTCGAAGATAGGCTTTTAGAGTTATCTTAAGTCTTTGCATTTCTACAATAAAAAATAGTGCTACTTATTTGTGTTTAAATGCCTAAACCTCAATAATACCCTTCTAAAATCTTGATTATTTTATTGCCATTGAGCAGTACGATAAAAGGAGAGGATTGAGTATTACTTTGAATAACGACCTTGCGAATAAAGTTCCATTTAAGTTTGATGGTAGATAAATCAGTTTTAGGAATAGAGTTTGTTTGTTCAAGCTTTACTAATTCAGCGTCGATTTGCAGGGCCAGCTTAGCTAAATCCATATCTTCGTCGGTTGCACTGCGAATGAAAGAGCCAAAAGCATCAGTATTCACTTCAACATAGGTTGATATTATGCGGTCAAATAATATGAGAACGTTTGCAATGCCGGATGTTGGTGGGTTCTTTTGATATCGCTTCAACATGGATTGGCGAACATTGTCGAAATACACCCGATAAGATGCGATGAGCGCGACATCTGAATAACCGTTATCAATAAATGACGTGTCATTGATTAACTCGTTGAGTTGAATCCAGTTGTTTCTAATCTTTTCGTATTCGGCAGCGGGGTACTGTTTATTTAAGAGTCTTTCCATCGCCTGGTTCATTAACTCTAAAGTCCGTACGGTTTCTTGTTTTATTGCGTGGTTGCTGTCGTCTTTCCAGTATCGGTTGATGTTGATATTGAGTTGATAATATTGATGCAATGATTGTTCTAATATTCTTTGTTCTTTGGCGTAGCTGTTGGGGCTGGTTAAGAATAATGAAAAGATGATGGTAATAAAAACGATAGGCATGTTGACCACTTTGGGCATGAAAAGGAAGAGCATATCTTGCTGGCGAATGCCTATCGACTTCACTTGTGGCCATTAAGTGCCCTTTATCGGACAGGGCGGATCGTTTGCTTGCTTATTGCGGTATTAGTTTTTACGATATTGGCTGTCTTATTGATTCCAGCCTTATTGATTCCAGTACCCTATGAAGATTCTCGGCCGGGGGCAGTATTTTGTTGTCAGCTCTTATTTACAGCAATTGCAGTCCTATTTTAAGCAGGTGAATTTGCCTGTGATTGAGTTACTGTCTACGAGTGATTTGCCCCTTTTGGCGTTGTCGCAACCACACTTGTACTTAGGGCATGAGTCCATTGCCCAGGTGAATGCCTATGCGTGTGCGATGGTACCGTCGGAATCTGATCTTATTCGATATTTAGCGTTTGAAAGAGATGCGTTAACCCATGGCTCACTGGGCATTGCGGCTTTATTAAGTGCAGACCTGGATGAGGCCATTGGTATTATTCGTAAATACATTCGTACCCGTTATAGCGGTATCGATATCGATATGGTGAGCATAGGGGGAAAGGTGCAGATTACGCTTAACGTGCCTAAAACCAACCTGCGGTCTGACCGTTTAACGGTGTTATCTACCTTGCTTATGTTTGCCAATACCTTAAGAAGCGCGTTGCAGTTAGATTCCGATGATTATCAAATCGATATCTCGGTGATTTTCCCTGCGCCTGAGCATTGGCAAGATATTCATGATCGTACTGCTGTGGTATTTAATCAGGGGGGGAATAAAATTGAATTCCCTGACAGCTTCTTAAATAAAAGGTTGTTGTTTTCTAATCAAGACGAATCCCATCAGGCGTCGGAAATTTGTAGAGAAGAGCTGAAGGCGGTTAAAGATTATAGTGAGATTTCTGAGTTAGTGCGGTTAAAACTGTCTCAATCGAGCTTACCTTTACCTAATATTGATGTGATTGCGAGCAGCTTAAATATCTCGGCAAGAACCTTAAGAAGGAAACTGGAAGCGGTAGGGGTTCAGTATATTGATTTGAAGATGGAGGTGATGAATGCCAAGGCGTTATTGCTTTTGACAACGAGCTCGGCGAGTTTGCAGCAGTTATCGTCTGAGCTCGGCTATTCAGACTACAAGAGTTTTGCTAGGGCATTTAAAAAGACTAATGGGGTAACGCCGAGTCAGTTTAGAAAGGGGGAGAAATAAAACAGCTTCTTAGCCTAACAACTTAGCTCAACAACTTAACCCTGCTTGGTCATAATGCTGACTCATCATCAGCATTATGACTATCAGCTTTCCCCTTCTTGTTTTTCGTACTCAGGGCAATACCGACGAATGCGGTGCTAACTAATATAACAAATACCCACAAATGGCCGATAAGCCAAACCGCAATGAGAAGAATAAATGCGATAGTAAATCCATAGAATAGTGCTCTTTTTATCGACATTTTTTCTTATTTAACTCGTATTGTTAATTCGACTTAGGTGGTGCTTTACGAATATTAATCAGCCCTGCGACGATTATAAATGCACTGCCCAACCAGGTAGACCAAAGCGGGATTTCATCCCAAAATAGCCAGCCCATAATGGCGCCATAAATCACCGAGGAATAGACATAAATGCCAATTCTTCCGGTAGGTGCGGTCCGATAAGCGCGTGTGAGCGATAATTGGCCTAGCGTTGCCACAGCCCCCATTAATAAAATCCAGCCCCAAGCATGATCGGGAACGGCTTGCCAAGCATAAAACGCCGGTGGTGCAGAGATGACTGCGGAGATTACGCCAAAGTAGAAAACAATGGCTACGCTGCTTTCGGTATTGCCCATTTTGCGGATGGTGACCTTCGCAAGCGCGGCTAAGGCCGCCCCCATTAAGCCGATAATCGCTAAATAAGAAAAGGTATCGGTGCCCGGCCTAAGAATAAACGCTACGCCAATAAAACCAATCACAATCGCCCAGCGGGTATTCGGCCCTATGCTTTCTTTTAACCAGATGTAGGCAATTAAGGGCATGAAAAAGGGGCTGGTTAGCTTAACCAAAAATGCTTCCGCTAATGGCATGCGCGCCAATACAAAGAAATAACAATACATGGCACTTAAGCCGACTAAAGCGCGCATGAGATGCCAATGAAAGCGTTGGGTTTTCAGTTCTGAAAAACCGGTTTTCATTACAATAGGCATGAGCATGATCAGCCCTGCAACATTGCGGAAGAAAACGATTTGTTGAGTCGATAAATCGCTGGATAGATGCTTGATGATGCCGCCCATAATGCCGAGTAGAGCTTCACCGAGTAATATCAGTAAGGCGCCTAGAATAATGGGGTGGGTGGGTAATGCAGGAAGGCGGGGCACAATGGTTACCGAGTAGCTTAGAAGTCTATGGGTGCTAATGTGGATAGCGCATTGATTATGAAGTTGTTATTTACTTATATCAACAGACTGGTAGTTATTAATAACTGTCGTAGGTATCAGTTACTAGAAGATGGTTCAGTATCTAATCTCCCCCAATCTAGATGTTAAAAAAAGAACAACAAATTGTGATACTTCTGTGAGGATTGATTGAGCGTATTTCCGTACTTTAAAAAGGTAATTAACAATTATTGAATTTAAGTTAGGAGATAATAATGAAAACTTTCACTCGTATTCTTTTATGTACCGCTGTTGCTAGTAGCTTGGTTGCCTGTGGAGGTGACTCCGATAATGACAGTAATACGAATAATGATGAAACTTCGATTATGACTATTGCGCCAACTTACTTAGAAGCTTTGGGTAGTGAGTATAATTATGAGGGGTGGATCATTGTTGATGGTCAGGCTGTGTCTACTGGAACTTTTGATATTGTTGAAGGTCAAACTGAGCCTAGCGAGTTTATGTTGGATGCTGATATGGCGAGTCGAGCGACGACCTTTATCTTAACCATAGAGCCGGAAGTCGGAGACGTTCCAGCGCCTTCAAATGTTCACCTTATTGCGGGTGATTTAGCGCAGGGCGAAACCGTTGCTGTAACCAGTCATAGTGCCGCTTTAGGGACCGATTTCTCTGAGGTAGCAGGGACGTTTATTTTGGCTACGCCAAGTAATGGCAATATGACGCCGACGCAAGGGATTTGGTTTTTAGACAACTCGAGTGGTAGTGCTGTTGCAGGCCTGACTTTGCCTGTTTTACCTGTGGGCTGGGTATATGAAGGTTGGGTCGCCAATATGAACGGACCTGTTTCTACTGGCACTTTTACCGATGTGAATATGGCGGACAGTGATGGTGCCGGTGCTACGGCGGGGGTTGAAGCAACTCCTAATTATCCTGGGCAGGATTTTATTACTCCGGCGACGGATTTAGTCGGCTACAAGGCGGTTATTTCGGTTGAACCAGACCCAGATAACTCGGCAGCGCCGTTTAGCTTAAAGCCCTTGGTCGCTGATATTGAAGATACGACCGCGCCACAAACCATGGCGAGCAATGTAGCCGCAACCTTACCTTCAGCTGTGATTGTGATTAATTAAAGGAAAGAAGATGGATGGCAATGCATCAACATTAATCGATAAACGTATCTTGGTGATTGAAGATGAGCAGGATATTGCTCAGTTATTGTTGATGCACTTTGCGGATATTTATTCTGAAGTGGTTGCTGTGTACGACGGATTAGCCGGAATAGAGGCGATAGTAAATCAACGCTGGGATCTTATTCTATTAGATTTGAGATTACCCGGCATGGATGGTTTAGAGATCTGTAAACAAGTGCGTAGCCAAGGCTTAACGGTTCCTATTTTAATGCTCACCAGTAAATCCAGTGAATTAGATCAGGTATTGGGTTTTGAAATTGGCGCCGATGATTATGTGACCAAGCCATTTCGTTTATTGGAGTTAGGCGCACGAGTAAAAGCCTTGTTAAGACGCACGAGTCAAACGTTAGCTCCTAAAGACGATAGCGATGAATTTATTACTTACGGCAAGCTCTCATTAGATATTCATAAGCGCAAGGTGACGCTTGCTGGTCAGAGGGTCGAGCTGACGGGACGTGAATTTAAATTGTTGGCTCACTTTGCTCGCTCTCCAGGGCGAGTTTTTTCGCGTATGGAGTTATTAGATTCGGTTTGGGGAATCTCTCATCAAGGTTATGAGCATACGGTCAATTCTCATATCAATCGCTTACGAAGCAAGTTATCAACGGTTTTAGAAGGCAAGCATTGTATCGAAACGGTGTGGGGCGCGGGCTACAAATTGACGGAGGAACTTTGAAATGAGCCGCTTGAATATTAAAATAGGGAGTAAGCCGTTATGAAGTCCTTATTGAATGCCAGTAAGCGATTATACATTCGTTTATCCTTGGCATTGTTTGTCTTATTGCTGTTGCAGAGTATTGTATTAGCCTTTTTTTGGCAGCAAGGTAATAAAGCTTACTCGCAAGAGGTGACGCAAAGACTGAACGAAAGCATTGCGATGTACATTACGGAACAGCAACAGCTTATAGTTGATGGTGCTGTAAATCAGCAAGAATTAGAGCGGCTCGCTAATCGAGCAATGGTGATCAATCCTTCGGTGGAAGTTTATCTTTTGTCTGTGCAAGGGCAAGTGATTTCAAATCTTGTGAAGCCAGAGCTATTACTACATCAGGTTGTAGATCTAACTCCAGTCGAGGCGTTTTTATCTGCTGATCGCGAGCTCCCTATCTTAGGTCAAGATCCTAAATTGGCCTCGACTTTAAAGCCGATATCGGTATCCCCGATCATGGAGAACAGTACCGTTGTTGGTTATTTATACGTTGTATTAGGGGGCGCGGTTGAGCAGAGCATAGTTGATTCGATTAAAAACAGCTCTATTTTAACCCTGAGCATGGCCGCTATATTCGCCAGCTTAATATTAACGCTGGTTTTTTCTGTATTAATTTTTTATCTGATGACCCGCCGCTTACAAACTTTATCGCTGGCGGTTAAAGAATTTCATTTAACCAATTTCGAAGATTTTGCCAGTATTATCAGTGAAGAAAATACCCATAATGCCGCGCCGCAAGATGAAATTGATCAGTTATCTTATTGTGTACTGGCGATGGCGCAACGGATGAAAGAGCAGCTGGAGCATATAGAAAGTATTGATGCCCAGCGACGAGAATTCATCGCCAATGTGTCACATGACTTAAAAACCCCATTAGCGACGATTCAAGGTTATGTAGAAACCATCTTGATCAAAGAGGAAAACCAGCCCTTAGAGCAAGAAGAGCGAAGGAAATATCTCACCACGGCGTTAAAGCAAAGCAATACCTTAGCGGGGCTTATTGATCAGCTATTTGAGTTGGCTAAATTAGAGTCCGGCAGTATGGTGCCTACGTTGGAAGGTTTCTCATTGAAGGAGTTGATTCACGACAGCTTGCAAGACGCGACTTGGAGCGCTAAAGAACGAAATATCCACTTTCAAGTTGAGGCTGATGATTTGGATTATCGGGTGAACGCGGATATTGCCTTGATACAGCGCGTTGTGCAGAACCTTTTAGACAATGCGATCAAATACAGCCCTGAAGATAGTCTGATTCGTATTCAAATGGTTGAAGAGGAGAGCGTCATTCAATTGCACATCGCGGATCAAGGCAAGGGTATTCTGGCCGAGGACATTCCTTATATTTTTGAGCGTTATTACCGTTGTCAGCAGCAACGCCATTCTTCAAAACTGGGGTCGGGTCTGGGTTTAGCCATTGTTAAGAAGATCTGCGATCTGCACAAGTCGACAATATCGGTATCCAGTCAGTTGAATAAAGGCAGTGAATTTAAGTTTGAATTGGCCAAAGCCAGTTAATGGCTAATCGGTTGTTCATTACTACACTTAAATTTAGTCGTAATGACAGTAAACCCGTAGGGATGGCAACTTGCCCTGAGCTGGTTATGCTGTAAACTGCACCGCCCATTATTAACTGTCCAATCCGTCAAGTATTAGTGCTGATAGGATTCTAACAAAGGTAACCAGATTCCCTATGAATAAGGTGTTTATCAGCGCTCAGCAGCTTTTAGAAGACTCATTCAAATTAGCCCTGCAAGTTTACGAAAGTGGCTTTCGCCCAGACTATATCGTCGGTGTTTGGCGCGGTGGTGCACCGGTAGGGATTGCGGTACAAGAATTATTGCATGTATTGGGCACGGAGTCGGACCATATTGCGATTCGTACTTCCAGCTATACGGGGATTGGTGAACGCGATAAGCATGTGCGTGTACATGGCTTAACCTATCTAATTAAGCGCATTGAAAGCGAAGATAGCCTGCTGATTGTTGATGACGTTCATGACAGTGGTTTAAGTATTGAGCAGACCATTGCCGATTTAAAACGAGCGTGTAAGAAAAACACCCCTGAAATTCGTGTTGCGACGCCGTATTACAAACCGAAAAATAATAAAACTGACCGCATTCCGGACTACTTTATCCATGAAACTCATGATTGGTTGGTATTCCCACATGAGGTAGATGAATTGAGCGAAGAAGAGATACGTGAGCATCGCCCTGAGTTGGCAGGAATTATTGATAAAATAGTGCATTTAAAGAACTAGTCACTTCTCGGCCAGTTCCTAGAATGTTTGAGGCTAGATTGAGGTGAGATTAATTGATGTATTTAATAGAAATTGCTCTTTGGGTGACCCTGTTTTAGCTGCATCAATCCAAAGTTGAAGCTTGTATTCAGGGGGCTTTTTATTTAAAAAATCTTGTGGACAGCTTCAGCTAAAAGCTAGGTATGTCAACATGTATACTGGGCCGCAGGTTATTTGTGTCTAAGGGTTGGATACCTACTACTTTGGTATGTTAAAATCACTAGTCTAATTGCGGACTAGTGATTAGAACCAAATGTATCTAATAAAAGGATGTTGTTAACCAGCATGCTTGCATAAAGGATTATGATGAAAAATATTTATATAGTGTTTTGCCTTATTGTTTTGTCCGGTTGTAGTGCCAGTGGCCCTAAATTTAATGGTCTTGTCAGTGATCGAGAAGGGGTGGCTAATGTTTATATTTATCGCCCTGATTCCTTAACCGCAGGTGGTCGAACGGCTTATTTTTATATGAATGAAAAGCCAGTAGCCGAAATAAGTAATAATGGTTATACCTTACTAGAGGTAGCGCCAGGGAATCATAGTTTCAAACAAAACTTTGGCTACTGGTTAGGAGATTTTGGGCCAATATCAGATGATCGAATTCGTACTAAAGAATTAAAGGCAGGGAATACGTATTTCCTTGGTTTGTACTCCGGCAATACTATCAGCCCTCATCCGGTACCGAGTGTTCATGTGGTTGATGTCAATTTTGATTTTAGCTTTGATTTTGTTAAGCGTAATAAGTCTTTGCGAGATATTAAAGAGTGTAGATTTCAGCAGCAAGAGATCAATTAATAGTTAATTCATCTAAGACTAATTAGCCAAGTTTGGTAATAGAAATAACTTCTACCTCTTTAATTATTAAGGGGTGTTGTATCAATAGTTGCAGTATATTGCCTTTAATTAAGAGTTGAAGTGGACATTTAATTTGACTTACAACTCGTAAAGCGCTGGTTGTTGCATACTAATGATTACTTTCTCTATTATCGGTTATGTTGTGATGACTGATGACCACTTGATTTTTCCCTAGCTCCTTTGCCTGTAACAGTGCTTGGTCGGCAATTACGATGCACTCCCCAATCGAGCTTTCTTCTTTTTCGGTAATGTAGCCGCCTATTGAAACGGTCATGGGGGGTAATTCATTAACCTGTATGGCTTCGATGGAAGTTAGAATAAGGCGGCTAATTTTCTGCGGATAAGCTTTGTTCGCATGCTTAATGAAAATGATAAACTCTTCTCCACCGTAGCGTGCTACAAACCCTTCTTCTTTATTGACGATATCGACTAATGTACTGGCAATTTTCTGCAGGGCAATATCGCCTATGTTATGGCCAAATTGATCATTCAGTTTCTTAAAATTATCAACGTCTATCATCATAACCAGCATTTTCTCAGGGACTTCACCTTTAAACTGTTCCAGTTTTTTTAACAGTGCGTATCGATTTGGTAGCCCTGTTAAGGCGTCTGTTAATGCTTGCTTTCGGGCGGTGTTCTTTTTAATAATGAGTTCATGAGCTTGCATGAAATTGCCTTCTAAGTACTCCTCGCGCTGCATTACCGACATAACCCCTAATAATAAGGCGGAGGCAAAAACAAAGGCGTTATTTACAATGACACCAATATCGGTTGAAGAGAATAAACCATGACCCAATAGGTAAGTTAACCAGCTGACCAACCCAATGATTACAGAAGTGAATAAGGGAGCCTGCATCAGGGTGAAGGTATAAATTATGATGAGAATAGTACCTGATTGATAAGTATCTAAGCCAAAATCAGCCGCGACGATCCCAATATAGACAATCACTCCGTTGAATAGGCATAAAACGGTTCCGACACAGAAGAAGGCTATACGCAATTCGGTATGTTGGCTTACATACAAGATGGCAAGGAAGATCATTAGTGCGACAACTCGGATAATCAGCACATGAGAAAACTGATCGCCCAGCAAAAAATAATCAGAGAATAAGAAAACGAGAGACAGAAATACGCCAATTAAAGAGTATTTGCGAGAATTACGCAGCTGAGGACTTCTTACTTCACGGTTAAACTCCTCTCTTAGCTCAGGTGGTATGGTTAATCGACTCACATTCAATAATCTCATTCATGCAGTACTGTGAGTGTAGTTGAAACCTGCCTTTGAGCCATTCCTTTGAGTCATACATCCTCCATCCTATGCTAGGCTTCTATAAGAAATGTCATTTCTTAGGTTGGAGTCGCTCACTGAATGAATCGCCTGTTGTTTGGATTGCTATTTCTTATGGTTTCAATCATCTCCCATGCCAATACCGTCATTCAGGTTGGGGATGATCGGCGCTATAGTATTAATAGACAGGTAGATTATTTATTAGATGCATCCCATGACCTTACGTTATCAGATGTGCAATCTTCAAATAAATGGCAGTCCATTGATAAGAACAGTATAAATTTGGGGTTCATTAAAGAGGCCGCGTGGTTTCACTTCGAACTTCAAGTTGAAAATAGTAATGACTATATATTACAAATCCCTTATCCCATTCTTGATTACCTTGATCTTTATAGTTTCGTAGATGATGAACTTTATTTAGAGGTGAAAACAGGGGACGCACGCCGATTCGAAAGTCGCGATGTTGATCACGTTCACTTTATATTTCCCTATCGTCTAGACGCTGGCCAGACACTTTCTGTTTATCTTCGTGTTGATACTGCTGGTGGCGTTGATGTGCCTTTATTATTCTCAACAAAAGCAATCTTTCAAAAAGATGATATTGATAATGCGATGTTCAGAGGGGCGATCTTGGGCGTAACGTTTTTGATGTTATTTTATAATGGCTTCATCTTTGTTTCTTTAAAAGACCGTGTTTATGGCTTTTATGTGTTGAATTTATTTTCACATATTGTCAATTCTAATGCTTATGAAGGGTGGGCCTTTAAGATTCTATGGCCCGATACCCCCGGCTTAAATGATTACGTATTTCCCATATTTAATGGTTTGGTTTTAGCCACCAGTATTATTTTCATGTTTTCTTTATTGAAAGGGCTAGGTAGCGCTAGTTGGTATCGGAAGTATTTTCTTGTATTACTTGCAACCGTATCGACCTTTCCTTTTCTTGCTGTGTTATTACCGTATTCAATCATCGTTCCTATTGAAGTCTTGTTTACACTGATCGTTTATATCTCTTCTTTGCTATTGGGTGTTTATCTTTCATATAAAGGTGATCGAACGGCCATGTACTTTACGGTCGCGGTTAGTTTGTTTTTAGTGGGGGTGGTGAGCAGTAATTTAAAAGCGCTAGGTTTATTGCCGAGTAACCTGTTCACTCAGCATGCATATCAAATTGGATTTTTTGTAGATATGGTTGTTTTATCTTTGGCTTTAGCGCAGAAAATTGACATCGCACAGAAAGAGCGATCAAGCGCTCAAAAAGAAAATATTAAAAATTTGAAACGCTATGAAGATCTTTATCGTGAATCCTTATCGGGGCATTTTCAGGTAGGTTTAGATGGGAAGATAGTATCAGTCAATAATGCTTTTTTAGAAATTTTAGGGTATGAAAATAGCGGGCAGTTATTCGAATCTAAAATGGTTCGAGATATTAATCAGTTTTCGGTTGATGATGAAGCCTCTAGAACCATCATTAATACCGTTAAAAACTTGGGTTGTATTATTGATTTTGAGGAGCAAGTCGCTAAGAAAGATGGCGATATTATTTGGATTTCTTTATCAATTAGGTCGGTGACTAATAGCGAGGGCGCCGTTGAATATTATGAAGGCTCAATGCTAGATATCAACGAACGCAAAGAAAATGAAATTCTAAAAGAACGATCGATGAAGGATAAAATGTCAACTTTAGAGCAATTGGTTATCGGTATTAGTCATGAGTTAAATACGCCGTTGGGTACATCTATAACAGGGGTGAGTCATTTAAATGAGTTGATGAATGACATGAAGGACAAGAAGCAAAAGAATATCTTAAGCATGAAAGAATTTGACGAAATTTTAGCGGAAGAGTATCAAACAATTGATTTAACTCGGAGTAATTTAGATAAGGTCGGTGAGTTAATTAAGCAATTTAAGCAAATCTCGGTTAATCAGTACGGTTATGAGGTTGAAGAGGTCAATTTATTTGCATCAATCTCCTCCGGTCTAGCGAGGTATAAGAAAGCATTAACCGAAAATTCTATCACTATCGTTGTTAATTGCGAGAAGGGTATTAATGTAAATACATATGGTGAAGCAATCAGTGAAATTATTACCCAGTTGGTGAGTAATAGTATTGACCATGCGTTTAAGGCGTTAGGGAATAGAAGAATTGAGATTACAGTCAATGTGAAGGCGAATAATATTGAGTTACTTTATCAAGATAATGGTAAAGGGCTTTCGGCTAAAGGTGTGGAGGAGTTATTTAATCCCTTTTATACAACGATGAGAGGAAGCCAAGGTAAGGTTGGCTTAGGCATGTACTTAACGTTTAATTTGCTAACACAGCTATTAAAAGGGGAAGTTGTGGTTGAAAATCCGCAGCAGGGGCTCTCTATCTTAATGACGTTTCCAAGCCATATTAACTGAAGCGAATACTCATGCCCAAACGTTCAGTAACCCCATAGCTTGCTTATTATTCATCTGCGATAAGAATACGTGACTTTAAAACAAATAGAGCAACAATAAAGACGCCAGATGTATTGGCCACTATATCGGCTAAAGACATAAAGCGTGATGGTACAAAAGATTGAAAGACTTCCATTAGAGCGCCATAACAGGCGATGAATACGGCTAACTGTATAAAGGTCTTTTTATACTGGCTGCAACCTGCAGCGATAATCGTAAATAAGCCATAAAATACAAAGTGCATTACTTTATCAAAATGTTCTATCGGTTGCGGGCCCCCTCCAGGGCGGATAGAGGCCCAAATTACTAATCCTGCATATAAGAAAAAAGCGATACGAAAGATGTGTTGATAGCGCAATAAAAAGGTCGGTAATGCTGAAAGAGGATTTGTCATAATTAGAATTTCATTATTTCTTAAAAGGTAAAAGCTGATTGGCTTGTTCAATGTAGTGCTGAATATGCTGTTCTTCCTCTAATAGGAAGTTATCAATGGCTTGGCTAAATTGCGGGTGCTTTATCCAGTGTTGGCTAGAACAGAGGGTTGGTTCAAATCCGCGACTTATTTTATGCTCTCCCTGAGTACCGGGGTCAAAATGTTTTAAGCCGTGTTCGATACAGTATTCGATGCCTTGGTAATAGCAGCACTCAAAATGCAGACTATCGAATTCTTCTAAGCAGCCCCAATAACGACCATATAAATTATCGCTATCTTTTAAATACAGTGCGTTGGCAACAATTTTAAATGGCTGCTCAGGAGCATCTTGATAATAGGCTTGCACCAATAATAACTGATCAGGCATGGTATTAACGAGGGTTTGGAAAAACTCTCGACTCAAGTAACCGCGCATCTTACGTTTGGCATAGGTCAGCTGGTAACAATGATAAAAGCTATCAATATCTGCAGCCGTTATATCAAAGGTCTTTCTTTGA
>PJEL010001052.1_pt1 | contig 29445 bp, 31 predicted proteins | sample 1853271 | NCBI WGS metagenome assembly PJEL01 (sample SAMN08108733, study PRJNA415343) | Invertebrate metagenome, whole genome shotgun sequencing project. | host: Globobulimina | place: Sweden: Gullmar Fjord | collected 2015-08 | reverse complement strand
GGATACCCATAGCCGAGTGCCATCGCCCGATCGATATCCGTGGGTGCAGCAACGCCTTCTTCGACCATCCGGATCGCCTCAACGCCGACGAGGACTCCGAGCCTGCTCGTTGCGAAGCCGGGAGCATCGTTGATGAGTGCCTGCTCCATTCCGAGAAACTCGACCATCGATGCGATGGTGCCAAGGGTGGCGTCTGAAGTTGCTGCACCCCTGATCACCTCAACGAGGTGCATTGCCCACACAGGATTGAAGAAATGCATTCCCGCGAAACGCTCCGGTGACGACAATCCCGTAGCAAGCTCATCTATGGAGATACTTGACGTGTTTGAGGCGAGTACAACCGGATCACGGGCCTCGCAGGCCGCAAGGATCGACTGTTTGAGCTGGACGTCCTCAATGACCGCCTCAACGATCAACTCGAGTCCAATGTCGAGATCCTCAATCGACGCGGCGGAGTGGACATTCGATACAACACCGTCGAGGTCATCCGGATTGAGCTTGCCACGCGCCGCAGCGGTCCTGAGCGTCTCAACTGTTCGGGTCACAGCGGTCTGTGCTGTTGCAAGGTCGACGTCAACGACGAAGACAGACGCGCCGTTGGCGGCGAACCTATGAGCGATTCCGATTCCCATCGTTCCCCCGCCGATAACCGCTACCCGCATGCATCTCCGTTGCTCGCTGATTGGAAACATAGCCGGGGGCCAGTACCTGACCATCACGGGCAGTGCTACGTTCTGGACATGAAAGACGTAAGGCTCACAGCCTTCTCCCACGGTTCCGGTTGAGCGTGCAAGCTCGGTCCTGACGAGCTGACGCAGGTCCTGCGTCACACGCACAACCACCCAGCCACGCTGCACCCGGATCTCGTTGTGGGTATTCCGGGTTCAGATGACGCCGGGGTCTTTCGGGTCGGAGATGGCAACGTCATCATCCAGACGGTCGACTTCTTCACGCCGGTCGTCGACGACCCCTACGACTGGGGCAGGATCACTGCAGCGAACGCGTTGAGCGACATCTACGCGATGGGTGGCGATCCGCTCACCGCGCTCCAGCTGATCGGCTGGCCGCGCGACGTGATTCCGTTCGACGTGCTCGGCATGGTGATCGAAGGTGGCCTTGCCATCATGGCTGAGGCAGGTTGCACCGTTGTCGGTGGCCACTCTGTCGACGACCCTGAGCCGAAGTACGGATTTGCGGTCACGGGCACCGCACCGGAGAAGGACATCACCACCAACAGCGCTGCCGAACCCGGACAATCCCTCGTCCTCACGAAGCCTCTCGGAACGGGCGTTGTCTCCACCGCGGCAAAACACGGCAAAGCTCCTCGGTCCGTGATCGACGAAGCCATAGCGATCATGACCCAACTCAACCGCGGCGCCGCACGCGCCGCACAGCGAGTGGGCGTGCGGGCAGCCACGGACATCACGGGATTTGGGCTATTGGGCCATCTCTCGGAGATGACCAGGGGCTCGGGAGTAAGCGCCGAACTCGATGCCGATGCGATCCCAACGATCGCAGGCGTCAGAGAGCTCGTGGCGAGTGGAGAAATCGCGGGAGGTACGCGCAGGAACAGGGCCGCTATCGAATCGATGGTCGTCTTTGACGGTGTCGCTGACGACCTCAAGTGGGTGCTCTCGGACGCTCAAACCAGTGGTGGACTGTTGCTTTCCGTCGACCCGGCACTGGAGAGTGCTCTCGTTCAGGCCATCGAAGAAGAGGGGAGCTCTGGTTCGGTCATCGGTCGCATCGTCGAACGGACGTTTGAACACGGGCCCTCTGGACGAATCTTGGCTTCCTGAAACAAATCATCACCAATTCGGCTTGAAGTGGCTCGTCGATGAGGTATCCTCAAATAGCTGGGTCGCCAGACGACCCTCAGCAGGCTCCCTCGTCCCCCCTGGGGAGCCTGCGAAACATACTGCGGGTTCCAGTCCCCCCTGTGAACCCGTAGGACACGCAGCGGGCCCCCATCCCCTTGGGGGCCTGTTGCATATCCATGTCGCTGTCTGAGACTCCTAGGCTGGAGACGCCATGAGAATCCGGATAGCACGCCCAGGCCAACTCGGATCGACCATCAGGGAACTCGCGCGCCGAAAACCGGGTGAGGCTGAGGACTATCTCGACTCTCACCACGAGGCGTGGGAAGAACTCGCAGGCGACGATCCGCACGACGCTGCGGACATTCTTGAGGCACTCGACGAAGAGGGAGCAGCCGATCTGCTCCAGGAACTCCCTGTTGACGAAGCGGCTGATGTGCTCGACGAGATGCACCCTGAGGCCGCGGCGGACGTTCTTCAGGAGCTCATGCCGTCCCAGGCTGCGGCTCTCATGTCTGAGATGGAGACCGACCAAGCAGTCGACCTCATCGGTGCGCTCGATGCCGAGGATCGAACGGCGATTCTGAGCGCCTTGGATGCAACGACGGCCCGCGACGTCGAACGGCTCCTCATCTACGAGGCCGACACTGCTGGCGGCATGATGACAACCGACGTTGCAGCGCTGCCTGTCGGTATGACCTCTGGTGAGGCGATTGAGGTCCTCCGGAAGATCCACGACGACCTCGGATCGAACGTTCGATACCTCTATGTGGTCGACGACGACAAGCGTCTCCTCGGCGTCGTTCCTTTCAGGGAACTCGTATTCGCACGCCCCGGAACGGGCCTTGATGATCTCATGGAAACCTCCATCGTCAGCGTACGGACCGACACCGACCGCGAAGAGGTCGCTGAGGAAATCCAGAGATACAACCTGATCGCCATCCCAGTGGTCGATGCCCAAGGCGTCCTCGTTGGCATGGTGAAGGTGTCTGAAGCGATCGAAGCGATTCTCGCCGAGGTCGGTGAAGACATCGCCGTCATGGTTGGCGCCGGTGAGGAGGAGACGGTCTTCACACCAGTGACACGTTCCGTGCGCAGGCGCCTCCCGTGGATCTTCTTCAATCTCGTGGTCGGAGTCTTCCTCGCTGCGCTCATTTCTCGATTCGAGCCGACGCTGACCACCTACGCGGTCCTCGCCGCCTACATGCCAACCGTGGCGCTGCTGGCCGGCAATTCGGGCGCCCAAAGCCTTGCGGTCATCATTCGTTCGATGGCCGTGGGAGACCTGCCTCCCGGTCGTGCAGGCCGCGCGATTCGCAGGGAGGTCATGATCGGACTCGTCGACGGCACCGTCATGGCTGTATCTGCCGGTCTTCTCGCCGCAGTAACCATCACCGCTTTCCAGTCAGGAACAGCATCAATCGCCCCGATGGAACTCGCTACGATCGTATTCGTCGCCGTGTGGGTGTCATTCCTCGTGGCAGGACTTGTTGGGTCTGGCATCCCCGTATTGCTGCGAAGACTTGGCCAGGACCCGGCGCTTGCGTCGAACATCTTCCTCACGATGATCACCGACATCGTCGGCTTCACCGGCTTCCTCCTGACGGCGACCATCCTGCTCACGTAACCCCCTGACCACACGAGCGCGGTCACAACGACTTCACAAACGCGATCAGGCGGTTCCGGTCATCCCGGTTGAGCATCGTGAACGATGTCTGTGCATCTCTGGCCTCTCCCCCGTGCCAGAGGATTGCCTCTTCTATGGACCGCGCCCTGCCGTCATGCAACAGATTGGTGTGCCCGTTCACGGTTTCGATGAGGCCGATTCCCCACAGTGGCGGCGTTCGCCACTCGTAACTCGTGGCCAGCCCATCGGCCTTCCCATCGGCAAGGTCCTGGCCCATGTCGTGGAGCAAGAGGTCAGTGAACGGATAGATGGTCTGGCCTGAGATCGCGGCGATGTCGTGAGACCCCGTCGTGAACATAGGCGTGTGACACCCGGAGCAGTTCAATTGCCCAAACAGGCCCGCACCGGCCTGCACGTCGGCGTCATCAAGGTCTCTTCGGGCGGGTACCGCAAGAGTCGATGAATAGAACACGACCTCCGCGAGCCGCTCTGCGGTCAGCTCTGGGGTGCCTCCTGACACCGAGGCAAGGCACTCAGTTTGGGTGGAGGTGCAGTTCTCATCAGGATGGACGGATGACGTAATCCCGATGTCGCGGAGGAACGCACTTGCCACCTGGTCCTCGATCGTCGCGACATTCGCCTTCCAACCGATGCGTCCAAGCATGGTCTCGCCCGTCCCGGCCGATGCGACGAAGTTGGCTCTGCCCGAGATGCCGTCGCCGTCCTCATCGTCTTCGTCCACACTCGCAAGAACTGCGGCTACGGGGATGGCCTCGATGAGTCCCATTCCAGAGACGACGGGTGCAATACGTGGAGAGATCACAATGGCGTCGCCAATTTCTCCATATCGCTGCATCTCGATCGAGTATTGCGGCGATCTGAGCGAGTATTTGGTGCCGTCGTCGTAGGTGCCTGGCATCTCGGTGTACGTGATGCCGATGGCTCCCTCGACCGGCACACCGGCAATCGCTCGATCCTGCAGCTGTCCGCCGTACATCGGATGAGCCACGACCTCATCTCCATCGAGTACGCCGAGTCGAAGCACGAGACCACGCTCTGGATCGTCACTGTCCGCAGGCGGAGCAGCGCGGCCATCCGACACGTGACACGCCGAGCACGAGACCGCGTTCATGAGCGGTCCGAGTCCGTCTCTCGCATCGTTTGATGCGGGAGCGGTCATCCAACCCTCGGTGAAGAAGGAGTTGCCTATCTCGAACCTGAGTCGCTCTTCCGTCGTCAGGTTCCCTGCTGCAGAACCGAACGCATTGCGGTTCTGCAGAGGCGTGGTGGTCTCACCTCCGGAATCGGGTTGCAGGAGAGGATCTCCATCTGCCGCACAGCCACCACCAACAGTGGCGGCGGCGAGCAGCAAGCAAGCGAGAGACCTCGATGCATTCACGGTTGCAGGTAGGTCTGATGCGACCGTTCGGCATGGTGAGGGTTATCGAAGGGCCAGTGCTGGCAGATCCACCCCATCACTGTCCGGTGCACTACCGCATCCATCTCCCGGCGACTGACCCTGACCCACGACTTGACCGATACGTCGAGGCCGGGCTCGGTTGTTGGGTAGATGTAGACGCAGCCGATCACTTCGCCAGCGTCGAGCACTGAGTAGGTGAACCCGACCCGGTCTTCGAAGTCACGGGCGTGCATCTCAAGATCGGCGAGGTTCGCCGCGAGGCTCATCGTGACCGGCCAGTCTGAATCCGGTCCATATCCGGGCGTGGAGCGAATCCACTCGATACTCGACATCCAAGCCTCGTAGTCCCGATCGTTGTGGTGCGCCCCAAGCGGCTCCAGATGGAAACCGGGGGCCTCAAGAGGATTCGGAACTACAAAATCACTCGGGACGAACGGTTGTGGCATGCGTGCAATCTACAACGGTGCGGCGTCGCCCAGACTCCAAGAACCACCGCCACGTTGCGATCCCTGCGGCGGCGTCCATCGCTCTCTCGGGAACTAGGGTTCCGTCCATGCCAATCTTCATGGACCTGCACAAAGACCTTGGCGACGTGACCGAGGAAGACATCAAGAACGCCCATCAACAGGATCTCACGATTCAGGACGAGTATGGAGTGCAGTTCTTGACGTTCTGGTTCAACAATCCGGATGGTCACGCGTTCTGCCTCGTGGATGCGCCGACGAAGGAAGCGGCAATTGCTGTGCACAAGGCATCACACGGCCTCGTTCCTCATGACATCGTTGAGGTCGAGAATCCGACGGTGAGCCAATTCATGGGTGACTGGGAGAGTAGTGCACCGAACATCGCCCGACACAGCAACGCGGAACTGGATACGGGTTTGCGAGCGATCATGTTCACCGATCTCGTCGGTTCCACTCAGATCAGCAGCCGCGATGGCGATGCAAAGGCAATCGAACTGTTGAACATCCACGACCAGATCGTGAGGGATGCTCTCTCATCCCACGGTGGACGCGAGGTGAAGCACACAGGTGACGGAATCCTCGCCTCGTTCAGTCACATCAGCACAGCCGTCGATTGCGCGATCGAGATTCAGCGCGGCTTCGGCGAGCCGGCTGACGGGGGCGGCGATCACGGCCGTTTGCGAATCGGAATCAGCGCAGGGGAGCCCATTGACCAGCATGAAGATCTCTTCGGAGCTGTTGTCAACCTTGCTTCTCGCATCTGCGGTCACGCGAGTCCCGGTCAGATCCTGGTCTCAGGCGCAGTGCGCGAACTCTCCGTTGGCAAACCAATCACATTCATGGATCGTGGTCCTATCGCGCTCAAAGGCTTCGACGATCCGGTTCGACTATTCGAGATTCCCGTGACCCAGACTCCGTAGCGTCCGACGAGCAGAGCTAGTCGCTCATGTCGGCGAGGGCGGTGGCTCCTCGAGATCAACGACGAGCGAGGGCCTGGGGTCGCGAGCCAGATACTTCGCCGTCGCGAACTTGCCAGTCCTTATCCCTTGGGAGAGGAACTTGACGGCCTCCCGGCAACTCATGTGTCCAATAGGTGATGCGCTAGCTACCGAGGACGGCGCTGCCCGATGAGGCGAAAGGTCCGAGGTACGTTATCTGGAAGCCGTTCTCGAGACGAGCGAGATAGTTGCCGGCAGCGGCTTGGCGTTCGGCTTCGGATGCATTCGGATTCGCCACGACGTTCGCTGCTGCCGCGTCATCGACGACGTGCAGGGCCGCGACCGGCGGGAACAGCTCCACAACCTCAGCAATGAGATCGTAGAGATCGAGCGTTGACAGGGATTCATACGTCGCTGGATCCAACAGCACGATCACAGTGTCGCCCGGACCGTCTGTCTCGATGCGGTCGACGATCCGATACTCAGGAGCGGTGAGCACGGTCTTGGGAGCCGCCGTAGTCGTCGAGCTCGGCGCCTCCGTCGTTTCCGTCGAGTCGGAAGCCACAAGAGTTGTTAGCGGCGTATCGGGAATGCTGGTGCTCGAATTGGACGACTCGCCCGAGTTACACGCCGTAGCAATCATGGCGACCACCACGATGACCAGACCCAAACGCGCTCTGAACAGCATGCCAGTGATGCTACTGCGAACCGCTGGTTCTGCCGCGTCTCACGGCAACTGATTCCAGTCCTCGTATGACATTCCGTCGAGATACTCCTCGTTCGTGACGAGGCGGAACAGTTCTGCTGCCCTCTCGTAGATCTCTTCGCTCGGAGAAACCTCTAGCAAGTGACGCGCAAGCTCGAGCTGTGGCCTCCACGCCTTGACACCGAGGGTGAGATCAACACGCGACGACCACCCCTCCGGATCATCCGCTGGGCTCTTCCGATCCGTCCAGAACACAGCGAGCCTCCGGGCGTTGTTCAGAGATCTTCGGACGTACTTGGCGCTCTGACGGTCAAGCTCATATCCACTTGCCACACCCTCAGCCCAGTCAGAAAGCATCTGATCGTTGACCAACTCGGGCGACGTGACCGCCTGCTCGTACAAACTGTCTATCTCGTCGAGAACGCTCATGCCGTCTCGGAACGAACAAGATCATCGAAGGCAGCTTTCAGACGGAGTGTCACGGGACCCGGCTCGAACACTGCATGTGCGACTGCTGTGACGGGCATCACCTCGCGCACCGAGGACATGATGAACACCTCGTCAGCGCCAGTCAGGGCGTCGCTATGGAACCGACCTACGTTCACGGGTACACCAATCGAGTTTGCGGCTTCCAGGGTTGCCTCCCGCGTAATCGACGCCAGGATCTTCCTGTCGAGCGAGGGTGTGTACAGAGTGCCATCCGTTATCCAAGCCAACGAGAACGTTGGGCCCTCGAGGACACCCTCGTCGCTACCGAGAAGCGCCGCATCGTCATAGCCCTTCGACTTGGCCTCGATCGTCGCAGCAAGGTTCGGTCCGTACGACAACGTCTTGGCACCCGTCAGCTCGCTTTCCCGACCGTCCGAATGCCATGGAGCATCGAGCAGATCCAGCCGCACGCTCTCAGGCAGCGCCGGGAGCGGCTCCAGGTACACAACCGTCACGTTGTCAGTCCCCGGTGCCGAAGCATCAGTTCCACCGCTCACGTACACCCGGAGTACGCCGTCACCGCCCGATGCGGCAGCGCCACACCACGCCAGGAGTTCATCATGATCGGTCAACGCTATTCGGAGGTGCTCAGCGCTGCGTGTGAGGCGATCGAGATGACCGTTCAAGCGGAATACCGTGCCTCCATATGACCTCATCGCCTCGAAGCACCCATAACCACGCTGAAAACCCACATCGAACACGGACACGGCCGCCTCACCAGGGACGGTGCTGACTCCGTTGATGAGGACGTCGCCGATGGTTCGGCTGGTCACGGCTTGAACCAGTTCGTGATGGGCAGGCGGCGATCGCGACCGAATGCCTTCTGCGTGATACGAACGCCCGGCGCCGACTGCCTGCGCTTGTACTCATTTCGGTCGACCATCGTGGCGATGCGATGCGCCAACGCGTCATCGAATCCGACGTCAACGATTTCGTCTGCTGTCATGTCCAGCTCGATGTAGCGGCACAAGATCTCGTCGAGAACCCCGTACGGCGGAAGAGAGTCCGAGTCGAGCTGATCCGGCCGCAGCTCAGCCGATGGCTCTTTGTCGATGATTGCCTGCGGAATCACTTCTCCTCGAGAATTCCGCCATCTCGAAAGGTCGTAGACCATCGTCTTGTACACATCTTTCAGAACCGAGTACCCGCCAGCCATATCGCCGTACAGCGTGGCGTACCCAACGGCCATCTCAGACTTGTTGCCGGTCGCGATCACCATGCCACCGAACTTGTTCGAAATGGCCATCATGATTGTGCCTCTGATCCGTGCCTGGAGATTCTCCTCTGCAACGTTCGCGGGCGTGCCAGCGAACACGGGGTCGAGCGCCTCGAGAAATCCACCGAACAAACCCTCGATCGGGATCGTGTCGATCTCGATCCCGAGACGATCGGCAAGCTCATAGGAGTCATCCACTGAACCGTCAGATGAGTAGCGGGTAGGCATCGTGAATCCATGGACAGCCTCGGGACCAAGGGCATCAACGGCAATAGCACACGACAGAGCAGAATCGATGCCGCCAGAGAGACTGATCACCGTGTTGCTGAAACCGTTCTTGGTCACATAGCCGAACAGACCAGCACACAGCGCCTCATATATCTCCTCGAACTCATCAAGTTCCGCCACCACCGACGACGTCTCGATGCCGATCCGGCCCTGTCGGGTCTCGGTCACCGCGACAGCCGGCAACAGAGTTGAACGATGATCCTCAATCGCAATGTCAACCAGAAAGCGGTGCTCAAGGAACTGTGGGGAGCGGTGCAGCAGCGTTCCGTCAGGGGCAATCACCATCGATGCGCCATCGAACACCAGCTCGTCCTGGCCACCAACGGCGTTCACATAGACGACGTGAACATTGCCCGCAATGGCACGATCGGTGAGCATCTCGAGCCTCTCTGCACTCTTTCCGACGTGGTACGGCGAACCGTTGATGTTCAGGAGCACTTCCGCGCCGCCGACTGATTGCCCTGTCGGTGGACCCTCACTGTCCCAAATATCCTCGCAGATCGATATGCCGGACAGAACGCCAGCGATGCTGTGAAGACGAAGAGGCGTCCGCCCCTCAGCAAAGAGCCTGCCCTCATCGAATACGCCATAGGTCGGCAACAGGCTCTTGTGATAAACATCCCTGATCTCGCCGTTCGCCACGACCGCCGCGGCGTTCGTCACGGTTCGGCCGACCGCATCGTCATCCATCTGTTCGGTGTCAAGCCTGTCAATGAACCCAACGATCGTTGCCGTCGAACCCGATGCTGCCGCGAGTCGTTCGAGGACAGCAAGATTCTCATCTACAAATCCTGTCCGGAGCACGAGATCCTCCGGCGGATAGCCAGAGACCGCCAGCTCTGGAAGCACAAGGACATCGGCTTGGTTCTCCTCTGCCCACTCCATTGCCTGAGTGATCTTCGTCTCGTTGCCAGTCAGGTCGCCGACGATGAGGTCTAGCTGCGCACCAGCGACGCGAAGCCCGCGCGTCACAGACCCTCCACGGTCTCTTCGATCAGATGATCGACAACCTGGTCCAATGCCTGACGTTGATCGGCACCGTCCGCGAGCGCGTTCTCGTAGACGCCACGCTGGCGGTCCGCGCTTGTGCCATTTGCCACAATCTCCTTGACCCGCTTGATGCTGTCAACCGATCCAAGGGCAACTGCCTCGTCGTGTACGAGTTCGATGAGCTCGTCCATGAGCTGATCCATCTCGATCAGCTCAGATCGTCCAAAGTCGATCAACGGCTCGTCGACGCCGTATCGCTGTGCACGCCACGAGTTCTCCGAGATCAGCATCCGCGAGTAGATCCGCCACTTCTGATTGCTCATTCGATACTTTTGGAGCGTCGCGACGAGTGCTTGATACACGGCGGCAATCGTGATGCCGTCCTCGTATCGCGTACAGATGTCAGCGGATCGCATCTCAAGTGTCGGATAACGCGACGATGGCCTGATGTCCCACCACAGTTTCGATGCGTCCTCGATGACTCCGGTATCCACGAGCACGTCTACGTGTCGCATGTAGTCTGACCAACTCGAGAACGCGTCTGGCATCCCCGTGCGCGGCACCGCGCGGAACACCGCAGGCCGATAACTCTTGAGACCTGTGTCCTCACCGTGCCAGAAGGGAGACGAGCCAGACAGGGCAAGGAGATGTGGCAGGAAGTAGGACACCTGATTCATCACATCGATGCGCAGATCCTCATCATCGATGCCGATGTGGACGTGCATACCGCAGATCAGAAGACGTCGGACGACGCCCTGAAGTGCTTGGGCGAGCATGTTGTATCGGTACTTGTCGACGTGCTTTTGACGGCCCCACTCCGCGGATGGGTGTGTGGAAGCCGCCACGATCGCCATGTTGTGTTCCGACACGGTCTCGGAGATGAATCGACGCATGACACGAAGTGCCTGGCTGAGCTCTTCGACATCATCGCAGACCGGTGTTCCGATTTCGATCTGGGATCGGATGAACTCAGGACTCGTCGCACCGATTGGGGGATCGAGCAGCTTCTTCAACAACGCCTCAGGAAGATCAGGGACGAGATCGCGGGTGTCGCGATCCACAACGAAGTACTCCTCCTCCATCCCGATTGTGAACTGTGGCTGCATAGTCGTCGCTCCTCACCGCCAGCGTAGACCAATCAGGTCAAGGCACGGTCAGTAACCCGACGTCCTCAATGGCATGCGTAAGCGCTTCCTCGTCACCGGCACGGACAGAGATCGTGAGCACACCACCACCACCGTACGGTGCGTGTCGCATCTGGATGTCCCTGACGTCGACATGGGACTCTTCGAGCGCGTGACCGACCCTGGCGATCTCTCCCGGTTCGTCAGCGAGGCTTATGCGGACGGCAGCGACGGGAGCCCCAAGCGCCCGGCGCACATCGCGCGAGCGCGACAAGTAGGACAGGAGTTCATCGTCATCGGATTGGATCGCTGACTCCACTGCATCGAGCTGTTCCCTTAGACCCGCAATGGCTTCGAGGACCGCTCCCTCGTTGGACTTGAGAATCTCGACCCAAGGAATCGGCTGGGATGCAGCGACTCTGGTCAAATCTCTGAAACTCCCAGCAGCAAGGTCTAGCGCCTCAGGGGTCTCAGCTGCTGTCGATAGCAACCCCGCCGCCAAGATCTGTGGGAGATGACTGATCGCCGCGACCGCATGATCGTGATCAGCCGCAGACATGAATATCGGGTTGGCGCCAAGCGCCCGAATGACCTCGACTGCCCTATTGATTGCGTCGTCGGGGGCACCATCCACAATCACCCAATTGGCGCCGCGAAAGAGTGCAGGCGACGCGAATCGCGGACCAGACGACTCGCGCCCGGCCATCGGGTGGGTTCCGACGAACCGAGCAAGGTGCGACGCCGCTTCGATGACCGGCGTCTTGATCCCGGCAACATCCATGGTGACGGCTGAGGATGCGAGGTTCGAGACAATCTCAACCGTGGCCTTCGGTGGGGCGGCAACGATCACGATTCCTGGTTTCGCATCGAGGATGCCATCGATTGAGTCAACCGCCGCACGGATGAAGCCGCGTTCCGTGGCCACATCGAGGCTGTCGAGGTCCGAGTCGTAGCCGACGACGTCCCACCCGGCAGTCGTGAGCCCTGCGGCGATCGACCCGCCGACGAGCCCAGTACCGATCACCCCTGCCCGCGTGGATTGTCCTCGTTTCATGGTGCGAGGCTAGACGCGCTCCGCGTTCGTTCAGGAACGCTGTGTCTTCTGTGCCTCCTACCCTGCCAAGGATGACGCGAGTGCTGATCACAGGAGCCGCTGGATGGACCGGAGGCAACCTTGCGCGCCGCCTCGAAGCGAGACCAGACGTCGAGGTCTTCGCTGTCGACAACGACAACCCGCGGGTTCGCTTTGCATCGGACTTTCGCAAGCTGTCGTTGGATCGCCTGACTCTCGCACGGTACGTCATGGATGTGCAACCCCATGTGGTGTTCCATCTCCAATCCGTTCATCCGACCTCAGAACGTGGCAAGAACACCGAATCCGAAGAGCGGATCATCGGAGCGCTCGCCCTCTTTGGAGCGATCGAGCGACTCGACTCGGTCCGGAAGGTCATCGTGAAGTCCGACACGGGCGTGTACGGAGCCAGCCCGCGCAATCCTTCAGTTCTCAGCGAGATGACACGCACCCAGAGCGGATCAAGCAAGTTCCAGCGCGACTTGTCCGAGATGGAGCGATTCATCGGTGAAGCCGCCATGCGGCATCCCGACATTCGCTTCACGGTGCTGCGTTTCGCTCCGATCTTCGGTCCGAGTATCAAGAACCCGATCAGCAGCTATCTCACGCTGCCGTCGGTCCCGACGCTCATGGGATTCGACCCGCGGCTCCAGTTCATTCACGAAGTGGATACGGTTGCTGCCCTCGAACACGCCGCCGACCACGACGTCTCCGGAACATTCAACGTGGCTGCTCAGGGCCAGATGTATCTGTCACGCATCCTGAGACTCGGAAGACGGATCCCCCAACCCCTCCCCGGAAGACTCTTCGACGGCGCCCTCTCTGGGCTCTCCCGTGTCAATATCAACGTGCCGGGCCACCTGCGCGGACTCCTCAAACATGGCAGGGTCACCGATACGACCGAAATGCGAACGACACTCCGATTCGAGCCGACGTACACATGCAGGCAGACCGTCCTGAGCGCGTACGGCCGCGATCTGGAGCGCTCAGCGTGACCCGCGAGCAGCTCACATCCATGACAAAGGCCGATCTCATGGCTCTCGCTCGCGACCAGGAGCTGGTCGGGCGCTCAACGATGAACAAGCCGGCGCTCATCGAGGCACTCAGTGACAACGAGTCACCCACGGAGGCCCCCGACGCCGAGCCCGAATCGGGAGGAATCACCATCCCTGGTATCGCCCCTGAGGATCGGGCAGAGGCCAGAGCCAGACGGGAAGCCCTCAACGAGCGTCTCGCTGGATTCGTCGACACGTCTACACACTGTGACTGGACGACGACTGAAGGGCACCCGTGCGGGTTGCCGATCGTGGCCGGCACGACCAGATGCGGCCTCCACGGCGACGGATCGATCGCTGATTGTGCCATCCCGCTCACGGGTCAGCTCGGATTCTCATCGTGGCCGCCCTTGTGGAGACACATCTCCCTTGCAACCTACGACATTGACTCGTTCGGACTCGACCCCGTTGTTGCGGAGATGGCATGGCATGTGCTCAACACGCTCTACTTCGACTATTTCCGAGTCGAGGTCGAGGGCATCGAGAATGTTCCCATGGAAGGCGGCGCTGTACTTGTCGCGAATCACGGCGGGGCGGCGCTTCCGTACGACGGAGCGATGCTGAGCCTGGCTGTGATGAACGAGGCTCGGATCCCGCGGCGGGTCAGGGTCATAGGTACAGAGATCTTCAACATGCTTCCCTTCGTATCGCACCTCTATCGGAAGGTCGGGGCCGCGTACGCTGCCAGGGCAGACGCCCGTGAGCTTCTCAGCAGAGGCCATCTGCTTGGCGTGTTCCCTGAGGGCGAACGCGGGTTCATGAAGCCCGTGTGGGAGGCATACCGCGTCGGTCGTCTCGGACGAGGGGGCTTTGCGGAGTTGGCCGAGGAGACATCGTCACCCATCGTTCCAGTAGCCATCATCGGTTCCGAAGAAGTCCATCCCGCGGTAATGGTGTCCAAGAAGCTGGCACGACTGGTACGGATGTTCTTTCCCGACCAGAGGGTAGAAGAGATCGCTGTCGCGCTGAATCCGATTCCCCTCCCGATTCGATGGCGCATCCGGTTCCTCCCGCCGGTGATGCCATCGACGACCGGGCACCTGGACGCTCTCGATCAGCTCGAGCGCGCTGAGGATGTGCGCCGCTCGATCCAAGGGGCCCTTGACGAAATGCTCTCGGAGCGCCGCACCGCATTCTGAGCCGAAAGCGCAAGTGCTTGCAATTGCTAGCACTAATTTGCAAAAGGCTATACACTGTCTTTCATGAAGACACCACAGCTCCCTGGCGTTGGCATGTTCATCCGTGAACAGCGTGAACGCAGTGCATTGTCGATTCGCAAGCTTGCGGAGATGACCGGTGTCTCGAACCCGTATCTGTCCCAGATCGAACGCGGTGTACGAAAGCCATCGGCTGAGATCCTTCGATCCATTGCCGAGGCTCTCGCCATTCGAACAGAGACCCTCTACGAACGTGCTGGTCTCCTCGACGGATACGAAGCACCTGGGATCAGCGCTGCGATCAGCGCAGACACAAAGCTCACCACAAGCCAGAAACAAGCACTGATGGAGGTCTACACGAGCTTCATCTCGAACGATCAGGAGGATTCATGATCGATCTCACCACACAGAAAGAAGCAGTCACAAAGGCTGCCAAGGATGTCTCAGACAGCACCGTTGACTTCGCCGGCAAGGCGAAGGACCTCGGAATGTCGTCGGCCAAGAGCGCGACCGAGACAGCAAGCGATTACTCGGACAAGGCCATGGAACTCGCCGGCACGTCCGCTGACTCTGCACAAGAGGTTTTCAAATCGTTCATGGAGAAGGCACAGTCCTTCACCGGCAAGAGCATTGAGAAGGTCAGCGAAGTCAAGGTTGGCGAGAAGAACGTCGGCGAGCGCGCGCAAGCAACAGTTGACACCGTCCAGGAGAAGATCGACGTCGATCAGATTCAGGACCAGGTCGCGAAGCTGCGTGAGCAGATGGAGACGATGATCGGATCATGGAAGGACTCCTTCCGCCCGACCCAAGAGGCACCTCAGGCGCCGAAGGCGAAGGTCGCTCCCGCAATGACCCGCAAGCAGCTCACCGCAATGACAAAAGACGAGCTTCTCTCGATCGCTCGCGAGCGTGACCTTTCAGGTCGCTCCTCGATGACGAAGAGCGAGCTGGTCAAGGCACTCGCTGCATAGATTGCACAACCGAATTCAAGTCAAGGAGGTGGGACCTAAGGAACGGGCCGCCCGTTCCTTAGGTCCCACCTCCTTTAATCTATGGCATCAAGCTGGAAGGAACGCCCAAGGAACGCCGGAGCCGTTCCCCATTTCTTCCAGCTTCCAAGGAACGGCGAAGCCGTTCCCCATTTCTTCCAGCTTCCAAGGAACGGCGAAGCCGTTCCCCGTTAGCTGGTGACGATGGGGTCGATCTCGCCAGCGGCATCGATCCAACCCTGAACCATCTCGACCGTTGGAAGTCGCTGGACGAGTCTTCGGCGAGTGTTCACCTGCGTCATCGCAATCATGAGATTCTCGGCGTTCCGTCTACGGAGCAGCTTCACCGTATCGACACCAACGGCTCCAAGCAGGTCGGCATACTCGGATCCGATGCCGCCTACGCGCATCATGTCTGCTTGGTGTGCCCACCTCAAGAGATCGGCGGTTGGTATGCCTGTCCGTGCGGAAACGGCACTTCTCCCCTTGCGGGTGGACGCCTGCTCAAGCAGCGAGTCAGTGGTCCTGACATTTGATTTGCGCAGCTTCGTCGCGTTCCTGTGACCGATCGAACGTATCGCTGAGATCGATGCCATTTATGTCCTCCCCAACACATTCGTTCGGCGTCGCATCAGCCGAGACTAACCAAGTCCGCGAGCGCTAGTGCTGGTCATCGTCTCGCCGTGGGTAGATCATCGGGCACTTCGTACTGTGTCGGCGCAAGATGATCGAACCACACCTCTTCGATGGGGCCTGAGTAGGAAGCGACCACATCGAGGAGGTCAACGGAACCCTCGCCCCCGAGAAGGTGCTCCCACAACGACACGTCAAGAACGACGGGCCAGCCGACCGAGTACCGAAACTTGGGAACCGTCGCAGCAGCGTCTGATCCTGCAGCCGCGTCCAGAAGCGACGCGATCATGTCCTCGCTAACACCGGGCTGATCACCCCTCGCAACGACACATCGCCCAACGGATCGGTCCCGCGACGCGAGGTCGAGAGCTGCTCGCAGTGGCGAAGCCGAGCCCTCTTCCCATTCAGCGTCCACGATGACCGTGAAGTTCTTGAAGTCGATTGCATCGATGATCTCCTCAGCATCTGGACCGAGGACAACGATGACATCACCAACCGGCCACGCCACGGCGTCGTTCACGACGTGCTGGAGCATTGGTTCGCCATGCACGGACGCGAGGTACTTCGGACCGACAAAGGAGGGACCGGGATCCGCGGCGAGGACGATGGCAACAGTTGACATGACCGGGAGAGTATCGGCTATCGGTCGACAGCCGTCGAGGTGTCAGGTACCTGGCCCCTGGATTCCTGACTCTTGACGCGCGACTCGTTGATCCAGTCCTCGAAGTCCTGCTTCGAGATCCGCCATTCACGGCCAAACTTCACGGCGGGGAGTTCGCCACTCCTCAGCACGGACGTCACGACGAAGGTCGATGCGTCCATGTACTCGCAGATGTCTGCGACGGTCAACCACGGCTTGTCCAGCTCCACGTGAATTTGGTCCATGCACCCACCATAGAACACGGCGGGACTCCATTCCAGAGATCCGTTTCAGGATCGCAAATTCCTCTTGCGCATCGGACGGCATGCCGATATCGTCAGCAAGCTTGAGAAATGACCACCCGGTCGCACGCAGAGGGTCGTAGGGGCCACAGTGGGCGGCGGTCCGGGAAGGTTGATGACATGATCAGCGCATCGATCGCTGAGACCCACCGATTCGGTCGGGTCCGCAAGAACGGGTACGACCCTGCTGAGGTCGACGCCGTAGTCGCTCGCCTGGTTGACGCGTTGCGTCGCCATGACGAACGAATCACCACGCTCACCGACAAGATCGACGAGGCCGACGCGTCCGCGGACGCTATTCGGAAGACGTTCGTCGCGGCGCAGACCACGCATGACGAGATCATCGAGGATGCCCGCTCAGTGGCGTCGACGATTGCCGAGGATGCCATGCTCGAGGCTGAAGACCTTGCCGCTACGACCGAGAGGCTGCATTCGGACGTCGCCACAAGCAGAGACGAGATGCTCAGCGGTGTGTACAAAGAAGCCGAACTCTTGATGCGCGAAATCGAGGCAGACGCCGCGCAGCGGTCCATCGACGCGGAGTGGGCCGTGAAGGAAGCAACTGAAATCAGGGACCGAGCCGTAGCTGACACAGAGGCGGACACCGCAACCGCCTCGCGCAAGGCCGAGTTGGAGGCAGCCAAGATTCGATCCAAGATCGCCTCGATGTCTCGAGCGGCCGTCGGCCTTGAACAGGCCGCGGAGGCCCTCGCAAATTCCGTTCGGGAGAGCGCCAAAGTGATCGACCTCGCGGCGATGGAGCAACTCGACGCATCTCGAATGCCCGAGCCCAAGCCGGAGGCAGTCAAGGATTCCGAGTTCATCGTCAAGGACGTACCCGTGCTCACGGTCGCCGAAGCGTCTCACGATGTAGAAGAGACACCTGAAGATGTGGCGTCGGATGCCGATGGACCTAGAACGCGATATCAGCGTTCAACGGGCGTGCCGTTGAAGGAACGGATCAAGATCGCCCGGGCGTCTGGATAGACCGGACCCCCGGAGCGGGCGGAGGATGAACACCGGTGGGTTCAACCACCGGTGTTTGTCGTTTCCCGACGGAAGCCCGGCATCCCGCCGGCAGGCCCTGAAGAACGACGTTTCGGTCACAGAAACTCGAATCGCTGGGAATTGATACGACTCGACTCAGGTTATACTCCTTGTATTGACTCATAGAACTGTACGCATTCATGCGCGTCACGCGCAATAACAAGGAGAAACACCATGGGACGAGCCGTCGGAATCGACCTCGGAACAACGAACTCGGTCATCTCGGTCCTTGAGGGCGGAGAACCGATAGTCGTGGCAAATGCGGAAGGCAACCGAACGACCGCATCCGTAGTTGCGTTCGCCAAGAACGGCGAGGTGCTCGTCGGCGAACAGGCGAAACGCCAAGCAATCACCAACCCGGGTCGGACGATCCGATCGGTGAAGAGGCACATGGGAGAGGACTGGTCCGTCGACATCGATGGCAAGGCGTACAACTCCCAGGAGATCTCTGCGCGCATCCTCCAGAAACTGAAGGCAGACGCAGAGGCGTACCTCGGCGAGACGATCACCAAGGCCGTCATAACCGTGCCCGCCTACTTCGGCGACGCGCAACGCCAGGCGACGAAGGAAGCCGGTCAGATCGCCGGCCTTGAGGTCGAGCGGATCGTCAACGAGCCGACGGCGGCTGCCCTTGCGTACGGTCTCGACAAGAAGCACGACGAGACCATCCTGGTCTTCGATCTCGGTGGCGGAACGTTCGACGTATCCGTTCTTGAGATTGGCGAAGGCGTCTTTGAGGTGAAGTCCACAGCTGGCGACACCAACCTCGGCGGCGACGACTGGGACGACAAGGTCATCACGTGGCTCGTAGATGGGTTCAAGGCCGAGAACGGTGTCGACCTTTCGGCCGACGCAATGGCCCTCACCCGTCTCAAGGAGGCCGCCGAGAAGGCGAAGATCGAACTGTCGACTGTCCAGGAGACAGAGATCAACCTGCCGTTCATCACTGCAACAGCAGACGGACCCATCCACCTGCTCAGGACACTGAAGCGTTCAGAGTTCGAACAGATGACCGACGACCTCCTCGCTCGTACTAGGGCACCCTTCAAGCGTGCGATCAAAGACGCCGGCGTCTCCCTGTCTGACCTCGACCACATCCTCCTGGTCGGAGGCTCGACACGAATGCCAGCAGTCCAGTCGGTCGTTGCAGACATGAGCGGCGGCAAAGAGCCGAACAAGGGTGTCAACCCCGACGAGGTCGTCGCACTCGGCGCGGCCATCCAGGCAGGAGTCCTCACAGGCGATGTCTCCGACATCCTGCTTCTCGACGTGACCCCCCTCACGCTCGGTGTCGAAACCGAAGGTGGTGTGTTCACGAAGATGATCGAGCGCAATACAACGATCCCTACTCGTCGGTCCGAGATCTTCACCACTGCTGCAAATAGCCAGCCTGAGGTAGAGATCCACGTGATGCAGGGCGAGCGTGCCATGTCGTCAGACAATATGAGTCTCGGGCGCTTCAAGCTGCAGGACATCCCACCTGCACCACGCGGTATCCCGCAGATCGAGGTCACATTCGACATCGATGCGAACGGAATCGTGTCCGTGTCGGCCAAGGATCTCGGCACGGGACAGACCCAGCAGGTCACGATCACCGGTGGCACAGCGCTTGACAGCAACGACATTGATCAGATGATCAAGGACGCCGAAGCACATGCAGCAGAGGACGCTGAGCGCAGAGAAGCTGTCGAGGTGCGTAACTCCGCTGACCACAGCGTGTACACCGTTGGTAAGCAGCTCGCTGAACACGGTGACGCACTCACAGACGACGACAAGGCTCCGATCCAGGAGAAGCTCGATGCGCTCAAGGCGCTCGTCGAAGACGAGAGCTCTTCCACAGAGGCCCTCAAGGAGGCAACGGGAGAACTCATGGAGTCCGCTCAGATCATCGGCGAGAAGATGTATGAAGCTGCACAAGCTGAAGCCGCAGCAGCAGCAACCGACGCTGCTGGTGATGGAGAAGGCGGCGACGTCGAAGAGGCCGAGGTCGTTGAGGCCGAGGTCGTTGAAGACGAATGAGCGAGACACAAGACATGCACGACACCACAGATTCTGACGGTTCCGATACGGACCCGGCAGAGTCGCCGGCGGCAATCGTCGAGGTGCTCGAAATCGAGCACACGGCGGAGTCGGTTGGCGTCGTGCTTCCCGACGATCGAGAAGAGAGCGAGGCGCTCCTCATTCGTGAGCTTGGCGATGCACGCCTCGAGGCAGACGAGCTGCTCGGCAATCTCCAGCGGGTGACTGCAGAGTTCGACAACTATCGGAAACGCACCGAGCGAGATCGGGTCGATACCGTTCTACGCGCAGGCCAGAGGGTCATCGAGTCGCTGCTCCCGACGCTCGACAGTCTCGACGCTGCCATTGCCATCGAACCGGCCTCAGAGACTGAGGTCAAGATGGTCGATGGAATGCGAAGCACCCACGCCCAACTTCTCGAGGCGCTCAAGCTCGATGGTTTCGCACCGATCGATGCGGTTGGGACGCCATTCGACCCAGCACTCCACGAGGCAGTGTCTGTCATCCCCGGCGAGGGCGACCAGATCGTGGACCAGGAAGTACGAAAGGGATATGTGATGGGCGGACGTGTCATCAGACCGTCCCTCGTCGTTGTAGGACATGCGTAAGGAATGGATGGAGAAGGACTACTACGCCGAAATCGGCGTAGCCAAGGACGCTGATCACAAGACGATCAAGAAGGCGTTCCGCAAGCTCGCGCGCGAGTTCCATCCCGACAACAACCACGGCGATGAGGCCGCCGAGACGCGGTTCAAAGCGATCAACGAGGCGTACGACACAATCGGCGACGAAGACCAGCGCAAGGAATACGACCACGCCAGAGAGATGGGCTACTTCGTTGGCGGACCGCAGGGGAGCCAACAGTACGTTCGCGTAGAGGACCTCCTCGGTGGAGGCGGAGTCGGTGGTGGCGCCACACAGGACCTCTTCGGTGGACTGCAGGATCTCTTCGGTGGCGGACACCGGCAGGTGAGGTCTCAGAAGGGGTCGGATGTATCCGGCTCGATCACGTTGAGCTTCCATGACGCACTGACCGGACCCACCAGAGAGTTTTCGGTTGGTTCGAGTTCGGTCAAAGTGAAGATCCCGAAGGGAGTCGCCGACGGTACGAAGGTCCGCGTCACTGGCAAAGGCGGACCGGGAGTCAACGGTGGACCGGCGGGTGACCTGTACGTCGAGGTGCGCGTTGGCGAGCATCCGATCTTCGGCAGAACGGGCAAGCAGGACCTCACAATCACCGTTCCTGTCACGTACACCGAAGCGGCGCTCGGAGCCGTCATCAGTATCCCGACGCTCAACGGCACGACCAACATCAAGGTCCCTGCTGGAACCCAGCCGGGTAAAGCGCTGAAACTCAGCGGTATGGGCGTCGAAACTGTGAAAACGATCGGTGACCTACTCGTGACAATCGATGTCGCCGTGCCCACGGCCATCTCAGAAGACGAGAAGTCAGCCCTCGAAGCTCTTCAGGAATCGGAATCGACGTGGAACCCACGGAAGCACCTGGGGGTGTGAGCATGAATGATCAACACGACGCCGTCTACATCATCTCCGTCGCAGCCGAGCTCGTCGGCATGCACCCGCAAACGCTTCGCGTCTATGAACGGCGCGGCTTGGTCGACCCGTACCGAACACCAGGTGGTACCCGTCGATACAGCCAAGGCGATCTCGAGCGTTTGCTCCTCATCCAGGATCTGTCGAACGCAGGGGTGAACCTCGAGGGCATCAAGCGGATCATCCCGCTTCAGAATGAGAACGCTCGGCTCAAGAGCCAGGTGAACAGACTCCGGAGGCTGCTTGAGGAGTCAGAGTCCCGTTGGGGAACAGCGATTGCCCCTACGTTCCGCATCGGTGTTCGCCGCAAGCGGAATCTGCCATCGATCCGTAGGGATCAAGACCCCGGCTTCTGACCGAACGATTTACCAGAGGCGCACGTTGGCTACAGCTCCAAGGTCGCCGCTCGCGATGAGAACGACAAGGAGCACGATGTAGAGGATCATGAAGCCAATACCGATGATTGAGACCACACCGTAGATGGTGAAGATGGTCTTGAGGCTTGCGAGAGACTCGATCGCATCGGCCTCACCGCCATCGAGATACGCCTCCTCAGCCTTCTTCGCCGACTTCATCAGCAAGACCCCGATCCAGATCGGTAGCCAGGCAATGACCAGGCCGATGATCGAGAGGGCGACGATGACACCCTGGATAATCAGGAGAACCCCGACGAGCTTCATCCACCCCTTCGACGAATAGATCGGCTGGATGATCCGTTGTGCTGGCTGTGTCGGGACTTGTCCTTCGAGCACGGTTCCTCCTCGTCAGTCATATGGTCGCCGGCCATGGACGACCTCCAAATACGCTACTCCCTTGCGAGACTCCGAAGCTCACTCGCGACCATCACATCGGTGATGAGCGCGTGACGCTCGATTGCGAACTGTGGCCATGGCGCGTCGGTTGCAGCCAGTCTCCGAGGTGGAGCGACCAGGTCGTAGCCGCACCGCTCGGCAACCTCCGCAACGACCTCAGCTCCGATCCCCCCTGACCGCTGGGGCTCCTGCACGAAGAGCATCCTGTTCGTCTTGGCGATCGACTCGGCCACGGTCTCGACATCCCACGGATATACCGTGCGCAGGTCGATGACTTCGACGTCGATTCCCTCAGCTGCCACGGCGTCAGCTGCGCGCAACGACACAGGAACCATGCCCCCATAGGTGACGAGCGTTACATCACTGCCCTCGCGCCTGATGCGAGCCCTTCCCAACGGGAGTTCATACGGCGCGTCCGGTACCAACTCCCTGCCTGCGCGGTACAGCACCTTCGGCTCGAGGAACATGACCGGATCCTCTGACCTGATTGCTGCACTGAGAAGGCCCTTGGCATCTGCAGGCGAGGATGGAACCACGACGATGATGCCCGGTACGTGCGAGAAGTAGGCCTCCGGGCTGTCGCAGTGGTGCTCGTGGGCACCGATGCCTGCACCGTTCGGCATGCGGACGACCATCGGGAGCGAGGTGTTCCCCCGTGTACGGAATCGGATGCGGCCGAGATGGCTCGCGATCTGGTCAAACGCTGGATAGGAGAACCCTTCGAACTGGATCTCCGCGATTGGTCTTGCTCCCGCCATCGCCATACCGATCGCTGTCCCGACGATCCCAGACTCGTTGATAGGCGTGTCGATGACTCGCTCTGACCCGAATTTGTCACGCAAGCCGGCCGAGATCCTGAACACACCTCCGGCAACCGCTACATCCTGGCCCAAGAGGATGGTCGTCGGATCCGCGGCCATCTCCTGATGAAGCGCTGCATTGATGGCGTCCGCCATCGTCATCTCTGTCGACGGGCCGCTTGGAAGACTGTCCTCCGCAACGATCCACAGCTTCGACACTGGGATCTCGGAACGTTCGTCTCCCGCGCCATCCTCAAGGCGGTGGAGCTGCTCGACCATCGAGGTTGGCACCTTTTCGAATGCCTGCGTAATGAGGTCCGAACGGGGCGGCGGCTCGATGTCCGACACGGCATCGAGGGCATCATCGAAGTGCTTCGTTGCCTCCGCAGCGAGTTGCTCCTCAGCGGTTTCATCCCACCATCCCTGGTCCTCAACCAATCTCCTCATGCGATCGATCGGATCGAGCGGGCGCCACAGCTCTTCCTCGTCCTTCGTGCGGTAGAGCGATGGATCGTCGGCCGTGGCGTGTGGGCCGAAGCGGTAGCAGATGGCCTCGATGAGGGTCGGACCCTCGCCGGCAGTGCCTCGCTCGACGGCACGAAGCGTCGCGTCGTACACAGCAAGTGCGTCGAATCCGTTCACCTTCTCGGAGGCGATTCCGTACCCAATGGCTTTGTCTGCAAGCCACGTGGCTGCAGTCTGCTCCTCGTAGGGGACCGAGATCGCATAGAAGTTGTTGGAAACGATGAACACCGTCGGTGTCTTCCACACACCGGCAAAGTTGAGGCCCGAATGAAAGTCGTTCTCCGATGTCCCGCCGTCACCTATGTACGTCGCGGTGACAACATCGTTGCCCTTGAGACGTTCCGCGTATGCGTGGCCCACCGTGTGGGGGAGGTGACTGCCAATGGGGACCGTGATCACCATCTGGTTCATTGCGCTCGGATCCCATGTCGCGTTCGGGAGACCTCGCCAGTACGAAAGGATCGTCTCGTATGGCATGCCCTTGGCGATTTGAACGCCGTGTTCGCGATAGCCGGGGTAGATGAAGTCGTCGTCGCGCAGCGCATGGGCGCTCCCGACCTGGATCGCCTCGTGACCTTCGGCAACGGCGAACGTGCCAAGACGACCCTGGCGTTGGGCAGCTGTTGCGCGGCGATCGAAGATCCGCGTCCGCACCATGTCCCGATACAGGTCGAGTCCGAGCTCCTTCGTCAGCCATGGAGCCGGTCCAACGAGCTTCCCTTCCCTGTCGACAATCTCAAGCAGTTGATCCCACTGGACGTCCTGCGGTCGTCGCATCAGGAAGTAGTCACCTTGTCGATCGCTTCGATGAATCGTCGGTTCTCTTGGTCTGTCCCGACCGTCACCCGCACACCATCGCCGAGAACTCTGACAATGACACCCTCGTGGAGCAGCGAGTCAGAGAGCCTTGACGCATCGGCCTGTGGTTCGAAATACACGAAGTTGGTCTGAGAGTCCCCGACGCCGTAGCCGCGGCTCGTCAGCTCCTTCGACAGATAGTCCCTGCCTTTCGCATTGATCTCACGGCGCTCGACAACTCTGTCCTGGAGTGGAAGTGCCGCAAGAGCGGCGGCCTGTGCGGGAGATGTGACAGCGAAGGGAGGCTGGGTAGTGCGTAAACCGTCGATGAGATCTGGGTTGCCTATCCCGTACCCCACGCGGAGACCGGCCAGGCCATAGATCTTCGAGAACGTACGCGCCACGAGAACGTTCGGCTTCGCCATCGCAACGTTGATCATCGACTCGTATCCCCGATCTGTTACGTACTCGGCGTATGCCTCGTCGATAACGATCGTGATCGACTCATCGACGGCGTCAATGAAGCTGCGGACATCCTCTCCTGACCGGATGCCGCCCGTCGGATTGTTCGGGTTGCACACGTACACGATGGTCGTGTCGTCCGTGATTGCAGCACGCATCGCGTCGAGATCATGGTTGAGCTCACCGTCGAGCGGCACCACGACTGGTTCGCTGTGGGCGACGAGGGTCGCTATGCGATACATGACGAAACTCGGGTCAGCGAAGATGGCTTGGGTACCCGGACCGCCGACAGCCTGGGCCGTACATCGCAACACTTCAGATGATCCTGCGCCGACCCAAACCAGCGCAGGGTCCAATTCGAGATGATCCCCTATTGCATGGGTGAGTTCGTACTGTCCACTATTCGGGTAGCGGTTCACCGTTGTTCCTGCTGCCGCGATGGCAGCGACGACCTCAGGGAACGGTTCAGTCGGGCATTCGTTGGACGCGAGCTTGTCGATGGAGTCGATCCCCAGCTCCCTCGCGACCTCAGAAACGGGCTTTCCGGGCGCGTATCTAGGGATTGACCTGAGGTCTGGCCTGTACGTCGGCACGGTGAAGCCTCCTCCGTTCGAATGTGTGATCTCAGGGTACCGATAGCCGGCCTGCTGCGCGGCGCCAGCCAGCGGCCGTCGTTGCCCCTCTCCGGATTACCCATCTACTGTGGATGCATGAACCCATTGCGACCCCGGTGGCTTCGCACGATCATCTTGTTTCTCGGAGGCATTGGACTCGCCTTCGGTGTAGCGCGGTTGCTTGCGCCCGTGTGGCCGGGGTTCTGCAGCGATACGACCGTTGGTTCGCCATGTGACGCTGTCGCGTTCCAATCCATGGCGGGCTATCTGCTGGTTGGGTTCGGGTTTCTGACGATGATCCTCGGTCCTATCGCTGGTTCATTCCTCGATGTGCTGATCAACGGACACAAGTGGGAGACGTCTCGAGGCACCGAGTCTGTGATCACCAACATGCCCGTGGCCATCGGGGCGATCTACCTCGTGCTCGGCGTCATAATCGCCGCCACTGCATAGGAACGCGCCTAGGTCACGCGACGATCGTCTCGTTGTCCGGCTGCTGGATGACGAACGCAACGACGAGCGTGTCCCTCGATGGCCAGATACGCAGCGCGTCTGCCGCTGTCGCGTTTGCGTATGTCCTGAACTCTGACCAAGACATCATCTTCTGCGGCGTCACGATGAGGTTCATCTGTGGCCGAGGAATCAACGTTTCGCCATCGAGATCGAATCCCTCCATCTCGACAACACCCAGATCGAGCTCACCGCATTTCTCAATGAATGCCTCGGCAGCACCCCTCTGGAAGAATCCCTCTCCGTCGTCAGTTCGGTACACAGCGCGCTCGTCGAACTCCGTGAGCAGCGCAGCTGTTGCCGGATGCACGTCGTCAGCTTCGTGTGCGGCCTCAGCAACGGCCTCGCGCAGTGCCGAGAAGTCGTCGTCGAATGCGTGAGGATCAACCATCTGGAGCGCCGTATCAAGCAACTGCTGAATCTCTCGTACATCGAGATCCTGCACGTCACCACTGCCATCTGGATAGAACTGGGCGATGGGCGTATCCCCATCCCAGAACACCATGCAGATGAAGTCGTCACCGCGCCACATCTCGACGATCGTGCCGTCGAAGTCATCGCGTTCTGTCTCAACAAGCTGAATGGGGAGCATGACAGGAACGTACTACGTTTCTGACATGTCACCTATGGCAATGACATTTGTCGTACTCGCTGTCACGATCGGGCTCTTTGTTTGGGGACACTTCAACCCAGACGTCGTTGCGATGTCTTCAGCCGTAGCGCTGTTCCTTCTCGGGATACTCACCATCGAAGAGACATTCTCCGGCTTCGCGAGTTCAACGGTGATCATGATCGGAGCCCTCTTCATCGTTGGGGAGGGTCTCACGAAGACCGGTGTAACCGACTGGGGCTCAAACTTCATCGTGGAGAAGGCAGGGACATCGCTCTCGCGCATGCTCATCGTGTCGATGATCGGCACAGCGATCCTCTCCGCGTTCATCTCAAACACCGGCACGGTCGCGACCCTCATGCCTGCCTTCATGGCCGCCGCCTGGGTCATCGGTTCGACCCCATCGAAGTTCCTCATCCCAATCGCTTTCGCGGCGAACGCCGGCGGCTTGCTCACCCTCACGGGAACGCCTCCGAACATCGTGGTCTCTGAGGCGTTGGTGGCTGCCGGCCTCGAACCATTCGGGTACTTCGAGTACGCCCTGATCGGACTCCCGCTACTCATCGCCGCGATCGCGTACATGGTGGTGTGGGGGAACAGGCTGCTGCCGAGCCAGTCCACAGACGACAAGCCGCCCTCGGGGCCAGAGGAGTACGCGCTCCTTATCAAGGCGTTTGCCAAAGACCGTTCGCTGTACGCGATCGAGTTCCCAAACGGCGATGGTGCATTTGGCAGGACATTCCGTGAGTTGAACATCGGCGAGCGTTTCGGGGTGGTGCCCGTGTACGTGCGGAATCGGCCGCCGGATCCAATCCTCAATGTGATGGGACACGAGCTGCCAGATCCTCGAGCGCGCAGTCGATTTCCGTTTCCATCGGAGGAACTGAAGGAGCACGACGTGCTCGTTGTGCGTGGACTACCCGAGGCTGTTGTTGCCATGACAGAAGCGACAGGGTGGGCCTTCAGACAACTGGATGTCAGTGAGATGGAGTTGAACCAGACCCGCCTCCCAAACGACATCGGCTGGGCCGAGATAATGGTCACGCCGCGCTCGAAGCTGCGCGGCCGCAAGGCGCGAGAAGGCGAATGGATCGGATGGGGATCCGTGCAGATCATGGGTGTTCGTCGCCCAGGCGAGGACTCCGGACCAGATCTCAGCCTGAAGTCCGGCGACTCGATGCTCGTCCGAGGCCGCTGGGCAAACATCCACAGGCTGAGACATGAACGCACCGACTTCGTGGTGGTTGGGCACCCCGAAGCGGCCGAGCACTCGGTCGCGGGACCGTCGAAGAAGGCACCCCTGGCGTTGGCCATCCTGATCGGCATGGTGGTCCTCATGGTCACCGGTGTTGTGCCGGCACCAATGGCGGCCGTGATCGCTGCAGGGGCGATGCTCGTCGCGGGATGTCTCAACTCCCGCCAGGCGTACCGCGCAGTTTCGTGGTCCACCGTGATTCTCATTGCTGCGATGATCCCAACGGCAACGGCGCTCACCAAGACGGGTGGCACGGAACTCATCGCGGACTTCCTCGTTGATGCTGCTGCGGGGAAAGACCCGCGGTTCCTCATCGCGATGGTTTACATCGTGACGGTGCTTCTGAGCCAGGTGCTTTCGAACACGGCGACGGCGATCATCCTCGCTCCCGTGGCGCTCGCCACTGCGTTCACAATGGGGGTTGATCCCCACGCGCTTCTCATCACCGTTTCAGTTGCCGCCTCGACAGCATTCCTCACGCCGATCGGAACTGCGACAAACGTGATGGTGATGGCGCCTGGCAACTACAGGTTCACCGACTACACGAAGGTCGGTCTCCCCCTCGTGGCGATCTTCTTCGTAGGAACCGTCGCTCTCGCTCCGATGATATGGAGCCTCTAGCTGGTGATCTTCACGCCGCGCCAGAACGCAACGTAGTTCTTGATGTCGGATGCAGCGGGTTTGGGGGTCGCGTAGTACCAGGCAGCACCCGCATTGATGCTGCCGTCAACCACCACGTCGTAGTAGCCAGCCGTGCCCTTCCATGGGCACACTGTTGCCGCGTCGGAGGACGCCAGGAGAGCCGTGTTCACGGACTCAGGCGGGAAGTAGTGGTTGCCCTCGACCATGATCGTGTTGTCGCTCTGCGCTATGACAGCGCCGTTCCATGTTGCTTTGGCCACTCGCACTCCGATCGGTTCTCCCGAACCAACCCATCGCGTCTGGCGCCTATTCCTCAGCAGGTGGGAATCGGCCTACATCACAAAAGGGATGAGCCGCCATGGCACATCGGACCGGTACGCCCGGTAGTCATCGAGGCTCTCAACGAGCAACTCTTCCTCTCTTCCGGTCTTGGCCATGAAGAAGACAAGGAACGTGACAGACGAGAGCAGGGCGACGGGGTTGGCGTAGGCGAGCCCGACGCCAAGCGTGAACACGATGATGCCCGAGTACATCGGGTGACGTACGTATGCGTAGGGACCCGTTTCGACGAGGGGCGCTCCGTCCATCGGTTTGGGGAACGGAGACACCCGCCACCCATGCTGCATGAGCGACCATATCGAGACGCCGGAACCGGCTATCGCAACGATGATTCCCACGATCTGGGCGAATACCAACCCGGGCACGTCAGTGACGGCCTCACCTGCGATGAGGGCCATGAAAAAGATGCCGAACAGGATCGCCTGCCCAACAACCCACCCAACACCCAAACTCGTATCTTCCTGCATCCGAGACAACCTAACCCGTTCTGGCGTCCGTGAGCGAAACATGTTTCGCTCACGGACGCCAGAA
>PJEL010001051.1_pt1 | contig 29502 bp, 28 predicted proteins | sample 1853271 | NCBI WGS metagenome assembly PJEL01 (sample SAMN08108733, study PRJNA415343) | Invertebrate metagenome, whole genome shotgun sequencing project. | host: Globobulimina | place: Sweden: Gullmar Fjord | collected 2015-08 | reverse complement strand
CGAACGACCACCGACGTGTCAGACCCGAACGACCACCGACGTGTCAGACCCGAACGACCACCGACGTGTCAGACCCGAACGACCACCGACGTGTCAGACCCGAACGACCACCGACGTGTCTAGACGAAGGCGTTGTTGATCAGCTCGCCGATTCCGCCGGCGCCGGGAACGATGTAGTCCTCATCGTCGAGCCCGCGCTCTCGGTCCCAGTGCTTTCCGGGTATCGCGGCCAGGACCTCCGGATCGGATAGTCCGCGATCCACCCGCATGGCGTAGACGGTCACATCATGAGGAAGGTCCTGAATCTTGCGCAGATACTCCGGCGTGACGATCAGGTGGCAGACGATGATCTTCGCGGGGGTTCCCTCGAGCCTGCTGGCGTAGAGATCGATGACCTCAGACATGCTCGAGCCGGTCGCGCCCATGGGGTCGGGGATGATGATCGTGGTGCCATCCACCGGACCCCCGATCTTCGAACCTGCGGTTTCTACGCCGGCGACCGCTCCATTCTCGTCGGTGACCCGCTGCATGTAGATGTGGTCCACGCGCACGGTGTCGTCGTGCAGCAGCTCGAGCATCTGGAGCTGGAAGATGTAGCTTGGGATCATGCCGGCCCTGGCGACGTCGACGATTACGACGGGCTGATCGGGCTCGAGGTAGTCGTCCAGGAGAACGGCACGGGGCTCGGTCTCCGCCATCCGTGTCTTGATGGCGTAGGTCTTGCGCGGGAGTTGTTCGGCCATCGCCATGAAGAGCCGTCGGAAGGCGGAGCTCAGCAGATGGTGGAACATCAGACCCTTGGCCTCGGGCGTGGAGAGCCGCATCAGGCAGGTTCGCGTCCACGGGTCGGCGAGGATGTGGACGTTGTCGCCATAGCAGTGTTCGAGCCGATCCATGGTGCTTCCTCCGAAGGCCACGGTTTATATCATCGGTCGCGGCGGCGCTTGGGCTCGTCGGTGAGGATCGCCTTTACCATGCTGTCGCGGTGGGAGCGCGCGTCGAATGCGAGCTTCGACTTGGCCTCTCGCCAGCGGTTGAAACGCCGGGTGGCCCGGAACTCTCCGCAGGTCCGCAGCGTCTTTCGGAACAGGGCTTGCTCGGTGGTAGTGCGGACATCGTAGGTGTGACGGTTGATGGTGACGGTTCGGCCGGTGGCGGAGACGTGGCGTGCCTTCTTCCAGTCGCAGGAGCGGGTGGCGCTGGCTTCGTCGAAAGCGAGGATGGGCTTGGTGCGGGGGGCCTTGGTCGGAGAGGGCTCTTCGGTTGGGAGCTCTTCGGTTGGGGGCTCTTCGGTTGGTGGGGCGGCCTCGGTGGGATCTGGGTCGGCGTCGGCGATGGCGGGTTCTTCGGGGGGATCGGGCTCGGCGTCCGGCATCGGTTGGGGGGCTGGGAGTGGGGGTTCTTCATACCATTTTGGCGGGGTGACGGTGGTGGGGTTGCCGAGCTGGGATTCGGGGAAGGCCATGCCGTCTACCCAGCTGGTGTGCACAGGGGTGGCGCTCTTGTCGGCGATCTGGAGGAGGTGGGGCACGCCGACCGAGGCTTCTGGGCTCTCGGCGAAGCGTCCGTCCACCAGCGCAGCTCCCTTCTTCGGGACCAGGAAGCCGGCGTTCTCGGGACCGCCGAGCCGCGCCTCGGGCAGCTCGTCGAGCAGGTCCTGGAAGGGAGCCGTGATCGGCAGCTCATCGGGCCAGGGGTCTCCGCCCAGGGTCTCGTCGGCGAGCTGTGCCCAGGCTGAGGCCTCCTCGAAGTCCTGGGCGTAGAAGGCGACAAATGAGGTCTGCCGTGCGTAATGGCCGAGGTCCTCCGGCTCGATCAGTCCTCCGACACAGCGCATCGCGTCGTACACATCGTCGAGGATACGTCGGGCCAAAGCGCCGTTTGCCTCGGTGATGGCCTCATCGACCGCCTCGATCGCCTCCGAGAATTCCGCCACGGCGAAGGTGCCGCCGCAGACCTCTTCCTGGGCGATAGCTGTCGACACGAGCAGCCAGATCAGGGGCAGTCGTACACCAAAGCGCAGACGGGTGGGACCTCGATGAACTCCATTCCATCGCCGAACTCGTCGTTGCACAGGTACTCGCCGTCGAGGCATTCCTGGGCGTAGTCCTCGTCGAAGTCACAGCCCTCGCTGATGAGGAGGTTGGTCTCCGGATCGCAAGGGGTGGTCGGATTGCATACCTCGGTGGCCGTGCAGAGTGTCTCTCCAAACTGCTTGTCGAAGGACTGCTCCTCGGTGAGGTTCAGATCGGTGTCCTCGGTCTCGCCCCCGCAGGAGCAAAGCACCAGAATCAACGCCAACCCGCCTAGCTCTCTCATGCGATCCTCCCACTATCTGCAGACGAAGTTTCGTCGCACCGAGCAGTCGTCGTCAAACCAGCCCTCGGGCGTGTTGACCACACAGTCCGTGGAATCGCCGGGAAACTGCGGTGCACCGTCGCCCCAGGTCTCGAAGCCGAGGTCGGTACCATCGCTCCAGGCGAAGTCGCCTTCGAGCGCCTGGTCGTTCAGCCCGACCCAGCGATCCCACCTGGGCATCTGTTCCCAGGCACCCCAGGAGACCATCTCCCAGTCCTCCCAATCGTGGATCGAGGCGAGCTCTTCGCCCTGATCTCGGCAGTGCTGGTTGGCCTCGTCCCAGGTCATCTCCGCAAAGCAGAAGGAGAACTCCCAGGCCCAGCCATCCGTCACACACTTCGGACACTCCGGTGGATCGTCGAGGATGTCGTTGCAGTCCTCGTCCCTGAGATCGCAGGTCTCCAGTGCGCCGGGATGCACATCGACATCGTAGTCGTTGCAGTCCTCGTCACAGCCGTTGAAGCCGTCGCCGTCGAGATCGATGTTCCCGCCGCGCAGACAGGGCAGCCACTGGCGGATCCCGGCGGCGCGCTGGTCGATGAAGTCGAAGGTCCACGACGTCGCCTCGTCGGCCCACTCCTCCTCGGTGCGGAAGTCGGCCACCAGCACGTCGGCTTCTTTGGCCACCGCTCCCAGGTTCATGGCGTCGGCGGTGTCCAGCACCTCCTCGAAGGCGTCGGCGAGATCGCTGCGGCAGTCGGTGGAAGCCAGACACAGCTGGTGGATCCTGCCCATCCAACCGTCACTTCCGGGCTCGGGCAGCACGCCGGCGCGGTCGCCCAGCCAGTCGCCGAAGGTCTGATCGAGACCCCAGGGCATGAAGGTCCACTCTCCGTCTTCGTCTCGATGGATCTTGTAGTTGTTCGTGGTCCAGGCGTAGCCATCCCAGTGCCCGAGATAGAGCTCGGTAGCGGCAAAACGCAGATAGGACGGCATGTCGAACTCGGCTTGCAGGACCGGGTAGGGGTCATCGGTGCCGATACCGTCCAGGGTTGCGACCAGATCCCAGACGTGGTTCAGGTCTACATCGTCACCATTGTCAAGGTCGTACTCCCACATTCCCCATTCGTACAGATCGGCGCCATACGCTCCCTCGTATAGGTTTCCGTCGTCGTTTCCGAAGTGATCCTCCAGGAACTCGTCGGCGTCATTGGGCTCGATGAAGGCGTATAATCCCTTGTGCTTGTCGTTGATCCTCACCTCGGTCCAGGTGGTGCGGCTGGCGGGTACGTCTACCTCTCGGAACAGCGCGTACCCCGCGTACTCGTGGATGAAGGTCGGGTCCTGCACCATGTTGTTGGCCACGAGCTTCTTCATGTCCATGTGGTCCTGGCCGTCGACAAAGACGTTCATGTCGAGGATGAAGGCCGATTTTTTGCCGTCCTCCCACGGGATGAAGGATCCGTATCCGCCCTTGATTCGAAAGCCGACGTCGCTGTATTCGACGTTGTCGAGCACGATGTCGGCGTGCACATAGGTCGTCGGCTCGTTGATGAGTGAACGATCCGCCTCCTCGTCGAAGAAGACCTCCAAGCGGTGGTTGATCAGCCCCCAGAACGGCCCGGAAGTCTCGGATGTAGCGTCGTCATCGTCGCCTACTGCCGTCGCATCCAGGCTGCCTGAGGGCTTGCACGCCACGGCGAGGAGGAGGGGTAGAAGGGCACTTCGCATGCTGCATTCTAACCGCGGCGGCCCTTCCGATGGCGAGAGTCTGCGGTGGCGGGCTATTGTCCCGAGACTGCAAGGGAAGGTGTGGGATGGAGGGATCGGCGAAGATCGCGGGTGGAATAGCTGGGGTGGCGGCCTTGCTGGTGATTGGCTGGCAGGCCTCCGCCATTGTCTCGCTACAGAGTCGGGTCGCGGCCCTCGAGAGTATCGACGTTGAGACTCCGGTGGCCCAGACGGCGCGGACTTCGGCTCCGGCCCAGACCATACGCCAGCTCCCGAAGCGATCGCAGCGACCCGTCGAGTTGTCAGCCCAGGCGGGGGCTGTCAGTGAGGAAGGCAGGGCCGACAAGGTCATCGACGCCAAGGTAGATGCGGCATTGGAGCGGCAAAACCGCGAGCGCATGGAGCGCAAGATGGCGTCTTGGATGGAGCGCGCCCGAAGCGACACCGAGAAGGTCGTCGATTCGATGGTCTCCGAGGGGCTGATTGCTGACAGCGTCGCCGATCGAGTCGTCGAGCTCCGAGTGACCGATCTCCAGGAGATCATGGAGCTGAAGTTCGACACCAAGCAGGGAGACCTCAGCCACGAAGAGGCCATGGAGGACTACGAGGCGCTCCAGGCGGACTCCAAGGGCCGGCTCGTCGAGCTCATTGGCGAGGAGGCCGCTGTGGAGTTCTACGAACGAGAAAGTCGCGGCAAGTAGGAGTGGCCAACAACGCGCTGACGGTGGGCACGACGATCGAGCGGTACGAGGTCGTCGAGATGCTGGGCGAGGGCGCGGCTGCGCAGGTGTTTCGCGTGCGCCACTCCCAGCTCGGCCAGGACTTCGCGCTCAAGGTGCTCACCGTTCGCCGGCACCCCGATCTGCAGAAGCGCCTGATTCAGGAGGGCCAGCTCCAGTCATCGGTGACACATCCCAACGTCGTGCGGGTGTTCGACATCCTCGATGTGCAGAACAGTCCAGCGCTGTTGATGGAGTACATCGACGGGCCGACGCTGGACGCCTGGGCGGAGGAGCACAAGCCGGATGTCGACACGGCTGTGCGGGTCTTCAAGTCGATCGTGCAGGGAGTCGCCGCTGCCCACGAGCTGGGCTTGGTGCACCGAGATCTGAAGCCCGCCAACGTGCTCCTCAAGCAGCGCGAAGGCCAATGGCACCCGAAGATCGCCGACTTTGGCGTGGCAAAGGCGACTCGGCGCGAGGGGGGCCTGGGACTGTCGCTGACCGGTGTGGCCTTGGGAACGCCCCAGTACATGGCGCCCGAGCAGATCCGAGATTCGAAGCGCGTCGACGAGCGAGCGGATGTCTTTGCTCTGGGCTGCATCCTGTATCGGCTCGTCTGCGGCCGTGGACCCTTCGAACACGAGACGATGATCGACGTCTACCAGGCCGTGGTCGGCGGAGACTATCCGCCACCTCAGGAGGTTCGAAGCGGACTTCCGGCCACCGTCGTCGAGGCCATCCACGGCTGTTTGAAGGTCGACGCCGACGAGCGTATTCCGAGCTGCGAGGCCCTGCTGGCGGCGCTGGACGGAGAGGGAGCCGCGCCACGTCCGGCACGCGCTCAGCCTTGGCTTCGCATCGCCGCCGTCGTCACCGGAATCGTTCTGCTCGGCGTGGTCGGCCAGATCTTCATCGCCGCCGTCACGTTGGCCTGGTGGGCGTCGATGGCGACCTCGCAGCCAGTGCAGGTGGCCGGTATCTGCGGCGGAACGGTCGGAGAGGTGGCCGGATACAGTTGGGCTGGCGCTTCCTTGGATCGGGAGCAGGGGCAGGTCTGGACCCTGGATCGCGACCGCAATGTGCGCGAAGACCTCCCGAGCGAGGACAACAACTGGGACGCGCAGACGCCGGTGGTGTGTGTGCTGCCGAAGGGGGCGAAGGTCACCTTGGAGCTACCACCGGTGGAGATCCCTCGCGCGGTGTGGGTCCCGGTCGTTGTCGGATCCGTGATCGTCGACTGAGGCTGACGACTCTGTCGATTGGTTAGAGTTGATCATGGAAAGCGCGGACGCAGGAGGCACAGCCATCGTGCGGGTGGCCTATGATCACGCCGGGGTCACGGTGCACAGCGCCCACGCTCCCTGGCTGCGCGGCGCACTGTGGCTGGCCTCCGGGGCGTCCTTCGTGCCTGGCCTCCTCCTCTCCATCACCATACCGGCATCGTGGTGGACTGTAATTGTGGTTGCACCTCCTCTTTGCCTTGGGGTGGTGATGGCAGCCGTGGCGCGCCGAGTCAACGTTCCCGCCCCAGCCGTCGCGCTGCTCACCTTCCCGATGTTGCTGCTCGGCACCTGGGTGTTGATCCTGGCGGCGATCGCGTGGGGGCCATGGAGTCCGGTGTTGGCGGCGGTCGGAATCGCTGATTTTGGCGTCGCCGCGTGGATGATCTACAACGTCCTATGGTTCCCGAGGGATCGCTGGATTCGACTCACCGAGGCCCGACTGATGGCCGGAACCAAAGGCGCCGGAACAGCGCTCCGTCTCGAGGACATCGAGACCCTGGATGTAGAGTACGGCCTGCTGGTCCTCGGCATGCGGGACGGGGGCTTCGAGAGGGTGGGCGACGGATTGCCGGCGTCGACGCTGACCTGGCTCGCGCGGCAGGTGAGCGAGGCCACCGTCCGCAGGCGGGAGAAGGTGATCGAGGACCGATCTCCTCCTCCTGAGCCGCTGATGCTCTTGTTGGGGATGGCCGGGAGGTAAAAGATGCATTGGGTGGAGACTTTCTACGACCGTCAAGACCGCTTGTCTGGGCTTGCTTCGAGGCCGGTAGGTGCCGAGCACCGGGCCCACGCCGAGGCCATCGGCAGGCTCGCCGGCTCCGACAGACGCGTGCTGGAGCTCGGTGCCGGGGGTGGGCAGGCTGCCGCTGCGGCCGCAACCGCCGGGCATACGGTCGTGGCGGTTGAGCTGGTGGAGCGTCTCGCCGATCTCGCGCGCGGACTGGAAGCTGGCGCCGGCTCTCTGGAGGTGGTCCAGGGTGATTTCTACGAGGTGGACCCGGGCGGACCGTTCGATGTGGTGTGCTACTGGGACGGCTTCGGCATCGGTAGCGACGATGACCAGCGCCGGCTTCTGGCCCGCATCGAGAGCTGGCTGGAGCCCGATGGGATCGCGCTGATCGAGGTCTACACGCCGTGGCATGCCGCATCCAGCGCCGGACACGGTGGCGTGGGGCCCGGCCTCGAGCGGCGCTATGGCTTCGATGCCAGGGCATGCCGCTGGCTCGACTCCTGGTGGCCTGCCGGGCGGCCCGAGGAGGCGGTGACACAGACCTTGCGCTGCTACTCACCGGCCGATCTGCGCATGCTGCTCGAACCGCTGGGCCTGGAGCTGGTCGACGTCGAGCCGGGCGGATTCTACGATTATGGGGAGAAGACCTGGCATCCAGAGGCACCACTCGAGCGGGCGCTGTCGTACATCGCGATCCTGAGGCCTGGGGATGGACCCCGCTAGATTGCTCGGCGAGCGCGATGCTCGCGTTGCGTGGCGACTCGCTGCGTTTGGCGCGTCGATTGCGGTTCTCCTGCAAGAGTCCTGGTGGTTCGCAGCAGGCTCTCCAGCAGGGGTCGCATCGTACCGAGGGCTCCACTGCGGATGACCAGATCCCACATGGGCTCAAAGCGCTTCCAAGCTCCGGTATAGGCGAAGTGCCGCAGGGTTCGTCGCCAGGTGTTGTGCTGCAAGGCGCTGCGTCCGATGTTGCGCCAGCGGTAGAAGTCGTCGTAGGCGCCGTCGTATCCGTGCCGGAGCTGTTCGGGCGTGAGGCCCTTGGGCTCGAAGACCACGTGACGGGTGTCGTAGAGGTCCCAGTCGCGGGTAGTGATCCGGCCTTGCTCCTGCATCTTCCGGTAGAACGCAGTGCCTGGATAGGGAGTGGCGATGTGGAAGGTCGCGGTCGTGATGCCTCGCGAGACCGCCCACTGCACCGTGCGCTCGAACACGTCGGGCCCGTCGCCGTCGAGCCCGAAGACGAAGCTGCCGTTGATCATCACCCCCAGGTCGTCGAGGCGGCGGATGGCCTCGTCGTAGTCTCGTCCCATGTTGTGGTGCTTGCTGGATAGCTTGAGACTGGCGGGATTGAGCGTCTCGAAGCCTAGGAAGATGCTACGTAATCCGGCTCCTGCTGCTCTCTCGATCAGGTCGCCGCGGAGAACGCTGTCGACTGTGGCGGCTCCCTGAAACAGTCGACCCATGCCCGTCATGCCTTCGAAGAGGTCCTCGGCGAAGCGGCGGTTGCCGAGCAGGTGGTCGTCGAGGAAGTACAGGTGGCGACCCGGCAGGCGCTCGATCTCTGCCAGCGCCTCATCGACGGCCTGCACATAGAAGGACTTTCCTCCGGCGAAGAACCCGTCCTTGTAGCAGAAGTCGCAGCTGTGTGGGCATCCGCGGCTGACCACCAGGGAGTTGGGAACCAGGTAGCGCCCCCGGTCGATGAGGTCCCTTCGAGGTGGAGGCAGGCCGACCAGGGTGCGCCGGGTGCCGATGTAGCGCCGCTCGCTTCGTCCGGCGGCGAGATCGGCCAGGAACTGAGGAAACGTGTGGTCCGCGGGGCCGATGAAGATGCTGTCGGCGTGGGCTTCTGCTTCTTCGGGCAACGAGGTGACGTGTAGTCCGCCCACGATCACCCGCACGCCGCGAGCGCGGTAGTGGTCGGCGATGGCCCAGGCCCGGCGGGCATTGGTGATGTAGACCTCGATGCACACCAGGTCGGGTCTGTCGTGGAGGGTGAGGGTCTGGGTGTGCTCGTCCACGAGCTCGATCTCGTCGTCCACACTGCAGTGTGCGGCCAGCGAGGCGAGCCCCAGCGGAGGGAAGAGGCTGTACTTCACGGGCCGGAAGAATGGGCTCGTCGCTTCGGTCAGGGAGGGCAGGATCATCTTGATGCGCATGGGGGCTCCTGCACGATCACCTATGGCCCGTCTCTGCGGGGACTTCGCTACATCGCAGCAGACTTCTCGCCGAGGTCGTGCAGGCTTCGTGCAGCGCGATCAGAATCGTCCGGTGATGACCGCGCCGCCGCCGGTCTGGGTCGGGGGCATCTCGGCCAGGGCGGCGCAGTTGCTGTCGGGATGGGCGAGGGCGCTCAACTCGTCCACTGTGCCGTTGGCGATGGCGTCTTGCATGGCGGCGTTGCCATACGAGGACTGTATCTGCATCTGTTCGCTCGGGTCGAGGCTGACCCCACTCGGGCCACCCTCCGAGATTGATAGCCGATTTTGCAGGTTGTAGCCGGACATTGGAGGCCCCTCTCGATGTGGCTACAGCATTTCACGAACGGGGCCCACGCGCGTGACCGGAAGGTGACCATCACCTGACCCGTGTCACTCGTCGGTGCCGGTACAATGCTCGAGCTGGAGGTCGCGTGAGGACGGTCGTGAACGTGGTGTGGGTGACTGTGCTCTCAGGCTGCATTTTCGGGCCTGCCCAAGAGGTCGAGGGCGACGAGCCCTTCGAGTGTGAGGACGGGGCGGACAACGACCAGGACGGCGACTTCGACTGCGATGACGAAGGGTGCGAGGACTCGCCAGAGTGTGAAGACATCGACGACGATCCGCCATTCGCGGACGACGACGACTACTACTACGGCGACGACGACACCTTTCCGGGCACGACCTATCTCACCGTCTGGGCGAACTGGCTTGACGACGGCCAGGTTCCCACGGACATAGATGGTGACTCATTGCCCGACGTGGGTTGCGGGGACTCCGTGACCGTGCAGATCAGCGATCCCTTCGGCGAGACGGACTGGCGGTTCGGCATGGCCGAGACAGGCTCTTCTTGGGGTTGGTTCGGGGAAGACTGCTATGTGGGCTACGCCAACTTCAACTTCTGCCATAGGGTGGGCTTCAACACGACCATCCCCGAGGTCACGAGCTGCTCCGTCTTTGATGTGATGGACGGCCGCACCTTGATGGACTCGTCGAAGGATCCATTCCTGACGTACTACCTCGAAGATTCGATGGGGAACTGCTTCGTCTGGGGACACGATCCGACCTACTACGGCCCACTCAACTGCGCGGTGTTGAACTGAGCCACTGACGCACGGCGACGGAAGCTCGCGTGCTACTTGGTCGCACCAGCAGCCGCGGCTCCGGGGTTCTTCACGACCTTGGCCAGGGACTTGGTCGTCGCGGGCGCCAGCTGGATAGCGCTGGTCAGGTTGCCGATCGCGCCCTTCAAGCCCTTCGCGATCTTCGGGATCTTCAGGGCGTCGGGGCCGGTGAGCAGATTGGGTAGGTCTGCAATGAGGGTGTTGCCGTCGCCAATCAGCGCCTGCGCGTCGGCGGGCAGGGCGGTGAGGCCGGTGACGAGGGCTGGGCCAGACTGGGTGACGAGGGCGACATTTCCGACCCCTGCCTGGTCGGTCATGTAGTTGGCGAAGGCCATCTTGCCTTTGATGGCGGCGGCTTTCTTGAGGTAGTTGTCGACCTTCCTGATGCCGGTGGTCTCGTAGCGCACGCTGTATTTCGGCTTGTTGAAGGGGTTCTTCTCGGCGCCGTCCAGATTGGTCCAGGTCGGGTCGACCTCGGAGGGCTTGAGGGCCACGCCCTTGCTGGCGTCCTTCTTCTCCTTTTCGCAGACCTTCAGCTCTTTGCCGGTCAGTCCCTTGCAGCCCTTGGCGTGGGCGGCGGCGGGCATGAGGGAGAGCGCGAACGCGGCGAAAGCGGAAAGCATGATCTTCGTCATAGGAGTGGTCCTCTTGATGCACTCCTGCCTATCGGAAGAAGGCATTCAATCTTTACCACACGAGGGGGCATGCAGACGTAGGTCGCGACGTCAGCCTAGCTTGGACAGCTTCGCCCCTCGTCGAGGCCTTCACTCCAGCAGAGTTTGCCAGCCTGGAACACTGGCCAAGGCGGCGAACCCGGGGAACGCCAACAGCTGGTACTTCGTGCCCTCGCGGCCGATCACGTCTCTCGCCCGCTCCGCCATGGCAAGAGCCCCCTCTCGGTCTTCCTCGGCGAGCGCCACAACCGCCAGGCCCACCAGAGCGTTCCCCTGCTCCCTGGCGGCCTCTCGGCGGAGCTCTTCACCGCCGTCGAGGGATGCCGCCGCCGCTGCTCGCTGCAACGCCAGGTCGAGATCAAGCCGCGCCCCTGCGGTTTCTCCGGCGCGCAGCGATGCCCGTCCCCGCCAGTTCAACAGTCGAGTTGTCGCCAGATCTCCGGCACTCGCGGGGCGAGATCCCCGCAGCCCCTCCAGGTCCTCGAGCAAGGCGCGATCGCAGAGCTCATCGCCTTCGTGAGATGCGATGGAGGCGCCCCACGCCGTGGACCAGACACTCCAATAGCGCTCCCCAAGCACGCGTCGAGCGAGGGGGCCAGCGATCGCAGGCTGGGCACGCAGCCCGTCGAGCAGTGCATTCGGGGGAACCTCTGATTCCGGCACGGCCTCTCGGAGCAGCTGCTCCGCCCTGGTCTCATCGCCGAGGCGCGCCGCTGCAATCGCCGCCACGACCCCCTGACCCTTGGACGCCGGCTCGAAGTCGCCGTTGACGTAGTCCCTACCCGGGTCCGCCGAGTCCTCGTCGGCAAGTCGGAAGCCCTGCAGCTCGATGGCGCTCAGGCCTGCAACTGCGCTCACGACGGCCTGGATCTGAACGTCGCCACCGGACGCGATCACGAGCTCCCACGGGCCGGCGGGTGGGCTGTTCTGCTCGGGAAGGGCCTGGCTCTCCTCGTGCAACACCACTCCGTCCGGATCTTCGACGCGACAGGTCGCGCGGCGCAGGGGGAGGGACATGTCGGCTGAGATGACCAGTCGCTCGCTCTCGCCCGGTCCGTTCAGACGACGTTGCCCGCCTTTCTTCAGCTCTGTCTCACCTGGCAGCCAGCAGCCGAGTTGGCGGTAGACCAGGCCTCCTCCTCCCGTACCCTGGATCTCCACACCGACCCGATCGAACTGGATGTCTTCGACTGGCCGCAGCCGGATGGCTAGTCCGGAAGCCCACTCCTGCCGTTCGACGTCCAGCTCGATGCGAAAACCGATGTGCTCCTGGGTCCGCGTGAGCTGAACTCGAGAGAGGTCGCCGCCGCCGAGGAGGGCCTCCACGCGAAGGGAGTCCTTGGCTGTCTGCAGGGCCATGGGATGGTCGACACGCCAGGCATCATCGAGGGACGAGAGGCCGATCGACAAGTGCTCGGGCTCCACGAGCTCGGTCAACCAGGAGGCACGCGTCTCGGCCGCCTCTCGCTCTGCCGTCTCCAAGTGGTCGAGCTCGAGCAGTGCCTCGTTGACACGGTGCGCCTCGGCGTATCGATAGTCCTGCAGATAGGCGTGCACCGCTCGTTCCAATGCCATCGGTGCGAGCTCGGCGTCGCTCGCTGCCGCTTCCATGTTCTTGGCAGCCTCTGCATGCCGTTTGGCCTTGGCCCAGAGCTGTGCAGAGCGAAAGGCCGCCTTTGCCCGCTCATTTGCTTTGGTTATCGAGGGTGTGTGCGCGTCGATTGCCGTCGCCGCTTCGACGAAGAGCCCGATGCTGGCGAGGTCTTCGGCTCGCCCCATCGCGTCGGGGCGGGAGGTGTGTTCCGGGGCATGGGGGGCCAGTCTTGGCAGCGTGTCGGTTCCCGCACCCAGGACCCAGACCTTCGCCGGTGCAGACTGCTTGCTGGAGGACAGCGTGACGAGGAGCTCAGAGGCCGGATCGTCATCGAGCTGTGCGGTGGTCAGCACGCGAAGCCCTCCCACAACGGCCATCGCGAAGGCGCCGTCGTCCAGCTGTCGATAGAACAGTGCGTGGGGCCTCTCTTGTGCGTCAGTTGTCTGGGCGATGAGGTCTTCGCGCCCGTCGCCGTCGAGATCCGCGACGAAGAGGTCGGTGATGGGTTGGGGTTCGGCCGCGCTTCGGAGGTGCGGAGCCGCGAGGAAGCGGACCTGTTCGTAGCCGTCTTCGCTCAGCCCCAGCAGGTAGATCCCGCTAGGAGCACCCGCGGGTTCCTCGGGTCCGAACACCTGAGCACTTGGGTGCTCGTCGACCTTCGCCGCGGCGAGCACCACCCGCCCGTCGCTGTGCTGGAGACGCTCGAGGGCGACGAGCGTTCCGAGCTGGTGCTGGTGTCGCACCGCCAGCAGCCCGCTGTCGTCGGGCTCCAGCTGTTGCACGCCATAGGTGTCCCAGGGACCGTAGGCCACGTGCACCTCGGCCACATCGTCGCCGTTGAGATCGGCCACCACGATGCCGGCGATGTCCGACCGCTGGCTCCCTTGGTCGAGGCGCGCGTTGTGGTGACTCGGCTGGTCTCCCTGGGTGACGCGATAGAGGGTTCGGCTGTACGCGCCTGTACCGACGTAGAGCCCGCCCTCTTTCCCACTCGGATCAGCTGCTACCGCGGCCGTCGCCAGGCTGGTCTCGGTCCACGCGTAGCGCTCGACCCAGCTCTCGGAGGTCCAGGACCACAGCCGCAGCGTTCGCTCCCCTCCGAACGAGTCCGTCTGTACGACCAGCGCGTCGGGGCCCGCAGGAAACCGCACGGCAAAGGCGGCCTGTGGGCGGTAGCTGAGGTCGGGGAGCAGCGGCTTGGCGAGGGCGGGCAGACCGGCCTCGGACCCAGCGAGGACGATCGGCTCGTAGTCTTCGAGCGGGTCGGTTCCCAGCTGGAAGAGCACAACTTCGTCGACTCCGTCGCCGTCCAGATCCAGGGTGGACGCCGAGGTCGCCATGTGCTCGGAGGGCGTTGCGTTCGCCAACGCGGTCACCAGTGGGGACATCAGTTCGATGCTCGGGTGCATCAGACCCAGCGCTTGGGCCTCCTCGACGGTTGCCAGAGCAGCGTGGAGGTCGCGATTCCCCAGGTGGGATCGGAAGCGAAGATCGAGCACCTCGGCAGAGATCTCGTCTTGCCTGGCCTGCAGGATCCCCAGGGTGCCATCGAGCCGTTCCCAGTCCCATCTGTTCCGGAACGCGTCGGCAATCCATGTCAATGCCATGCCTTGCAGGCCCTCGGCGCCCGATGCGTAGACTTCGGTGTAGACCTGCAGCTCGTCGTCGAAGTCGCCAGCATCCGCAGAGGCTCGAGCCAGCGCCAGCCGCTTGAGGTCGCGTTCGACCGCTGCGCCGGAGCTATCGGGGCCCACGACCGAGGGGCCGCACCCCAGGCCGCAGCCCACGGCGACGATTGCTGCGCAACCCATTCTCAGTGAGAACGGGAGGACTGCGCCGAGCGGATAGCGGCAGACTGGCTTTTCGTGTTGACATGTATTGGACATGCGCCATCATACAGGTCGAGTCCTGTCGAACTCGGCTGACTCCACGCAGCGTCGCTGCTATTCGATCTGGTCTGCCCGCCAGATGTTCTCGAACACCGCCGCCGCCTCGCGCTGTACCTCTCGCACGCTCTCGGCGTCGACGGCCTCGTAGTGACAGACCATTCGGCGACGGTCCTGTGACCAGTAGGAGCGAATCCAGCGGACGCCGTATAGCTCCAGACAAGGCGCCATCCGCTCGGTTGTCGCGTCCAAGTCGGCCTGCGATGGGATTGGATCGAAGCTGCGCTCGACGATGAACGTGGGCATGGAGAGAACCTACTCTGGTCGCTCGTCGATAACCCGGAGCAGTCTTTCGGATCGCCGCATCGAGCGCATACGCAAGACCAGCTGGGCTAGATCCCTGGCCTCTGTCGCTGCGGCCCTCGCCGCGTCGAGATCGCCAGCTTCGAGCGCGAGCTCGGCAACGCGCTCCAGCGCCCAGGCCAGGTGAGCCTTGGCGTCTCTCTGCCGAAGGTGCTGCAGATCTGCGCTGAGGTCCTCGCCTCGGGAGAGGGTGAGGATCGTGCGCAAGATGGGCGTCTTGAGCTGCTCCCCACCGTCATGGGCGAGTCCAGCGGCTGCCAGAGCCGCGGCGCGCTCTCGATCTCCCTGCTCCAGCACGACCATGGCCAGCTTGGTGAGGATGCTGGCTTCCCGCCACCGGTCGTCGATCCGGCGCGCCAGCGACAGGGCCTGCTCCAGGAGTGTGACCGTCTTCTCGGCGTCTCCGTCCCACTCGGCCATCAACCCCTGACCCCACACCCACTCGACCTCACCGCTGGGCTCGATGAGGCTGGCAGCCTGCCCGAGAAGCTCGCGAGCACGTTCGGGTTCCCGCTCGATATGAAGCAGACAACGTGCAGTATTCGCCATCTGGTGGCCTCGAGCCCGGGCCGTCGCGCCCTGGACTGCACTCGCCGCCCGCTCGGTGTCGCGCGCTGCCATGTCGAGCTCGTCCTCTTCTTCGTGCAGCACGCTCAACAGATGGAATGCCGTCGATCGCTGGTCTTCGTCCAGGGCCTCGGTGAGCAGTGCCTGGAGCGAATCGAACACCTGGCCTGGGTGGGAGCGACAGAGCACAGAGGCCGTGCGGATCCGTGTTGTGAGCAGTGCGAGACCGACTTCTCCCCGATCACCTGGTGTGGCCTCCAGATGGTGCAGGCCGCGATCCGCGAGGGAGAAGGCATCGGGCCAGGCACACATGGCGAAGGACTCAGCGGCCGCCCGAGCGCAGACACGAGCCGCCATGCTCCGGTCCCCGGCCAGCTCGGCATGGCGGAGGAGCTCGATGGCCCCCATCTCCGGAGTATCGAGCAGTCGCGCGAGGCTTCGATGCAGCAGCCGGCGCCGCGGTCCGCTCAGCGCCAGGTAGGCAGCCTCACGGAGCAGCTCGTGCCCAAAGCCATAGGTGTCGACCGCGGTGGGAGTCAGCACTGCATTTGCCTCGAGCTCGTCGAGGACGGGGAGGGCCGCCACACCGATGGCGGACTCGAGCACCCGCGCCAGGAGATCGACCTGGATGTCGTGCCCCAGCGCGGCAATCCACGGCAGCGCTTTTTGACAGGGAGCGGAGAGTCGCTCGATACGCTCCCGAAGCAGGGCCTGGAGCCCGTCCGGTAGCCGGGTGGCCTGGACACTTGCCCGGGCGAGCTGCAGTGCCACGAACGGATTCCCGGCGCTCCGGCGCAGGACCGAGACGAGATCGGCGTCCGGGGCTGCCAGCCGACAGATCTCGGTGATGGCCTCCGCAGAGAGAGGGGCCAGCGGGTGCTCGGCGGCGGTACGCTCCAGGCGCCAGTCCTCGAGGAGGCGAAACGCGGGCGGGTTGTCCACGAGTTCCCCGGGGCGCGCGGTGAGCAGCAGCCTGAGGCCCGAGGTGCGCGCGAGCACGCTGGTCAGGGCGAGGGAGGTCTCGTCGCTCCACTGTAAATCATCTATGAAGATCCTGCCTTTTGAGCAATCAAGCACTCGGGCGCGGATCACCTCGAACAGGGCCGAGCGATCGGTGAAGCCCTGTCCAGCGATCCCTCCGTCACCGAGGGCATCGAGCCACGGGCCAAGGGGGCGCTTCATCTCGTTCCGGTGGGCACGGATCCGCATCCCTCGGATCCCCTGGCCCTCGAGCTCGTCCAGGAGCCGGGACTTGCCCATTCCAGCTTCGCCCATCACCAGGCACACCGCGGGCCCATCGCCGCGCGCCCACCCGAGCAGGTCGTTGAGCGTCTCGTCACGGCCCACCAGGGCGATGTCTGTGACGGGGGTGACCTCCGGCGGCGGGGGAGCTGCGAGGGGTTCCTGGTGCATGATTCGGCGCATTCGCCGAACGGCGTCATGGGGGGCTTCGCCGAGCTCGAGTCTGGTGACCCGCTTGAAGGTCTGCAGTTGGTCGTGGGCGTCCTGGTGTCGACCCTGGCTGGAGAGCAGGCGGATGACTCGGGTGTTCGCCGTTTCGTCGAGGGGATCGATGGCCACCAAGGTGCTGGCGTACTCCAGGGCGCGAGTACCGTCTTCGAGGCGCTCGGACAGCGACACGAGGATTCGGCGGTGGAGCTGGCGCGCCGCCTCCCGCTCCGCCGTGCACCAGGCGTGGAACCGGTAGTCGTCCAGGAGATCGAGCCCCTCCAGGAGCTCACCTCGGAAGAGCGCGGCGGCCTGTTCGAGCTTGGGGAGATCGGTGTTGGCCGGCCCCGCGGCCAGCAGTCGTCTCGCGAGGTGCAGGTCCACCTCGACATCGCCGACGACGAGACGCCGTCGGTCCGCCTCGATGCATCCCGGCGCTGCCGCTTTGAGGCGACTCAGACACCACCGCAGTGCCCCCCGGGGGTCCTCGGCCTCTGTCCAGAGCAGGTCGCAGAGCGCACCGCGTTGGTGTTCCCGACGGGAGACAGCGAGGTATCCCAGGAGCGCACGAGCCTTACGAGACGCCGGAAGCGTCAACAACCCATTCCCCGGCGCAACCACGGCGAGGTCTCCGAAGACTCGAATCTGCACGCGAGAGTCTACCTCCGTCCTCACACGGTGGTTCACACGATGGGTGCATAGGTTGGTCGTGCCTCGAAGGAACGGGGCCTCGTACCTGGAGAAACTCCATGAAGACGTTCATCATCCTGCGCCGCAGCTACTGGCGCTCCGCTACAGAACTCGGCGAGGCCGCGGCCCGCTCCACCAAGACCGGCGACGCCATGGGCGACGACATTCGGTGGATCCGCTCCTACGTCCTCGATGACGCCAGGGAAACTCTCGGAACCGTGTGCGTGTACCAGGCCACCAGTGCCGAGGCCATTCGCGTTCATGCCGCCAAGGCGGTGCTTCCTGTCGACGAGATCATCGAGGTCCAGGACTTGGTGGTGGTGCGGCCCGATCCCGAAGCCCTCTCGGCGAAGTGAGGTCGTCATGGACACCGTTTCCGTCTGCGCCGCCCAGCTGGCTCCGGTCTTCTCCGACCGAGAGGCCTCTCTGGCCAAGGCAATCGACGCCATCCACGAGGGTGCTCGAGGTGGCGCCCAGCTGGTGAGCTTCCCCGAGTCCTACCTACCCGGGTATCCCTATTGGGCTGTCGCCCTCGATCCACTCTCCAACAATGCCCACATGATGCGCCTCATGGACCAGGCCGTCTCCGTTGACTCCCCTGCTGTTCACGCCCTGTGTCGGGCGGCTCGATCAGCAGCTGTGATCGTCTCGATGGGGGTGACCGAGCGAAGCGGAGGCACGCTGTACAATACGCAGTTGCTGGTTGGAGCCGACGGCGAGCTGCTGAGCCGTCGGCGGAAGCTGGTGCCCACCAGCCACGAGCGCATGGTGTGGGGCCGTGGGGACGGCAGCGGACTCGTCACGTGTGACACGTCCATCGGAACCCTGGGTGGGCTGATCTGCTACGAGCACCTCAACCCGCTGTTCCGCTACGCCATCCAGTGCCAGCGAGAACAGATCCACCTGGCAGTATGGCCCGGAGGGATGGTCCCCCGCGCTCGCATTCAGGCGGTGATGACCAGCTATGCGCTGGAGTCCCAGACGTTTGTGATCAGCACCAGCTCGGTCCTCACCCAGGACACCGCCGAGACGATCGGGGCAGAGCCGATGGCGCGCCTCGGCACCGGCGGCGGCTCTACCTGCATCATCGACCCCAAGGGCCGCGTGGTCGCCGAGGCAGCCGCTGACGAGGAGACCCTGTTGTTCGCCGAGCTCGACCTGTCGGTGATCGATGCCGCCAAGACGATCGTCGATTGCTCCGGACACTACAGCCGGCCCGATGTCGCGCACCTCGTGATCGACAGTCGCCCGCAGTCCCCTCTCCAGGCCCGCTGATGGCGGCGCTGATCCTGTTCGCCAAGGTGTTGCTGGCTCCCGATGTGGACCTCCGGGCTCGCCTCGCGAAATCGACGCGCCCAACCATCGCAGGCTCCGGTTATGCCCCTCGAAACTTCACTTTAAGTGACGCACTGCGTGCGCCACACCTGAAATGATTCCGACATGTTCGCTGCACAAGTACCGTAGAAACTGCGTTTATACGGCACGTTGTGGTCGACCATGCTCGGAATGCCTGCTCCGGTCCGCGGCGATAGCAACCTCTCAGGAGGGATGAAATGACGCTTCTGCTTCTCGCGCTGATGGCCGCGTCCACGGCAGCCGAGCCCGACTACCAGGTCGCGCGGTCGAGCGTTCCCGAGGTGATCGATGACGAGGCGTTCGCCAAGTTGATCCTGGGTCCTTGGGTCGGCACCGACGAATCCGGAGGGATCGAAATCGTCGCCGGTCCCAAGGTCACTGCGCGCGGGGAGGGCATCTTGATCGTGGACTCGGTCTGGGATCAGGGGGCGCTGACGTGGATTGAGCATCTTGTTTTTCTCGACATCACTTTCTCCTGCACAACCGTGCGTGCGCGGACCGACCGGCTGCAGGCGACCTGCTTCCATGTCCGCCAGGGGCGCAGGTTCGAGAAAGAGCTGCATCGACCTGGCGGGCTCCCCAAGAAGGAGGTCAAACCCCCGCCCTCGCCACGCGAGCTCTATCGGTGGGCTCTGAACATCACGACGGCTGAGATCGACCAGGGGATCCTGGAGGCCGACCAGGTTCCCACCGGGATCGAGCCGCGCCTGTTGGGTGCGAGCACTTGCCTCAATCGTCCCGACGGCGACGAAACCGTGGAGTTCCACTACCGTCTGGTGATCAACAAGGATGGAGGCGTCTCTGCGGTGCTGGTGGACAGCGAGAATGGGCCACGCACTCACTGCATCTCGACCGTACTCCAGAAGACCCTCTATCCGGCCGTTGCTGGACCGACTGTGGCTCGCGTCGTGCTGGCTGCGACCCGCGGGCCCTACTAGCGATCTTTTTCGTGCGACCTCGTGTAAGCGGTTCTCCACCGCATCCGTTGGTGGGGCGCTTCATACCTGGAGAGTCCCATGAAGGCCGTTCGCTCCCTCGTCGCCCTGTCCCTGCTGGCCCTGTCCTTCACTGCCCAGGCCGGCGACCCGTACACCGCCGCTCGGGCCGAGAACGCGCCCACGGTCGAGGCCGAAGGGCGGGTCCAGCTCGCCGACGGCACCTTCGAGACCCACAAGGTGCAAAAGAAGGCCCCCGCCGACGACTACGGCAATGCCCAAGGCAACCAATACGACCTCGTCGTGGACGGGGCCTTCGAGGGACAGACCGTCGCCGTCCTCCATTTCTACACTGGCGAAAACTTCGATTTCTCCCTTCCCAAAGCTGCTCTCGCCGAGAAGGGCTTCTCGGTCTACCGGTGGCAGAACCAGGCGCCGAGCCCTGAGGAACTGGCCAAGGCGCTCGAGAAAGCCAACCAGCTCTGGATCATCAGCGGTGCCAGCCGCCACCTGAACCCAAAGCACCTGCAGATCATCGACGACTACTTCGATGCTGGCCATGGGGTCTACATCTGGGGCGACAACCAGCCCTACTACGCCGACGCGAACGCCGTCGCGCAAAAGCTCTTTGGCGGTGAGATGCAGGGCAACTTGATGGGCGACCAGGTGGTCGGCCTGGCCAGCGAGGACAGCGCCAGCATGGGCAAGCTCGCTCGGGGGCACGACATCACCACCGGCCTCGAGCACCTCTACGAGGGCGTCACCATTGCCACCATCCAGCCCCACAAGGACCTCGAGCCCCTGGTCACTGGCTCGGCGGGCAACCTGGTCACCGCGATCTACGACAAGGACGGCAAGCGCGCGGTCCTCGACGGTGGCTTCACCCGGCTCTACCTGAAGTGGGACAGCGCCGGCACTGCCCGCTATGTGAAGAACGCAGGCAGCTGGCTGGCCAATTACGAGCGCCACGGCGACGCGGTGTTGTCCAAGAACCTCAAGTAGAGGTCCTTAGTCGCTGTCTCGCCTCTCCTTGACCCAATCGGGAACAAAGAGCAGCTTCGTCTCCATGGCCATGTCTACCCGTGCTCTCCGCCGGAACTCCCTGTCGGGCTCCACGTCGCCGAAGGCCATGACCGCTGACCACATGTAGCCCCATCCTTGGCTGGGGTACAGGCTCGAGTGCTCCTCGGAACAGTCCAGCTCTTCGCACATCGCATCGATGGCGTCGCCGAGGATGTTGGTCCCATCGGCGGGCCCCTCGGGGACGTGCAGGACGGCTACGCACGGGTATTCAGTGCAATCAAACTGCATCTCCACGCCTTCCGGCATCCACTTCTCGAAGGTGCGCTCGAATCCTTGGGGGGTGACGTGTTCCTCAAGCGTGCTCGCCTCGGGCCATGGGATCGGGGTGCCGAAGACCGGGTCGGGGATGTCCCACAGCTCTCGCTCTGCGTCGTCGATAATCTCGATTTGATGCGTGGGAGCCTGAATTTTCGCCAGTCGATCGCGGAGGATGCCCGGCTTGGTGGGACAGGGCGCCTCGGCCTCCAGCTGGATGACCTTCGCCTCCTGTTCGCTGGGCAAGGTCCACCACGCGAGGGCAGGAATCGCCACTGCGGGCAGCAGGAACGCGCCGATCATCGCAGTCCAGTTCACAGCTCACCTCGCTCTTCCGCCAGTGCTTCGGCTTCTTCCATCAAGTAGACCTTGCGCTCGTTCTCCTCGAGGCGGGCCGTCACTCGGCTCTCGGCGCGCGGGTCATCGGCCATGTCCTTTGGCACGAATGCGATCAGGTCGATTCGCCCGCGTCTGCCGCCCGGATCGATTGACGGCTCCCGCATCCAGAAGTCCTCGAGCTCGGCCTGTTGGAACAGCTCGGTCACCTTTGGGGCGCCTTCCTCCCGAGATTCCACATAGGCGACGATGCAGGGGAACTCGTCGCAGTCGATATACAGGTACTCACCGCCGGTCTCCTCGATCGTCTGACGAACGGCCCGTTCATAGGCTTCGGGCTGCAGAATTGCGGGCAAGTCGTCGAACTCCTCGAAGGGCATTGGGCGGCCGACATGGGTCAGCATGCGCCGCTGGAGGACCTCGAAGGAGCGCAGGCGCTCGGCAACCTGGGGTTCCAGGGGAGGCGGAAGATGGATCTGGGGACATCTCGCCGGTGGAAGCCAGATCGACGGCGGCGGAGGGGGTGCGGTGACGCGGATCGCGCCCGCCAGCATGAGGCCCGTGAGTGTCCCGATGACGCCGGAGGCCCAGATCGACTTGCTCATCGGATTTCTCTCGCTCGCCCCGGCCACAGCATACTCCTGTCGATTTGCCTCAACGCTTCTTGTGTCGGGGCAGGGGAGTATCGAGGCCGCGAAGGGCGCGTTCGTAGACTCCAGGTACGTGGTATCGCGTCCATCCCAGCTGGTGATCGGACAGGTGCGTGCCCTCCAGACCGTCGACAGCGGTGAGCACATCGCCCAGGGCGGCCTCGGTGCTGTCCATCGCCCCCGACGCGCTGCGTGCCACCCACTCGCCGTTGTCGATGATCTCCACGGTCGCCAGGTGGGTGAGTGTGTTGTCCAGTCGGTGCACCAGGAGCCGGTCGTACCCGGTCACGAGCAGGTGTTTCAGATCGGGCGTGTACACAGCGGCGTGGCTTCCATGGAACCCGTCCCCCTTGTTCACCTGGGTCTGGTAGGTGGACAGATCCCAGCGGATGAAGCGACCGTCCTCCATGGTGAGCAGGGCCTCGCTCCCGTCTGGAGGGGAATAGATCCCGGCCGGCCAGCCAGCCTCCATTTCGAACTCGCCGTGCTTGGACCGATCGAGCAGCGACTGGTGATGCACCACGATGGCCGGGTCCCGCGGCGGATCGTCCGGAGACCTGCGGGTGTCGGGGTGTTGCTCGGTCCAGGCGATCCAGGCTCCGTCTGGGGAGATGTGGGCGACCCGCACGTGTCTCTTGGGCTCGGCGAAGGTCTTCGACACCTTCCCAGTGGAGACATCGACCAACCGGAGCCCCTCGCCAAACACGGCCACGGAGCGACCATCTGGGGACAGAAGGGTCCTGCCGGTCCGCCCCTTCAGGTCGAAGACGCGGTCTGGTTTCGACAAGTCGGTGATTCGCAGCCCGTAGTCCCCGTCCACGTACACACGCGCCAGCGCAAAGTCGTGGCCGACCAGCTGCACGTAGCCAGTCCAGGTCCCCGCCTCCTCCGGACTGGCCAGCTGCTTGCTGGACCCGGCCACGAGATCCCTCAGGACGATGCCCCTCTCGGTGCGTTGCACCACGTGCGTGCCGAGCTCGGAGAACGCCAAGACCTCGTCGGCGATCTCAGTGGTGAGAACCCGACGCTTCTCGACCATGTCCCACACGAAGTGCTCGGCGATCGCGTTGAGGTAGAGGTAGCGTCCATCGGGGGAGATCTGCGGAGTCACTGGACTCTGGGGTTCGGCGGCTGGCAGCACATCGTCGAGGCTGTCCTCGCCAGCTCGCCACACCGACACCGCCCCGTAGAGCGTGGACAGCGCCAGACGGCCGTGGCCGCCGAATGTCATGTGACCGACGCTTCGATTGAGGAAGAGGCCTTCGGAAGCACCGGTGCGCCCGCTGCGGATTCGAATTCCAGCGCCGACCTGGGTGGCGACCCAAGCTCCGTCCGCAGATACCGCCCCGTCGCTCGCGTAGCCGCACTTCACGACCTCTTCCTCGGTGGGTGTGACCTCGGGAATATCAGGGTACTCGGCCCGGTATCGGTTGGATGAGAGGTGAGCCTCCTCGGCAGCGCAGCCCCCACCGAAGTGCTGCTTGGCTGTCCCGGACGCGGTGTCCCAGTGGATGATGTCGCCGTGGCCGTACGCCGCCAGCAAGGTGTCTCCGTCATCGATGAAGCGCAGCGCCAGGGGCCGGTTGAGGTCGGGATTTCCCCCCGACATCCTTCGCTCCTCGTAGTCCCACTCGTAGGCCAGCTCCTTCAGCCCACCGCCGGCTCCGTCGAAGAGCCGCACCACGGAGTCGGATCCCCCGATGGCGACCACCGACGCGTCCGGGGTGAGTGCCCACGACACGGGCCAGCTGCTCGACTCCTGGAGGATGTTGTTGTGGTGTGAGCCAAAGCCGGTGTAGGCCCTGATGATCGTCGGTGTCTTCCCGTCGAGTTCGAAGGATCCCAGCTGCTTGCCGGTGTCGCTCCAGAGGCGGGTCTCGGATCCGTCCGTGGTCATGAGGTAGACCGCGTCTGTCCCCGGAAATGCACCGACCACGGCCGCCCCTTCGGGATGAGCCTGCCAGCGTCGCTTCGGCGTACCGGTGAGATCGGCCGCGACCAGCTCTCCGTCCGCGGTCGTCCAGAACAGCTGGTCCGCGATCGGCAAGATCGACCCGGCAGGACCCGCGAGGGCGAGGGACGACAGCGGCAGGTCTCCGATGCTGTCTGGGTCCCAGAAGCGGACCCAGGTCCGGGTGTTCTGGCCGCTGGCGGTCAGCCGCAGGTCGCCAGAGACCATCAGGTGCTCCCCGGCCCAGTCGACGCGACGGGTCAACCGGGACTGCACCACCTCGACGCGGGTGCTTGGCGTCGCGTATATGGGGTTTGTCCAGGCAATGCAAAGAAATGGGGCGAGGGTGATCATGGCACCTATGACGCCGGCAGCGGCTCCCGGTTCCATCGTACCCGACTAGTTGAACGCGCCGCTCCAGGCGATGAACAGCGATCCCGCATTCTCGTTCTTCGTCGCTACCATCTGATAGCCGAGCTCAACATCCAAGATGGAGAAGTGCGCATCGCGCGATCCCACCACGTACCCCAACCGGATGATCCCCGGAACACCGCCGGCGTTCGTTTCGTTCGAACCTACGATGACGCCCATACCGGCACTGATGCGATACGCCATGTACAGCTGCTCCATCTTGTACGACCACACGGAATCGGCTTCAGAAGCGTGCTCCATCACGGTCCTGACGTGACGGGTCTTTGGGTATCTGGAGAAGTTGTGCTGGAAGCTGGCGAGGATCGGTACATAGGCGAATTCCCTGTCGTTCTCGCGAGCTTTCACCTCAGCCTGGCTCCAATTGTCGGTCTTGCTGATACCAGTGAGGATCCCGAAACTCACCAGATCCAGATCGGCGTAGCTACTCTTCGTGACGACGCTACTCTGGTACTTCATATCCCCGAGGTACTCCTCCATGTTTGGGTAGGCCTCAGCATTGATGCCAGAATCCAAGATCGCAGCGTGGTACTCAATAAGACCGAGATTCGTGAACGTCCGGGCCTTGTATGGAGCGACGTAGATCCCAACCAGGCCGCCGTAGAAGGCGTTCCCGGTAGAGGCACCGAAGATCTTGCCGACCTGGCCTCCGACCAAGACCCTGACTCCGATCTTGCTCTCCACCTTCACGCCGGAGTCCCCTTCAGCGGCCTGCGCCACGGTTGCCGCGGACACGGCTCCGCTGAATAGAGCAACGAGCACGCACCGACATACCTTCATGTTCATTGACAGTAGTCCTAGGATCAGAATTCCGATTCATCTATCGAGCTCTCGTGACACGTTGGGTCGGGCATTTCAAGCTCGATCTCGCCGATCTGAGGATCGAGCGATGCCGAGGTCGTCGGCAACCAGACTGCTGGATGGCACCGACGTTTTTGACAGTCGGGCGTGCTCGGGGCATGCTCGAGTAGAGGTCCCCATGCGCTACGCCATTGCCCTGCTCCTGCTCCTCGGATGCCACAGTGAAGCCGAAGAAGAGGAGGATTGTGAATGGGTCGTGGTCATCGCCGAGCCGCCCATAGTCCCCGAGAACAAGCAGCTCGACGTGTTCGCCATCGAAGATGGACTGTTGCCTCTGTACCTCTCCGGCGTGCCCCTGCTCGATACGACGACGGTGGACGCCAGCGTGGACCAGGTGGTGTACCGCTTCGCGATCGACATCGACTGGCTCTACCAACCAACGGAGAACGCCGTCGTCTTCAATGAGTTCGTGCCGACTCCCGGCTCGGAGGTCTGGGTGGAGTACCACACCGAGGAGACCCTGAGTGCGTACGAGGAGGAGCTGGGGGCCTTCGGCGGAAGTCGGAGAAGCTTCTGCCTCTAGGGGGTCCTTCGCCGGAAGCCCACGAGCAGGCCGAAGAACGCCAGGGTCCAGAGTCCAGGATCCGAGCCGGTGCTGCAGGCGCACGAGCTCTCGGGCGAGGTCGCCGTGGTCTGATCCTCGACTAGAGGCTCGCCGGTGTCTCTTGCGACATCACACAACGATTCAGGACCATAGAGCGCCTCGACGCCATCTCTGTCGCCCTGTCCAACCCAGAGCTGCGAGCACTCCACGAGGCCGGGAGCCATGACGCCACCACAGTCCTCATAGAAGCCGCAGGCGTCCCCGAGGCCGATGGCGTGACCCAGCTCGTGGCTCAGGAAGGATGGCAGGTGGAACTTGCCGTCGCAGCTGGGCCCCATCCCGCTGTCGCCGACCATCAAGTCGATCGAGCCCACGCGCAGGAAGTATGCGGCGAGAGGGCGGCAGCCGTCCTCGCCAGGGTGGAGGTCTGGGCCATCGACGTCGCCAGAGTCCCCGAACGAGATCCGGATCATCGGCTCGGATACCGTGTTTGGGTCTTTGCAGTCGGTGACCTCCTGAAACGAGAGGTGTGGCGACGCCTGCTCCCAGGACCGCAGGGCGGCCTTCACCGACTTGCGCACCTCTTGCTCGGTCATGTGGGGGAAGGTTGGGATTTCTGCAATGCAGTAGCGGATCGGGTTGTCCTCGGCCCTCCACACCCACCCTTCGTGGGTCCACGGATCGTCTTGGGCTAGCGCCACAGTGGCTACGAGCAAGGCGACAAACATCACGTCTTCCTCCTTGTCTGTTCGGTGTTCTGCCAGCGCGACTTGTTCACGTTCTGGGGTAGAAGGACGGCGGCGATTGCCTGGTGCTCAACGGGGTGACGGGAGTGATTCGTACTCACCACGATGACGGATTAGTAAGGGCCGACGGGGGACAGAACGATGAAACGAACGCTCGCGAGAGTCCTGCTCGCCCCCCTCGCCCTCGGTGGCTGCGACTTCGGATGCAAAGGTGAAGCCTGCCTCGACGCCTGGGACCAGTCCGCATCCAACACCGAGGGCTTCCCCTTCCTCGAGCGGGGATGTGAGCAAGGCGTGGAGGTCGCGTGCGGAGAAGCTGCTCGCGTCCTGGAGTTCGGCGACGGCGTGCCGCAGGACACCGCCCGCGCCCACACGCTGTACAAGGGGTTGTGCGACGCCGGAAACCCCGAGGGCTGCACCAGCGTCGCGGTGATGATCGACCGAGGCAAGATCAAGGGAACCCCAGAGCAAGCGCTCTCGCTGATGCGCCGGGCCTGCGACGGAGGGGTCGCGCGCGCCTGCCTCGCCGAGGCGCAGTTCCTCTTTCTGCACGGCACGGAGCTCGAGCGGGCCATGCAGCTGGCGATGCCGCAGTGCGACGCGGGGGACGGGTCTGCGTGCGGGCTGATGCAGGCCATCGATCAACTACACCGGATGAAGGTCGACTATTCCGATGCGGTCCAGCGCTGTGCAGCGGGAGAGGACGCCAGTTGCCTCGAGGCGCTGGTGATGCGGTCCACCGGAGCCACGGACGACGACGACGCCAAGCTCGCCCGTGCCGAGCTCCGGAAGCGCTGCGATGCTGGCGAGGCCGCTCGCTGCCAGGATCTGGGCTTCCTCTACAGCCAGGGCATCATTGTGGAGGTCGACCTGGGGCGGGCCGCCGAGCTGTACCACCGAGCGTGTGCCGGGGACGACTCCCTGTGCGGCAACTATGGCAGGTTGTACCAGGAGGGACGCGGGGTCAAGCAGGACCGCGACCAGGCGCTGGAGCTCTACACCAAGGCCTGCAACGCCGATGGAGAGTTCGCCGCTCACGCCTGTGGCATGGCCGGAAACCTGCTGTCGGAGCCTCCCGAGCCGTTCGATCTTGCCAAGGCGCGAGGGTTCTACGCCAAGGCCTGCGACGGCGGCACTCAGCTCGCCTGCGCCAACCTCGGCCAGATGCTGCTCGATGGGGACGGCGGGGCGGCCGACCAGCAAAAAGCGATCACCCTGCTGACTGTCGCTTGTGACCTGGGCGATGGCTATGGCTGCGCGAACCTCGGCCGGGCCTATGTCGACGGACTCGGGGTGCCCGTGGACGTCAACCGGGGCGCACAGCTCCTCGGGACCGCATGTCAGCTCGGCGTGCAGCCGGCCTGCGATAGGATCTACGCTCGCTGATGGCGTCGAGGCGGTGAGGTCCTACTCGCGCTGAAAGCCACCTTCGACCGGGTATTCCGTTCCATCAAAGGTGAACGTGCCCTCCAGCATGACCGGGGTGGAGGTGCGCTCGGTGTAGTTGCGGCCGCCGGAGATCTCGAGAGCGACGTCCACCGAGCCTTTCAGACGACCTCTGACCGTCAGCGCTCCAGTGGCGGTCCCGCCGATGCTCGTCTCGTGTGAGGAAGGATCGATCTGCACTTCGACCTGGGCTTCGAGGCGACCGTCGATGGTGAAGTACTCCACGCTGGAGAAGCCATCGAACACTTCGGCCTGCTGCAGCTCGCGGATGATGTGGGTGTCGGCCTCGACGACCTCGATCACCTGTTCCCCGCCTTCGAGGCAGATCGTTCCCGCGAAGTAGCCGGACATGCAGCCCTGGTAGGTGACGACGTAGCTCGGGGGATCGGTGGAGTCGTCCTGGGGCCCGGCGGACCGCTGCAGGGTGTCGAGGTTCTCCATCGCCTGCAGACCATCGATCACTGACTGGAACAGGGCGTCGATGTTCTCCTCGACGGGTGTTTCCTTGGCGCGGTGCCGGGTGTCGTCGTTGTTCTTGCAGGCGCTGACCAGAACGACCGCCATGCCGACACACAGGATGCCGAGACGTTTCTTTGAGTGTTTCATCGCTCGATCTCCACGTTAGAATTCCTCGACGTCGGTCACGGCGTATCCCCAGCTCGTCACCGAGTAGTCGGCGGACAACCGGACATTTACGGTGTCACCGGGTATCCAGAGAGTGGTGCCAGCCAGCTCTGCGCCGGTGTAGGGGCTGTCCTCGACCGGATCGCCCCATTCGTCGGTCACATACAGGTAGTCATAGCCGTGTTCCAGCTCGGTGTATTCGTCGAAGGTGACCATCAGCGACGCGGCGTTGGGGAGCGTGTAGCTCTGGGTGTCGTCGAGGTTGTTCCAGTAGCTGTGCTCCGACTCGGGGAGGTCGCTGGTGACGGGCGCCTCGGTGGACCAGGTCGGGTTGTATGTGCCTTGGTTGTTGTGCTGGAAGGTGAGCTCGATCGCTTCGACGGCCAGGCCCTTGTAGTCGAAGTGCGTCTCGAGTCCGAAGCCGCCGATGACGTCGAGGTGATCGGCGTTGTCAAAGTGACCCAGGAAGTGGCCCCATTTGGCGCTGTCGGGGGCGACCAACCCGTCGTTGGCGCCCTCTTCGCCCTTGATGACGTAGTAGGAGACGTAGAGCAGCGGATTGAGCCCTTGGGTCAGCGTCTGCTCGGAGCTGTAGGAGTAGTACTCCACGTTGGGGTTGTCGTAGACGGTCTCGTTGAACGCCGTCGTGGATGCCGCCGTCAGATCGCGTATCGCTTCACTCTCCTCGGCGTCTTCGGGAGCGAGGTCCAGGTCCTTGAGAAAGCGGTCGACCCGCGACCGCAGGAAGAAGGGCACGTCGTACATCACGTAATCCGCCATTGGCGAGCCGCGATGAGGCGTGTCGATGGACACCACCGCGTCGATTCGATCGTAGGCCCGCCCGACAGCGCTCACCAACCAACGCGCATCCAGGCCGCCCATGGAGTGCCCGACGATGATGCCGCGCTCGGCTCCCATGGAGTCCAAGAAGGCGTCGGTTTGCTCTTCCAGCTGCTTGGACCGACTCTCGATGGACC
>PJEL010001050.1_pt1 | contig 29523 bp, 34 predicted proteins | sample 1853271 | NCBI WGS metagenome assembly PJEL01 (sample SAMN08108733, study PRJNA415343) | Invertebrate metagenome, whole genome shotgun sequencing project. | host: Globobulimina | place: Sweden: Gullmar Fjord | collected 2015-08 | reverse complement strand
TTACGTCTATTAGTGTTCACACAAGGTTATCCACATTCAAAGCAGTGACGATAGAATCGGGTAAAAACGGTTCTGGTAACTCCACAGACTTCTTTTTCAATCGTAACAATGCCGGTTTTAATCAGTCCGAATTTACAATGTTTAACGATAACAACGCCAGCGGTCCGGCTCGAATGTTCAGGATGGGCTACAGCGACGATATTGCTACAAGTGGCGGCTTAACAGTTTGGAAAACACGAAACAATGTGGCTGTTGGTACATACAGCTTACCCGATAGTGTATTTACAGTTTCAGAGGATACCACAGAGACAGGCGACCAAGCTGGCCTAACGATTATTCAAGAAGGCACTGGTGATGCTATCGCGCAGTTCTTACTTGATGGTGGTCAACGTTGGGTAATGGGTATAGACAATTCTGGAAACGATGCCTTTAAAATAGCGTCCAGTATTAATCTTGGCTCTAACGATATGTTCGTTCTTGAGCCAGATGCCGGAGCGTTTTTATATTCCCATACAGATGATGTTCTTACCCTTGGAAATAGCACAGGTGAGACTTCTAAAATATCAGTCGATGACGCTGGAAGCCCTGAAGGTGTGGTGACTGGTACAGGTGGTGATCTTCATATTAATGCTGATAGTGTACGCTCAACCACTTCGCTTAAAAAGAGTACAGCATCTAGCACAGCGGATTGGTACGACTTCGATCTTGTACCGCCAAACTTAAAGAATATCTATAACACTGCTGAACTAGAGGCAATGGCAACCGCTAGTGTGATCACCATAAGTGCGTCGACCACATGGGCGATCAAAGGTCATTTAAGCAGTGATGTAAGAATAGAATTTACTAACAATGCCACATTGCATATTGTTACCGATAACAGTAACCAATCGTCTTGGACTTATACTGGAACAGGAACGATGTTTTCTGGTGCTGGACGCCTCAGATCATTAGAGTTTTTTGATCTTATAAGTTCATCTACAGGAACATTTTGTGATTTAGAATTAAACGGTGGTAGTGTCAATTTAACCTTGGCTGGTGTGTTCGGTTGGGATGACTTAGGCACTATCAATAATGGAACCTTGATACTAGATGTGTCTGATATTTTCGACAATTTACTTGGATGGGATTTATTCAATTGTAAAATCACACTAACAAAATCAAATATCAGTAATACACCGACAACAGCCCTACCATTTTTAACAGTTGATAATAGTATATCACCGGTAGGGAAATCAATTAGTGTGGATCAGATGTCAGGAACATTCGCCTCCGGTGCTTCTTTATTTAGAATAGAGCCAGCATTGAGCAATTTACCTAAAAATCTAATATCGGCTTGTATATTTGGAGGTGGTGAGCTTTTTGATACTTCAGGTTCAACTGGTGAATTCACTGTAGTTGCAGATGCCGCAGTGCCCGCCGAAGCCATAACCAGTGTTACTGATTCCGGCGGTGTAGCACGTTTTAATTTCACTGCGCCACCTACACTGTTTGTTTTTCAAGAAGTCGTTATTTCTGGCTTTACCACAAACACTGATTACAACGGCACATATTTAATAACTGCTACAGGTGCTAACTATTTTGAGGTAGCTAGTATTGATTTTGGCAGTGACGAAACGGGTAGTTTCTTATCTAATTCTGTGACAGTTACTGACACTGCTACAACACTAATTGATGGCGATCAAGTCACTATTTCCACCACAGGAAGTACAGACTATGACGGTGGAACACTTGTTTATAATCAATTAACAAACACTTTCCAAGTGAACCGTACTTTTACAACAACTCACACAGGAACATGGAGTCAAGCTGGTTTAGACCAAACTGATCCTAGAATTTTAGCCCAAGCTAATCCAGGTTTCGCAGATAGCAGGTCTTTAGCTTTTGGACATATCGAAGAGAATCCGGTTACTAATGCTACAACCATCAGCGTAGCTGACACATATCAGGCAATTGATATATCAGGTACGACTGGTTCTGTAACTGTCTTTGCTACCAATGGTGCAGGCGGAACAACTTGTACCAGCACCGGACATGGGCTTGTAGAGAATCAAAACATTGTGCTGACAGCAGGTGACGAATACTACAGGGGTGAGTTCACAGTTTTTAATGTATTAACTAATACATTTGATATTGCTAGAACCTTTCAAGCCACAGTATTAACAAGCACATGGACAGCAGGTTTTCATAGTGCGCATGAGCGATTTAAGACCGTAGATTCTACAATTGGCCTAGTTGAGTATATAGGGAATGAACCATTTGAAGGGTCTGTTAAAATAACGTGGTCTGTTTATAAATCCGGTAGTTCTGAGGACTACTTATTTAGTGCAGGTAAAAATGGTGTAAGCCCAGAGCAAGGGGCGGCATACCAGAAAAGAACGGTTACAACAGCCACTAGTGTTCACCCTGTTACTGTGCCTGTCAACTTAGTGCAAGGCGATACTATACAGCCCATACTAGCCTCAGTTACAACAACTAACAGTATTACTATTGAAAACTTACAATTAGAAGTAAGCTAGTCGATGTGGCATTGCTATTCCCTTCGGCTAATTATATACTTAGGTCTTTACTTATTTGACCTAAAAAGGGAATTGAAATGGAACAAGACATGCAAGCCGCAGTTAATGTACTTCAGCAGTTTGGAATGAAAGCAACCGGCCCGTCCGGCGCTGACTTCCAGGCCTATAATAATAGCGTCCAGTTTTTGGTTACCGCTTTGAACGGGCTCAATACTGAAGCAAAAGAAGCTAAGGCTGAAGTTGAAGAACTGAAAAAGCAGTTAGAAGAACTTCCTACGTTAGAAGAAGGGTAACCCATGCCTCGGTGTATAAGAATTCAGAAAAAGAAACGGGGCATCTGTATCGGTGATATGAGGGACGAGATCCTTTTGCAGAACCGATCTATTGCGCCACCCGTTCTCGCTTCTGATCCTGACTACACCGAGACTTTCGAAGACGATGATACCACCTTTTCCCTGATTGAGACTGTCAGTGGAAAGACCTATTTCGATGGTGTGGATACTGAGACCACTATCACCCATCACATCTACATCCGCTATGACGAAACGGTGACCGCGGAAACCTGGATAGAATTCAATTCTAAAAGAATCGATATCCTGGACGTGGAAGATCTCGATGAACGCCAAGAATATATGAAACTAGTTTGCCATGAGACAGGGCTAGTAGAAAAAGCAGCAGCAGAAGCGTGAGCGATTTTAAGGTCGTTAAGGACCCGCATGAGCAACGTTTTAATAAACGTATCGAACTACACGCCCAAATCACCGAACAGGGCATACGCGCCGGTTTTATGCGTTTAGGGCCAGCGCTACGACGGGACGCCAAGCAAGCTATCATTAAGGGGCCAAAGACCGGTCGCCTTTACCGAATACCTGGCCGTAAACGCCGGCACCGAGCTTCTCGTGCTGGGCAAGCACCCGCCAACCTAACTGGCAAGCTTCAGCGGTCAGTCGGCTTCCAAGTAATGGGTTATGACGAAATGGAGTTTGGCTATAGGCAAAACTACGGTGCCTTCCTTGAGCTCGGCACCAGCAAAATGGACCCACGCCCAAACCTTAAAACCGTAGTAAAGCAGAACGAAAGAAACGCCACCGCCTACTTTGAGCAAGGGATAGAGAACGCCCATGAAAGCAGCTGACCTAGTCGAACAACTGGCAAGCGTATTACCACAAGTAACCAGCCTTTTTAGTTCGACGCTAACAGTCTCTAGTATTACGAACATCGGAAACCTTGTAACGGTGACCACTTCAAGTGAGCATGGCTTAGCGACTGGACAGGCAGTTGTGGTTACAGGCACCACTCAGCAGTATTCAATCGATACCCTGACCCAGATAGACGGCATCGCTTCAGCCGCAACCACAAACGATAATGATCTGACCTATGGCGATCCTGCCAGCCCTAACGTGACTATCTCTGGTGCCAACGAATCAGATTATAATGGGTCTCACGTTTTGACCGCGGTATCTAATAGGCGTAACTTTCAATTCCTGGTCGATGACGGTGCAGACACCCCAGCGACCGGTACTATTTTCCTTGAAGATTCTTTTAGAAGTATCTTTAATGGCGTCTTTATTATCACAGCTGCCAGCACTACAACGTTCACTTATACAGTTGCTGCTTGTGCGACACCGGAAGACGACTCGATTGGTGGCACAGCTGTTGTGAGGACTTCGGTTCGTGTGTCTCGTGTGGTTGATGTGGAGCGCGCCATCTCTAGTTATACGCAACAAGACGCCAATGCTTTATGGGCATTCGTAGTTCTTGGCGATCAAATAATAAGCCGAGATAGAAGCATTCGATCTGACGGAAATCAGACCTTGACCAAGGCGGATGCAGTTCGAGTACGTGAAGTGCAACCGTTTGACGTTTTCGTTATTATACCCACGAGTGCTGATTTAACTGGCGGGGCTGCTAAAGACCTGGCTGCTAATGAGGTAAAGATTGCTTTATACAGAGCGCTATTTCGTTTCGTTGCTCCTGAGGTATTAAGCGATCCAGTTTGGTGTCAGATTGCACCGAACAGCAATAATACTTTTTTATACGAGAAAGCTTACTATGTCCACCAATTTTCTTTTGAACGCTCAGTAGACCTAGTGGTCGATGACGGCGTCCAGGTTGATGACGATAGGGCTTTCCGGGATTTGGAATTTAGTCATACCAACGATGAGAGCGTGACCATCTGGAGCGCTACAGTAGATTTAGACCAAGAGGCCTTGTAATGGAAACCATGCAAATATTAATCCATAACATTCCGCGCTACAATAAGGGTCGAGTGATACGGGTCGAAACTCGGCAAGGCGTTCCACGCGCTAAGTTCTGGCGTGATAGATTACGTGATGCCAAAATTGATAATTGCTGTAGCGTTTATCCTGCTCCTACCAAAAAGACATCCGCCACAAAAACTGCTAAAGAGGGTTAATTCCAATGGCCGTTTCTCAACCGAACGTTACTTTCTCGATCGAAGGTGCTAGTGCTCTTGTAGCAAACTCTGAGCAGAAGGTTCTAATGGTGGGTCAAAAGCTTGCCGCTGGAACAGCCGTTTCTGGCGAGCTCATAGTCAATCACCCAGACGATAACAGCGAGGACGCTTTATTTGGTGCGTCCTCAATTTTAACCAATATGGTCAAAGCGTTTAAAACTGTTAACTCGGTTACCCGCTTGGATATCATCCCGCTAGACGATGCCGCAGGCACAGCAGCAACCGGTACTATAACTATTGGCGGAACTGCCGCTGATGGGACTGGAAGCTATACGGTTGTTATAGGTTCTAGGAACCTCTATACGGTAGTAGTCAGCGTTGCTGATACCGATACACCAACCGACGTTGCTACCAACTTGGTGGCTGCTATTAATGATACGGTTGCTTTCCCTAACATGCCGGTGACGGCTTCCAATGTTGCTGGTGTGGTTACCCTAACAGCTGATAATAGTGGTGGCATTGGCAACTCCTACGGGCTTTCTATTAGCGGTGAAGTCACAGACCTGACTACTGCACTTACTGTTATGTCGTCTGGGGCTACTAACCCAACCACCACTGGTGTATTTGATGTAGTGGATGGTGAGCGTTACCAGACTGTTGTCTGGGATGTTAACTTAGGTACAACCGACGCCATTGCTATTGACACCTTGACCGACTTTTTAGACCCACGTTTTAATGTTACCAATGATGTCTTGGACGGTGTGGGTCTGGTTACTAAAACCGATACAGCTGCCAACCTGATTACACTAGGCGGTACGCTCAATAGTCAAAGCCTGGTTATCATGGGCAATAAGACAGTCAACGATACCCTCTACAAAGCACCGGCTATGTTTGAGATTGATGCTATTCAGACAGCCGCGGTAGCAGCTACTCGTGCTTTGCGCTTAACTGATGGTGCTAACATCAGTTCATTACTATCCGGAGCTCAAGGCCTGGACGTGACTGGTGGCCCTGCTTTATCTTCTCGTCCTTACTTTAATACGCCATTCCCTGACTTTTCAATCATTGATATTGGCAAGGGGTTTAGTTCTGGCGATATGGAAGACCTGTTGACTGCTGGGATAACTGTTGTCGGTAATAACCGAGTTAGGAATACTGTTATCTTAAACGAGACAGTAACCACATATAAAACCGATTCCGCCGGCAACCCAGATATTAGTTTTAAGTTCTTAAACTACGTTGACACCTCGGTTAGTATTCGTGAGTTCTTTTGGAACAACTTCAAAGCTGAGTATGCTCAGATTCGTTTGACCTTAGGTGACTTGGTTGAAGGGCGTCCAATGGCTAATGAAGGTTCTATCCTTTCCTTCTCTAATCGTTTATTTGCACTATTGAGCGGACCGGATTTTGCTTTGACCCAGTTAGGAGAAGAGGCTTTGGTGGCCTTCAAAGAAGGTACCACCATTAGCATCAACTTAGCTTGTGGTATTGTCACTATGGTTTTTAACAGCGTTCCAATTGTTACGCAGTTGCGCGAAGTTACGGCAACTATGAAGATTTCATTCTCCGTATAATTAAGGGGTAATTTAGCATGAGTGGCTTAGCTACACCGCAGATCATAATCAACAATGAAGTTATTGCTATCAAACCAAACTCCTTTACCTACGATGAAGGTTTTGGAGAACGTAGCGTGAGAGTAAAGTCTTCCGGCGGCGGTTCCAAGACGATTGTAGTTACTCGCAATGTAGAAACTGAGATGTCTACCTGCAAGTTTGTTGTGCTGACTGAGGATACCACCTTGGCCAAGCTCAGGGTCTGGTTAAATAATTTGGATAACAATGTTGTCCAGGTTTCCGACACAGGTTTCCAGCGCACCTTTTCTCAAGCGATTATCACGAACAAGCCAGAAGCAGCCCTAGGCGCAGATGGAGAAACAGAAATAGAATGGATGAGTCAACCCGCAGTATAATTAGATAGGTGAACTATGACGAAGACTAAGAGAAAAGAACTTCCCGAAGAAATAAAAGTCCCATTAACCAGCCCCGTTAAATTTGCTAGGGCTGGTGCTACAGAAGATGTTTTCGAGGTAACGGTTAATTGCCATTCTCGAAAGCATTATAAGAAGACGCTAAGAATCCAGCAACTCCTTACCAAGGGCTTTTTTGATTTCTCGCAACTAGTCGGGGAAGGTAGTCAAGACCTGGATGATAAAGACGACACCGGAACACTCGACCCAGCACAAGTCACTATGGTTTTAAAATCCACTAACGTTGACTTGGAAGAACTCACTGATCGATTTGAGAAGCTGGCTATGACGGGTGTGGTTACTGTGGAAGGCACGCCGCTCAACCCACTACAGTTAGCGGCGATGGACCCAGAAGAGTTAGAACTAGTAATGACGGTCTATTTAGCAAATTTTATAGCGCCCTTGGTGATGAAAGTTTTTGGAGGGAAATAGACTACTTGATCGGTTGCCTCTGTCGCTTTTATAATGGCGGCATGAGCATAACAGAACTTGAGGCCATGCCACTTAGTGTTCTGTTTCAAAAGAACGATGTTGCCGAGACAATCATAGCCAGGGGCAAAAAGTAATGGCGTTTAGTGTTAGTTACCTTTACAAAGCAGTCAACGCCTTTTCCGGCCCCGCTCGAAAGATTGCCGCTTCAGCACGCAAAATCAAAAAGGATATAGATTCTACTAGTCGTAGCATGGGTCTCTTTTCTCGCAAGTCCCGCCAAGCCAAAAGTGATTTAAAAGGATTGATTGGTCAGGCAGCTGGTCTGATCGCTACCACTGTTAGTTTTACCGAAGCTGCCAAAAGCGCTATTAAGTTTGAAGATACCCTTGCCGAGGTCTCTGCTATTACTGGGGCCACCGGTGCGGACTTAGGCTTTCTAAAAGAACAAGCTTTCATCCTCGGCAAAGAAAGTGCCAATATGGGCGACCAAGTACTAACCGCTTTCAAGTTAGTTGCTTCTGCCAAGCCTGAGTTACTGACCAACTTGCCAGCACTAAAAGACGTTACACGAGAAGTGCTAAAACTAAAGAACGCTTCCGGTACCGACCTGGCCAATGCTGCCAAGGTAACCGCCGAGTCGCTTAACCTATTCGGTAAAGACGCCTCCCAAGCTGCTCGCTTTGTCAATGTATTAGCAGCTGGTTCCAAATTTGGTTCTTCTGAAGTTGAACAAACCGGACAAGCCATACTCAAGTCTGGTGCCGCTGCTAGTTTCTCAGCCCTTCGCTTTGAAGAACTCAATTCCTTAATCCAAGGCATGGCCAAGTCAGGTATCAAAGCCGAGCAGGCCGGTACTGGTCTAAATGCTATCTTGACCAAGCTTGAAGCATCAGGCATACCACAACTGTCTGTTAAAACAATGGGTCTTAATACAGTATTAGAAACACTGGACGGTGCAAACCTTACAGCAGCCCAGTCGGTTAAATTGTTCGGCCTTGAGAATATCAAGTCGGCCAATGCCATCATTGCCAACAGAAAGTTTATAGCCGATATGACGGGCAAGCTCGCCGGCACCGATGTTGCTGCCGAGCAGGCTGCTATTCGTTTGGCCACTATGTCTGCTAAGGCTCGAGTATTAGGTGCTACGCTTCAACAGAAAGTAGTAGCCATAGCAGACAAACTCGTACCCACAATTACTATCCTGACTGCTGAGATGACTAACTTTGTTGATAACCTCGGAACTGAGGATATTAATATCTTTGTAGATTCCATGAAGGCGGTTCTACTTGTGGTTCAGAAGATAGGGCAAGCCATTAGTGTTATGATTAAAGGGCTCAAGTTTGCTGCCGACTTGCTTGGCCAGGTTGCCGCTGCAACTGTTACCATGGATCTAACTCAATTTGATGCTGGTGGTTTAATGGGGAGAGGGCGTGATATCCTTGGCTCATTAGGTAATTTATTCTCGGTGCCAGAAGCAGTGAATACTAATGTTAATACTAACTCTAAGTCTGATGTTAATATTAAGTTAACCGATCCTGGCGGGGCTGTTGAAAGCATCGCCACTCAAGCATCACCTAACACCAACTTAAACGTAGGCAAGAACATAGCGGCCGGAGGTGCTCTTTAATGGCTTTTGATTTGGCTAAACTGTTTGCTTCTTCATTCAGAGGCGTTCCGTTTCTGACTGACGGTGTTACCGATACTGGAGGGCAGAAGACGGTCACCCATGAGTTCGTTAATTCGGACGACCGCTTTGTAGAAGGGCTCGGTGTTCTCAATGATCGTTACCAAGTAACGGCCGTCATAGCGGGTGACGACTACTTAGTAGTCAGGAATCAACTTCGGGCTGCTATGAAGAAGGCAGGCACCGGCGAGTTCGTCCATCCTTTTGAGGGGCCGCTAAACGTTTACCCAATTAGTTATTCCATCGACCAAACAGACACCAGACTAGGCCAAGCAACCTTCAGCTTAGTATTTGATCTTGTTCCTGCTACTGATAACACTACAGCGCAAGGCGTCCCAATACAATCAAGCCTTAGCCCAGCGCAAGCGAGCGCCCTTGCTGACACTGCCAACGCTGAGTTAGAAGGTAGCTTTGTTGAAAACTTTTCTGTATCCAGTAACTTCACAAGTAACTATTTAGCAGCTAAAGAGGTGCTCGGTCAGGTTAGCGATACTTTTGATTCTGTTATATCAACCACCGCTGGCGTAGCCGATCAGATAAGCGCGGCTCAAGGTGCTATAGATGACTTCACGGATGATATAACCACACTGATCCTGACACCTCAAATACTGGCAACTCGGTTAACCGGCCTTTATGAATCAGTGACTAACATTGCACCCAACGCTTTAGCCAGTTTTGATTCTGTGCTTAACTTCTTCGACTTCGGAGATCCAGACACCGGTTCTTCCGATACTCAGTTGACCCCGATCAATCCGGACAACCCTATCACTGTAGAACGTCAGTCTAACCAATTGGCCGTCTCGACTCAGGTCCAGGCAGGCGCGTTAATCGAAGCGTACCGCGCTGTGACGTTGATAGGCTTTACAACGGTTGATGATGTGACCGAGGTCGAGAACGCCCTTAATACGCAATTTGACGCAGTCGTAGGCGAGGTCCGAACGGGTGACCCTAGCTTGGACGCTTCAGTCGTGCTTAATAATACTTCTCGTGAAGCCATTGCCGATCTACGTTCTAATATAAAACTGTTCTTAACGGAGCAGAAAATACAGGCCTTTAAGCTTTCCACTATTAAAACTCAACCTATTTCTGCTTCAGCCTTAGCCTATCAATACTACGGCAGCACAGATAATACTTCTATTATCATTGAGCAGAATGGAATAGGCGATGTGAGTTTAATTTCTGGCGAAGTGGAGATTCCTATCGATGCTTGAGCTTGTGGTTAATGGTGTAAGCTATACCGACTTTACAGATATAGAACTGGGTGTTTCGTTGACCACACTGTCCGGTGCTTTTAGTTTTAAAGCAGTCGCTGGTGGCAAGTCGGTTATCACTAATGCCTTTCCCATAAAGCAGGGTGACTCCTGCACTGTTCTAGTTGACGGTGTAACCAAGCTGACCGGTTTTGTAGAGATAATAAACGTAGCTTACAGCTCACAAGAACATAGCATATCTATTCAAGGGCGAGATAAGACTGGCGATGTTATAGATGCTACTGTCGGTGCTAACTTCAACTTCGACTCAGGCATAACCCTTGAGCGCGTTATATCTCAATCGTTAGAGACAGCTGGCATCACTGGTATTGAAGTCATAAACAACGCCGGCACTATTCGTCCATTCGAAGCAGGCGAGTTGGTACAAGGTAGTGTAGGCGATTCCTTACAAGAATTCTTTGAGCTGTATGCCAGAAAGCGTCAAGTACTTTTAACCACCGATGGGCTCGGTAACATTGTCCTGGCTCGTGCCGAAGCTATCCTAATTCAGAACACTACACTTTTAAACGAGCTCGGTGGTGTTAAGAACAATATCAAAGCCGCCAACGTAACCTATAACGATAGCGAACGGTACAATACTTATGTGATACATTCGCAAGGTAATCCATCAGCACTGAACATAGGTGGACTACAGGGCTCAGATCAATTAGAAGCAGCATTAAGCACAGCGACCGACGCCACCATACGCACTAGCAGAACCTTAAACATGCTGGCGGAAAATTCTTCTAGTAATGAGGAATGCACAGAGCGAGCCATTTGGCAAAGCAATATCGATAGGGTAAGATCCTTTACTTATGAAGTCACCTTGGCCGGTCATTCGATTGAACAGCTAGGCACCGACTGGATTTTGAACCGTCTTATTCCTGTGATAGATGACTTTGCCGACGTAGACGCCACCTTACTCATTAACGATATAGTCTGGCGCTACTCCGTAACAGGTGGTTCTACCACTGCATTAGGCCTAGTTGAGAAAGACGCCTACTTGGTAGAACTATCTGAACCTGTCCCAGCTAAACAGACCGACACGTTAGGGTTGAACCTTTGAAGCCTAACTTTATACGCAATCTGATAAAACGTTTTCGCGTTAGTCGAGCTAGCACCGACTCAGGGGATACACCTTTAACTCAGGTTACCTACTTCGGTCGAGCTTCTAACATTGAATACTTGTACCCATATGGAAGCCATGGCGTACCGACAGAAGGTTCTACTGGCATCGGTTTTAATATCCTCGGTTATGAAGAAAACAAAGCAGGCATTTTCTATAACGCTGACCTTCGGCCCAAAGACCTTGAGCCTGGAGAATATGCATGTGGTAACTTCTTAAACGAAAGCTTGGCCAAGTTCCTAAACGATGGCACATTGGAACTAACGAGCAGTACAGGTTCGTCCATTGTTATAGATTCTACTGGTGCAATAACTGTAACCACAAGCACTGGCATAACCATAGTTGCTAGTGGTACTGACCTGTCTTTGACCGCCCCTGCTACTATCTCGCTAACAGCTCCAGCCATAGCCTTAAACGGTGCTATTGCCTTGAATGGCGCAATCACTTCACTACCTGGAAGTACGGCCACGTTTAATGGTAATATGGAAATCACTGGCACGCTGGAAAATAACGGGGTTGATGTAGGCAGCACCCATGACCATAACTTCCTAGGGGAAGATCAAGGCGATCCTGGCGTAACCGATCCACCGAATTGAGCAAAGCATGGCTAACGAAATATCGAAACCAGAAACAACCATAACATTAGAATCAGCTAGGATTACCTGTCCTAAGTTAGTTTTTGACGATGCTTCCGGACCGGTTGGCCCTGTTTCGTGTGTAGTGGTGGATTCTGCGGCGTTGATAGCTCACGGCGTAGATACTAATCTAGGAAACATATCGGACGGGAAGACAACAAGTGGCTTTACCATTAACGGGTGTATACTTCAGGTAATCCAGTTCGGAATGACCACCAGCGGTGACGCTTTAAAGTGTTGGATAGACGCGGCGGTGGCGGCATCGTTTAATATATACTTATTTGAAGGCGCTGCCATAGGCTCAGCTGCTCTAGTGGATTCTAACATAGGTGTGCCGGCGGACTTCGATAATGGAAGTGGAAGTGCTACTAACGTAGAAGACACAACTTCTTCTACCAATCAATTCTTTTATGTAATAACTGGTAATGACGACTCGATGGTTGGAGCGGTAACGGCTGCTATTCATTACATAGATTCAAGCCCCGCTTCATGTACGGTAGTGGATTCTTCCGCTTTAGCAGCACATGGTTCATCAGACATAGACTTAGGGACTATCCCTTCCGATAATAAAGAAACTCAAGCATTCACCTTGGCTGGTTGTACAATGACGGTTATTGAGTTTGAGCTTCCTTTTTCCAGTGGGAATTTAACGTGCTGGATAGATGCCGCAACTTCTGCCACCTCGTTTAATATATACTTGTTCAAAGGTTCTTCTATTGCTTCGACAACTTTAGTGGATTCTAATATTGCGGTTCCTGTGGATTTTAATAACTCGTCTGGAGCAGCTACGCGAGTAAGTGAAGACCCTGTACCTTTCCCATTAGACACTTATTTCTTGGTCATAACCGGTAATGACTCCGGACAGACCGGTAGCGTTACCGCTGGTATAGAATATCAAGGACCGCCATAATGACAGGTAGAACCGATGTTAAAATAACCCAGCAAACAGATAATAGTTTCGATATTGCTTTTTCTGCTAATGGTGACTTTGAAACTGTAGAAGGTTTCGATACTGCTTTGCAGATGTCGATCCTGTCCGAGATGAGGGCGACCGAAGACGAGGTACCAGTGCCTCAATACCGACGCGGTTGGATAGGGAATGAAGATAATGACTTTCCTATTGGCTCGACCATTTGGCTGTATGACCAAGCGCGTAGAACGCAGACCACATTAAATGATATAGAGAGTGCTGCTCAGGTTGCTACACAATGGTTCCTAGATGAGAACCTAGTGGATGAAATAGAAGCGACTACTACATTCTTTACCGATGGCATAGCATTAGAAGTTAAGTTTACGATTAAAGACAGACCTACTGAGATTAACTTATTCAACTTGTGGGAATTAACAGGGGCACAAAATGCCGCTTGATCTACCGGAAAACTCAAGGGTACTAACTCAACAAAGTAAAACCGACTTCCAAGGTGAGGTGTCCGAGTCTGATCCTTTTCTTCGAGACAGTTGGATCGGTGCCAGCATCACAGCGAATGCTCAGCGGGTCTTTGATTTTTATCTGACCCTTCAGCAGGCCATCAGACAAACATTCCCGAATACGGCCACCGGCGATTTCCTGGAAAATGACCATGCCATAATCTGGGGGCTAACGCGAAACCCAGCGACCAGGAGCGATGGCTTAATAATTGCTACTGGAACGCTTGGAACGAGCATTCCGGATGCCACACCTTTTCAGTCACAAGCTACCTTGCTTTACACCTCAACGGCTGCGGTTTCAATACTGGCTAGAACTATCAGTGTGGTTAGCATTACACGTTCCGGAACGACTGCCACTGTTACTACAGATGGTGACCACAACCTGACCAGCGAGGTTACGGTTGATATTACCGGAGCTGTTGAAACTGACTACAATGGAACCGGCATAGAAATTATACCTTTGACTGCTACCACCTTTAGTTATCAAGTTGAGAACAACCCGACTACCCCTGCTACTGGAACCATAATAGTTGCTTATGAAACCGCAGAGGTTCCAGTTTTGTCAGATGACTATGGTCTTGATACAGTGCAGGAAGCTAATGCCGCGCTATCCTTGACCAATCCTATTGCTGGAATAGATTCTGATAATCGTGTAAGCCAAGACGGGCTTAGTGGTGGTACTGATTTGGAAACAGATTCCGAATTACAGACGCGCTTACTACGCCGGATCGCTAACCCAGTGGCCAACTTCAATGTAGGACAGATAGATTTTGAAGCAAGAAAGGTTTCCGGTGTCACTCGGGTATGGGTCTTTGAAGCATCACCCTTCGCTGGAGCTGTTGCTGTTTACTTTGTCAGGGACAACGATGCTGATATAATCCCTAGCACCGGTGAGGTAGCGACGGTCAGAGCTCAGATACTGGCTATCAAACCTGCTTCCCTAGATCCAGACAACCTTTTAGTTGCAGGGCCAACAGCGGTGCCTACCTCGTTTACTTTCAGTTCCATAACGCCGGACACCGCCACTATGCGGGAAGCGGTCACTGAAAGCTTAGATCAGTTCTTCAAAGACTTTTCTAATGTAGGGGTGAGCATAGTAGAAGACGCCTATCGTTCTGCTATAATCAATACTATTGATACGGTGACTGGCGAGACCTTATCCGACTTTGTACTAGCATCGCCAACGGCCGACATTCCGGTGGCTATTGGTGAATTAGCAATTCTAGGCACAGTGAGTTATCCATAATGGCTGAGTTCCGAGAAAAAGACATAGAGACCCACGCTAACATCCTGGCGCAGTTTTATCCAAACGATGTTCTATTTGGTGGGAAAGCCATAGACGGAACGGTCTTTCGGAATGTGCTTAAAGGGTATGCTCGCTTGTATGCTAAGGCGGACGACTTTATTCTTCAATACCTTGACCAGTATAACTTGCTGACTACTGACAACTTCATAACCGAATGGGAAAGTGCTGTTGGCATACCGGATGCTTGTTTTCCTGGCACTGGTACAATGGAAGAACGCCGTCTGCATGTCCAGCTTAAACTGCTAGCCAACGGTACTCAGACAGAACAGGATTTTATTGATCTAGGGGCATTGCTGGGCAAGACTATAACCATAGAACACGTCCCGCCTTCGGCCTTGAATATCCCGCCTTATGATGTTCCTTTTACACCTGGAGTGTTAGAAGAAAGCTTACTTTTTTATTGGACGGTTAAGGGCGATGGCATAGTGCCTCTCATTCCGCCTTTTGACGTTCCATTTAGTCTGGACGTAACAACAGCAGTGACTTTAACGTGCTTTTTTAATACATTGAAGCCAGCAATGACTATAATCATATTCGAAAATAACTAGGAGGCCGTTATGGCTGCTACAACTAAGACATGGGTTAATGGCAGTCTACCTCAGGTAGACGACGTAGATCTAAACGGTTTCAAGAGCGAGAACAATAACCTCATCCAGTCGGCTGGAATCAGTTTAAGTATTGCTGATCACTATCAGACTTCGGACGCGGTGGCTACTTATTCAGCGGTCGGTGATGTTTATTCCGATACGTCGGTAGTTGCTAGTACTATTGTGCTTAGCGCTATTGGGGCCAGACGAACGCCAGTCGCTTACAACGACGGAACCAGGGTTCGTTACACGCCAGCTTATACCAATGAAGGTCCTTCTACTATTAATGTTGCTGCTCTAGGGTCGAAGGCTGTAGTAAATGCTAATGGTGACGCACTGACCGGTGGTGAGATACTGGTTGCCTCACCCGCCGAGTTGGTCTATGACGCTGGACTGGATGCTTTTGTGGTTGTGGTAGGTAACCCTTTTGACGTTCTAAACACACCTTTGACCTATATAGTAAATACAGGGACAGGGACAGAGTTCGGTGGCCCGAACGGTAAAACGTTCAGTACTATAGCGTATGCTTTTGCTGCCGCTCCGGCTGGTGTTCCTGTTACGGTCGAAACAGACGACTATACACTAGGAGCGGCTGAAGCTCCTATCTGTGAGGGAAAAAATATAACCTTGCTTGGAACACAAGCGCTTTCTGCTAGTGTTCTAACGTTGCCGGCAACAGCTGCCGGCTTTTTCGTTATATTAAACGGTGGTTTTTTACAAGTAGCAAATATGACTGTAAGTTACGACGATAAGACGTCCAGCTTGATAGATGAGTTCTGGTATTTGTCCAATGGTCAGATAATCTTCGGTAATTCTGCTGCTACGATAGGTACCCCATCTGTTAACAACGTCCAATTTGTTACAGCAGATGTAAGCGTGACAGCGTCAATTATTAAGGTGAATGGAGCAGCGAATGCACTGACCTTTTTTGGTACTGAATTCGAAAATACTACAGGGGCGGATATAGAAATTATTAGTGCAACTTCTGCTTATGGTCCTTTGGAGGACGCACCAAACTTTGCTGTTACCTATGTAGCAACTACGCATACCGGAGTAAACGACCTCGTTGAAACACCATCACAAACTAACGCCTTGCTAATTAGTGACGCCCTAGCGGTTCAGGGGCTTACGTTCTTGGTAGGCGCCGTAGGAATAACCGAAACCTTAGCTGTTAATAATGACAGTGGTGGTGATAACGATGTTGCTATAGAGGTAGCCAAAGGTTGGGTACATTATACGGACGCTAATGGTGGCTCCGGCAACATACCCCTTTAATTAACCCACCAAACCAACGCCCCTAGCGATTTTATCCTAGGGGCGTTTACGTTATGTCAGGCAAAAATAAACGCCCTTAGAGGACGTTACAATTCGTTTTACTATTTTTATTATTATTCCCTTTTATAGTTATCCCTCTTTAGCACATGCTTTCAAGGCAGTAAACCATTTTTGGTATTGAGTTTTGGCAGTGTGGAAGTTGATGCCTGCCTGGACACAAGTCTCAACCACATCCTTTCTACGCTCACCCACGTTAGCGTCGCAGATATCCCAAACGATTTGGACAGCACCTTTATTGACTGGGCCACGCTTAACAGGTTCTGGCTTCGCTTCAAGGTCAGGTCCGAATTCTTCGCCACAACCTAAGCACAAGTATTCTTTTTTCATTAGCTTAATTTCAGCCCTTACCTTTTTGTCATCGGTAGCATCTAAAAGGTTCTCATAATCCTGGACGCCATTTTCCAGGTGGACACCGCACTTAGGATTGGGACAGTGAGCTGTGCCAAATTCTTTAATGTAGTAAGCATCAAATTCTTCCTGCGTAGGCTCAACTACTACCGGCCCTTTCTCAGAAACGTACCAGCGCCCTTCTTCATTTTGTAAGATTTCATTGGTGTCCAGGTCCAAGCCAGCACGCTTAGCACCACGCTTGGCAGTTGATTTTGAAGAGTAAGTTTTGATTTCAGTAGTCATGGTTCGTTTCCTTTTTTTTTTCTTGATTCGTTGTTTTCTCGATTTGTTGAGATAATTATCTATCAAGAGGTTCCAATGAGCAACTTTAATTCTAGATCAATAAAGAATAGAAGCTGCTTTTGTTAGTCTAGGGTCTCTTTGACTACTAAATTGATCTTGGCATACAACTGTTTAGCTAGGTTGGTGTAGCCCAGCACGCCCGGAAGCTTCTCTATGTCGTCAATAACATCCGCCTTTGCCCTTACATGCTCATCTGGCAAGACAGTCTGACCCAGCACATGCATAACGTACCGGCCACTATTAGTTTTGTAGAGTTGAAGTTCTGTCCAGCGGTCTTTGTCGTCATGTGGATTGGAAGTGACACCGGCTACTAACTCGCCAGTGAATTCTAAAGCGGGTTGACCTGAGCGTTCTAAATTAATCGTCTTCATTATTCGTCCTCTATTTCCTTAACGGCGCCCCAGTTCGGGCCAATTTCAAAGTCTGCTTTAACGGGTATTCTCAATGGCACCGCTGTTTCCAGCACCCTTCTCATTTCTCTAAACGCTTCATCCTTGCCACCTGGATCACTAAAATCCAACTCATCGTGTACCGTTAATCTTGGTACGCCTGTCTCAGCAAAGATTCCATCATTGTAACAGATCAGCATTGCCTTCTTCATTAGGTCAGCTGCTGAGCCTTGTAAACGACGGTTAAGCGCTTTGTGTAATCCGGCGCGCTTGATGTTTCCGTATTCTATAACTGCTTGCTTGTACGCGAGAGGTCTTGCCCCTTCGGTGAAAGCTGCTGGCTCATACAAGTCAAAGCGTGATCTTCTACCTAGTATAGTGGTTATTATACCAGTATTTTCGGCTTCCGCACTAGTGGCATTCATGGTATCACGAGCAAATGGCACACCTTTATGATATGCAGCGAATAAAGTCCTGCCTTCTTTCTTGGATAAACCTAGTCCGGCAGACAATGCAGCGATGCCCATGCCGTAAATCAAACCAAAGTTTATGTTCTTGATAGGCTTTCTGTCTAACAGTATGCCAGTGATCTTGTGTACTAGGTTTCTCGTGAGCTCATGGTAATCAGTGTCAGGGTGTAAGTTGAAATGACGCCTAACATCTTCAGCGCCTTTGCCTACGGCGTAGTGTATAAGGAACCTATACTCGATCTGACTATAATCGTACTTTCGCCAAGCGATATGTCCGGAGTCAGGGATAAATAGAGCACGTAGCAAAGGCCCAATAATATCATCCCTAGCAGGTATATTCTGAAGGTTTGGTGTTGAAGAACTGAAGCGGCCAGATCGCGTACCGCCCTCATCGCCTCGCAATAGATGAAACTGCCCATAAACTTTTCCATTAATATGACTGTCTAGGATATAACTGTCGATGAAAGTGCCGACCGTCTTTTGACACTTTCTAACTTCGCGCACCAATGCGCCGACCGGATGGTTAACACCTTCCAGGAATTCTTTTCTGAAGGAAGGCGAGCCTTTTAATGTTCTTGGATACTTGAGCCCTATTTTATCAAAAGCCATGGCCAGGTCAGCACCGGCGTTAACATTAGGCTCGAATCCAACCAAGTGTTTGAGCTTGGCCATATGCAACTGTTCTTGCTCAAGCAAGGTTTCCCTTGCCTGGACTGTGGCATCGATATCCACACTAACCCCAGCATACCGCATATCCAACATTAAGCGCATTAAACCACACTCCATATTGAATACTTCCAACAACCCTTCCTTAACTATTAACGGGTACAGTTTGTCCATTAATCTTAAAGGTAGGTCAGCATCTGATTCCGCATAGGGGCCGACTAAGCGAGGAGGTGCTTTATATATCCACTTACGCTGCTTTCCGTTTGGGTTTCCACCGAACCAGTCAGACAACCATTGGTACAGGATGCTTGTTTCTTTACCCTCGCCAAGATACTTCTCACCAAGGATATCCAACCCCACATGAGCGCGCTCGTCCAAAAGGGCTTCGGCATACTGGACGTCGTATAAATCGCCGGCTACTTCTATATTGTGGTGACGAAGCCAACCGAGATCATAAAGCAGGTTGGCCCCGACCTTGGGTTGCTTTGGATCACTCAGGGTATCACGCAACCAAGCGAACACCTTGTCCAGATCCATATTAAATTCTGGTTCTGTTTCGTGAGCTACAGGGAAGTACCAACGCCCACCGCAATCTGCACCTACCGACACACCGACTATATGCCCTTTGCCCCTAGCCCAGCCAGGTCCATGCTCAATGAGCTCAGGGTCATAGGTTTCAGTATCCACCGATATTACATTGGCACGACTCAGATCCGGGAACGAGGTAGGCGGTGACCATTGAACATCTGGTATAGCAGGCATAGGACGAACTACAGCACCGCGCTTACGCTCGGTAGGCAAGTCTTCCCAAAACAAACCAATATTATCAAACCGCATTCCAATTCCTATTTTCTAGTATCGCATACCCAACATTATACCAACTAAGTCGTCTCCTTCAAAGTAAGCTGGGCAAGGCAATGCAGCAAAAGCTATTTGCTCGGCTACACCTTGTAGTTTCAATAACTGAGTCAAGTTATAACACAGCGTCTCTTCTACGTTAGCATGAGGATAATCCATGGAAGCACCTTCACCCTCAGCAGTGTCAGTAGCCACACTGTCGGCGGTGATGAATACTTGGTCCATCTCGTTAACGAATGGTTTAATAGCTTCCAACGACTCGAAGAATAATGACGTAGTCGGCTCTAGCGTTCCGTTCTTATCAAAGTAATTGTCTACACTAGCAGGCCATTCAATGCTGAGCAGGTTAGTTCGCAACCATTTATCAGACGAGTACCAGAACGTTGCTGAATGGGTATCGACCTGGATAGCCTCAGGCTCAAGCCCTATTCTTAACAACTCTTTTACTGTTTCTCTCGGGATGTTGACCGGTTCTTCTGTAAACTGACAGGGGAGATCATGGCGGATTAACAGCACATTATTGGTGGCGTAGGCATGTTCCCCTTTTAGCATAATACCGCAAGCCCAAGGACGACTAGCATCTTCACCCATGAAGGGCGCCAACTTTTTAAGGGTCGGCAGGATTGGTTCAGTTATATCTTGAATAACCCCACCTGGATAGACATCAGGGAAAGGTGTCTCGGTGCAAGGTATAAACGCTTTGAAAGCCCCGCTCTTAATAGCAAGGCGACCAGACTTAGTCATGTGGATACTTGTTGTGGTCGAGCAGGCTTGTATTGCTTTGATAAACGGCACAGCTTTCGGCGTAGCATCGATATCCAAGGCAATTGGGCTACACAGCGATACACGCCCATTAAATCCACGTATATAACCCTGCCTAATGCAAAAGTGCGTGAGCTCAGGGACAAAGTCTTTTTTGGCGACTGACCCCTGTACAAATTTTAGTTCTTCTAACATTAGAATAACCTCGGTTGTTCAGCTTCGAAAGCACTGTCCATGTACTGCTTTTTTCTGGCGAAGTATGGGAACGCCCATAAGTTCCACGCCCAGCGAGCATAATACAAATCTCGTAGTCGCTGTGGATCGCCACCATGACCGACTATCGTACTCTCTATTACTTCTCTTTGCACTGCTGGGATGTTATCTAAATGCTGACCGGCTACCTTTCGGGATGAGCTCGCAGATGAGATATTGACCTGGCCATGTTCGGGAACGAGGATCATACCATTAGCAGCCCATTGCACCCAAGTGGATGAGTCGACCGAGTACCATGGATAGATCATCATTAAGGTTAGCGACGTTAGACCGAAACCGTGTACCTTAACTTTAGGCATGCCTTGGTCATCGGTCAGGTATTCTTCCCACAAGCGATCCAGCCATAGCTTTAGTTGTGGGGTCGATATGGGAACCATTCCACCGAGTGTTATGTACTCATAATTCTCAACGTAGTATTCCAGGAACTCCATAGGCTCGCCATAGTGAAAGCATGGCAGGGGCCGCGTTCCTAACTGCTCCATTAAGTATTGGTTCTTGAAAGTCTCGTCCGGATCGCCGATGCCATCGAGTACAGATGCCACTTCGATCATACCAGCATTGGCGTGGATGTAGTCGCAATACCTCGGCAGGTCAACTTCGACCCCTTTGGTGAATGCCGAGAACGCCCCTGAATCTAGAAACACCTGGACGCCGTCTCTGTTGATCTTGTCAACATAGGATTGGCGATTGATGTAGTGATATGATTCAAGGAAGTTGGTCGCGCTGTCGCGCTGAGCCTTCTCGCCATCAGTCAACCGGCCGTAAATACGACCGGTCAATTGAAAGTTTGAGGTGTAAATACCTGCTATGAATAGTCTCATTTTTCCGGTTCGTTTCTAAATTCCCAAGTCACTAACTCGCTTCGCTGCTGTGCTTCACTGATACGCTTTATCAATGCTTTATTAACATCAGAGCAGTTATATATTTTACGCATCTGATCCCAATTTGCACCGAGTAATGGACAGCCAGCAGTGTTCGCATGGTCGTTGCCACCGTGAGCTCGAATGCCGCTAAAATAAATGCCACCGGCCCTGACTTCATAACCGCTGTCCTGGTTGTACAGGATAGGCATTATTTTCTGGAAGCGAGTACTTGAGCTCAAAGAAACAAACAAAGTGCATTCTGGAAGACAGGTTTCACCGGCTATCTTCACCCCATAGGGGCGAGCAGCATCTTCTAACGAATAGCAAAAGAACATGCCATTGATGAACACCTCAGAGATGGTGGTGTCAGCAAAGAACTTGAAACGCTTGGATAATATCTTCATAGTTTAACACCTCTTTTCGTAGCACTAATCTTACGCTTAGTTTCCGCGGTATGAGTTTTTCCATAAAAATGGTTAAGCGGACCACACTTGCCGAACATTGGGTTATCTTTACCGAACCTAGGGCTCGTCCTAGCCCTCCCTCGCTCTGCTTTGTCCCGCCCATTATCAGCAGGCGTTCCAGCGTACAAGTGTTCCGGATTGATACAGCAAGTATTATCACAGTGGTGCAAGATATGCGCTCCATCAGGGATACTGCCGTTCTTTAGTTCGTAAGCTTTGCGGTGAGCTTTATCAACCCACCTAGAATTGTTAACAGTCCCACTAATTCGTCCGTAGCCGTCTTTATCTTTGCAACCGGTCCACTCGTGGCAACCGGTAATAGCATTAATGGCAACCTTTTTAAGCTTCGATGCTAATGGCTTAGAAGACCCAGCTATCATAATTTCACACCGTCATTGCAAAGAGACATAAACTCAGCCCTAGTATCCGGTTGGGTCTTCATTACACCGCGTAGCGAGCTAGTTACTGTGTGGTGCCCCTGCTGAGATATGCCCCTGCTTTCGCAACATAAGTGCCTAGCTCGAATAACCACACCTGCACCCAAAGCGTCCAGGTGCTCGACTAAAGCTTCTGCCACTTGATTGGTAAGACGTTCCTGTACCTGTAACCGTCGAGCGAACACGTTAAGCAAGCGGGAGAGTTTGGATAGTCCGACGATCTTTCCTTTCGGGATGTACCCAATGGTTGCAGTCCCAAAGAAAGGTGCCATGTGATGCTCACAATTATGACTTGCCATTCCGTTAGCAAAAAATAAATGAGTTTCCGGAACTGTCATACACCAGACGTCTTCAGTGTAGGCAAGGTGTTCAATGCCATAAACGGTATGGTTCCGTCCACTCGACTGTATCCCGTCTGCTGTTTGTTTACAGCGTTCATCATATGCTTCCTTGTCGCCCTTTATCCTGGCCCAATATGCTTTAACTGAAGCTGCCCTCTTTGCTCTTACTTCAGGACGTCCGGATGAAGCAGCGGCTTTCTTTTTCCTATTCTCAGAAGTTGCTAGTTTTTGTGTCCGCTGGTGTTTCTCATTATGCTCACCGGTAGTTATCACCTCAAGATTGGAAGGAAGGTTGTTCCAAACCTGCTCGTCTATGTGGTGGGTTACCTTGCCTTCTCGTCTTGTAGGGGCGCTCCCTGTAGTCTTGGTTAAAATAAAACGATGTTCTATCATAGTTTTGACTTCACCACATAACTGCAAAGCACCTTCCCTAAATTTTCTGGAAAAGCGAGTAGATATTAAGGTAGGGTAGGCTATATTCCCAGTATCGCGCGGATTGGTGCTGGCCTTATAAAGAGAAGCTAGCCTGTCGTTATTCTTCAGATTTTGCGCTTCCACCCATGTCCCAGCAGTGGTTAAAAACCTATGCTCAGGGGTACAGATAACTGTATCGTTGTCTGTGTGCACTGCTACCAGTTTAGCATCTCGCTGAGTTATACGAGGATTGCTACACTTAGTTATGTCTAGCTCAAAAGTATCAGGGTCCATAGTGTAAATCAAGTCCCCGTCTTTTAATTTACTGATAGGGATACGGCCTCTAGGTGTATCGACAAAAGTGCTCCCAACTACACAATGACTATAGAATGGTATGTCTTTAACAACCACCATCTCATCGTAGTTCTCGCCACCATCTTCGAATACCTTCATTACGTCGGCAGGGTTCATGCCATAACCTTCGGACCAAGTGTCCCACGCCTTCGCTACGCGCTTCGGTGTTTCGAGCAACCCACCTCTGGTCACATCTTCACCAATGTACTGAAGCAACCGCACTATGTTGTCTTCAATAGCTGCCTCCGCGGTATGCTCCCACGGAAAGACAACCCAGCCCAAATTCTTATGTTCTCCGGTCTTATCGATCAAAGCAAAGAACGGTTTTTCTGAGTAACCTTCGGCATAACGTGCTTTAGTTTTACCTGAGTCAATAATGTCGTCCATAAAGAAATCGGCTTCTTCAGGTGTTTCTACAATTTCCAATTCCTCCCCGAAGCACAACAAAGCATAGGCAGCAGGGATTCCACCTCTAGGGATAGGGTAGCACTTAATTAATGACGGAAAATCGTCTAGCACATGTGACAGCTCCTCTGCCAAAAACATCACTTGCTTATTATCAAGAATTAATTTCTCGCTCATGCTTTCACCTTCGGAGTCTTTTTGTAAATGGCTGAACACTTACCGGTTTCTTGCACTGTGACTTCAACCAAAGTACAACCAGTGTCTTTTAATTGCTTAGGGCCAACGATTTCAGTCAGGAACATTGCCATGGCTTCAGCGGTTGGATTGAAGGGAACGACCTGGACGGTTTCATCGAGTCGAACCAATGCTTCTACGTCTGGATCATTTTCCCAGATCAGAAAGCGGTGATCCCAGTTGTCTTCCAACCATTGGCACAGCTGGCTTTTTATGACAGAAAAGTCCAGGACTCGCCCTATTTCGTCAGCACCCATGCTATGAGTGTCAGAGTCGGCCTCTGTCGCTTGGACAGTGAATGTAAATATGTAACCATGTCCATGTAGATGAGAGCAACATCCTTCATGTCCGGTCACTCGATGCCCAGCACAGATCTCATGGGTTCTTTTTGCTACTAAACTACTCATTGAATTTGCCCTCTAAATTCCGCATAACCTTTAGCACGTAACTCACATGCCGCACACTCACCGCACCCATAACCCCAGTCGTTAAACTTGGTGCGGTCACCGAGATAACAAGTATGACTGTCCTGAATAACAACATCCAGGAACCCAACCTCAGCAGCCAAAGTGAATGTCTCAGCCTTGGTTAAATGCATTAAAGGTGTCCAGATAATAATATCAGTCTCGTACCCGACATTTAAAGCAACTGCCATCGAATTTATAAAGTCTTCCCGACAGTCAGGATACCCACTGTAATCAGTTTGGCAGACACCGGTATAGATTTCGTAAGCCCCTATCTCCTGAGCATAAGCATGAGCGACAGTCAAGAATAAAGCATTTCGATTTGGAACGAAGCTCGCCGGCAAGTCTTCCTTATAGGCATGTGGTTCATTCACTGAGTCATCGTTATTGCCGAGCAATGCACTAGTTACCATGCCACCTAAGAATGAAAGGTCTACAACCTTTAGCGGAACGCCGTTATCTTTGCAGATCTTGGCAGCACATACTAGTTCTACTTCGTGCTGCTGCCCATATTGAAACGAGATAGCAAGTACCGTTTTATGGTTTGCTAACGCCATTCCAAGACAGGTGACCGAGTCCTGACCACCGGACAACACTACTAAGGCGGTGGTATCTGCTGGTTCTGCCTTAATGTCAAACAAGTCTAATTCTCTCATTGGTTACTCCATTTCTAGCATTTTGTGAATTTGGAGGCAGAGATAATGCTTATACTTAAAACAGATATTCAATGCCGTTTTTATATTGACCCGAGTTTTTAGAGCACAACCTTCATCCTCAGGTTGAACATAAACTAGCGCGCCTTTCGGTGGGCGTTGTAGATAAGGCTTGGCAGGATGACCTAGTGCCCTAATAGGTAGCCCGTCCTCTTTCGAGATATTAGACTCATCACTATTAACCACATACTTCCAGGCATCGATATGAGGTAGTAGGTGCTTATTTACTGCGCCTGTTTTAGGGCTACAGACAACCATTATTTCCTCGTAAATTATGGAAGGGTTATATAGTGTACCATTGGTTTCAATCTGAACCCGATAACCGGCTTCTATCGCCAAGCATAGAAAAGGCGCCAAGTTCTGTCGTAAAGGTTCTCCACCCGTAATCACTAGAAGGTTAACGTCTTGGAATTCTTTTACAGCATCCATTAAGGTAGCTGGATTCATGGGTGTCCGCTTACTGGTATAGTCTTCGTCGCAGTTTGGGCATTGAAGGTTGCAGCCGGTCAAGCGAATGAATACAGCAGGACATCCAACGAACGGGCCTTCTCCTTGTATGCTATGGAATAGATGGTGTACTTCTAAAACACCGAGCGGATGGATATTGAGTTTTTCGGGTGTCTGGTCATTCATTTCGGATTCCTTAAAAATAGGGGGATAAGGCCCCCTATTTTATTTTTCTTTTGAACTACTTGCTACTAACTTTTACTCGTCTTCACCTTCAGTTTCTTCAACGTCCTGCTTATTAAAAGCAAGCCAGCGACCATACTGAGTTGAAGCGGTAGCACCATTAATGCCTTCTGCTTCACAAGCGGCCAGTACGTCTTTACGAGGGGAATCCTCCATTGACTCAGCCAGTTGCCAGATACGATAACTAGTAGTGCCTTCACGAGGTACGGATACTTTCTTGGGTGCTTTCTTTTCTGCTGCGTCGGTCATGTCTCTTTCCTTCTTTATAGATTTGTGACAATAGGTAGTAATGTTCTCCCCTATGTGGGATGGCACTAACCTCGAAATAGAAGTTGCTGCCTTCGCCCGCGTAGAGAAGTCTTCTCTCAAGGAAGTCATATGATAATACATATCTGTTAGTTGAGACAAGGTAAAAACTAAGTAATTTTCCGGTTCATTATCTATGATTAAGAAATCAGTTTCCGGACAAGACTTATCCCCTATCTCAGTGAGCTTTTCCACAGAATCACCCATAGTGATAATGGCAGGCTTAACAGTATCGATTAGTACTAGCATTCTGGTTCCTCAATTCAAAAGGGAATGTCATCTTCTTCCCACTTATCGCATCCACTAACTATTATTGTAGCAGGTGGTCTTTCAGAATACACTAGGCAATTTTCTGTATCTTGCCGGAAGTTAACGCAGTTGACACAGTTCTTATAACTGTCCCAACTTTCGATTGTCTTCTCCATAACCTTTATCAACTGGCGTTTCTGTTCTAGGCTCGGCATACTCAAATCCTAATATTTCTGGGTATTTTTTGTTGATCCAGACCCGAGCGCGGGCTGGTGCTTTGAGTTCTTTCATTCTTAGAATAGCGTCATCTATTGTGGTCGGCTCAGGGACATCACCACCATGTTCTCGCCACCACTTACGAGCGCGGTGCTTCACGTTAGTCTCATGTTCTAAGCAAATCCATTCTTGAAACAATTGCATACCACAATAATAGGATACCTTGAGACTTGTGCTTCCACCTTTCTTCGAGTGCTTGGAATAGGTTACTCGGTCGATAGGGAAGAGCTCGACTACTGGTGACTCAGGTTCTGCTATGAGCTTTTCATTAGATGCCGTTTCCTTTATCTTAACATGCTTTGGAAACTCATGCCCACACTCTGGACAGATCATAAGTGAAGCATGGATATAAGTGTTGCACGCCTCGCATATCTTAATAGGTGCTTTACCTTTTTTCTTGCCTTTCTCTCGCGGTATAACAGGGTCATTGATCGGCCCAAGCCTGGCAGTATTGCCGGCGAAGTCTAACACCATACAGTTTGGTTTCTGGCTCGCCAATATAGCTGCCAATCTACCTTCAGCGGTGGCCAGGTCAAAACCATCCATGTAGAAAGGACGAGTGCCCCTACCTAGAATCTGTACCCAAAGTCCTGGCGACATAGTTGGGCGTAGCATCACTATCAAGTCAATTGGCTTGAAGTTGAATCCTGTGGTTAATATATCCACATTGACGATAGCTTGGTAGTAACCTGTTTTAAACCCTTGGATAACTTTGTTTCGGTCAGGCATCTTGCTATGAACAGCAGCTGTTCTGATGCCCATCAGGTTAAGCATCTCGGCGATGTGTTCTGCATGCTCGATACTAGTAGCGAAGATTAACCAGTGCTTCCTATCGCGTGCTACTTCGAGTGTCTCCTGGAGGGCAGCTTTAGTGATAGCTGCTTGATCGACTGCCAGCGAGAGTTCTTTATTGATGAACTCACCACCTCGGATGTGAACACCGGATAGGTCAATTTGAGTATCGGTAGGCTTAGGTACCAAGCGCGCCATGTAGCCGTCTGCTATGAGCTCGTTGAAAGCTTCCATCTTGGTCAGGTCGTAGCATACGTCAGTGAATAAGGCGTTCTTGCCTTGAGTCAATCTACCCTGACCCAAGCGATAATCTGTAGCGGTGAAGCCAATCACCTTTAGATAAGGATTGCGGTTTCTCATGCCATCGATAAAGCGACGGTATTGGGTATTGGCATTCGGGCTAACTAGATGGGCTTCGTCAATAAGCAGCAAGTCTTGGACAGGGATATCATTAACCTTCCTGATAACCGAGCCGATGCCAGCAAAGGTGATAGGCTGATCTACATCCTTTTTATTCAAACCGGCTGAACAAATACCAGACGGCGCATCCGACCAAATAGAATTGAGCTCATCGCTATTTTGTTGGATGAGTTCTTTAACGTGGGTGAGATTCATCACCCTTTGATCTGGATAACTTTTTAATATCTTCTCGATAAAGAAACCAATGACAGTGCCTTTACCTGTACCCGTCGGCATGGCAACCAATGGGTCGCCTTCCGAATGCCCAAAGTAGTTAAAAATACTATCAATGGCTTTTTCCTGGTAGGGCCTAGGTTGCATCGGTGATTGGCTCAGCGAAGTAGTGGCTATAGACTATATCGTGACCATCCAAGCCTGCTGGGATTTCGATGTCTTCACAGATAGTATGAATATCACCTAGAAGTTGGTCGGCTACCTCAACCAACATGGCCCCGTAAGCCCCGTCTGGCATATCCTCGTCTACCATTGAGAACCCACCTTTAAAGTATTCTTTATACTCGTCCCAAAATGCCTGCTTCTTCTGTTCGTTGTTCATGTCTATTCTCCGTTGTGTTTAGACAAGTGTAGGTTAGGGAGTGTACTATTGCACTGTTTCTAACACGCAATTAGTACAGGAAGCCGCCTTAAACGACCTCCTGCGCACTAAACTCCTAAAAAGTTGTTGGCTTTGCTACACTGCGAACAAGCGCCATAAAACCTTTTTGTAGGTCGGTTCTGGCAACTGCTAACCAACGACCGTTTGGCGCGGTGGTTCCATCCGGTGCCTCGCAAGGTGCTCCTTCCATGTGACTCATGCGCTCGACTAGCTCGCCAATTTCTTCAGCTTTCCCTTTGATCTCATTCATCAAGTTAATTTCTTCCTGAGTTAGATCACGATACCCTTTGATTTTTTCGTGCTGGTCTTTCATGTTGTAGCCTCCTTCGGCTGTTGGTTGATTAGATGCTTTAGTGCGGCTTCACCCGCGTGCTGAGTGCACAAGCCAATGCCGTCAATCTTAAATCTCGCCATGCGCCCACAACGCCCGGTATCACCATCAAAGTACGTGGTGCCGCTTGATCGAACTATCCGTGCACAACGCTGCTCTTTCCATCGTTTCTCGGGTTTTGGCAGCCTTAATTTTTCAATTTCCATGACGATGTTCCAGTACAGCAATGCGTCTTATTTCCGCATTGCTCTGTATTCTTCAAG
>PJEL010001049.1_pt1 | contig 29524 bp, 28 predicted proteins | sample 1853271 | NCBI WGS metagenome assembly PJEL01 (sample SAMN08108733, study PRJNA415343) | Invertebrate metagenome, whole genome shotgun sequencing project. | host: Globobulimina | place: Sweden: Gullmar Fjord | collected 2015-08 | reverse complement strand
CCCCGAGGCCCTGCAGAATATCCACGCGATCCGGATGCGGCTGGAACAGAAGAAGCACCCCACCCAGGACGAGAAGTTCTTCATGGACCAGATCCTCACTGGGGTGGAGCAGATCTTCATCGCCGAGATCCGCGAGCGACAGGCGCGCTTGTCCCGGCTCGAGCTGAAATCCTTCGAGCACATTGCGGTGTGGGGCGGCGAGCTGTCACCGGGCTGCCAACACTGCGTGGATGTGGGCTTCGCGCCGATTCGGTCCGCCAGCGACTGCAACCTGAAGTGCAAGTTCTGCTACTACGGAGACGACCGCCGCTCGGTTCGTCCTCTGGGTCGGGATCAATACGAGATCTCTGAGCGTCCGGTGAGCGGGCGCGAGCTCAGGCTGATGCTCACCAAAGCAGCGAAGGGGAGCGGCGATCTGCGCAGTGTGGCCTGGGTCTTCCTCGAGCCCTTCATGTCGCTGGAGAAACACCCCGAGCTCATCAACTTCGTGCACGAGCTGGGGCTGTACCAGCACATGTACACCAACGGCACCCTCTGCACGCGGGACAACCTCAAGCTGCTCGCCGACGCCGGCCTCGAAGAGATCCGCTTCAACCTCGCTGCCACCAACTGCGCCGACAACGTCATCGAAGCCATGGGGCACGCCCGCGAGTTCTTCCCCTACCTGTGCATCGAGTCGCCGATGTACCCAGAGTACTTCGAGAGCTTCAAGAAAAAGAGGGCGGCGATCCTGGATACTGGCGTCACCCACATCCACTGCGCCGAGATCCACGTGACCCCGGGCAACATCAAGAACTACCGCGGCCAGGAGCTGTATCAGTACTCCCGCGGCTACATCTCACCGATGTCGAGTCGACGACTGACCTATGACCTGATGGACCTGGCCGAGGCGGAGGACTGGCAAGGGGTGGCCATCCACGACTGCTCGAACGAGGTGAAGTTCATGCGCGGCGTCAGCACCGAGCGGCTCGGGGCCATCATGTACGAGCAGGAGATGAAGGGCCTGCCGATGTCCTGGTTCGACAAGGCGATCAAGCGCTACCCTCTGACGAGGGAGAGCAAACCTGGCGCTTGAAGGGCTTCAGCTTCTCGGTGAGCTTGGCGATGGTCTTCGACAGCAGATCGACCATCTTCTGCACGCCTTTGTCGCCCTTGAAGACGTAGTTGTCGATCTCGATGACCTTGGTCGTGCGCGCGAAGACGCTGTTCAGCTCGTGATTGAGCTTGATGCCACCCATCACCGGCATCTTGAAGATGTTTGCGAGGTCGGTCTTGTACATCGCCACGAGATCATCGGGATCGGCGATGAAGTTCCGGGTCTCGGCGACGAGCGTGAGAGTCGCCTTGGACCCCATCAGCGCCGCTGACAGGGCACCGGTCCCGCTCTTGCGGTCGAGCATGACGGTCACTGCGTACAGCACCGGGTCGCTGATGGTCTTGAACTGCACGAGCTGGCGATCGTCGTTGGCCTGAAAGCGAATCGTGGGGTGACCCTGCCGGGCCATGGCGCGCACGATCTCTCCGACGAGGATCTCGTCCTTGGACTCCCGGAGCTCGGCCTTGTGAGCGAAGTTGGAAAGCAATCCGAACATGGATCCTCCTAGGCGAAGCGGCCGCGCAGGTACTTGCGCAGGGCGTTGAGGGTGGCGTCGAAGTGGTGGGTGAGCAGGTTGTGATCGACGGAGTAGTCCGCGTTCACGTAGTCATCGAGCTTGAGGAAGAGCGGCACCTGGCAGTACACATACTGGCTGTTCATGTCGCCATCGACCGAGATGGTTCCCGGCACATTCCCCTGGATCAACCCGCTCTTGTACTCGGCTTTGAGGGCCTTCCAGGTGGCCATGAAGTTTTTCATTTTCTCGCCGTAGCCGACAACCACGCTGGCTCGCTGGCCCAGGATCTTGGCTGTTGCAAGCCCAGGAGTGAGGTGTGTGAGCCGCACGATCGACCGGGTATTTCCTTCCATTTCCTCGAAACGAAGGTAGTGGTGTGTGCCGTCGCTGGTGAGATCGATGAGCGACCAGCCACCGTCGAGGCAGGCGGTGATCACTGCGCCCAGGAACACCTCGTCGACGTGGGACGCGAAGCTGTGTTCTCCGTGGTAGTCCCAGCTGGCCTTGACAAGGCCGCCAAAGACCAGATCCAGGGCGTCGTCTTCTTCGGGAGAACTTGCTTTTCCGTCTGCTCCGTAGCCGGGGGCTCCGTCCTGTGCCGGTGGGGCTGCTGGGGCTCCGGCATCCGCGGGTTTGTCTTCGGTTGCGACCTCCTTGACCTGCTTGGGGGCCTCCTCCGTCATGGCATCCTCGGCGGGCTCAGGCACGTCGATGAGTCCTGGGAACTGGGCGATCTCGGCCCACCCGTCCATCTCCTTGTACCAGAACGTGTCGGTGTCCTGGATCTCGTTGTTGTCGAGCTTCTCCTTGACCTGTCGCCGGGTCATGGGCCCGATTGTCTCGTCGTTGGAGTGGATGTGGATGGCGACCGCGTCGGCGCCGGGGAGCTCGGGAAGACCCATCGGGGCGACCTCCTATGTCGGACTCCGCTTATACCCCAAAGAGGCGAGGGCGGCCGCCTGGATCAGGGCGTCGGGCCGGACCAGTACGAGGTCGTGACCCGCTCCGCTCACCAAGGTGGTCTGCACGCTGGGAGCGACGGATTGCAGCCGACAAAGGGCCGCCTGGGGATCGAAGACCACATCGTTGACGCCCACTAGAAACAGGCAGGGATTGGGCAGCGCTCTGAGGTCGTCGTCGTCCAGGATGCGGGGCGGAACCGGCTGTCGTCGCACGAAGCTGCGAGAGGCCAGGAAGCCACCCTCCACGGCGTGCTCGACCTCTGCTGCGGCGTGCCCACCGGCGGCCAGTGCGTCGCTCGCGAGCCAGCCCATGAACCGCTTCGTGAGCACCTTCAGTGGCAGGGCCGTCGACACCGCACCGGCGAGGAAGAGTTTGCTCAGTGGCGCGACCGTTGCCGCTGGCGCCGCCAGGATCAGGGCGGCGCAGCGCTCGGGCCTCTGGAGCGCGTACTCGGCGGCGATCCAGGCGCCATAGGACACCCCGAGAAACGTCGCTTCGGAGATGGCCAGGGCTTCGAGCAGGCTGTCGATCCAGGCCACGAAGTCGGCGGCGGTCGTGAATGCTCGACTGTTTGCGCTGCGGCCATAGTCGTTGGCGTTGTCGATCGCGATGACCCTGTGGTCTCTGCTGAGACCCTCGACCACCGGCGCAAACATCAGGGAACTACTGCCGATTCCGGGAAGTAGCACCAAGGGCATCGCCGTCACTGGGCCGCTGATTCGCACATGGGTCGGCCCGTGACTGGTGGCGATGTCCGCGGCGGTCGCCTCCACCGGCCACTGGGCGGCGCGGGCGTCGTACCAGGCGAGGTAGCGTTCCTTGGCCGATTCGGAACGAAATGGGTGACTGGACACGGGGCCTCCGCCCGGAGGGTAGACACCGCGTCTCCGTCGTCTACCAGAGTCCGGGCACGAGTCGGGCCCGTCGGTGTTCTTCTTGCTAGCGCGTGGGTTCGTTCAACATCGCGCGCACGGATCGCACCTCGTCGCACACCTCGAGGAGCAGTCCCTGGACGTCGTCGCCTTCGAGGGGGATGTATTCGGCCCACGCCTCGTCCACCTCGTAGGACATGCCGTCGAGTGTCGCGCTTCGATCGGACATCTTGGCGAGCATGTCGGCGATGTGGACCTGGAACGCGAGGGTACGGTGGGCCTCGGGGGCCTCGGACGGGCGGTGGTGGTGCCGGATTGCAGCGCACGTCGACTCGGGCAGGCCCCAGGTCTCGGCGAGGATTCCGCCGAGCTCTGCGTGATCGATGCCGAAGAGAGCCTTCTCTCGCTGGTCGAAAGCGCCTGATTTCTGCACCAGTTCGTGCTCGTGCGAGGCGACGAAATGGCCGAGGACCAGGACGCCCACATCGCAGAGCAACCCCGAGGTGTACGCGACACCCGTCGGAATGTCTCCAAACTTGCGCGCGAGCAGACGCGCGCCAATAGCGATGGCCTGGCAGTGCTCCATCAGCCCGGAGTCGGTGTATCCGTACCCGGGGACTGATTCCTGGGCGAGCATGCGCGCCGCGCACGTCGTTGCCATGGTCGTCAGGGTCGCCTCCCCGAGTCGCCCCACCGCCTGTGACAGGTCGGAGATCTTGCAGCCCCGACGGAAGAACGAGCTGTTGGCGATCTTCAGCACCCGGGAGGCGACGATTGGATCGGACGAGATCACATCGACGACCTGTCTCCGGTTGTGGCTGGGGAGGCTCGCGACTCGCAGCAGGCGCAGGAGCACCTCGGGCGGAGGCTCGAGATCGTCGGCGGCAGCGAGGACGGCGTCGAGGTCTGGCGTGGCGTTCATCGGCGCACCTCCGAACGTCCGGGCGTGCGGACGATCATCGTATTATTCGCATCCAAGGTCATTGTTCGGCTGATGGATCCGCCTACCTCGGCGGCTACCACGCGGACTCCCAGCTCGCGGAGCGTCTGGCGGACCGAGGCCACGTTTCGTCTTCCAACGTCGAAGATCGTGGGGCATCCCATCATCGCCGCGCCGCCAGCCATCTTGGCGACAATGTGCCCTCGCCGCGCTCCAAGACGCTCCATGTCGGCCAACATACGGCGGATGCCAGTATCGGCGAACGTGAACGGGGACTTTACGGCTTTGGCTGTGTCAATACGGGAGCTGGGCAACAAGATGTGGAGCAGACCACGCACGCCAGCCTCGGCGTCGTACAAACAAAGGCCAATGCAGGAGCCGAGACCGTGGGTGATGAACGTCGCCGGAAGTCTAGCGACCCCGCAGTCGCTGGAACCGACGACCACGGGCGCGCCCCTGCGTTGAGACCGCTGCTCCCTCGGGGATTCAGACGACCGGCGCATCGTTTCTCTGCGGGGGCCCGGGTGGCGCGGTCCGCGACTTTGTTGGATCCAGCATTACATTGGCAGTATCGGACCTGGCGTGGATTCTTTGAGCGCTCGATCCACGGGTACCAGATCCACAGAAGGCTGCATGACACCCCCTTTCACCCAGGCCCGAGCGTACTGCTATCGATGTGACAAGGTGCAGCAGATGTGCGTGTGCAGGCACTTGGCGCCAATAGCCAACGAGGTCGGCGTGCACGTGCTGCAGCACCCCCGCGAGCGTCGTCACGCTCTGGGAACTGCGCGGCTGCTGCGACTCGGACTTGCCCGTGTTCGGGTTCACGTGCTGAACCTGAAGGGAAGAAGCGCGTCGACTCCGCCAGTGGATCTGCCAGCCGGTGCCGGACTTCTCTATCCTTCTTCTGACGCCAAGAATCTCGCCACTCTCTCGATTGAGGAGCGGCCCTCCCACCTGGTCGTGATCGACGGAACCTGGGACCAGGCGCATCGCATATTCCGCGATAATCCCTGGATTTCTGCCATTCCGTGCTATCGTCTCGATCCCGAAGAGGGCAGCCGCTACCGGATTCGCAAGGAGCCGCGTCAGGAGTGCCTGTCCACGGTGGAGTCGGTGGTCGCGGCGCTGCGGTGTCTCCAGCCGGATCTGCGCGGCACAGAGACGCTCATCACCGCCTTTGATGCCATGATCGACGCTCAGATCGCCGCATACGGACGAGAGTCGAACCACACTCGGCGAAAGCGAGCCCGCCGGATTCCGCCAAGTCCCGTCCCCAAGGTACTGCTGGCCTCCGAGGCCGAGATCGTTGTCGCCTACACCGAGGCCGCGCCAGGACCGCTCGGGGAGCGCAGTCCTGAGGAGCCGATCCGGCTCTCGGCGGTGTCACTCGACGGCACTCGAGTATTTGATCAGTGGATCCAGTCCGCGACGCCGCCGGACGCCTACCTGGCTGGGCGGCTGGAGCTCGAGCCTGGGACACTCGAGACTGCGCGGCCCTGTCACGAGGTCATGGCCGCGTTCCTAGAGTTCTGCGGGGCGCGCGCGGTAGTGGTCTCCTGGGACGTCAGGACCTACAGATGGCTCGATGGGACGTTGGGCGATCTCTCTCGCGTGTTGCTGAAAGGGGTCTGGGCCAACATCAGCCAGGATCGCGTACCCGACCTCGTGAGGCTCGTGAAGATGCTGGGTCTAGCGACGGCGAACCTGCCCATTTCCGGCCGCGCAGGACGGCGCCTGGCCCGTGCTCACGCCATGGCTCGGCACATCGTGCAGGATGCGACCAGTGCTCCCTGAGATAGAGGTGAGGCGCATCGGGCGCGACCCGATCTTGGAGCTTCGCCGGCTAGTATTGGGCGGTGGCCGGGGTCGGGCGGCGCTCTCCAGGGATCTGGCACCCACGACCCGACACTGGGCGGCATCCTTGGACAGTGTCACCATCGGCTGTGCCAGCGTCATGAGCCTGCGTGGCTATGCCCTGCGCGGGATGGCCGTGTCGCCGGAACACCAACGTCGGGGTGTCGGCGCGCGCCTGTTGCAGGTCATATGCGCCGAGGTCGACGCGGACATGTGGTGCAACGCGAGAATCGGGGCGGTGCCCTTCTATCGGCACATGGGCTGGGTCGAGGTCGGACCGATCTTCGAACTTCGGGACCTGGGGCGCCACCAGCGCATGAACTGGGCGAAGCTGGATGGGGGAGGAGCCTCAAATGAGTAGAGTCCTGGGTCTGATCTCGCTGGCTGCAGGTCTGGTCGCCCTCCTTGCGCCGGTGATCGGCTGGGCGAGCGTGGTGTTCGTGCTCGACGTGAGAAACCAGCTCGTAGGCCAGACCCTCGGCGGTCAGCTCTTCACCGTGCTGTTCTTCGGAATGGGAGGCATCGCGATCATCGCCGAGTGCGTGGCGCTGTGCACCGCGGTGGCAGGGCTGTTCGCCGCCCGGGCCGACAGCGGGGGCTACACGGCACCCGCGTTCGGTGGCGTGCTGGCGATTGTTGCCCCTCTCACCTGGATGATGCCCTGGGGAGCAATCCTGCTGGGACTGGGATGGCTGACGACCCAACCCTCGATCAAGTTCTGATCACTCCACAAAGCGGATGGCGGAGCCCACCGCACCCATGCACCAGTCGCTGATCTGGCCATTCTCGGAGACGACGTTGAGTGCCCGGTCGAGGTAGTCGGGGACGTAGAAGGTCGCCAGGCTCTCGGAATCCACCGGGTTGCACTGCATCATCTCTGGCTTCCAATCGGCCGGATCACACCTCGAGCCGTCGAGGAGCACCTCGCCGTCGACTAGATCGGCGAAGATCTCCGCCAGGCCGATGAAATCCTCGCCGTTGGTCTTGCGGACCTCCTCGGCCAGGGTGTAGATGCGGAGGGCCTGGTCGGTGTCACTGCCGGGCACGACCAGGGGTTCGAGCACGATCGGATAGACCCAGTCCCCAGGAACAACCTGCATTGTGTGCTCGACAGTGAAGTCCGCGCTGTCCACATCTTCTTCGAGCACCACCGAACCCAGAGGAGCCGTGAGAATGTCGGCCTCGGTTGCTGCCGATCCCGCTCTCAGTCGAAGCAGCCCATCCGTGGCTCGGCCCACTCGCACTGTGATCCTCACCTCGGTTCCACTCGCCGAGATTGGAACTTCGTCGCCCATTTCATAGGTCTCCCCATCGACGGTCACCTCGACGAGGAGCTGGGCCGAGGCCGGGGTGCGGGAGATGAAGGTGTGTCGCTGCTGGATCCCACCCACGACTCCGGCAGCATCGGCGGTGTCGGCCCGAACCCAGGTGGTTGGGAAGCCGGGCAGGAGGATGGCGTGGCGGTCGCTGCCTCCGATGACGGCCGCGTGTCGACCCAGGGCGACGTGGGCTTCGTACCAGGTGAGGGCCTGGGCTGAGGAGTTCTGCCCCTTGGTCTGAACAGCACGCCGATAGATCGGGCTGGCAGGGCCGTGGCTGGTCTCCCAGTCCGTCAGCATCTCGTCGGTGAGCTCGGGAGACATCAGCCCCCAGCCGCTGTTCCAGACCTCGATGCCGTCGTGCCCGTCGGTGTCCCATGGCCACGGAATATCGGGCAACATCGGGTGATTTGGCGAGAATGTGCCCCCCTGTTCGTGCACGTGGTCGATGGCCGAGACCAGGTCTTCGAGGGTGGTGCCGTCGCCGTCCGGATCGTGCTCGACGTGGGTGGAGACCCCGTGGGCGCCGGCGTGACCACTGGAGCCGAACTCTTCGCCATTGACCAGGATCAACCGGTCACTGTGGTATCCAGGATCGCTCTGTTGCTCGACCGTGCGGTGGTCGGTGATCGCGAGATAATCCAGCCCATTCCCGGTGAACTCTGGGTGGGCCTCCAGGAATATAGGGTCCTCCAGCGACTCGCCGAGGGCGATGTTCGTCTCCACAGTCTCGAAGCCACCGTCGTATTCGGTGTGCATGTGCAGATCGCCGCGCAGCCAGCCGTCCGTGCGTAGCGCGATCCCTACATAGGACGGGGGGGGCTCGGTATCTGTTCCGGAGTCGCCGTTGGTCTTCGAACAGGCCATGGTCGCGAGTGCAACCAAGAACAGGCTTCTATACATCGTCTCGAACCTCTCGTTGGGATTGTACGCTGGTGGATTTGGGACGCGACAGAGGAGTCGCCCGACTTGTACGCTGGACCTGACGGGCAATTGGAGAGGTGCACATGCGTGTCAAGGAGCTGATCGCGGAAGAGCAGGTCATGCTCTGCGCTCTGGTCCAGGAGATCGTCGCCGCCGACGGCAAGCTCACCGAAGAAGAGACCGACGCGCTGGAGTTCCTCTCGTTCGAGATGGGCGAGGAGGCGTGGCAGCTGGCGTTTGACCGCGCGTCTGGGCGCTTCAGGGGGTTGCAGGGACTGCTGGAGCTGGCGCGCTCCGTTCGCCGCCACGACGCCCGCATGCTGATCCACCAGATGGCCGAGCTGGTGGCGGATTCCGACGGCATGGCGCCAGAGGAGCAGGCGGTTCTCGATGCGGTCGCCCAGCAGTGGGGGCTTGTCTAGCTCGGCGCCACCGGAGCGGCGCAAGCGCGGCACAGCCAGTCGTCCATGGCTGGCGTCAAGTATGCCACTTTTTTCCTGATGTCTGCGCGGCAGCTAGAGCAGGTCTCACAGGGTTTCGCGGGCCTCGGAATCCGCCGCTTTCGTCTGCGCGGCACAGGTTGGCGCGCCACGGGCTCCGGCGTGTAGCCCACGTTGTCTCGGTTGGCGATGGACGCGACCGGGACAGGGCGGGGAGCCCTCGGCATGTCCGACTGCCGCGGCGGCCGGCGAAGCTGTGAACGCGGTGGCCGCATGAAGGAGCGCAGGACGTCCGGGGCGGCGGAAACGACCTCCTTCGAGACCCTCTCCAACAGTGGATCGTCGTGATCTCTCCGACGCACAAAGGCGAGCAAGGCCTCGCGGTGAGCTAGGAGGAACCGGGCCTCGGTCTTGTTCGCGTAGTCGTACTGGTTGATCTTCGCCCAGCGGAATCGGCGTTGGAGTGCAACCTCCCTCGTCTCAGCGAACGGATTCAGGTACTCCGTCAGGTTCCGCTTGCCGACTCTCTTGAGGAACGCCGTCAGCTCGTTTTCGTTCATTGGTGCCCTCCCGGAAGCGCCGTTGTATACCCAAGTGTAGATCGGGTTTGCACGACGGTGCATCGGTTGCCTGACGGCGTTGGACCGCCCCTTTGACCCGACTCATGGCTCTGTGGGGGCACCGACGGGAGCAAACCGCTGGCTGTAGCGGGTTGGCCCCTTGGGCACTTCGATGTGTATGAAGCCGTGTTCCGTGGCTCCGTGGCACTGGTTGCAGCCGTCGATCAGCGTGCCATAGCCACTGATAAATGCACTACGAGACTGGTTTTTGACCGCTTCCTCTAGAGCCTCGACTCGAGGTCCGATCAAATCTCTGGCCCTCTTGCCGACATCGACACCCTCTTCGATGATCTGAGCCGCTTCGAGATCCTCGATGTTCTCGTCGACCTCGTGCAGATAGAAGCCAGTGAGCTCCCAGTTCTCGGCCTTGCCGGCGTAGTAGAGCTTCTCGGTGTGGATCTGCATGCGGAGCATCAGGGGATCCAGCTCGAGGTCACTCGGGGAATCTGCCGGGACACACCCCCCCAAAAGCAGGAAAAGAACGCCGGCCATGGGATCCTCCAAGATGAGGGAAGGTATCCCCGCGGGTCCTGGTGTGCATCCGCGATCTGGCGCTCTAGGCCTCGCTCCCGAACAGGCTGAGCTTGCCCTCGCCGTAGCCTGGGATCCGTACCAGGAGGTCCGAGCGGAATTTCGAGCTGGCGATCAGCTGCACGGCGTCGGGGCCGACCTTGCCCACATCCACGTCCTCGAGCTTCACCGTGGCGCGGGTCGAGCTGAGCACCCGCGCGAAGATGTTGAAGATCTCCCGAAGATTGTCGGCGATCGCGCCCTGTAGGGAGCACTTGGCTTGCTCCACTGCGGCGACCGGCATCATCGACAGGGCAGCGGCGGCTCCCAGCGCGATGTCGGGCTCGGCGAGCGCCACGGCTACGACCTTTCCGTCGCCATCGACAAAGGTCGCCGTTGCGAGCTTCTCGCCAGGGCGGAATCGCATGGGCGGCGTGCTCGACACACGGAGTTCCTTGTTCAGGAGACGCCCGAGCAGGTTGCTGATGTTAGCGGCAGACAGATCCCGAGTCACGGCGGCGACGTTTTTGTCCGTCCGTCCGTCCGTTCGACCCTTCAGGGCGGCGGCGAGGCGCTCGGGAGTGAAGGGCTTGCCGACCACGAACTGGGCACCACAGGCCGTCGCCTTTGCGGAGAGCTCGGGTCCAGTCGCTGAGGTTACGAAGCCAAACTTCCCTTTGTAGCCGGCCTTTCTGACTGCCTTTAGCAGTGCGAGCCCGTCCATCTCGGGCATATTCCAGTCGGAGATGACGATGTCAGGCAGCGCTTTCCGCATCTGTGCGATGGCCTCGATGCCGTTGGCGGCTTCATCCATCTGCACGCCCTTGAGACCAGCCTGTCGCAAACCTCGCTTGACGATCATTCGCATGGCTCGGCTGTCATCTACGATCAGGACGCGCATCGGAAGAGCTCCTCGTTTTGTGAGGCGATGGTGATATCGATGAGCTGTCCGTCGGAGATCAACGGAACGGTCAGGAAGACCTGCTCGCGGGGTAGGGCTACGTCATAGCTGGCGCCCTCGATGACGATCGGCATGGAGAGCTGTGTGGGCCCCGCGATCATCTCTTGGAGGTTGCCGCCAACGCAGTTGATCAGCTCGCCGAGCACGTCCTGCACATCGTCGGCACACAGGTCGGGATCCTCGATCTCGAGCATGCGGGACGCGAGAGTCCTAGCGTGGGTGGCGCTCGTGCGCAGGACGATGATGCCCCGCCAGCTCCCTGACATGGAGATGAAGCTCGCGACGCTGCCCCCAAGGGGGGTGTTGACCTTCGTGGGAGGCTGCTCGACGTCGATCATTAGGAAGGTCTGCCAGACCTCGCGAACGATATCCGTGACTTGCATCGCTGTGACCTGCATTCATTCACCTCGGTACTCATCTCCCATCGGACCTGCCTTGCGAGAGTTGAGTGGATCAGCGCCGTCAGTCCCATCGCTAACAGAGTCGCGTTGGGTGCCGATGGGAGTCATCGGAGGACACGATGCCCCTGATTTCTGCCCTGGCGCTGCTCGTAGCAAGCCCCGCGGCGACGGCTACGACGGTTGTGCCTGAGGCGGAGACTTCAGATGCCAAGGCACTAGAGATCGAGGGGTTGGATTCGGTTGCCGCTGCGGTGAGTCCTGCACCAGTCTCCACAGTTGTGCAACCGCGTGTGGTCGTGGAGCCGGCCGGGCTTGGCGACCAAAGTGACTGTCCCGATCAGGCCCATCAGGCTGCCATGGAGCTTTGGCAGGCCGTAGTTGAGCTTCAGTCGCTCCTCCAGTCGGCCGATGAACCTTCCCATCTAGTGGAGGAGTCGCTGCCGGAAATGGACCAAGCACGAGTGATGGAGTTCAAGGGACTGATCGCCGCCTTTCAGGCGGGGCCGACCCTGGTCGCCGCCGTTGAGCCGGAGACAGAGCCAGCGTTCACGCTGGAGATCGCGCTGGCCTCCGCATACGCGGACCGCGGTGCCAATGTCTTCATGATGGACCGGCAGTCCGACCGCCACGGCGTATTGGCGCCTGCGTTCATGTGGGAGGCGGCACCTGGCCTGGAGCTCGCGTGGTGGGGGGCCTTCCAGACCTCGGGCGACAACATCGCGGCACTGGTGTCCGAGGGGGTCGGCCACGAGCAGGATCTCGGTGTAAACTACTCTTTTGACTTGGTGCCCGAGACGCTGTCCGTCGGCGCTGGCACCGCCTTCACTTTCTTCCCCTTCGCTGATCCCGATGTCGCCGGTGTGGCGGTACCATCCGTCTTGGAGCCCGGCATTGGCATCGAGTGGTCGGGTCCAGTCACCGTTGGTTTGGCAGGGTGCTACGGCGCGGGCCTGCAAGCGGTGACCGCGGAGGGGAACTCTTTCTACACGGAGGCTTCGGCCTCGACCTCGCGCCAGATCACAGAGTTCGCGGCTTGGGAGGCCGGCATCCACGGGGGCTACAAGGCCATGAGAGGGGCGGCAGGCACCCTGCCCGACAACGCCCTTGACCTCGGCGTGGACTGGTCCGTGGGTGTCGACATCGCCGACGGTTTTGGGATGGCGCCCGGCGTGCATCTGATGTGGACCAATCTCGACGGCGTGGGCGCTGGCGAGGAGTCCTTTGTGTGGTGGGACCTCGTGACAACCGCGGTCTTCTGATCTTCAAGGAATAAAAGCAGCATTTGAGAGGAGTCGGACATGTGGAAGCGATTGAGAATAGGCACGAAAATCCTGCTGGCTTTCCTTGCAGTGACCGGCCTCGTGGCGGCCACAGGCGTAGTGGGCCTCGTTGGAATCGGCACAAGTAGCCGCGCTCTGGAAGAAGCCCCAATTGCCGCCGCAGCTAGCGAGATGACAATCTCCCTCGAACGTGGCGCCACGCTCCTCGAGGAGTTCAAGTCAGCGCCCAACACGGAAGCTATGAACGCCATCCAGGAACGGTGGGTCGCGACGAACGAGGAGTTTGATGCCTGGGCCGATGCGGTCGCCAACGGCGTGGACAGCGGCGATCGGCAGATGGGAGCGACGAAGAACGACGCCTTGAAGGAACTGATTGTACGCGCCCAGAAGGTCCACGACGGAGAGGCCCAAGCTGCCGCAGCAACGCTGATGAAAACCAGCCGCGACATCCTCGAAGCCAGAGGCGAGCGTCAAGCCGCGATGGAGGCAATGGAGCGGTCCTTTATTGGCATGGTCGGCGCAGTCGACGCTGCTGAGCTGAGCCTGCAAGACTCGGGAGCGGGTGCGCGACAGGTGTTCGCTCTCGGTGAAGTCAAGTATGCGCTTGCCGCTAGCCGAATCGCCGTCGAGGAGCATGCTCAGGGTGCTACCTATGCCGCACTGGACGAGTTCGAAGCGGACTACGCGGCAGCGATCAATGGGGCCGATGTGGCCAATCTTGCACTGCTCGGCGGCGGCACCGTGGCTGGTCAAACGGTCCCGCAGGTCACCGACCCGATCCTTCGCGAGCTGCTGGTCGCTATCAGCGCCGGACAGGGGACCTTTGCAGAGGCGAGCACAACCCTCTTCCAACAGCAACGCGCGGTGGTGCAGCTCGCTGGCAACGTGGAAAAGCACATGGCGACGGCGGACTCGGCAATCGTCAAGACACAGGGGCTGGTCGACCAGGCCGAGGGGCTGGCGCAGGTCGACATGGAAGCAGCCGTTGCGACGGCTGGGAGGGCCTTGCCGACGATGCTCGCGCTCACGGTTCTTGCCATGGCTGCAGGCCTCGTCATCGCATTCCTCACCGGGCGGAGCATCGCGGGGCCGCTCACTCAGATGGTCGTTGTTGCAAATGAACTGGCGAAAGGCGACATCAACCAGAAGATCGATGTAGACAGTGAAGACGAGATTGGCGAGCTCGCTGTCGCCCTCAACTCGATGATCGCCGCCCAGCTCGAGAAGATCGAGGTAGCTGAGGCGATTGCTGTTGGCGACTTGTCGAGGGACATCGAAGTTTCTTCCGACAATGACTCGCTCGGGCACGCGATGGCGATGATGCGGGAGGCGATCCTCGCCCTTGTCGACGACGTGAACTCACTCGTCGACGGTGCAGTTGCTGGGCACATGGACGATCGTGCAGATCCCCGCCGGCACGCTGGGCAGTTCGGCAAGATCGTCGAGGGTATGAACCACACCCTCGACGCGGTCGTGGCGCCGCTCAAGGAGGCCGGGAACGTGCTGAAGGAACTCTCCAGCTGTGACCTGCGAGCGAGGGTGCAAGGTGACTACCAGGGTGATCATGCGCGTCTGAAGAACAACTTGAACAAGACCGCGGACGCGCTGCACAACGCAATCTCGCAGGTCGCCGAGGCAGCCGAGCAGATCTCGAGCGCTGGCGGTCAGGTCGCCAGCGGCGCACAGGCAGTGGCCCAGGGCGCTACCGAACAGGCCAGCTCGATCGAGGAGACGTCGGCGAGCCTGCACGAGATGTCGGCGATGAGTCGCTCCAACTCGGGACAGGCGACCCAGGCACGCGATCTGGCGCGATCCGCGCAGGGTCTCGCCGACAACGGCGCCTCAGCAATGGGCACCATGATGACCTCGATGACGAACATCGGGGACGCCGCCACTGGCGCTGCAGAGATCATCAACGACATCAACCAGATCGCCTTCCAGACCAACCTGCTGGCATTGAACGCCGCGGTCGAAGCGGCTCGTGCCGGAGACGCCGGTCGCGGCTTCGCAGTCGTCGCCGAGGAGGTCCGCAACCTGGCCCAGCGCAGCAAACAAGCTGCGACGAAGACCGAGGCGCTGATTCAGCGTTCCGTGACGCTGGCGTCCGAAGGGCAGAAGTCGGCCGAGCAGGTCAAGGGAACCCTGGACGAGATCGTGGCCTCGGTAGACAGCGTCGCCGACATCATGGATGGGATCGCGCGTGCCAGCGAAGAGCAGGACCGTGGCGTCGCCCAGATCAGCGATGCGGTCTCGCAGATGGACACGGTCACCCAGCAATCCGCGGCCAGTGCCGAGGAGTCTTCGAGCGCCGCCGAGCAGCTGGCCGGTCAGGCCGCCGAGCTCGCAGCCATTGTTGGACAGTTCGACATCAACCAAACCCGCAGCGTCTCGAGTTCGCCTGCCCCGAGCCCGGCTCCTTCGGCCGTGCCGCAGATGAGCCAGACCCGGCCCGAGGATCTGATTCCCTTCGATGACGACTTCGGTTCTTTCGATGACTTCGACTCTCCGACGTTCACTGGAGTGGGTTGATGATCAGGTTCCGAGACCTGTCACTCGGTGCGAAGATCGGCTTGGGATTCTCTGTCCTGGCCGCGGTCTTCGCGCTGACGGTTCTCGGAGCCCAGTGGCAGGCCAGGCAGACTGGCCAGGTGACGGAGCGCGCGCTCTCCAGTCGGGCGCCGACGCTGCAGAACAGTCTGCTGTTGCGGAGTGGAGTGAATCGGTCGCTTGCCGCCATTCGTGGCGGGGTACTCCTCGGTGGGGAGGGCTTCCGGGAGGAACGGAGACGCGCCTGGACCGAGGAGATCGAGGTCTCCGTGGCTGAGTTGGGCGGGCTCTCCGGGAGTTGGGATAGCGCCGATATCGCTGGTTTGAGGCGCATAGAGGCCGCTCTCGAGCAGCTACAGATCCACCAACAACAGATGGACGACATCGCCCCGACGGTTGAAAACCTGCCGGCGCTGAAGCTCATGATGCAGGAAGCCGAGCCCGTCGTCGCCGCCATCAACAGTGACATCGATGCACTGGTGGACCGTTCGGGGCAGAGAATGCAGGCCGACGTCACCACCACAGCTGGCCGCGCCGAGGCCCTGGTATGGCTGCTCTGGATCGCACTTGCCCTTGGAATCTCGATGTCCGCGAGCCTTGGGGTGGTCATCGCTCGGAGCATAAGTGTGCCCCTCAATGAGCTCGTCGCTGTCGCGAATGGCGTGGCCAGGGGCGAGGTCGACCTGCAGGTCGATCACGAGTCTGAGGACGAGATCGGTGTTCTAAGGGACGCACTGGGCAGGATCGTTGCGTCGCAGCGGGCCATGGCCGATGTGGCTGCCGCGATCGGCGAGGGCGATCTCTCCGTGGAGGTCGCGCATCGGTCCGAAGCCGACACGCTCGCCCAGGCCATCTCCTCGATGAAGGAGAGCTTGGAGGCCCTAGTCAACGACGTCAGCAGGCTCGCCGATGCGGGTGCCTCGGGGCAGCTCTCTGTGCGCGCCGATCCCGGTCGTCATGGAGGCGAGTTCGGGCGAATCATCTCCGGAGTGAACCGGACACTCGACGCCGTGGTAGAGCCCGTTCAGGAGGCGAGCCATGTCCTGGAGGCGCTGTCTAATTGCGATCTATGTGCCAGGGCCGAAGGTCAATATGAGGGAGATCTTGCCTCCCTGATGGTCCACCTCAACAAGACTGGGGAGTCGCTCCACGACGCCATGAGCAGGGTGGCGGTATCCGCGAACCAGATCACGGGTGCAGGTGCGCAGATCGCCGGTGGCGCCCAGGCGATTGCTCAAGGCGCCGCGGAACAAGCCAGCGCCATCGAGGAGACCTCAGCCGCCCTGCACCAGATGGCGGCGATGAGTCGCTCCAACGCCGGTCTTGCGGGCGAAGCGAGGGACCTGGCGCGCTCCACCAAGGGGCTCGCCGACGATGGCACAAACGCCATGGGTGCGATGATGACCTCGATGTCGCACATCGCCTCTGCCGCGGCCGGAGCTGCGGAGATCATTGGTGATATCAACCAGATCGCCTTCCAGACCAACCTCCTCGCCCTGAATGCGGCAGTAGAGGCGGCTCGGGCGGGAGATGCGGGCCGTGGCTTCGCAGTCGTGGCCGAAGAGGTCCGCACCCTCGCCCAGCGTAGCCAGGAGGCGGCGACCAAGACCGAAGAGCTGATTCAGCGCTCGGTGAGGCTCGCCTCAGAGGGCGAGATCTCGGCGGAAAAGGTCCACGGGACCTTCGACGAGATCGTGACTTCTGTGACGGATGTGGCGGGTATCACCGAGGGAATCGCCCAGGCGAGCCAGGAGCAGAATCGCGGAGTCGCCCAGATTAGCGACGCGGTGGCACAGATGGACCACGTCACCCAGCAGGCGGCCGCGAGCGCCGAAGAGTCGTCCAGCGCTGCCGATGAGCTGGCCGCCGAGGCGGGAGACCTGTCCAGGTTGGTCGGGCAGTTCGACCTGGGGCAGTCCCAGCGACGGCCGGTCCACAGCCCGTTGCGCGCGGTTCCGCCGATCGGGAGCCTGACCGAATCACCTCAAGTCGCCCTGGCAAGGGCCGATTTCTAAGCGACAGTTGGAGTTGGAAATGGCGTCAGAAGCGATCCTCGATCTCGTACAGCGGATCGGGCTCGTCGTCTCCCTCACGGATCCGGACGACGGCGACGCGGTCTCCGTGCTCGACGGCCTCTTCGCCCAAGTTCCCGCCGAGAGCGGCGAGCCGATCGACGGAGTCGTCGAGAGCTGTCGGTCGACACTTGCGGAGGTGATAGAGGGCGAATCCGACGACGCATCTGCCCAGCTCATGAACATTGCCGTTGCCGTCGAGGGCCTCCTCGACGCGCTCTCCAGTGAAGGGGAGACCCCAGAGGGTGATGGCGGATCGGAATTCCAATTCGAGTCCAAGCCATCCGGCGATGACGACTCGGACTTCCAGTTCGAGTCCGAGTCAACCGGTGATGACGGCTTGGATTTCCAGTTCGAGACCGAGGCTTCGAGCGATGAGAACTCGGATTTCCGGTTCGAGGAACCTCAAGAGACAGCAGAGGATTTCTTCGACGCCGGGTCCCAAGCCGAGCCCGCACCAGTGGCCGCGCAGGTCGAGCTGACAGGTGAGGATCTAAGCCTGCTATCCGAATTCGTCGACGAGGCGAACGATGGCCTCGCCGAGGCAGACAGGGTGCTGGTGGCCGTCGATCGGGACGGCGTGAAGCAAGGCGACGTCGACCTTCTCTTCCGAGTCTTCCACACGATCAAGGGCGTGGCCGGCTTCCTGGCTCTCGACGACATCACGATCCTCGCGCATCGCACCGAGAGCCTGCTGGACCAGATGCGTGAGAACAAGCTCACGTTGGCTGACGCTGTGCTCGACGGGGTGTTCGACGCCACCGAGCTCATGCGGTGCTGTGTCGAGGCGACTCGCATGGCCATCCGACAGCGGAAGTCGCCCCTGTCCATCAGTGACGTGCCGCCGATGATCAAACGGCTCGAGGCCCTCGCGCGCGGCGAGGAGTCGCCAGAGCCCGCCGCTCCTACCGAGTTCATGCCAGATGCCGAGGAGGTGATCGCCAAGGCGACAGCGCAGACCAAGTCTGCGGCCGCTCAGTCCGCGCAGACCACAGTCGGTTTTCGCGAGCGACAGACGGTGCGTGTCGATCTCGCGCGCGTGGATAGCCTTGTCGAGCAGATTGGCGAGTTGGCCATTGTCGAGGCGATGGTCGCCAACGCCAGCGAGATCCAGAGCCTGTCGTCGCCGCGGATTCGCAACCTGATGAGCCAGCTGACCAAGATCAGCCGCGATCTCCAAGGCCTGGGGATGCGGATGCGAATGGTTCCTCTCAAAGGGCCATTTCAGAAGATCGCCAGAATGGGACGCGAGCTCTCCCGAGGGAGCGGCAAGCAAGTCCGAATTGCGGTGGAGGGCGAGTCGACCGAGATGGATCGACGCATGGTAGAGCAGATCGGGGATCCCTTGGTGCACATCGTGCGCAACTCGGTGGACCATGGAATCGAGAGCCGAGAGGGGAGGAAGGCCGCCGGTAAATCCCCTGTCGCCGTGATCGGATTGTCCGCCTATCATCACGGTGGAAACATCGTCATCGAACTCACCGACGACGGCAAGGGCCTGGATCGGGAGCGCATCCTGTCCAAGGCCATCTCCAAGGGACTCGTGGACGACGGGGCATCGCTGTCCGACTCCGAGGTCTGGCAGCTCATCTTCGAACCCGGGTTTTCGACGGCGCAGGAAGTCACCCAGATCTCCGGACGCGGGGTGGGCATGGACGTGGTGAGGCGCAAAGTGGCCGCCATGCGCGGGCGTGTGCAGATTCAGTCGAAGCCCGGGGCGGGAACCACGATCAAGATGATCTTGCCGCTGACGACAGCGATCATCGACGGCATGCTCGTGCGCGTCGGAGAGGAGCGCTTCATCATCCCGACGCTCGCAATCCTCGAGTCGGTCCAGCCGGTGAGGTCTGCCCTCGGTACGGCGGCCGGTCGCATCGAGTTCATCAACGTCCGCGGGGAGATTGTTCCGCTGATTAGGCTCGATCGTCTGCTCGACGTGGACGGTGCCGAACAGGATCCGACTCGCGCTCTCGTCGTGCTGGTCGAGGCCCCGGGTCAGAAGCTCGGACTGGTCATCGACGATGTGCTGGCCCAGCAACAGGTCGTGATCAAGAGTCTCGGCGAAAGCCTCGGACATAGTGAATATATGGCCGGTGGAGCGATTCTTTCTGACGGACGTGTTGGGCTGATCCTGAACATCGAAGAGATCGGCACTCTGGTCGATCGACGCGCGTTCCGACGGGTCGCTTCCGACTCACAGCTGGTGGGCGCGGATGTCTAAAGTCCCTCCGCACAAGGGCCGATGAGATCCCTGATGGCATGGAGGCCTCGATGCAGGCAGCAGTAGATGGATCAGCCGTTCGGGCCAAGATGGGCACGCTGGCCGGGAAGTACATGGCCTTCAAGCTCGCCGCCGAGGAGTATGGACTCCAGATCCTCAAGGTGCGCGAGATCATTGGGCTCATGGAGATCACGCGTGTTCCGCGAACCCAAGAGTTCGTGCGCGGCGTGATCAACCTGCGCGGCAAGGTGATTCCTGTCGTCGACCTTCGCTCGAAGTTTGGCCTCGCTCGCGTCGAAGCCACCGAGCAGTCTGTGATCATCGTCGTGCAGTACCCTCAGGGTGAGACCGACACGACGATGGGTCTGCTCGTGGACGAGGTGCTGGAGGTTCTCAGCATTCCCGCCGAGCACATCGAGCAGGCACCCAGCTTCGGCGGTGCCGACTCCTGCGAGTTCATCCTCGGTGTCGGCAAGGCGGGGGAGCGGATGATCCTGCTCCTCGACATCGGGCGCATCCTCAGTGCAGACGAGGCGATCGAGGTCGCGTCGGTTGGTGCGGACGGGACGTTTGCTTGACCAGCTTGGTTTCTATCGATGTCCACGACATCAGGATGAGCGGCGAATGCCTTCGTAGATTCTGCGAAATCCTCTACAAGGCAGCCGGGATTCGGCTCAGCGAAAAGAAGAAGGCGCTCCTGGTCAATCGTGTCGTCAAGCGCATGCGGGCGCTGCGGATCGATAGCCCAGAGATGTACCTCGTCTACCTGGAGAGGGATCGATCCGGAGACGAACTCTCCCAGTTCCTGGACGTGATGACGACGAACTTCACGAGCTTCAACCGCGAGGCAGTTCACTTCGAATTGCTCGGCAAGATGGTGTCCACGGCCATTGCTGCCGGCCGTCGACGCTTCCGCTTCTGGTCCGCCGCCTGCTCGAGTGGCGAAGAGCCGTACTCGATGGCGATGGCCATCCTCGACGCTGCTCGTGGCACCAATATCGACGTCCGGATCTTGGCCACCGATCTCTCGAACCAGATGCTCTCGAAAGCCAGGACAGGGCGCTACAGCCGAACCATCGTCGACAAGATTCCACCTGCACTTCGACAGCGGTATCTGGCACGCGCTCCAGGGTCAGATCAGTACGAAGTGATTCCCGAGCTGCGTCGGCTAGTGCTCTTCAAGAACATGAACCTCTCTTCGGTGCCGTTTCCGATTCAGGCGAATAGCATGGACATCGTCTTCTGCCGCAACGTCATGATCTACTTTGATCTGCCTATACGACAGACCCTGGTCGGCGAGATTCAGCGCATCGTGGTCCCCGGAGGGCTCTTGTTGACGGGGCACACCGAGTCGCTGGCTGGACTGAAGACCGAATTCAAGGTCCAGCGACCGTCCGTCTATACGGTGAAATCATGACGTGCCGTGTGCTGGTCGTGGACGACTCTCCGCTCATCTGCCGCATGGTGACCAGAGAGCTGCGGCGCGACCCTGAGATCGAAGTTGTTGGCATCGCTGGGGACGCGAGACAGGCGAGGGATGAGCTTGTGTACAAGCGCCCCGACGTGATGATTCTCGACATCAACTTGCCTGGCATGGACGGTCTCACCTTCCTGCGCAAGCTCATGAAGCACTACCCACTGCCGGTCGTGATCTTCTCGGCCCAAGCTGGCGTGAGGGCTGTCGAGGCACTCGCCGCTGGGGCAGCCGCCGCGGTGCAGAAGCCAGTCGAGCGTCGTACCGAAGATGTGATGAACGAGCTGCGCGAGATCGTACGCGGGGCGTCGGGCATACAGATGCGCGCCGTCAAGGCCCACGTCGCCCCGAAGCGTCTCGTGCGGACGGGCCACTCACGTCACAGCCTGCAGGTCATTGGCGCGTCGACGGGTGGAACGCGAGCGCTCCAAGAGGTGATGTGCGCGCTCCCCGAGGACGCTCCAGCCACCCTGATCACCCAGCACATGCCACCTGGGTTCACCGCTTCCTTCGCCGCTCGCCTCAACACCTTGTGTGCGATGGAGGTTCGCGAGGCCGTAGATGGCGATGTCGTGAAGCCCGGCCTCGCCCTCGTCGCTCCCGGCGACTACCACATGGCGCTGGCCAAGGACGGTGCACGTTCTGTGGTGCGGGTCACGCACACAGACAAGGTCAACCGCCACCGACCTTCCGTGGACGTGCTCTTCGATTCCGCGGCTCGCATCGCACCGGCTCGAACGGTCGGCGTGATTCTCACAGGCATGGGTGCCGATGGAGCCGCAGGCCTGCTCCACCTGCGGGAACGCGGAGCTCGAACCATCGCCCAGAACGAGGAGACATGCGTGGTTTTCGGCATGCCCCGCGCGGCTATCGAGCTGGGTGCTGCTCAAGAGGTGTTGCCGCTCAACGACATCGCGGCCGCCCTGCTCGGACCCGAGCCAGCGACGTCGCCGAACTCCCCGTCCAGTGCCAACCGACCTCCCGGCGTGCCCACATGATGGCCGTGGAACAAGATTGGGGAGGACGGAGGCGGGATGTCGCGGACACCTAGCCCTCTATTCGACCCCAATAGGAGACGGTCCTTGGTGGTGGGCATCGGCGACTGCAAGGTGGGACGCACCCCGGTGGTGTTCGTCACTCACGCGCTGGGTTCATGCATTGGACTGTGCCTCTTCGATGCGGCGGCTGGTGTTGCGGGACTGCTCCATATCCTCCTTCCAAACTCCAGTATCAATCCTGAGAAGGCGGTAAAGAACCCGTTCTTCTTCGCGGACACTGGCATCACGCACATGTTGAACGAGATGGAGCGCGTGGGAGCGCGTCGATCCGCGATGGTCGCGAAGATCGCCGGAGGATCCTCGATGCCAGGTGGCCCGAAGAACTTCAACGTCGGCCACCGGAACGCCGAGGCCGTCCGTCTGAGGCTGCGGGCCTTGAGGATTCGCCTCGTCGGCGCCCACATCGGGGGCTCGATCAGTCGTACCGTGACGCTCGACGAGGAGAACACGATGATCGTTCGCTCGCCCGGGCGCCCAGAGGCGAGGTACTGATCGGCAGGTGATCGAAGATGCGGTGTCATACAGATTTCTGTGCTTGAAGCTCCATTGTGGTGCGGACTTCGCCGGGCGCGACGCCTCTTGAAAGTCCTGTGAAAGTCGACCGTTCTAGAAAGGTTGAGCGGGTTCAGCCCCTTCAGCACCTGGGAGCGTTCGTGACAGTGATGACAAGAGCGATGGGAAATGGTGGCAACAACTGGATGGCGATGGCTGTCCTGACGGACTCCATGCGACGGGGGAGGCTGGGCAATGGATTCGTTCAGCTGAGTCTGGAGACACCCACCGATGTCATTGCCGCCCTGGAGGATTGCCTGGGCGCCGACTTCGAACTCGATGCGGGACAGGTCCTCGACCACCTCGGGGATCTCCAGGTCGGCAGCCCCCTGATCGGAGCGTTGATCAGATTCATGGAAGACAACCCCGATGCCGACCTCGGTGTCCCCGGTCCGGTCGTCAAGTGTATCGAACGCCTCCCAGTGAGTGGCTATGTCGAGCAGTTGTCCGCATCCGTGGCCAGGAATCCGACGATGTACACGATCTGGATGGCGGAGCGTCTGCTGAACGACATCGAGGAGGAGCAAGACGGTCTGCGCATGCTGTCGACGTTGCGCTCGCTCTCCTATCGAGACGACCTCGATCCCGATCACGCCGATCACATCGCCGAGGCCCTCGAGCGGCACGGCTAGAATCGACGCGCCCAACCTTCGCATCCTGTGAGCTGTAGAGGCACATTCCTCGTTACAATGACGACTCTGCCCGGAGCCGTTCTTGGACCAAGCTGCCCCTTCACTGAACGACGGTCGCTACGAGCTGGTGGCGGTACTGGGTGAAGGTGGAATGGCTCGGGTCTATCGGGCGTGGGACACCCGGCTGGAGGTCGAGCGTGCCATCAAGGTCCTCGATCCGGAGATGGCCAGGCGGAAGTCGATTCGCCAGCGATTCGAGAACGAAGCCCGCACCATGGCCAAGCTGCACCACAGCAACATGGTGACCGTGCACGATGTCGGCGACGATGCCGACCGGGTCTACATCGTCATGGAGCTCCTCGATGGCGGCTCGGTGGTCGACTACCTTCGCGACTTTGGACCGCTGCACCCCAAGATGGCCGTTCACGTGTGCATCGCGGTGCTGGAGGCGCTCTCCCTTGCCCATGCCAGGGGAATCGTTCATCGCGACATCAAACCCCACAACATCATGCTGACCTCCGATGGCCTGCCCAAGGTCACGGACTTCGGGATCGCTCAGATCAGCCAGGGTGAGACCTCTCAGACCCGGACTGGGGCCGTGATGGGCACCTGGGCCTACATGGCGCCGGAGCAGCGGCAGAGCGCCCGCAAGGTCGACGGGCGCTCGGACATCTACGCCGTGGGCGCCACCCTGTACGCGATGCTCGTCAACGAGGAGCCGCACGACATCTATACGACCGAGCTGCACTCGGAGATGTTCGACGACGTTCCGGCCGAGTTCGCCGAGATCATCAAGAAGGCGACGCGATATCGCCTGGAGGACCGGTATCAGACCGCCGAGGCGATGGTCGCCGCGCTGCGCGAAGTCGATGTCGGCGAGGTGCCTGCCGACAGGCCTTCTCTGGGCTCGCGGGGTGGCGGCACTGGAGTCACCAGCCCGTTTGCCATCGGAGAGCCGGACGGTGGCTTGGTGGTCCTGAAGGCGATCCCAGAGGCCTCTCCCTCCGAAGAGACCTATGCGCCGGAAACGACTGATGAAGCTCGGGAATTCACCCTTGGTGACCCCACGACTCTCGGTGACCCGACAACCTTGAGCGACACGCCGGTCCCCACCGGGCGGCGAGTGGGCCGAGCACTATCTGCAGTGGCTCTTGCGGGATTGTTGTTGCTGGCCCTGGGGGTCGCTACGCTGACCGGGTTCGTGGGGCTGGGTGCCCTGTTCTTCTCCAACAGCACCGATGTGCCGGATGTGGAAGACGTCGACGTGGCGCCGCAGCCTCCTCCGCCTCCCCCAGATCGGGTCGACACGGGCTCGCCCAAGGCTGCACCCGCTCCTCCTGAAGTCGTCGAACGAGAGCCGGAGCCGGAGCCGGAGCCCGTCAAGTCAGTCCCAGTTGCCCCGACGCCCGTTCCCAAGGCCGCTCCCGTCGCCAAGCCGCCCCCCGCGCCGCCGCAGCCCGCGACGCTATTCGTGAACAGCATTCCGTACAGCACCCTCGCCCTGAATGGCGCCATCAAAGACAACTTTACGCCGTGGGGACCCACCGAGCTCGAGCCCGGCAACTACAACGTCACAATGGCTACCCAGGATGGTCGCGAATACACCACCATTGTCGAAGTGGTCGCAGGGGAGGATACTCGGGTGTGCTGGAACTTCGACGAGGACGCGGCTTGCGGGCGACGCTGATTGGCGGACTGCTCTTGGTGGGCGCGCCAGCCAATGCCGCAGATTTGCTCCTCCATCGCGGAGAATCCCCGATTGTTGTGGTCGCCAGGGTCGCCCCTCTGGCAGCGGTGAAACCCTCCGCTCTCCAGCCGCGGTCAGTGCGTGAGGTCTTCGCAAACCAGCCACCGGCCATCGTCGGCGGGGGCACCGTCCGAGCTTGCTCTGGCGAGTCCACCACCGCGATGAGCTTGGAGACGATGCTCGAGAAGGCCGAAGAAGTGGTCGCCTATATGGAGTCCACCGCACTCGAGGATCTCGATGCCGCCGTCAACGCCATCGTCTGCCTCGAAGAAGCCGTGCCCATCGATGCGGCGGCACGGATTCACTTCCTGCTCGGCATCACCGCCCACAGGCTCGGTCGCGAAGAGGAATCTCAGCAGGCATTTCGCCAGGCCCTGCTCTTCGACCCGACGCTCACTTGGGACGACAACTTTGCGCCGATGAGCAGACCTCTCTTCGAGAGCGCACTGGAGTCCCTCGACGAGGTGCCATCGGTGCCCGTCGACATCCTGCCCCTCGGAGAGCGGGGCACGGTTCGGCTCGATGGTCGCACGGTGAGAGCAGAGCAGAGCGTGGTCTCGGTCAGTGCCGGACCCCACCTCATCCAGGTCGAGGGTCGGTACACGGCCTCGGCTTGGGTCACCTTGGACGAGGGGACAGAACCGACGCTCGTCGTGGCTGGGGCTCTCCCGATGGAAACCGTGGAGTGGGCCGACGATTCGGAGCTACAACCCAGGCTTTTGTTGGTTCTCTCCGCTCTCGTTGGCCTCGACAAAACGGTCTATGTGGCCACTCGCCGTGGCACCTATCGAGTGAACACCGGTGCCGGGGAATGGAAGCGAATCGGCGACGGGTCCGGCGTGGAGCAGGTCGCTCCAGAGGAAGAGCCCGTCTCAGTGCCTGCAATCCCCGACCCCGTCGAGAAGATCAGGCGGAAGCCCGGTGCAATAGCCTATGGTGGAGCTGGGTTGTTCGCCGTGGGTGCCGTATTGGGTGGGGTCAGCTACGCGGGAGTTCGTGGAGCGCGAAACGACGCGGTCGAGGCCGGCGATATCGCCGACTACGAGGACGCTTCGCGGCGATACGAAGGTGCGGCAACCCGGCTCTACGTTTCGTATGCGATCACTGGTGTTGGGGCGGCTCTAGGCGGAGCGGGCTTCGCGCTGCAGATCAACGGTCGAGGTGCCGGGCTCCAGCTCGGGTGGAGGTACTGAGGAACTCATGAGTCGGGCATGGACCAAGACGGCGCAGATGGTGCTGTGGCTCGCGTTGGCCGCCGCGCTGGGGTGCGTGCCTCCGCTCCCCGAGTATGCGGGGCCGGATGTCAGTGATGCCGACACCGATGCCGACGCGGACACTGACACTGACGCAGACACCGATGCGGACACGGATTCCGATACGGACACGGACACCGATACCGATACGGACACCGACACCGATACGGACACCGACACCGACACCGACACGGACACGGACACGGATGCAGACACCGATACGGACACGGATTCCGATACGGACACGGACACCGACACCGACACGGACACGGACACGGATACCGACACCGACACCGATTCCGACACCGACACGGATACCGACGCGGACACCGACACCGATTCCGACACCGACGCAGACACGGACATGGATGCTGACAGCGACACGGACGCGGACACGGACGTGGATACGGACACCGACGCGGACACGGACGTCGACACGGACACGGACGCGGACGTCGATACGGACACGGACACGGACACCGATACGGACACGGACACGGACGCCGACATCGATACGGACACCGACACGGACACGGACACAGACGTCGATACGGATACGGACGCCGACATCGATACGGACACCGACACGGACACGGATGTCGATACGGACACCGATACCGACGCTGACATCGATACGGACACCGACGTCGATACGGACACGGACACCGACGTCGATACGGACACCGACGTCGATACGGACACGGATGCCGACACCGACGCGGATGCCGACGCCGATACCGACACGGATTCTGACACCGACACCGACACCGGCGCAGACACTGCGGTCATCGACGCTGACGGCGATGGATTCTCGGTGGCCGATGGCGACTGCGACGACACCGACCCGCTGGTCTATCCAGGGGCACCCGAGGTGGTCGACGACGGTATCGACAACGACTGCGACGGCTACGTCGACGAGGGTGGGCCAACCTTCGACGACGACGCCGATTGCTGGTGTGAAGTTGGCCCTTGCACCGGGTCTTTTGGGGATTGCGCCCAAGTGCTGGATGGGGACTGCGACGACGGCAATCAGGCGATCTCGCCGAGTGCCACCGACGACCCCGATGTGGCTTTCTTGGACACCAACTGCGATGGTATCGACGGCGATCGCCTCGACGCAGTCTTCCTCGATCCCGTCAACGGTGATGACAACAGCAGCGGCCTCGACGCCGACAACCCCGTGTGGTCGCTAGACGAGGGCTACGCCGTCGCGCTGTTGTCCGGGCGGTCCTGGATCCTGATGGCCGCGGGCGATGTTGGCCTGAACGGGGACTTTGTCGAGGGTGTCAACGTCGCCGGTGGCTATGTCGCGCCCCTGTGGGACCGGACGGGGGTCGTGCCGGTTGTGCGTCTGCCCAGCGACGGGCGCACGATCCAGTCTTGGAGCGCGCCGACAACCTGGCAGATCTTCAAGGTCGAGGCTGATTACACGGACTCCATTGGCGATTCGTCCATCGCGCTGACCATCGCCGACTCGAGAAACCTGTTCTTCGAGGAACTCTCCGTAGCAGCGGGCCACGGAGGTCCGGGATTGACGCCCATCTTCGGCAACCCCAATTCCGACCCCGGAGAGGATGGGACCGACGGAGGTGGCGGATGCGTCGGCTCTGGGAACTGCCCGATCTGCATGGGGGTAACGGTTGGAACCGGTGGGCGGTCCTGCTCACGCAACGATGTGGGGGGCGATGGCGGGGCGGCGGGGTCTCCGTGCGGCCCGGGTGGGCCCGGTGGCGATGGCGACGGCTTGGGAGGCGGTCCTGGTCTGCCGACCCAAGAGGGCGGCGAAGGTGGCATCGGTGGCGATGGCACTATTGGAGGCGCCGGCCTCGGAGGTGCCGACGTCGGCGTGTGGAGCGCCAGCGGGTATGCGCCCGCGGAGGGCGTGACAGGCGACGACGGCGTCGGCGGGACCTCCGGCGGTGGTGGCGGCGGTGGTGGCGGTGACTGTGCCTACAACTGTCAGTCGTATGGCGGCGCCGGTGGCGGTGGTGGTGGCGGCGGATGCGGTGGCCGCGGTGGCTTGCCCGGATCGGGAGCGGGCTCGAGCGTCGGTATCCTCTTGTTGAACTCGGACCTCCAGTTCATCGATGGCAGTGTTGTCACGGCCCCGGGTGAGCAGGGGGGGAATGGCGCCAGTGGCAGTGGCGGCGGTGCCGGCGGTGTTGGTGGTGCCGGTGGCGCGGAGCACAACGACAGCGGCGCCGGTGGCGATGGCGGCGCGGGCGGCGTCGGAGGGGATGGCGGCGCTGGCGGCGGCGGCGGCGGTGGACCGTCGATCGGCATTGTCTGTCGGGACGGCTCGGTGCTCGTGGACGGGGGTCTGAACTTTTTGACCGGCGGCGGGGGTGCGGGTGGTGCTGGCCCCGGAAACCCAGGGCAGACCGGACGAAGCATCGACAGGGACGGTTGCTGAGCTGACCTTGTCAAAGCATCGGGTTTGACGATGCATTTGTCCCAAGCCACCTTGGGGGCATGAAGACCGACGAAGCCACCGAGGCGCTGGGAAGGCTCTTTCCGGAGATCTACCACAGCTTGTATCAACGGGTTGATCCCCGCGCTTGGCGTCCCAGCACCGAGGCACTGGCCACGCTGCGCCACCTGTCCGAGACGGGTCCGCTCACGGTGTCCGAGGCCGCTGACCACTTCGACCGATCCCAGGCGGCGATGAGTGAGCGCATCGACCGGCTCATGGACCGTGGGCTCCTGACGCGGTTTGTCGATCAGCGGGACCGGCGTCGCCACCTGGTGTGGTTGACCGACGAGGGTCTGGAGCTGATGAAGCGAGCGAGCCAGGTCCTCTCCCCGAGCCTGTGCCGGAGTGCCCTGGACGCCATGACTGAAGAAGACCGCGCGGCGTTGGTCCGCGGAATGCAAGCCCTGGTGGCAGCTGCCACCTCACCAGAGAGGAAGAGATGAACAACTGTGAGAGCTGCTCGATGCCCATCGAGAGTGGAACCTATTGTGAGCACTGCACCGACGACGACGGCCAACTTCAGGCTTTTGACGAGCGCTTTGAGCGCATGGTGCAGTGGACCCTGCGGACCAAGCCGGACCTGCCTCGCACCCAGGCCGAGGCCCAGACCCTGTCATTCATGGCGACCATGCCCGCGTGGAAGAACCACCCAAAGGTGGCGAACGCGGGCTGACACGGGATCAGAAGCTGACCTCGAACTGGGTCGAGAGGTGCTCGTGGCCGTGGTCGTAGCCCTCGTGGAACATGTGACCCCACTCGACGACCGTCCAGCGAACCCGCTCGTCCAAGAGGTAG